>ENA-OQMZ01000737-OQMZ01000737.1-human-gut-metagenome-genome-assembly--contig:-NODE-737-length-13278-cov-1.519504_pt1 | contig 13278 bp, 17 predicted proteins | sample MGYA00242621_ERZ504862 | MGnify/ENA primary metagenome ERZ504862 (study PRJEB26092, sample SAMD00036393) | human gut metagenome | host: Homo sapiens | study: EMG produced TPA metagenomics assembly of... | reverse complement strand
CTTTATAAAGTTGGAAGCAATCTGTATTAAGAGAGGAGAAGACTAATGAAAAAAAGAATATTATCAGCATTACTGGCATTGGCAATGGTAAGCACATGTCTGGTAGGCTGTGGCGGAAATAAAAGCAGTGAATCGAAGTCATCTGGAAAAGTAACAAAGATTACAATTGCAGTTCCGGATCCGGAAGCTTCTTATATTTATCAGGCTGCGACAGAATTTGCAGATCGTGCGAAAAAATATTCTAATAATACACTGGAGTTTACCGTTTCGGGAAACGGATCATTATATGGAGGAGATACAGCAGCTGGTATTAAACAGCTTCGGCAAGGTTCTTTTACAGATGCTGATTCTGGCAACCAGTGTATCATGCAAGTTTTGATCCGGCATATAATGTAATCTCAGTTCCATATATGTTTGACGATCAGCAGCAGTTATTAGATTACCTTAACAGTGACACAGGAAAAGATCTTATGAATAAAGTATCTGAGAAAGGAATTACAACTGTAGGAAGCTGGACAAGATCATTCCGTAAAGTTACAAACTCTAAACAGCCGGTTAATACTCCGGATGATTTGAAAGGAATGGTATTACGTGTACCAAATAACTCCCTGTATGTAGAGTTCTTTGGAGCATGTGGTGCTGTTACAACACCTATGAACTTCAGTGAAGTATATAACGCATTACAGTTAAACACACTGGATGGACAGGAAAACCCTGTAGATGTACCATATTCTAACAAGTTCTATGAAGTACAGAAATATATTTCTGCAACAGACATATGCTGATGCATGGCTTGTTGGAATTAACAGTAATCTGTTCAAGAGCTTAAGTAAAGAGCAGCAGGATGCCATTAATAAAGCGGGTGAAGAAGTTCAGAAATGGAATGTAGACTTCATGGAGAAAGAGGATGAAAAGGCATTACAGACACTGCTTGATAACGGAATGGAATACAATGAACTTCAGCAGAAAATCGTGAAAAATTTGTTGAAGTATCAAAATCATGCTATGGAAAATTCAAAGAACTGATCAATGATGATGAACTCTTTGATAAGACAGCAGAATTTTGCGGAAAAAAGTGAATAAGTAGTTTGAAGATTGAGAGGGAATTATTCCCTCTCAATTAGAATCAGAGATCAGGAGGAAGCTTATGGAACGGAAGAAAACAGCTTTTTCAAAATTATTTGATATTGTAGATGGAATTGAGAATGTAGTGTTGGTAATCATGGTAATTGGAATGGTTGTTACAATTATGATTCAGATCATAGGACGTATTATCGGACATCCAAGTCCATGGACGGAAGAAACCAGCAGATATTTATTCTTGTGGATGATGTTTGTTGCGCTGGCAGCGGGATTTAATCAGGCAGAATCATCAAGAGTTACCTTGTTGATAGAAAAAGGACCAAACTGGCTGAAGAAATTTAGTGAAGTACTTTATGCGGTAGTAGTAGTAGGATTTTTCGGATTTATGATCGTATACGGATGGCAGGTAGTACAGCAGCAGATCATGATGAATGAAATGGGAACGGCACTGAAAATTCCTATGTCGATTATTGGAATCTGTCAGCCGGTTGCAGGTGTGTTAGGTATTATTGGTGTATTGCAGAGTTTCCTTGAATATCACGGAAAAGTTGCAATTACCGGACAGAAGAAAGAAGAGAAGATTGAAGGGGGTGAAGAATAATGAGTATGAGTATTGCGTTATTGATATTGTTCCTGGTATTTATGTTTCTTGGAGTTCCTATTGCGGTTTCACTGGGAGCTGCTTCTGTAATTTGTATGGTGACGATGTCGGATCTTCCACTTTCTATGGCGGCACAGTCAATGTTTACATCAATGAACAGTTTTATCATGGTTGCAGTTCCGCTGTTTATTCTTTGCGGTTCGTTAATGGATGAAGGTGGAGTAGCAGAGAAAATATATGATCTTGCTGAAGCATGGTAGGATGGATTTATGGTGGATTAGGTCATGTATCTGTTGTTGTAAATATGCTTTTCGCCGGAATGTCCGGTTCTTCGGTTGCAGCGATCGCATCTATCGGTAAAATGAGTATCAATGCATTACATAGAAAAGGATATCCGAAGGAATATGCGACTGCGATCAACTTATCAGGTTCCATGCTTGCTTCTGTAATTCCGCCAAGTATCCTGATGATTAATGCAGCTGCAACAGCAAACGTATCTATCGGACAGGCACTGCTCGCCGGATTGATTCCAGGTGTCATTATCGGAGTTGTCTTTATGATTTATAACTTCGTATATTGTAAAAAGCATGATATCGGTGATCGTACACCATTTGAGGTAAAACGTCTCAGCAAAGCTTTTGTAAGTGCGATTCCGGCATTACTTACACCGGTAATCCTTTTAGGAGGAGTATACACAGGATTCTATACACCGACAGAAGGAGCAGCGATTGCGGTAATCTATACAATTCTTGTATCTATTTATATTTACAAAGATCTTAAATGGAAAGATATTCCTAGAATTATCTGCAAAAATGCTCGCTCAACCGGAACGAATCCTGTTTGTTGCGATCGCAGCAAAACCGGCATCATTACTGTTTGAATTAGATGGTCTGCCGAGTGCAGTGGCAAATATGATTACAGGTATATCAAGTAACAGAATCGTTATTATGTTTATCTTATATGCATTCTTAATTTGTGTAGGAATGTTTATGGATGCAACAGCAGCTATCTTTATCCTGGTACCGATCCTTCTTCCGGCAGTACAGGCGGTTGGAGTTTCACCATTATTCTTTGTTGTATTTCTAGTAATCACACTTTCTTTTGGTTCTGATTACACCACCGGTAGGTGTCTGCCTGTATGCGGCGCAGAATGTTACGGATTTACCGTTGGAGAAGATTATAAAAGCATCAATTCCATGGATTGCACTGATTGCAATTGCATTATGTATATTCATTATATTCCCTGGAATTATAACGACACCTGTAAAATTGATATTCGGAAGTTAATCAGGAGGAAGAGCTATGAAAATTGTAGTATTAGATGGATATACAGAAAACCCTGGAGATCTCAGCTGGAACTCGATCCGTAAATTCGGAGAGGTGGAAATCTATGACAGAACAGCGTATGAAGATTCACCGCTGATCGTAGAACGCATTGGTGATGCAGAGATTGTAATCGTAAATAAAACACCAATTACAAAAGATACAATTAATAAATGCCAGAATATTAAGCTGATTGCGGTGCTTGCGACAGGATATAATGTTATTGATTATGAATACGCAAAAGAAAAAGGAATCATGGTAGTAAATGTTCCGACATATGGAACGCAGATCGTTGGGCAGTATGCAGTTGGGCTTTTGATGGAAATCTGTTCCCATTATGGATATCATGCAGAAACTGTAAAGAATGGAAAATGGGCCAATAATCCAGACTGGTGCTATTGGGACTACCCAATGATAGAGTTGTATGGTAAGACAGCCGGAATCATTGGACTTGGAAGAATTGGACAGGCAACAGCGAAAATCTTAAATGCATTAGATATGAATGTAATTGCCTATGATGCATATCAGTCTGAAGCAGGCAAGAAAGTAGCGGAATATGTAGAATTGGATGAGCTGCTGGCGAAGTCAGATGTTATCTTCCTGCATTGTCCACTGTTCCCGGAAACGGACGGAATTATTAATAAAGAAAATATCGCCAAGATGAAAGATGGAGTGATCCTAATTAATAACAGCAGAGGACAGCTTGTAGTAGAACAGGATCTGGCAGATGCTTTAAATGAAGGCAAAGTATATGCAGCAGGACTGGATGTAGTATCAACAGAGCCGATCAGAGAAGATAATCCTCTGATTAATGCAAAAAATTGTCTGATCACACCACATATTTCATGGGCGGCAAAAGAGTCGAGACAAAGAATTATGGATAATTACGGAAAATTAATTATTGAACAATTTCTGAGAGGCGATCCGGTTAATGTTGTAAATAAATAGTGGAAAGGGCTGAACATTATGGATAATAAGCTTACATTTAGCATTTCAAATGCGAAAAATTTATTCAGGATCATGAAATGTCATATATAAAAGAAGGGATAGAGTGTGCGAAAGAAAAACTTCTGTCCAGACAAGGGGAAGGAAATGACTTCTTGGGTTGGATCGATCTCCCTGTTGCGTATGATAAAGAGGAATTTGAAAGAATAAAAAAAGCTGCAAATAAAATTCAGAAAGATTCGGATGTTCTGTTGGTAATAGGAATCGGCGGTTCTTATCTTGGTGCAAGGGCTGCAATTGATTTTCTGCACAGTACTTTTTATAACAGCATTGGAAAAGAAGAGAGAAAAACACCGGAAATCTATTTTTGCGGAAATAGCATGAGTGGAGATTATCTGAACAGAATTATTAAGATAATAGAAGGGAAAGATTTTTTCGATAAATGTAATATCAAAATCAGGTACTACGACGGAATCTGCAATTGCATTTCGTGTATTTAAAGAGATTCTGGAAAAGAAATATGGAAAAGAAGAAGCCTCAAAAAGAATTTTTGCGACAACAGATAAAAAGAGGGGCGCTCTGAAGAATCTTTCGGATGAAGAGGGATATGAAACTTTTGTAGTGCCAGATGATGTCGGAGGACGTTTTCAGTGTTGACTGCTGTAGGGTTGTTACCGATTGCGTCAGTGGTGCCAATATTGATGAGCTGATGGCCGGTGTGGCAGCCGAAAGAGAACGGGTAATACATACGCCGTATGAAGAAAATGAGTCTTTACGCTATGCAGCAGCACGTAATATTCTATTTCGAAAAGGAAAAGTGGTAGAAATACTGGCCAATTATGAACCGAGTCTTCAGTATATATCAGAATGGTGGAAACAGCTCTACGGAGAGAGCGAAGGAAAAGACAAGAAAGGGTTAATGCCGGCATCGGTTAACTTAACAACCGATCTTCATTCGCTGGGACAGTTTTATTCAGGATGGATCAAGAATTATGCTTGAAACGGTTGTAGCCGTAGAAGATCCTCAATCGGATATTACCATTCAAAAAGAGGAAAACGATCTGGATGGTTTGAATTATCTGGCAGGAAAGACAGTAGACTTTGTCAATAAGAGTGCCATGAACGGAACAATACTGGCACATGTTGAGGGCGGAGTACCTGTACTTAAAGTGAGTATAGAAAAACAGAATGAATTTTCGCTTGGCCAATTATTCTATTTCTTTGAGTTCGCATGTGGAATCAGTGGTTATCTGATGGGTGTGAATCCATTTAATCAGCCTGGCGTTGAAAGCTATAAGAGCAATATGTTTGCATTGCTTGGAAAACCGGGATATGAAGAAAAACATAAAGAATTAATGGAAAAATTATAATTGTATTCAGAAAAGCGGAGGTGTCATTGCTACTTACCTCTGCTTTTTTGTTTGTAGTTGGGGATGGTGTTTTTGACTTTTTAAGAAATATTTAGCATATTTATATTATAAAAAGAAAAAAATGAATATTATTTCAAAATCCAGTACATAACCAGTCGAAAAAAGTATGCTATACTGCTGATAGATGTACTACAAAAAAAAGCGGTATAAAAACCAGAAATGAAATGGAGAAAAGCATATGAAATTAACAATATTAGGAACCGGAAATGCAACGGTAAGTGAATGTTATAATACCTGTTATGCAATCAGCGATGAAGGAAAACATTTCCTCGTAGATGCAGGCGGCGGGAACCGTATTCTGAAAGTATTGAAAGATACAGGAATCGACATGAATGATATCCACGATATCTTCGTTACACATGAGCATGTAGATCACGTGCTTGGAATCATCTGGCTGGTGCGTATGATCGGGCAGAGAATGAACCAGGGAAAATATGAAGGTGACCTTCGCATCTACTGTCATGAGGAACTGGCAGAAAAGATCCAGGCAATCGCAAATATGACGATCCAGCAGAAAGTCTGTAAGCATATGGCGAGAGAATCCAGTTTGATGTCGTAAAAGACGGAGACAGCAGAACGATTCTCGGATGCCTGTGACGTTTTTCGACATTGCTTCGACAAAGGCGAAACAGTTTGGATTCACCATGCAGCTTAAGAGCGGTAAGAAATTCACCTGCGTCGGTGATGAACCGTATAATGAAGTGGATTATAAATATGTGAAAGGCAGTGACTGGCTGCTTCATGAGGCGTTCTGTCTGTTCGGTGAGGCGGACAAGTTCAAGCCTTATGAGAAGCATCACAGTACCGTAAAAGAAACATGCCAGCTTGCGGAAGAACTGGGTGTGCCGAATCTGTTGTTGTATCATACAGAAGAGACACATCTGGCGGAGAGAAAGAAGTTGTATACGGAGGAAGGACAGCAGTATTATCACGGCAATCTGTATGTGCCGGATGATCTGGAGACGTTTGAGATATAGAAAAGCAAAAGAAAATAAAAATAGATTAGAATGTAAGAAAACCTGCCGACGGGCAGGTTTTCTTGCGTTCATTTTTGATCCGGAAGGGACAATAAAAAAGTCAAAAACCCTGTCCCCATGGCTAAAAAAGATCGAGCATATTATCCAGATAAATCTCTTCCCTGACATGCAGTTGATATTCCGGCTTCGTCATATAATAAAGCAGAAATTCAAGAATCAGCGCACTTCCAAGCCCACGTCCTTCAATCTTAAAATTAGAAAATCCCATTGGCATGTAAATATTCTGTATATCATCTACACTGATGAATCCGGGATTTTCCATTGCCTTGGAAAAGCGGTAACCGTTACCGCCATCCGGCGAAGCACAGTGAAACTCCGGGGCAGGATTTCCGAGATTCTTCCGGCTGACGGATTCATAACAAGTCTTTCTGTCCTTACAGCCGAACCAGCAGCATTCATTGCATAAGAATTCTACTTTATCTTTCTGGTGCTGCGACATCAGATCTAATTTATTCGAATACTTTGTTTAACCGGAAGTCCGGCACAATATAACGGAAATCTTCTCGGTTTATTTCAGTTAAAAAATCCTGAAAATCTGTCAGAACTTTTGTGGTTGAAGAGATAAGGTAGAGATCAGGATAATTTTTTTGTAAATAGTTTAATAAAAGCTCGGAGTGCACGATCACGCCATTCTGGAGTTGGTGTGTATGTGGTGAATTATCGGCATCAGAGGCGTGTTCGAACATTTTACAAAGTTCGTTACATTTCTTATCTGTAAGATGTTCTTCCCGTAGCAACGAATTACTGAACGTCAGTCGGGCCGAGATGCCGTATTCCCGCACCAGATCAAGCACGTCTTCCGGATTAGAATATCCAAATGAAGTACGCCCGCCGCCCCAGATACAATCCGAAGGAGCGCCATAGATCGAGCCAATCTCACACCAGTCGTAAAAATATTCCCTGTGTTTCCGGAATAATGGAAGGAATATGCGGTACAATTCGTAAAATTCAAACAGGCCTGGGAGGTGGTAAAAGGCAGTAGGATTATTATTTTGAATATTTGCTGTAGTTGCTGTATTCATGTGGTTACCTCTGGAAAATTTTCTATGGTTAATGATAACACATTATCCCGGCAGTGAACACGTATATTTCCGCATATGATACGCCACATATACTGCGATCACAAGTTCCGTAAGCGGCATTGCGGACCACAGACTTCCGGGCAGGCAATGTCCTTATAGCATATTTTTAATTTATGTCAAGGTTTTACATGCATTTCACTTGCATTATCCACATACATGTGTATAATAAAGTTTGTTCGGTATTTTTGAAAAAAAAGTATAGTAATAGAAAACTTTTGAAAATATGGAGGTGAAAATGTGGATATCGGAAAGAAGCTGAGAGAGCTTAGAAAGCAGAACGATCTGACATTGGAAGATCTGGCTTCGCGCAGTGAGCTTACGAAAGGATTTCTGTCACAGGTGGAGCGTAACCTGACGGCACCGAGTATTGCGACATTGGAGGACATTCTGGAAGCACTTGGAAGTAATCTGTCGGAATTCTTTCACGAAGAGGAAGAAAAGCAGATCGTGTTCGGAACAGATGATTTCTTCGTTGATGAGAAAGAAGATTACCAGGTGGAATGGATCATTCCGAATGCGCAGAAGAACCAGATGGAGCCGATTCTTATGACACTCTATCCGCATAAAAAGAGTCATATCCAGACGTCGTATACGGGCGAGGAATTTGGCTATGTACTGAAGGGAAATATTACGATTATGCGCGGCGGTAAAAAATATAAAGTGAAGGCGCATGAGACGTTTTATATGGATGGTGCGAAGAGTCATTATCTTTATAATCACGGGAATAGCCCGGCAAAGATATTGTGGATCACGACACCGCCAATCTTTTAAAAATAAACCAGAGGGGACAGTAAAAAAGCCGGAAAACCCGTCCCCATGGAAAGGAGAACCATGGAAGAGAAAAAACTAATCGAATTTTCGCAATATTGTGAAAAGCTTTGATTCGCAGGTTGTGTTAAAAGGGATCAACCTGGACATATATGAAAATGAATTCGTAACCCTGCTTGGACCAAGTGGATGTGGTAAGACTACACTGCTCCGAATCCTTGGAGGATTTCTGGATGCGGATGAAGGAAAGGTGATCTTTGACAATGAAGATATCACCGGAAAACCACCGTATGAAAGAGAACTGAATACCGTATTCCAGAAATATGCATTATTCCCACATCTGAGCGTATATGAAAATATCGCATTTGGATTAAAGCTTAAAAAAATGAGTAAAGATATTATTGAACAGAAGGTTATGAAGATGCTGAAACTGATCGGTCTGGAAGGCTATGAGGATAAGAATACGACCTTACTTTCCGGTGGTCAGCAGCAGCGTGTGGCAATCGCGAGAGCACTGGTCAATGAGCCGAAGGTACTGCTTCTGGATGAGCCTCTGGCAGCGCTGGACTTAAAGCTTCGGAAGGAAATGCAGTATGAACTGAAGCGCATCCAACAGGAGGTCGGCATCACATTTATCTTCGTAACACACGATCAGGAAGAGGCACTTACGATGTCGGATAAGATCGTCGTTATGCAGAAAGGTGAGATCCTTCAGATCGGAACCCCGCAGGAGATTTACAATGAGCCGACAAACCGTTTCGTTGCAAACTTCATCGGAGAGAGCAATATCATTCCGGAAGAATGATTGAGGATTACAAAGTCCGTTTTGATGATATCACGTTCGACTGTGTGGATCAGGGCTTTAAGGAAAATGAGCCGGTGGATGTCGTGATCCGTCCGGAAGACATCGATATCGTAGATGTAAAAGACGGCAAGATGACAGGTGAGGTATTAAGTGTTCTGTTCAAGGGTGTGCACTATGAGATCATGGTGGAGACGGTTCCCGGAACGAGTGTTACGGTCAACATGCGTGTCATCCGTAATCACGATGTGACCAGCGAAGACGGAAGCGAGAAGATCAGTGCCAACAACTTCTATGTAGATCTGGAAGATGTGGAGAATCTGGATGATAAGGAAATTGTCGCACTGTCGAATGCACAGGCATGGGAGACGGAAAGTGATGAGTACATTTCCATTGCAAATATTGAATATGAACTGGAAGCAAAAGAAGGCCAGTATCCGGTAACATTCAGCACAGCAAACGGAACCAGCATCGAGAGAACCATCTTTGTAGTTAACCAGCCGTTCGTTAAGAATGAGAAGGCAAATGAAGGTGTTATGGCATTCAACTTCTTCAAAACGGTAGATGAGATTACAGAATCCCAGGCATTGGATACGGATCTTAAGACATGGGCAAATGCACAGGGTTGGAAACTGACGGATGAAGACCAGAGCGTGGACATCAGTGTAGACTATGATTTTGATCCGGAAGAAGTAACAGAAGGCGTGTATGAGATTACATTTTCCACTACGGGACGAGAGTTCAAGATCCATACAACGGATTATTCGGAGGAAGGACAGGAGGTCGGCCTGACATTCTTCCCGGAAGATATCCATGTTATGCCGAAGGTGGTATTCTAAGATGAAGAAATTTTCACAGTTAGCATTTCCGTATATTGTGTGGGCGGTACTGATGCTGGTGTTCCCGATGGTTCTGATCGCACTTTATTCAGTGACAGACCAGGGAAATACCATTCTGTCGTTCACATTTACACTGGAACATTATGCCAAATTTTTTACCGACCCGGATTTCTTATTAATCCTTTGGCGTTCCATTGTGATTGCGGTAAAGACAACCGTAATCTGCCTGTTGCTGGGCTATCCGATTGCATATTATATTGCGCGCAGTGAGCAGAAAAAGCAGAATGCGCTGATTCTTGTGATCACGATCCGATGTGGATCAACATGCTGGTAAGAACATATGCATGGATCGGACTCTTAAGTGACGGCGGCCTGATCCAGAGAATCTTACAACTGGTGGGATTGGGAAAGGGGTCTCTTCTTTATACAGAAGAGGCAGTGCTTTTGGGAATGGTATATAACTTTCTGCCATTTATGATCCTGCAGATCCAGACGTCACTTAGTAAGATGGACAATTCCTTGCTGGAAGCGAGTGCAGACCTTGGGGCAAGCCCGGCGCAGACATTTAAGCGTGTGACACTGCCGCTTTCCGTGCCGGGAATCATCAACGGGATTACGCTGGTATTTCTTCCGGCAGTCAGTTCTTTCTTCATACCGAAGCTGCTCGGCGGCGGTCAGTATTTCCTCATCGGAAATATGATCGAGAACCAGTTCATTACGGTTGGAGAGTGGAACTTCGGAAGTGCCATTTCCATGATCATGGCGGTCATCATGATGGTACTTATGATGGTTGTCCGTAAGATCGAGATTCGTAACCAGGGTGGAAAGGGGGTATAATCGTTATGAATAATAAGGGAAAACGTCCGATAGGGAAGATCCTTATGATACTGGCGGTTGTGTTCTTCTATCTTCCGATCCTGTACATGATCATATTCTCATTTAACGATGGAAAATCACTGACGAGTTTTACAGGATTTTCACTCCGCTGGTACAAACATATGCTGGATTCATCAGATATGATGGATGCACTGTCGACAACATTCAGTATTGCATTGCTTGCGACCTTTATTTCAACGGTAACAGGAACAATTGCAGCAATCGGTATCAGTAAATCAAAGAAGATTGTGCGTGACCTGATGGAGCAGATCAACAACCTTCCGATCATGAATCCGGAGATTGTAACAGCAATCGGATTTATGTTATTATTTATTACATTTCATGTGGAAAAAGGTTATGTAACGATGCTTCTGGCACATATTGCATTCTGTATTCCATATGTTATGTTATCGGTCATGCCAAAGATCAAATCGCTGGATCCGAACCTTGCCGATGCGGCAATGGATCTTGGGGCAACACCGTGGCAGGCACTGACGAAAGTTGTTGTGCCACAGATCACGCCGGGAATCGTAGCCGGTGCATTGATCGCATTTACCATGTCAGTGGATGATTTTATTATCTCTTACTTCGTAACCGGACGTGGTGTGAAGAACTTAAGTATCATGGTGTATACGATGAGTAAACGTGTCAACCCGAGTATCAATGCAATCTCGACACTGGTGGTTGTGATCATCACGATCGTACTTGTGATCATCAATGCTGCACCGGCACTTTTTGCAAAACGTGCGAAGAGAAACAGCATCGGCAGACGAAATGTACTGGTACCGGCAGTTGCGGTTGTGTGTGTACTGGCGATCGTAGCCGGAGTTGTGACATATAATAACAAGAAAGAGCCATTGCCATTTGAGGGGCAGACGCTTCGTATCTATAACTGGGGCGAGTATGTAGGTGAACATATTATTCAGGATTTTCAGAAAGAAACAGGAGCAACGGTACTTCTTGAAAATTTTGATTCGAATGAACAGATGTATATTAAGGTCGCAAATGGAGAAGCTTATGATATTCTCGTACCAAGTGATTATATGATCCAGAGACTTTATTTCTGAGGGATATTTACAGAAATTGGATAAGTCGAAACTGAACTGTATGGATAAATTAGATGATGCGATCAAAGGACTTCCGTATGATCCGGGGAATGAATATTCTGTTCCGTATTTCTGGGGAACAGCCGGAATCGTGTACGATAAGACAAAAGTCGATATCAAAGACCTGGAAAAAGAAGGCTATAACATTTTCCTGGATCAGAAATATAAAGGGGACATCTACCTGTATGACTCAGAGAGAGATTCCTTTATGATGGCATTGAAGGCATTGGGATATTCGATGAATACGTCCGACGAAAGCCAGATCCAGGAAGCTTATAACTGGCTGGTACAGTGTGTACAGACCATGAAGCCGGAGATCGTTACCGATGAGATCATTGATAACATGGCGCAGGGAAGAAAGGCACTTGGCCTGATCTATTCCGGAGATGCGACATATGTAATCAATGAGAATGAGAACATGGGATACTACCTGCCGGAAGGCGGAACAAACCAGTGGTCCGATGCCATGGTCATTCCGAAGAATGCGAAGAATCCGAAACTCGCACATGCATTTATCAATTATGCGAGCGATTATGACGGAGCTTATGACAATTCAAGTTATGTAGGTTATACATCAGCGAATAAGAGGTTATGGAAGATCTGTATGGCAAGGCGGAGAGTTCGAAGGAATTGATGCATATATACCAAGAACAGATAATAAGAATGATGAAGTCTTTGAATATAATGAGGAGACGAAGAAAGAGATCAGTAATCTTTGGAGTAAGGTGAAGATTGCGGCTAGTAATACGAAGTTAAGGGGCCAATGGGCCAATGGGGACGGGGAAAATGGAATTTTCCCCGTCCCTGTTTCTATTTAAACACATACTTCTGGATCACATCAAACGACGCGGCCCAACATCCAGAACCGCCTTATGAAACCGCATCTGCGTAAAGTTATCACCCCACTTATTCACCGCATTTTTCTTAAGTTCCAGAAATTCCAGATACCCAATATAGTATTTCAGATAATTAGCCGGATCGGCAATGATCAGATCATAGATATCCTCAATGGTCGCATCATCCGTTATCCCATAAGTGTGGAAAAAAAGCCGCCGCATCGGCAAGCTTCCAGCCATCGTAATGGATTCCCATATCGGCAAGTGCATATAGTCCAAGAATGACAGATGAGTTGCGTTGAAATAATGTAGCCTGCTCTTTCGTCAGTGTGGAAAAGTAGTAGCTCATCATCTCGCTGTAAGTGGCCCAGCCTCGGTGTAGCGCCATAGTTCAGTACACAGCGGATTGGATCGGGATGAAGGCTTGCATAATAGACATTCTGATATAAATGTCCGGGGTAGCTTCGTGGGCGAGGGTGGTGAGAGAGAGAGGTTGTCGGTGAGGTGCCCGTTGTTGATGTAGATTACATTTTCAGAAGTGTTGTCGATG
>ENA-OQMZ01000735-OQMZ01000735.1-human-gut-metagenome-genome-assembly--contig:-NODE-735-length-13293-cov-1.282698_pt1 | contig 13293 bp, 14 predicted proteins | sample MGYA00242621_ERZ504862 | MGnify/ENA primary metagenome ERZ504862 (study PRJEB26092, sample SAMD00036393) | human gut metagenome | host: Homo sapiens | study: EMG produced TPA metagenomics assembly of... | reverse complement strand
AAACAATAATGAAAGACAGGAGTACCGTAAAGAAGAATTTGATGTAGAGGAATATCCAGAAGAATTGCAGATGTGTCGAGATCTAGTAAATGATACCGGATTAAAAGATGAAATCGAAAAGGCATATGATGCCGTCAGATGCTGTCCGATTCGATCAAATGATGTGGTTATGAATTATGAACTTGAAATTATTGAGCTTACCAAGACATTAGAAAAGAAAATTGATAACAATGAGCTGCAGGAAATCAAGGAAATTGTTTCAAAAATCATCAATCTTGTGAATAAGCGAAATGCATTATTATAGGTGGCCGCGAGAATGAGCATAAATAAAAAGAAAAAAAGTGCAGGTATCGCAGGAATTTGCATAATAGTTTGGCGATCATAGGAGCTATTCTTTATTTTAAATATTATCCGTACATGCGATTGAAACAGGAGATGAACAGTCTTTTTAAATACGGAATATACATACCATGTGAATTGTAAGGTTGAAGGAATGAATCTGAAATTACTTGGAGATTCCTTTCAGGGTTCGATTGATGGAAACAAGGGAAAAGAAGTTTTATATGGCGATATTAAATATAACGACATAACCTATCTGAAACTTTATGCGAATAAAGAAGGGAAAATGGTATTTGATGTCAGTCATTGATTCAGGAAACATTGGATAAGGTATCTACGAATAATTTTATCGGAAATTCGGTGCGTAAATTATTTCAGAATGACGTAAGAATTTCATATGATCAGATAGAATACCTGCTTGATGAAAAAATTGTCTCAATAGAAGATGAAGGTGTTTCCAGAAATTTATTGGAGCAAATAGCTGATGGAAAAAAGAAAGATTATACGATTTTCCAGAACAAAAAGGTCGAAAGTCAAGATAGACTTCTTGGCGATAACGCTTATTACTTTGATATTACCTTAGATGATTATGATACGAAAATCAGAGTAGGTATTCCCAAAAAGAGCCAGGATAACAGGATTTCCATGATGATATATGCAGGTCAGATTACATGGAGCTTTGTTTGTGATTATATCGATGCAGAGATAGCAGAAATTGAGATGCCAGCGAGCACAGTTTCAGATGATACCATTGAAACTTTAAAGTCTATCTATTCTATGTATCTGGAATGGAAAGAAAAACAGGAATAGGATATTGCGATGCGACGGAAAGAATCATAGTAAATGAATAGATTTAAATTATCAGAAAATCTGTTCGTTTAAAGATGATAAGACACAAATCATCAGGGAGGGAGGACAGAGTTATATTTTGTGTCAATCAAAAGAAAAAAGAAGGGAGAAACACCATGAAGTGTCCAAATTGTGGTAAAGAATTAAATCCAGGAGATAAGTTCTGCAAAGGATGTGGAACAAAAGTGGAAGGAAATTTAGCTGGAGCAGGAACAACAGAGAAAGGAGAAACAAACACGTTTTCTGAAAATGATTTTCAGACACCAGAGGGGTCAGAAGAAAGAACAACAAATATTGGAAAAGTAAATTATCTGATCAGAAGTTTCTTCTTCGGTTTGGGTGATGTTGCAGTGATATCTGTGATTTTGTATAGTGTGTGCAGCATGCTGAAGGGTACATTTGGAAGTTCTTATTATGGAACTACAAATGCATTTGGATTTTTTTTCGGTTTTTTAGAGGTGATCGCTGGTATTGCTTTTTTTGTATCACTGGGAATTACAATATACACAAGAGTAGTTGGCTCCGGCAAAGAGAATGTTGATGAGGCAATGCAAAAATCATTTGCAATGCTGGAAAAACGTGTGCTACATAAACTCAATGTTGACATGGAACAGATCAGTGAGGTAGAACCAATTGTTATTGGCGGCATGGGTCTTTCTCCGGATGAAATCAGCGATGGCACAGCAACAAAACATAAACTAGATAGCAAAGTTTGGGAAGATATTTACCAAGGATCCTGTTGAAGGATATCGTTTGGGAATAGATGGAGTGCCAAGATATTCTCTTGTGCAGACTACGATATATGCATTTACAGACTCGCAGTTGTTAGTATACAGTGGTAATATGGATATTGCTACCGGAGCAGTGTATAAGGAAAGTGCTGAACGAAATTTTTATAAAGACATTAATAGTATAGCACGAGAAGAAGTAATGAAGAAAATCAAAATTGGTATATTTAAAAAACGGTATTATACGGTGAAGTATGTTACGTTTGATGTATGTGGTATTCAGAAACGAGTATCATTTGATTCGAGAATTACTCCAAACGCGGAGGCTAGCTTAACTGGTATGGAGAGTTATATCAGAGAAAAGAAGTTTTAAAAAACTGATATATAAGAAGAACTGAATATTGCCAAGAATCATGCTGCCCAGTTAATGGGCAGCATGATTTTTAAAAAACATCTTTTTATAATAGAAAAGTAAAAAGCAGAAACTGATAAAGTATAAATTTTACATATGGAGGAATCTTGAATGGCAAGATATCTAGTTGGAAATGAGGAAGAAGCAAATTTAATATTCACAACCTTTTTTTTAGAAAAAAATTGTCAAAATAAATATAAAATACAAATTATCAAAGGATAAAGAAATTCTAAGAAAGCCAATACGGAGAGGTAGTGAAAAAGATGAGAAGGAAAAAGCAGCCAGATTCCCTGGAGAAAACAGGATTAGAAGAAATACGCTAATCCAGTATTTCAGCTTTCATAAAGGAATACTGGATGCGATAGAATAGGTGCATTACTATAAAAACAAGAGCAAATATATAACAAAAGATGGAGGAGAATTTCAAAATGGAAACAAATAACAAAAAAACAACACGAATACTTGCTGTTCTTTGCATTGCAGTGGCGGTTATCTGCATTATAGGTTTTTTGCTAAAAAGCATACAATCGTCATCAGGAAGAAATTCGTCTGCAGGCATTGAAATAAAGAATGGAGAAATTGATCAGGAGTATGAAAACTTCGAAAAAGAAGAAAACAGGGATAAAAGGCTGAAAGTGTTGAAAAACGAAGTGAAAAATGCGGCAGACTATGAAAAAGCGGAAAATGCCTATGAGGAGTGTTCGGCGCATTATGCAAAAGTGATTGCGCAGATGAAGAATTACTTTGTATCAGATTATGATAATACTATTAAATCTATTTCTGATAAAGTAGGATCTGATGTAGAAAAAGTAGAAGATAAAGATGCTCTTTCATCTGCCAGCACTGATTTCACTTCTTTTAAAGAAACTCTAAAAAATGATTATGAAAATTACAATACTATTGAAAAAGATAAATTTGATGAATACAATAGTACTGTTGATGAATATGTTAAAAAATACAATGATAGAGTAGCAGCTATCGAAAAAGCTGAAGAGGAGGCTCGTAAAAAAGCTGAGGAAGAAGCAAAGAAAAAGGCTGAAGAAGAGGCCAAAAAGAAGGCAGAAGAAGAAGCTGCTGCTAAAGCTGCACGGGAGGAAGCTGAAAGAAAAGCTGCTGAAGAAGCTGCTGCTAAAGCTGCTCAGGAATCTTCTAGTTCCAGTGGAAATTCTTCTTACTATAATGATTCTTATGATAACAGTTATGATAATAGTTCTAGTTATAGTGGAGGATCAAGTAGTTCTGGAAGTTCTAGTAGTGGATCTGATTATTCTGGAAGTAATGACTATAGTGGATCAAGTTCATCTGGAGGAATAGTGGAATTTCTTCTGGAGCAAATTATGGTTGGGCAGAAGGATCTGATGGAATAGAGTAGAAAATTATTATGATCCAAGTACTGGAGATACATGGGATATGAATGGTAATTATCAAGGTAATATGAATGATTGGCTTTGGGATTAATAATTTTGTTTAAACTTATTTTTAAGGAGAGTGTTTAAGATTTGAAAAAAAGTTATAGTGATTTAAATGAATTCCTGAATGATGTTCATGAGGATGTAGATCTTAGAGACTAACAATATAGAGAAATGTGAAAATATTTTTATAATGCAAAATCATGTGCCAAACAGAAAAACACTATGGTAAGGACAAAAAGATCAGAAGGAATAGTTTGTAAAACGAATATCAAGTACAGTTTAACCAAAGCTGCGTAGCGAAGCGGATTGCGAATATTCTTTGACGCAGACAGAAATGGAGTGGAAAAACTATGATGACAAATGATAAAAAACGATAAAAGAAATAACAGGATTAGATATAGGCAAGGTATATTTTGAAAACTCTGAAACAGATGAGTTGTATGATATGACCCAATACTATTTGATAAAAGTTCTGGAAATTTTCATATGTTGCCGAAAAATATGCCAGATGTTGAAAAAGCAATACAAGGAATTGAAAATAAGCGTGAAAAAATCGAAGCGGCTTTGGAGGATGCTTTAAAGGAAACGAAAACTTAAAAGGCAGATATAAAGTGAACAAAAGATGTGGTAAAGGGAGAAGTGCAGTTTTAAAAGATACAGGCATGATTCATGCGTTTGATTATATTAGAGTTGAAGGTGATAAGGGAGAAAAGTACGATATAATGTTTTCTCGATTTTTTATTAGCGATGACAATAGTGTAAATTGTAAATTATGCGCTTATCAATTTGGCTTTTCAGAAAAAACAATGAGTTCGTATTTATTATATCCGAAATCTTGTGAAGCAAAAGAAAAAGGTAGTTTAGAATTAAACTATGAATATTATAATCCAATTATAACTTATATGGAGGATGGCTCAGATATAGATATGCTGGTTAATGAATTTCTGGATTATATAAAAAGAAAAAGCAGCAGAGATGTAAAAAATGATCTACGCAATGAGTGACATTCACGGTCAATACGATCGCTTCCAGAACTTGCTCCATCAACTGAATTTGCAAAAAGAGGATAAACTCTACATCCTTGGTGATGTGGTCGATCGTGGACCGCATCCCATGAAAATTCTGCAGTATATGATGAAACATCAAAATATCATCCCCATTATTGGAAATCATGAGTCATGGCACTGCCGAACCTAAAGCTACTGGTACCGGAAATTTCGAAAGACTTTTTACAGGGATTGTCACCGGAAGAGTACCAGAATTTTGCCCAGTGGACATTAACGGGAGGTACCGATACCATTCAGGATTTCCGAAAGCTGCCGACGGAGGAACGACGGCAGATCATGGAATACATAGAATCGTTTCGTCCATATGGAAAGGAAACGATAAACAGCCAGGAATACTGGCTGGTACACGCAGGGCTTGATGAATTTTCGGAAACCAAAGAATTGGAAGAATATACGGTAGACGAGCTGGTCTGGACAAGGATAGATTACGAAATCCCTTATTTTGAGGATATTATCGTAGTCAGCGGCCATACACCGACGCAAAAGATTCTCGGAAACAGCAAACCGGGATTTATCTTTCGGGCAAATAATCACATCGCGATTGACTGTGGAGCAGCAATGAGGTCGGGAAGACTGGCGGCGATTTGTCTGGACACCGGGGCGGAGTATTATGCGGAGGTTTAGCAGAGAAAAAAAATTTACCGATGATTGTGGTGAAAAATATCTGTAAACCAGTGGTTGAATGACAACGCCGCGATAGGGTGCTATCATAAATCATATCAAGAAAAGCGATATTACTTGGCAAAATAAAGCAAGTAGTAAAGCGGATTGTGAAGATTCTTTAAAATTGGCAGCTAATCGGATTTACTTCATTGCAGAATGTTGTCGTGGGTTCGAATCCCACTGGAACTTGAAAAAGTTCCGTAGCTCAGCGGGTAGAGCTCATAAGAAATCCGGTGATATCGCCGAAAAAGATGCCGACAGCTATTGTCACTTACTTCAAATTTAGGGTGGTTGAGTGACAAGATACGTCGGCATTCTTTATTATCAGACACTCTGCGGATAGACGAAAAGGGAGAAGGTGCGGACATGAAAGAGAGATACAAAGACTATTTGTTTAAAAAAGGGCTACCGCAATCCCACTGGCTTTAGACGGTGGGTTAAGGTAGCCAAACATAAAAAGTAATGTTATACTTACGTTATGAGAACATGGAAGGCAAAAAAAGACATAAGTATTTATTACCGTATTATATTATTTTCGTTTGTAAGTATAGGAAGGAGAGTAATCATGAAGCATTTTGACATCCCGGTCGGCGTTTCCGACTTTGCAGAGATTCGGAAAAACCCTGGGTATGAGCATGCTGGAAAATTTTTTCGATATACGAAAAGACAGCAAGGAACTGTTTGAAGGACTGGAAATCATGGAAAATCCGGCGTTATGTAAAAAATGGATGAATCAGTGGCCGGTTATCTTTCTTTCCCTAAAAGATGTCGATGGACTGAGTTATGAAGAAGCGGAAAATGCGTTCGTACAATTGATCGGAAGGGAAGCAGCAAGGTTCTCTTTTTTGCGGGAAAGTACGAAACTTTCTGATGTTGAGAAAAAACAGTATGATGCTTTTAACGTAATAAAAAATGGAGAATACTGGATGGATAAGGGATTTCTGGTTTCCTCATTGAAAGTTTTATCGCAGCTTTTATGCCGTTTCTATGGTCAGAAAACGCTGATTCTGATTGATGAATATGATGTCCCGTTGGACAAAGCATTCCAGCATGGATATTATCCTCAAATGGTATCTTTGATTCGGGGCATATTCGGACAGGCACTGAAAACGAATGAGTTCCTGCAGTTTGCAGTCCTGACAGGGTGCCTTCGAATTTCAAAAGAAAGTATCTTTACCGGATTGAATAATTTTAAAGTATATGCTGCAGACGATGTCCGGTATGAGGAAGCATTTGGATTTACAAACGAAGAGGTAGAAAAACTTCTGACAGATTACAGGCTGCAGAATCATTTTGGGGAAGTAAAAGAGTGGTACGATGGTTATCGCTTTGGAAATGCGGATATTTACTGTCCCTGGGATGTTATCAATTATGTGGATGATTTATCAGGGAATGACAAAGCACAGCCCAAGGCCTACTGGATCAACAGCAGCGGAAATGATCTTGTAAAACGGTTGATTGAAAAGGCCGATACAACGACCAGAGACGAGATTGAGCAGCTGATCATGGGAAATGCAGTAGAAAAGAGAATTCGTCTGGATCTGACGTATGATGAGATCAATCAGCGAATCGAAAATATGTGGAGTGTATTGATTTACGACAGGATATCTTACACAGAACCAGCAGTGAAACGGATGGAAGATACAGACTCGTCATTCCAAATAAAGAAGTACGTGAGGTCTTTATTCTCCAGATCAGAGAATGGTTTGAACAGGTGATTGCAAATGACAGGGCGTCTACGGAGAAAATCAACCGCGGATTTCTTGAGGGGAAAACCGAGGATATTCAGCAGGAGCTGACTATGTTTCTTGGCAAAACAATCAGTATTCTTGATACAAGGGCGAGAAATGAAGAAAAAGAAATCTTTTATCATGGTATTTTGCTTGGGATTCTGAAAAATAATTCCGGCTGGGCAGTCAAATCAAACAGAGAATCAGGAAATGGTTTTGCGGATATTCTGATCAAGCCGAAAAATCCAGATACCGGGATCATTTTGGAGCTAAAATATGCACGCTCCATCAACGATCTCGACCAGGCATGCGAAAGAGCGTTGAACCAGATCAAGGATCGTGGATACGATCAGGAACTCAGAGAAGATGGGCGGAATGACATTTTGACATATGGGATTGCATTTTGGAAAAAGCGGTGCAAGGTTGTGGTTAAAAAAATATAGGAAATGAGCTTGATTCTTGGTACTCCATAAATGGTAGAAAAAGGAGGAACCCCACAGGTAGTGTTGTGTTGAAATGCTAGGGACTGGAAAATTAGTGCTTGCTGCTTAAAACAAACAACAATGAGAATTTTATATCGGTGCCACAAATGATTTTTATATGATGCAGTAAATGCCATTAGGAGCGATAATATGCTATTAGAGAATTTAAGACAATTAAAGGAAGATATGCGAAACAAGGGATGGACAATATGCAGCTTCCTTTTTAAATATAAGAAAATAGAGTATATTGTACTTGTAAAGAGATTTGTAGGAACTGAAAAACGAATTGATAAATATGCACTTGTAAAATTACATTTTATGAAAGCGAATAATTTATCAGATGAGTTACAAGTTGAGGCAAATGTAAAAAAATTAATTGTTGATCCCAAGAAATTGAGAGAATATTTTGGAATTGAATACAGAGAAAATCTTGGAAATATTCTTCAGCAATTCACTGAAAACTTAGGAAGAGTGATTCCTACAAAAATGTCAGAAAATTCTTCGAAAATGGAAAAAAAGTGCGATGGTTCGGTCTCTGAGTAAGAGTGATTCGGAAGATCCAAATAAGATTTATTGTAATAAAGTTCGAAGAAATCGAGATGGTGGGCAAAGAAGTGAATTTAATTCAGATAAAACCAGACTTTTAAGGCCAATGTTGTTCAGAGAGTTTTGTAATGATAAAAGCATCAGCTTTTGCTATTATGCAGATAAAGAGATGGAAAATGATGATGCCACTATAATACGTAATTTTTCAAAATGATTTTCGAATACCCTGTTTGGGTGAGACATTAGCTGAGAATTTTGAGTGAAGAAAATATATGATATTTGATTTTTAAATACGTTTGACACGATTCTGCTGTTCGTTTAAAGTGCAGCAAGAGCGTATGAAAGCCTCATAGCCATAGGAGAAAATTTATGGGTTCAGAAAACAAATCCTGGAAAGAAAAAAGTACAAACAGAAAGCGTATGGATTCCTTCTTCGGAATTGAGATGGATCCCGGACATTATAGTCCAAAAGTACGAAGAACTTCGAAAAATTATTGTGGAATGTGGTAACTCGTATCAGGCAATCCTGTGTGCAAAGGATTTTGTTGAAATTTCCTTACGGATTTCTGCCATTATGGGCCTCATTATAGTGAATCATAATATGACAAAAGAAAAGGATTTTATAGCAGGAGAAGAGATCTGTAACAGAGAACAGGAGCGGGAAACTTCGAGAGAGATTCTGAAGTTAGTACTGACGGGGACCATTACCATGGGTGGCTGGCAGAATCTAAATGATACGTTAATTAAGTCAAGTAGCGTTCTTCTCATTGATGAGTCCATAGAAAAGATTCTAAAGAAAACCTGTGAGCTGGCGAACACCAAAATTACAAACGGTGTTAAGGGTCGGGAAAAGTATCATAGTGTGGTAAATTGGCGTAATTTGGCAATAGCTCATGGAATCATTACAATGGATGAGGAAAGATACTGGAGGCAACTGAAAGACTTATTATTCGCCATTAACAGATATCTAGGCAAGAGTGAAAGGGAATTTTGTGGTCTGAATGAGCTGTATCAAAATGTCTTTTTGGAACAGGCAGGCGTAGAACGGCTGGTTTTACATGCGGGCGGAAAGAAATATGAGACAGGATTTTTCTTGCAGAAATCGAAAAATGAGCTGTTTTTCTTTGATTCATACAATGAAAAAAAACATGAGGTAAAACTCATCAATTTTGCCGGAGAATCGAAGAAATATAAAAACAGTGTTTGCTTTGAAACGCTGGACAGACAGTTAAAATACCTGTCAAAATTGTCAGAAGAAAGTGAAAAAAATTCAAAGAGCAGAAAACGTAGGCCGAATAAGATTGAGATGACTGGCGAGGGCGAACAAAAACTTGCATGCTTAAAAAATGTTGAACAGATAGAAGAAGCCGTTTTTCTGCTCGGAAAAATTAAGCAGAAAATGGATGAGCTGCAGTCCGGAATTCTGTTTTTGCAGATGGAACGTGGTACGGGAAAAACAACACTTAGCAGAATGCTGGACGGGCGTTATGCGGGTAATGTTCGGCAGAAAGATCTGAACGCGATTGTGCGGGCATATTACGTGGGAGACCTGAATTATATTACAAAAAGCACGAAGAATCCTGTGATTGGTGATTTTTGTAAAGGAATACCAGGGTGTACGAGAATCACCCGGTTAAGGGAGCAATCGGACGGTATAATGAACAGGATCAGGAAATTCACCCAAAATCCATGTCGCAATTGAAAGCAGAGCTGGAGGATGAAAAGACGTCTGGAGCGGCTATGGTGGAATTATTATCTCTGTATCGTGATATTTACACGGATCTGGATGACAGCCATGAGCTGCGCGAGCAGTACGAGGACAATCGCCTGGTTCTTATCATTGACGGAATCGACGAGCTTGGAAGTTCTACTATGGAACTGCTACGGCATTTGCCTTCTCAGGCAGATTTTGAGCGGAACGCTTATGCAAAGAACATTTTTATTCTGATGACGGCAAGGAAAGAAGAAGAAAGTGGCCTGACGGAGGACTCAAAAGAGGCAATTTCTTTTGTGAAATCCTTACTGCGGAGCCGGGAAGCAATTATTTCTGTAGATTCTCATGCAAAAGAATCCGTGGAACTGTTGCGAAAATATCTGAAAAAGTATCAGCCACAGATGACAGCAGAGATTGTTGACCAGGCGATTCAGAAAGCAGAGTATAAATTTTTGTATGTGAAACCGTATCTGATTTTCGGTGATCGTATTTATCGGGATGGACATAAAACGGCAAAAGCGGTTGCAAAAAATTATATTCAGGAAATGATTCAGAGATATTTTGGAATGAGCTTACAGTACTTGTACCGGGTGATGGGTGCGATTGCTTTATTCGGGAAAATTTCTATTCATGATATCTGCCGGAATATTTTTTCAACGGGGGTAACCTTCGATGCAATCGGCTGTATCAACGATCTGATGCCACTGCTGACGGTAAGCAGAGGAGACGGGGAAAGCCTGTATGAGTACGCAGATACGGAGTACCGTGAGTACATATTGGAAAAATTTCCCATGGTGCTTGCAGAATGCGGCAGAGTGTATCTGGACTCGTTTCAGGCTTGGTATGAGGAAAAACAGGAATGCCTGAAACAATATAAAGGATATTACATCACGGCGCAGAGTCTGAAAGCAAGTGAAATCAGAAAGATTTTATGTAGCGAGGAATATCCGAAATTTTGAGCAGAGTTCTGGAAAGCGTTGTTTACTTGGAAAAAACAGGAGAACTGCGAGAATACATTGAACTTCCGTTCGTGGAAAAACTTGCGGAGTTTCTTGTGCAGGGCGTTGAAACGATTGTGACGCGATCCGTGTGGGAAGAACTACAGGCAAGAATGCCCGGTCTTTATGGTGTCCTTCTTGAAAAGAGGCGTGGAACAGGAAAAATAGCGATAGAGCTGCTGGATCCATATCTATCGAAGCATCCATTTCTTCTTGAAAAAATAGGAGAACAATTGTAAAAACAATCCGGCAGACAGCTGGTACGATGTGATCTTTCGAAATGATCCGTGGAAAATCTCCGATACAAAGAATATGGGATATGGTCCATATAGGAACCAGTATAAAACGGAGTTTGCAAAAGAATTATGGAGCCAGGCAGTGGATATCATGGATGCCAGACGGAATGAGATATCGCTTGCCCGTTATCTGTATGCGAAAGCAGAAAAAGAAATAAACAGTCAGAAACTTGTGATCAGTCTGGCAAGATATCTGGAACGGATGGTACTGTCCTGGGATGATTTGCCGGAAAGAAGCAAATATCTTTCTGTACTGGTTCGGGCGTATCTGAGCAATGCAGCTGCGTTCAAAGAATATCTGCAGGATAACCGGCCGTCAATCCAGAAAGTTCTTTCGCTGCCGGAAGCGGAAAAAACAGACATCGAGCTGGTGAACGAACTGAAAAGTAAAATGGAATCTGAAAATATTCTGGAAACGATACGTCTTGCCCGGGAATCATTGAGAAAAGGAGCCTGGTATCAGGTATCGGATTTCCTATATCAAATAGAGGAAGAAAAAGAAAGAATTTCTTCAGATGACCATGATTTTACAGAAATGTATGTGCAGTTTACAGAGGAGATAGAAGAAATGGCAGACAGGGAAGAAGCGGTCTGCCGTATTCTTGTTTTTTCTCATTTTGAGACACTTTATGGTGCACTGCCGGAAGACGGAAAATGCAGAAAACTGGAAGAATATCTGGACATGATAAGCAGAAAAGAGCAGTGGAAGCCGGAATTCTGGCTGAGATACGCCTGGAGTGTCTATCGACACTATTTTGGTCACAGGAAAGAGTTTATAAAAAGTCCGGCAGTGTTTTTCTGTTTTTGGCGGGATCAAATGGTGTACTGTGGACGATGTGATATGGGAGAACAGCATTGCTGTACTGAAGGATCTACGGAAGCAGAAAGCAGCCGCAGAGTATCTGGCGGGAGTGAATGTTCTGGAAAAATACGCGGACAGTGTTTCTGATGTGCAGCAGATGAAACGGCTGCAGAACCGGTATCAGAATGCATCCAGTGATCCGGCAGGTATGGAGGAACTAACGACAAAAATGCGTGCGCTGACCGGAAGAAAGATGGAACAACTGTGTTCCGATTTTGAAGAATATGATGTGATGAATGATCCGTATCTGCAGAAAAAACTGGAGACAGAGAATTCTGAAATGATTATGATTCTTGGAATACTTCAACAATTAAAGATAGAAGTTCCGAAAGAATACAGGAAAAAATCTGTGAAGTAACTGACGACACAGGAAAGAAAAGCAGCACAGGAGGGAAAAGTATGGTATCAAGAGCAGCTGAAAAAATGGAAGGGGGATTCTGGTGGCATATAAAAATACAGAACTGATCAAGAAGTTTAATGTTGTGCGGGATTATATCCGGGATTTTTTTCTGTATGGATATAAAAAACGTGGGGACTTCGAAGAGAAGAGTAAAAGAACCTACGAAGAACATTACCGGCAGATCAGAAGCTGGCTGAAAGAGTATATGTATACGAGACAGTCTGCATCCGGGAAAGCGCAGATGATTTCGGTAGACAGCCGGGAAGTGATACATAACCCTTTATATAAGGCTTTTAAGACGCGATCCTTCACTGATCTTGATCTTTTATTACATTTTTTCATTCTGGATATTCTGTTCTCAAAAGAAAGATATATCGATTTCTGATATGGCAAAGGAGCTGCAGGAAGATATTTGATGCAATGAAGCAGGATGAAGTGATCAGAGAGAGCGACAAAAGTGTTCAGATAGCCGAAAGACCAGTCAGAGCGAAACTGCAGCATTATACAGAACTTGGTTTGCTGACGCAAAGAATCGGAGTAAGAAATACACAGTATTATTCTTTGGCACCGGATCAGACAGATCTGAGTTCCTGGTTTGATGCGATTTCGTTTTTCTCAGAAATTTCTCCGGTTGGAGTTGTAGGATCGTTTCTTCTGGATCATAAGAAAATAAGGGATAAGCGGTCTAATACGTTTGTTTAAACATCTAATACATGTTGTATGCAGTGGAGAGTGAAGTTGCAGAATTGCAATTGACTCGAAGGAATTCATGAATGGAAGTAACGTTTACTCGAA
>ENA-OQMZ01000734-OQMZ01000734.1-human-gut-metagenome-genome-assembly--contig:-NODE-734-length-13294-cov-1.422040_pt1 | contig 13294 bp, 16 predicted proteins | sample MGYA00242621_ERZ504862 | MGnify/ENA primary metagenome ERZ504862 (study PRJEB26092, sample SAMD00036393) | human gut metagenome | host: Homo sapiens | study: EMG produced TPA metagenomics assembly of... | reverse complement strand
TGATTAAATACACCGTCAAAGATAACCTTAATTCCTTTTTCGTGACAGACTGCTACGAAATTTTTGAGATCTTCGTTAGTACCAGACGGGAATCAAGCTTCTTATAATCAGTGGTTTCATATCCATGACCGACACTCTCAAATAAAGGTCCGATGTATAATGCAGTACATCCGATTTCTTTGATGATGGTTGATCCACGGCAGCAGTGTGTTCAGTCGATGTACAGGAGTTCCGTAATCATTTTCTTTTGGAGCGCCTGTAAGTCCAAGTGGATAAATATGGTAGAAGATTGCTTCGTTGTACCAGCCATAATATTACACCTCTGTTCTAAAAATTTGCAAATTTCCTGATAATTAGAGAAATTACACAAATATCTTCTCTATAATACCAGATTCCTATAATATAATCCAGAATAAATCAGCCAGTTTTTCAGCGAAAAATCCGGCATATGCTAATTGCCGGATCTTATCGGATGGACATATGTTTATTCGTCAAATTCTGCAGTAACTATAAAGCCGCGTGGCGTATGCTCAATGCTTTTGATGATGCCCTCTTTGGATCTGATGCGGTCTGCGTTTCTGTAGCAGCCAGACATGGCTACTGCAGGCTCAATGATATAGCTGTAGTTCGTGGCAGAGAGAAATTCGGAGATCTTCACTTTATCTCCCACCTGGATCAGCCCCTGTCTTTCCATTTTAAATTTTTCTTCTCGCATAAACATGCCTTCTTTCTGTATAAATACGCAATGTGAATATATCTGTAAATACAATTAATTACATGTTTAAGATCTTTAAGAACCGGATGGGATCCGTACCAGAAGCTTCTGTCCGTCTTTTTCTACTGCTGTAAGAACGGGAATATGTTTTTTCGCAGAGCATGAACGATGGGATACAGGGAAAACATGGCATTATCTGCAAAAACTGCTTCCGGTTTGCAGCGGAGGATTTCTTTAATCCTGTCTTTTATAAAGCTTTTCCATTCTGTCTTTTCCATGGAGAGTTCTCCGTAGATTCCGTTCAGAGTCAGCTCCGGTAATTGAGGAACCGGCAGATGTACGATCCTGGCAGAAGAAAGATCCGGAAGCTTTTGAAGCAGCATGTCTGTTTCTTTATTTCCGCCAAGGCTTACGATCACAGCTTCTTCATGGAAGGCGGCAAGACTGCTCCTGCAGGCAAGAACAGAATCCTCAAGGGTTCCGCAGGTCATGAGAAATCCTCCTTTATGACAAAAGGCTGCACTTTTAAGACCGGTTACCAAAGATAACTCTTCGCCTTCCAGGCCAAGCCAGGAAGAAGGAAAACTGCATTTGTAATTCATGGAATATTCTTTTTTCTGTGGCTGGATACAGTAACCGCCCCGGTTGGACGGAAAGATCACAAAAGCAATGTTGGTTTCCGAAAGGCGTTTTTGGCAGGGAATAAATTCCGGAAGTATAAGGATATTGGTATTTTCTGCCGGGGTATCGCCCGAAGCGAGGGAAGCAGCATGTTCTGTAAGAACTTCTTCCACCCGTCTGTCTGCACGTTCATTTCCAAGGTAACGCTCGAATTTATTTTCCAGGATCATGCCTGCCACACTGACTGCCTGGAAAAAGGCTTCGTCATTACTGCTTTTGGAATCCCATCCCGGATTAAAATTGCCGATCAGTGTGGCAAGTTCATTTTTTTCACCGGTATTATCATTGATATCCAGAGGCTGGACAAAGGATTCATCGAATTTTAGTGCCAGCTCCTCACCTAGGATTTCCGGTCCAAGCTTCTCCCAGAGAAGGCCGAAGGCCGCATATGGGACGCCATTATCGCGGATACGGCTGTCTTTCTGATGATGATCATACTGTCCTCTGCCAATATCAAAAACAAGACCTTCATAGTTTTCAGGAACCTGGTTTCCACGTGTGATGGTGATCTCGGGATTCAGATATAAAAGCAGAGCGGCAGAAAAAACATCGTCTGCGTGAAATTTCCCGCTGTGGGTGAATGCGGATGCATTTTTTTGTTTGATTTTTTCCAGTAAATGATTCATATGAAACGCTCCTGTGTGTTTATTCTGCTCTTCAGTATACCACAGAAATGAAGAATAAACAAAATTTCCTACAGTTAAAAAGGAATCCGTCCTGAAGACAGATTCCTTTAAAAATTTACGTTCTTTTATGCTTTATGTACAAAATAGGACGTTCATATTCAATTTTATTATAATGCGCAGATAATTTTATCCTGATATGCTTCCGGAACTTCTTCTTTATCCAGAGACATACTGATAATAAAGGAAACTTTGAAGGTTTCACCGATGGCACTTAACTGATCCAGTGTTTCGGTTGCATCCTTTCCTTCAAGCTTGGCTGTTGTAAGGAAGCTGTCCAGATATACCTGCTCCAGATCATGATCCTGAGAGAGGATACCACAGATAAATCCTACAAATTCGTCCGCATTTTTAACCGGAAATCCGGAAACATCGATAAGGCGGACCTTGTTGTTCAGCTCATACATGTGCTTGGTGCTCTTGTCCAAGTAAACAATACTGCCGTTGGCGTCCTTAACAGCTCCGTTTACTTTGTCTAACAGTTACTTTTGTTTTTCCTTTGCCTTTCTTTCCTACGATCAGTTCAACCATCCTGTTTTCCTCCTTAGACACATATAATAATTTTGAATAAAATTGCTATTGATATGCTTCAAATTATAGTGCATTGTGAATAAAATTGCAAGGGCTTTTTGAAAATAACTGGTAATTTTAATCAAGCTTTACTGCTCTCTTTCATTTTCCATTTGTGCTTTTGCTTTCCTTCCGATCCGGGCAGTGCTGTTCATGATACTGGCCCGGGTAACCTTGTCGTTTCCGTACTTCAGACGGATGGAATCCAGTGCTGCATCCAGTTTCTGCTGGCGTTCCTTCTTGTGAGTATCCTCAAAAAAGGACAGCTGTTCAAAGGAATCATCCGTAAGACCGGTCAATGATACTCCCAGGAGCCGGAGTGGCTGTCTCATCCAGGACTCCTGAAAGAGGTTTTGGGCATTTCTGTAAATCTCTTCTGTGATATCGGTGGCATTTGGCAGCTTAGTCTGATGAGATTTGTTTCGAAAATCCAGGGTACGGAAGGTTACAGAAATGCAGGTGCATTTTTCTTTTTGCGGCGCATGCGGGCAGCCAGAATATCGCATTGTTCCAACAGGATCGGAAGTGCCTGCTCCAGTGAGACCAGATCATCGTTAAATGTAGTTTCTAGACTGAATCCTTTTGCTTCATCAGGTTTTGCTTTCACAGGGGAGTCATCAAGGCCACGGGCATACTGATATAACTGCTGTCCTGCTTTTTCACCGAGAAGTGCCTGTATCTTTGCTTTTTTTTCATGAGCCAGATCTCCGATGGTTCTGATCCCTGCGTCCTGCAGTCTTTTTTCAGAGGATCTGCCAAGAAAAAGAAGCTCTCTCACTGGAAGAGGCCACATTTTTACAGGAATTTCTTCCGGAAATAAAGTATGCACCTTATCTGGCTTTTCGAAATCAGAGGCCATTTTTGCAAGAAGTTTATTGGTGGAGATGCCGATATTTACAGTAAAGCCGAGTTCTGTACGGATCTTATCCTTCAGCTCATGGGCAGTTGCCACGGATCCGGGTAAATATAGGAGGTTCCGGTCATATCCAGAAAAACTTCATCAATGGAAAAGGATTCCATTACCGGTGCATAGGACCCACAGATTTTTTTGAAGGCTCTGGAACATTTATCGTATAATTCAAAGTCAGATGGAACGGCCACAAGATTCGGACATTTGCGAAAAGCCATAGCCATAGGTTCTCCTGTCTGGATTCCGTATTTTTTTGCAGGAATGGACTTGGCGACAACGATGCCGGTACGTTTACTGGGGTCTCCGCCAATACAAGAAGGGATGTCTCTCAGATCCGGAAGTCCCATCTTTACTCTTTTTGCTGCTTCCCAGGAAAGAAAAGCACTGTTTACATCAACATGAAAAATCAATCGTTCCATATAGGGTTCTTCTTTCAATTGTATAAAGTGTGTCTGTTATATCTATTTACAGATTTTTGCAGACAGCTGATCAAAAAAGGTTTCGATATTCCTCTTCTACCTGTGAAAAAGGGTATTGCCGGTATTGGATCGGAACATGGACAACCGGTTTTGGAGTGTCCGGTGTTTCATTCAGAAGATATTTCAGGTCATACCAGAGCAGGTCATTGTCGATCTCCTTCAGCTTCTGCTCTTCTATGGCAGAAGTCCGGATCCCAGATATTTCTGATAGATAATGTTTAAAAGAGCTTCCTCCTGTTTCCGATACTCAGGAAGACTTTTCTTAAATGGTCTTGGAACATCGGACATATAACATTCGCTGGCATCGTGAAGAAGGGACGCCAGTATAAGACGGCCGGAATAGCCACGTGCTTCGGCTTCTTTGGCACAAAGGATGCAGTGCTGCCCTACAGAGAAAAAAGTCCTTACATGACCATTTCCGCGGCATAGAAGAGAAAGTGCGTGTGCAATGTCCTCAATGCAGATCAGCTCTTCGTCCGGATGTGTCGGATCAAAATGTTTTCCAGTATATGTGGTAATGCAGTCGCCCATAAAATGTTACGCCTTTCTTTAAGTTATGAATAAATATGATTATTTATTATAAACACCCAGAGAAAGTGTGTCTATATGATCGCGAAATAAATTTCGGGAACTGTTACAGAAAAACAAAAGAAATACATGGCTGTTTTACAAATATGAGTGATTCTGTGCTATAATACAAAAAAACGACAGGGAGATCATCAGCGATGAAACATATGGAAGAAATGAAGATTGCCGGATTAGCCATGGCATTATGTATCGTGATGCTGGGAATCTATATCGTCGTCCCAAAGGATGGAACGGTTTCTCATCTTACTGCTATTCCGGATAATAATGCGGCGGAGCTGTTACAGATTCTACATCAGAGGGAACTGCTGATGCGGATTTTCCAATCTATACAGAGGACAGCTACAGCAGTGAGCCCGAGAGTTCTGACGATACTGGGGACGGAGATTCCTATACGGAAGAGCCGACTTATGATCCAGGTGATAATTCTTACGACGGCAATACGGATAGTGAAGCCAATGGAGTAGATACCTCGGATACTTCAGGTGGAACCGGTGAAGACGCAGGCAATTATGAAGATCCGGACAGTGGCTCAGGTGAAGTGGTCGATGACAATGATTACAGTGGTACTTCGGATACGGATCTTGATAGCAGTGAGACCGAAGATACCGGCAGTGATGGCACCGATGATACAGTAGAAATTAACTGAATGTAAAAAAAAGAATAAAAAAGCAGATCTGCGAAATAAAATTTCAAACAGATCTGCTTTTTTGTTTTTTGTATGGAATCCTGTCAGTTGATGTTCTGGAGCAAGGATGTCATTTCCTGATAAAGAACATCCTTTGAGGACGCACCCATGACGATGGAAATAAATGGCTTCCCATAAGCATTCTGGCTTAAAAGTGCCAGACAGTTACCGGCTTTATCGGTTGTTCCTGTTTTTCCTCCAAGGATAGTGACATCCTTAGGAGTTGCTGCCTCTCCGGTAAGATAATGATCTGTAGCGGGTAAGGTAGCACTTGCATCGGAGCCATCGGAATGCTTATAGCTAACTGTATAAGATGCCATTTGTGTGATGTCTGTAAACTCCGGATAATTCAAGGCTTCTTTCAGCATCAGATAAATGTCATAAGGCGTTGTATAATGATTTTCGTCCTGAAGACCATGGGGATTGGTAAAGTGAGTTCCTGTACAGCCAAGTTCTGCAGCAAAGCTGTTCATCATCTCTACAAATTTATCTGTTGATCCACCTATATGTTCCGCAATGGCAGATGCTGCATCATTGGCAGAATAAACAAGAAGACAATGAAGAAGCTGATCCATGGTAACCTGATCTCCCGCCTGGAAACCAGCTACCTGAGAACCGGATTCCAGGGTAACATTCTCCTGTGAGATCGTTACTGTATCGTCCATGTTTCCATATTTCAGTGCAAGCATAGCTGTCATGATCTTTGTGATGCTGGCAGGATAAACCTTGTTGTAGGCACCTTTTGCATAGAGTACCTTTTTATCACTGAGATTCAGAAGCACACCGGACTGGCTGTCATCCAGACTGACAGAATCCAGAGCAACATCTTTTGTAACAACACAGAAATCATGGGCGAAACCTGCCGCGCGCTGCTCTTCTTTGGAAGTCAGAGTATTATCAAACTCGGAGAATGCATTGAAAGAATTTGCAGGAGTGGAAAAATCTCCGCCCTTCAGCATGTAAACACCAAAACCGCCAGCTGTGCATAGTACGATCAGCAGAAGAAGGAGAAAAATGGTGTTGCGAATCCTTTTGCGACGCATCCGTTTTATCCGGGTATTTTGAGCTTTACGTCTGGCAGAAACAGTTCCGTCAGACGGCGTGGAAGTTCTTTTTGTCCCCTTGGAAGCTGTATGTGCAGCCCGGGAAGCCTGACCTCTGGAAGGATTGCCAGAACGTACATGATTTTTTACAGGTTCTTTACGTGTCATAAGTATTCCTCTTTCCGAAAGTAGGTATCCGATTTCTGACCTTTTTCTGTAATTCTTTATTATATGCACTGCTCTGCAGTCCTACATTGAGAACAAGTCCCATACCCATAAACAGACTGATCAGAGAAGTAAGACCATAGCTTACAAAAGGAAGCGGAGTACCTGTGTTTGGTGCAAGGCCGGTAGCAACACAGATGTTGATGAAGCTCTGTATGGAAACAATGCTTCCAACACCGCAGCATATGACCTTACCGGCAAGATCCTTGGCCCGCAGCTCATACGGATACATTCAAAGGTGATCAGAAACAGCAGCAGTACGATCAGAGTACAGCCGATAAATCCGTACTGCTCTCCAGCCACCAGCAAAATAAAGTCGGTCTGAATTCTCAGAAACAAAGTTTCCATCATTTACGGATGTAACACTGGTGTCATTACTGAAAGCACGTCCCACAAGCTCTCCGGAGGCGATGGCTGTTTTTGAGTTGTTCTGCTGTTCAATATCATCTGCGTATTCTTCGTTCTCCGGATACAGGAATGACATGATACGGTTTCTCTGGTAATCCTGTATCAGTTTCTGATCCGGCTGCACGATAATGGACAGAAAGATGATGGCCAGAGGAATCGCGATCAAGGCTACACCTCCGATGATCTTATAACTAAGTCCTGCGATGTAGATCAGAATACAGAACAGGACTGTTACGGTGATGGTGTTTTTCATATCCGGCTGTACATAGATCAGCATCAGTGGGATGACCAGAAGGACAGCTGATTGTATCAGAGTCTTTAAGGTATTCAGATCTTCCTCATGATCCATAAAAAATTTGGCAAAAACCAGGATAATGATGATCTTTGAAAGCTCGGTAGGCTGGAAACGGATAAAACCTAAATCCACCCATCTGGCAGCACCATTGGCGCTGGATCCGAAGAACCGGACAGCCAGAAGCATAACGATATTAAATCCATACATGATCCATTGAAAATTCAGCAGCCAGGAATAATCCATCAGTGAAAGGATCAGCATAAAGACCACACCGATGATCACACCCAGAAGCTGACGTGTGCGAAGGTAGTCGGCAGCTGTTCCTACAAGCTGAATTCCAATAAAGCTGATCGCCAGGAGAAAGATCACCAGTCGAAAATTGTAAAACCGCAGCTTATACTGTTTAATCATAAATTATGCATCTCTTTTCTTAAGTACGGGTATGACTGCATGCAGAACAGGTGGTTCCTGTGTGATCTGTATGGTCACCCCTGGTTCATCAATTACAACGTTATTTTTTACGGCATGTATCAGATCGTTCCGTAAAAGCTTCATCATCTGTGGAGAACAGTCTATGCGTTCCGATACAAGAAGAAGCTTCATCCTGTCGCGTGCATAGCCTGCAGAGTGGTTTTTCCCGGAGAAAATCCCATAATCATTCCTCCTGTGATGAAAAATGTCAGACAGCAAGGCGTCTGTTATTTTCGAAAAATGCTGCCAAGACGGTGGAATACACCATTTTTTCGACGCACAGTAACATAAGGGACCTCTTCGCCCATAAGTCTCCGGCAGATATTGCGATACTCTTCTTCTGCCTGGGAATTTTTTCCGGATAAAGGTTCTCCCTGATTTGTGGAGATCACGATCTGTTCATCATCCAGGATCGCACCGATCAGATCTACAGCCAGGATTTCCAACACATCTTCTACGGACATCATATCACCTCTGGCGATCATTTCCGGTCGAAGCCGGTTGATGATCAGCCGGATATCACGGAGCCCTCCGGACTCCAGCAACCCGATGATACGGTCTGCATCCCGGATCGCGGAAACTTCCGGTGTGGTCACGACCAGTGCACGGTCCGCTCCGGCTACTGCATTTTTGAATCCCTGTTCAATTCCTGCCGGACAATCCAGAAGGACATAATCGAATTCTTCCCGGAGATCATCGGTAAGCTTGATCATCTGTTCCGGAGATACGGCAGTTTTGTCCTTGGTCTGGGCAGACGGAAGAAGATACAGTTCTGAATGCCGACGATCCCGGATCAGTGCCTGTTTCAGGCGGCAGCTCCCATTGATCACATCAACCAGATTATAAACAATACGGTTCTCCAGTCCCATGACAACATCCAGATTTCGGAGTCCGATATCGGTATCTACAACTGCAACCCTTTTTCCCATGGCAGCCAGTCCGGTCCCGATATTTGCCACGGTGGTGGTTTTTCCAACACCGCCTTTTCCAGATGTAATGACAATGACTTCACTCATGTTTTCTGATTCCTCCTATAAAATGTTCCACACTTCTGGTATCCTCATAAAGTTTGTTTAGTCATTCGATACATTACTGGTATCGCTTGCTGCATAGCCAGTGAGAATGGTGCTTTCATCTGCAAGTCCGAAAATGTATTTAAAGATATCATTAGCTGCAAGGCAGGCATTACCGGATGCATATCCGTTTGCGATTCGTACAGATATTGCGTACTTGGGATCAGAAACAGGCGCATATCCGATAAAAAGTGCATTGTTCGGATGATAATAGTCAATCTCGGCAGTACCGGTTTTTCCTGCTACTTCAACTCCAAGTCCCTTAAACTGATCATGAGTCTGCACCACACGATACATACCGTCATGGATGTCATCCCAGATATTGCTGGAAAGATCCAGCTGTCCAGCTGTTTCGGAAGGATATTCCTTTATAAGTTTTCCTTTGGAATCCGTCACACGGTCCAGAAGGGAAAGCTTATAGATCGTACCGGAAGTGGCGATCGTTGACGCATAACGTGCAAGCTGGCTGGTCGTAAACGCATTGGTACCCTGTCCAATATAGGAAGGGACGGCGTTTTTGTCAGAAACCTGCGGAGAAGCTTCGGAAATTTCAATGCCGGTTTTCTGATCCAATCCCATGAGGGAAGCATATTTCTGAAGCATTCCAAGACTTCTGGCTTCAGAAAAGTTACCTTCGGAATCTTTACCAAGTTCGAAACCAATCGTAGTGAAAAATACGTTACAGGACTGCTCAATGGCTTCACGGATATCAAGAAGAACCGTGGCCCTGTTTATTCCAGCAGTTGATCGGAGGTGTTACAAGGTCAAAGCTTCCTGTACATTCAATATATGTGCCATCATCTATTACGCCCTCAGACATGCCGGCAACAGTAGATAAGATCTTTAAGGTAGATCCTGGAGCCGTCTTCTGCTGTGTTGCCTTGTTGAAGAACGGGCTGGAAAGATCTGTGGAAAGCTTTGCATAATAATCAGTATCCATATTGTTGGTCAGACGATTATTATCATATCCCGGATAGGAAACACATGCGAGAACATTTCCGGTTGTAGTATCTGTGATCACCGCAGATGCAGAGCACGGAGCCAACGCAAGCTGGGCCGGTGTGATCTCAAGATTTGCGATCTTGCGATACATGAAGGTGTAGGCATCAAGACCACCGGAGGCCATTGTCTGATACAGCTCGTCTTCTTTGGAAAGAACGCCCTGTTCATAGAGAACAAGACACAGATCTTCTCCACTGATGGTGTCTTCCTGAAGCATATATTTATACAGAAGCTTTGAAAAGCCTGTATCTGTTTTCAGGTAATCAATGATATAGGCGGTAAGAGCCTGATAGATCTCTTCAGAATCCAGATATTCTCCGGAGGTTGAGATCTGGGAAATATCGATCCAGTTCTGACTGGCAGCGTAGTTCAGATAATCCTTCAGACTGATACTCTGATCATTTTTCCAGGCTTTGTATGTTTCATCCGCGGTATCAATGGAATCACTTTTCAGTACCTTCAAGGTATTGGTAAGAAGATCATCACAGATATAGGTAAGATATTCCTGCATCTGCGTATCTTCATCCTTATAGGCTGGAGGATTGTCGCCTGTCAGCCTGTTACTTATTGTATCAAAAACCTGTTGCTGTTTTTGCTGAAATTTGACGTATAAATTTTTTTCTGTGTCGGAAGCATCTGCATCACTGAATTTATTGATATCGATCACACTGTTTGCGATCAGTGCATTGTATACATCATAGATTGGGATGGTGATCTTACTTGCATCTTTCTCTGCTTCATAATCAAAGCTTTTATTCGGTGTCAGTTTAGAGAGGACAATACCAGCAACACGCTGTTCCAGGATCTGGTAAATACTCTTCTGCCAGTCGGAATCAATGGTCAGATAAACATCGTTTCCGGCCACAGGATCAACAGTTTTAGAATTGTCGATGTCAAGGACTTTACCAAGATTATCAACTGTGACCGTTTCTTCTCCGTCTTTTCCCTGAAGTTCAAGCTCCATATACTGTTCGATTCCGGCTTTTCCAACAACCGCATCATTGGAATAATCAGGATTATCCTTACGAAGGGTTTCCAATTCCTCAGAAGAGGCCTGGCCTGTGTAACCGAGGATTGCGCCATACTCTCATCGTCCACATATTTTCTGGTGGAATCTTCTACAATGTCAATACCCTGGAGAGCGGCCTGATTTTCTTTTATGGCTGCCACAGATTTTTCACTGACATTTGTTGCAATGGTCACCGGCATATATTTCTTGAAACTGTTGGTGTTCAGCTGATAGCGCATGATCGCAATTTCGAGGATTTCCTGTTTGGTAAGCTCTTCCGGAAGAGAATGTGCGGCAAGTTCTTCCGGGGTGTAGGCATCTTTCCGTAAAGAACGATAGAAAATCCGCTGCTTCCGGTAAGATGATCCATGATCTGGGCTGCGGTTGCGTTTTTCTGCTCCTCACTGAGATCATCAATCTGTGCTTCTCCGTAAATATCCGCACGGAAACGGTTAAGAGTAAATCCTTCATCTACATCAAAAGCATAGTCGCCATGATCATTGACGGTAATATGAAAATTATCAGATAAGCTGTCCCCGTTTTTGGAAAGAATCTGTAATACCTGATAGGCGATACCGTTCAGAGTCAGATTCTTTTCTCTGGTGCTGTTGTATGTACCGCTATCTTCGAATGTGACAGAATATGCAAGTACATTGGAGGCGACAACTGTGCCGTTACGGTCATAAATATTACCACGGGTGCTTTTGATCACGCGTGTTTTGGTGGTACGTGTCTGAAATTTACTGATGTAATCCTCTCCTTGTATGATCTGCAGACTGAAAAGCTGCCGGACCAGGACAGATGACAGAAAAATAAATACGATCACAAGAACTGTAGTACGTTTCAGACGGATTTTTTTGATGATTTTTTTTATTTTAATTCCCAAATAGACTCACTTTCTTTCCTTACAGTATCCATTAAGTGGTAGTTGATCCAGTAAAATACCCGGTATACGATGATGGTGAGAAAAACCGTATATACAATCTCGGGGATAATGATCCTGTATATGTAGGTCCAGAATCCAAGACGCCTCTGAGCAGAAACTGGAGCCATACACAGCCAGATTATAAAGAAGATCTGTTCCTGCTACAAGAAAAAGCGGAACTTTCAGATCATCATCATAAAAACTGCGGAATGCATAGCCGCTGATAAAACCTATATACATATAGATCAGTGCATAAAATCCAAACAATGATCCATAAAAGAGATCGACAAAAAGCCCGGAAAAAAATCCAGTCCACAGACCGACTTTTCTTCCACGCATAAGTCCCATGGATACACACAGGATCAAAAGCAGATTTGGAGTGATGCATCCAATGGAAATACGGTCCATTACTGTGCACTGAAGGAGAAACAGACAATGATAGTGATAAATAATATAATCCTATTTTTCATTGGACGCATCCTCCGATTTGTCTATCGCGTCCTGTTTATTGGTGGTGATCACAAATACATCTTTCAGATGACCGAAATCAACCGGTGTAACGATCGTACCTGTTTTTGTCAGGTTATTGGGATCCTGCTGGATCTCACTGACATAACCAATAAACAGTCCTTCCACATATTTTTCACTGATGTTCGAGGTGACAATACGTTCTCCGACTGTTACCTTGTTATCCTGATCGTAAAGCTGCTCAAAGCTTAATTTGCCTTCATCGATCAGTTTCAGATCTCCAGTGACAACGCAGTTGTCGGAAGTACTGACTGCCATGCACTGACATTGCTGCTGTCATCGATGATGGAACGGACAGTAGCCCAGGAAGGTCCCACTTCTGTAACGATACCCACAAGACCCTTTCCGGCGATCACGTTGTTATCAACCCGGATCCCGTTATTACTGCCTTTGTTGATCATAAAGGTATCATACCAGTTTCCGGGATCTTTGGAGATTATCCTTGCGGCAACCTTGGGATAGTCGGTATATTCCTGATCAAGATCGTAAAGTTCCTTCAGGCGTGTGAGCTCTGTCTGGTCCTGGATCAGGATGTTATTCTGTTCCGTAAGACTGTTGATCTGACTTTTCAGCTCTTCGTTTTCCTGAAGCACGTCCTGTTTATCACGAAGATTGTTTTTTACATTTCCAAATATATCGCTGACACCGGCGATCCCCTTTTCAAAGGGAACGATAAGAAAACCGGCTGCTTCCTGAAGTGGTGCGGAAGAGGTTCCGGAGGCTGCTGTAGCTACGATGCAGCTTCCACAGAAAAATGTCATGATTACCAGAAGATGTTTACTTTTTAAATTAAAATGAAAACGCACTTTTTTTTCGGATGTTTTTCATTATATATGCCCCTTTACAGTTTTTTCTGCTTTACCGGCTGGGCCCATTTGCGCAGGTTTCTGTCGCGGATGATCTTTTCCAGGCCGTATGCTGCAGAAGTTTCATACAGATCAGAAAGATTAAAGGCAAATCCGGTATAGCTAGCCAGATAGTTATCTATATAAGGAAGCCGTGTG
>ENA-OQMZ01000733-OQMZ01000733.1-human-gut-metagenome-genome-assembly--contig:-NODE-733-length-13313-cov-3.358790_pt1 | contig 13313 bp, 18 predicted proteins | sample MGYA00242621_ERZ504862 | MGnify/ENA primary metagenome ERZ504862 (study PRJEB26092, sample SAMD00036393) | human gut metagenome | host: Homo sapiens | study: EMG produced TPA metagenomics assembly of... | reverse complement strand
CGTCGATCCAGTGCTTGTTAAAGGCGTTGACGACGTACTGCGAATCGGAATGGACTTACGGACCTTCGCAGGGGCGGTTGAGTGGCCTCGAGCGCCACGATAACGGCCATGAGCTCCATGCGGTTGTTGGTGGTCTTGGCGTAGCCGCGCGAAAGCTCGGAGGTAAAGGTCTTGCCGGCGGGTTGGTGTATTTGAGCACGGCGCCGTAGCCGCCGCGTCCCGGATTTGATCGGGCCGAGCCGTCGGTATAGATGATGACCTTCACGGGCTTCCTTTCGTTGAGTGTGTTTCATGTGAGTGACCATTGTAGCGCCATGCCTGCCGGGGGCTAGCAATTTACGATTTCTATCCCGTCTTCCGACAGTTAGTTGGCATGGATGATGCGGTTGAGCTCGTCGAGGTATTGCCGCAAGAGAGGAGAGGGCTTGCGCTCGTCGTGCATGATATATCCTACGTGCATCGTTGGGGCGTCTGCTAACGGGATCGATGCCATACCCCACTGCATTTCATTGGAAAGGACACCGGTCGACAGGGTGTAACCGTTCGACGTGATAAGTAAGTTAGTAAGTGTTCCGCGGTCCGAGATTCGTATGTTGCGGTCGCAAGGGATATAGCTAAAAGGTTCCTCGGCGTAATAGAAGGAGTTTGAGGTTCCCTGCTCAAAGCTGTAGCGCGTATAGGGCGTGAGGTCGGCAAGGGACAGCTGAGGGCGGCGTGCGAGCGGGTGGCGTTCGCTAACGAAGACGTGGACCGTCGCGTCGAAGAGGGGATGGAAGCTTGCGCGGGCATCGGCGAAGGCCTTCTGCAGAAGCGGGCGTAAAGTCATCCAGGTACAGAATGCCGATATCGCTGCGAAATGCGCGGACGTCGTCGATGATCTGCGAGGTGGTGGTCTCGCGCATGATGAACTCAAACTTACTGTCGCGGCAGCGCTCGACGACGTTGACAAAGGCCTTGACCGAAAAAGCGTAGTGCTGGGCCGAGACGGCAAGCGCGCCTGGGGTGTGCCGCCGTCCTCGTAGCGTGCCTCGAGCATGTCGGCCTGCTCTACGACCTGGCGCGCATAGCCCAATAGCTCGGTGCCGTCGTTGGTGAGCGTGACGCCGCGGCTGGAGCGCGTAAAGATCTCCAGATGGAGCTCCTGTTCCAGGCTTTTGACAGCGTTTGAGATGTTGGACTGTGCCGTATAAAGGCGCTGGGCTGCGGCGTTGATCGATCCGGACTCTGCCACGGCGATCAAAAAACGAAGTTGCTGGAGGGTCATCGGCGCCCATCCTTTCGATAGCTATCTAAAAAACCGATAACAAGTTAGCGCTTTTAAGTGATTGACCGAGCAAAACAATGCTCGTACTATTCAAAACACACAAAGGCGGTAGGTAATTAAGCCGACCAAGGAACCGGGATGCGAAAGGAGGCCCGCATATGAATTGCTTACCAAGACGAATGCCGGGCTCCTGTTTGCGCCCGTCGGCGTGATCAGGAGACAGCGACTTACTTCTCTTACTCTTATTACTTTCTTCGATCAAGGAGATCATCATGAGCCAGTTTATCAACAACCCCGAGCACACCTTTGGTTTCGATACCCTGCAGCTGCACGTTGGCCAGGAGAGCGCCGATCCTGCATCCGACTCCCGTGCTGTGCCTATCTATCAAACCACGAGCTATGTGTTCCGCAACTCCCAGCACGCCGCCGACCGCTTTGGTCTTGCCGACGCCGGTAACATCTACGGCCGTCTGACCAACTCCACCCAGGGCGTCTTCGAGGACCGTATCGCTGCGCTCGAGGGCGGCGTTGCTGGCCTCGCCGTCGCCTCTGGCGCCGCCGCCATCACCTATACCCTGCAGGCCCTCGCCCAGGCCGGTGACCACGTGGTCGCCCAGAAGACCATCTACGGCGGTTCCTACAACCTGCTGGAGCACACGCTCTCCCAGTTTGGTGTCGAGACCACCTTCGTCGATGCCCATAACCTGGACGAGGTCGAGGGCGCCATCAAGGACAACACCACGGTCATCTATCTCGAGACGCTCGGTAACCCCAACTCCGACATCCCCAACATCGACGCCATCTCCGAGATCGCCAAGAAGCATGGCCTGCCGGTTGTCGTCGACAACACCTTCGGCACCCCGTATCTGTTCCGTCCGCTGGAGCATGGTGCCAACATCGTCGTCCACTCTGCAACCAAGTTCATCGGCGGCCACGGTACCTCGCTGGGCGGTGTGATCGTCGACGGCGGTAACTTCGATTGGAAGGCGAGTGGCAAGTACGCCCAGATCGCTGAGCCCAACCCCTCCTACCACGGTGTTTCGTTTGCCGAGGCTGCCGGCCCTGCCGCCTTCGCGACCTATGTCCGCGCTATCCTGCTGCGTGACGAGGGTGCCTGCATCAGCCCGTTCAACGCCTGGGTCCTGCTCCAGGGCACCGAGACTCTGTCGCTGCGCGTTGACCGTCATGTCGAGAACACCAAGAAGGTCGTTGAGTTCCTGGCTGGTGACAGCCACGTCGCCAAGGTGAACCACCCGAGCCTGACTGAGCACCCCGATCATGAGCTTTACAAGCAATATTTCCCCTACGGCGGTGCCTCGATCTTCACCTTCGAGATCAAGGGCGGCCAGGAAGCTGCATGGAAGTTCATCGATCATCTGCAGGTGTTCTCGCTGCTCGCCAACGTGGCCGACGTCAAGTCGCTCGTCGTGCACCCGGCTACCACCACGCACTCCCAGCTCTCTGCCGAGGAGCTCGCCGAGCAGAACATCACGCCCTCCACGATCCGTCTTTCTATCGGTACCGAGAACGCCGAGGACATCATTTGGGATCTGAAGCAGGCCTTCGCCGCGCTGGACGAGTAAGGCGACTTGTGCAAGGACCCCTTGCGACTCGATAGGTATAACTGCATAAAATGCCTGCTCAAGGCGTCTGTGCGAACAATGTTTGCGCAGACGCCTTTTTGCATAGGAATGCCTAAAAAACAGGTCTTTTAGCGTCGAATATCCAATCTAGATATGGAAAACTCCTGTTAAGTGAATGTGAGTTTTACGCAAATGACGTGCACCTTTTGAGAAAAACCGCAGGTCGCGAATTGCTCGGGGTACTATGCAGCGCGATCGAATCACACGCAGCTTAAACGCAGCAAAAACGCACTACGGAGGTTTCCAGCTACATGAGGATCGATTCACGAAAACCGAAGGCCGCCGCCCTTTCTGCCACGCTTGCTGTGGCGCTTTTGGTGGGTGCCGGCGCAACCGAGGCCCACGCGGCCACGCTGTCCGACGCGGTTGGGTCCCCGTCCTCCGAGACGACGCTGATGCAGCCCGTCGATTATCGCGGCGACGGTTTTGGCTCCATGCAGGAGTGGAACGCCTCTATGGAGGCCAAGCGCGACTCTTTGGAAGTTCGCGCCCAAATTATCATGAACATGTATGGCGACTACGCCACCGATGACGAGCGTGCCGTGCTTAATGAGTGCATTGACGGCACGGGCAGCCTTTTGACGATGGAGGAGGTCGACGCCAAGTCGACCGGGCTCGATGAGTTGCGCGCCACGCTCGAGGATGCTAAGCGCGAGGCGCTTGAGCTTGAGGCCGCCGAGGCCGCGGCCGCGGCCGCTCAGGCTTCGTATTACAACGCCGGTTACGGTTCGTCTTACGTTGCCGCTGCTTTCTATGCGAACGGCTCGGGCCTGACGCGCTCCGGTGGCGTTAACAACTACAATGGCCGCCGTGAGACCTACTACAGCAGCAATGTGTTGTACCATCACCGCACGGGCGAGTGGACGCAGGATTCCGAGGGCTTTTGGCGTGATTCTGACGGCTACTACGTCGTGGCTGCGGGCGATAAGGCCCAGGGCTCGACTTTTACGGGCTCTAAGGGCGAGTGCAAGGTCTACGATTCGGCTGCGCAGCCGGAACTACCGATTACTACACCGGTTGGTAATCTTTCGGCACCGATTTGATGCGACTGACGGGCGTCTTTACCGAGCTTTCGGGCAACGTAAAGGCGCCTGTTTTATATATGCGCTTGGGTTAACAGAGCCTTACCGTGGCACTACGTTGGGCATATGGGCGCGGGGCACACTAAGTCATGAGAAGCAAGGTCTTTCCCGTGGAGGAAGTGGTCCCATGAACGCTCGAGATATCGCTATTGCCGCCGTCGCACTTGCACTGGGTTGTCTTGGTCCTACGGCCGCGCTTGTCGCGGGCATGCAGGCTCGTGCGGAGCTGCTCCTGTCGTTGTGGGGGCTCTGATTGCTGTCGCTGCGCTGGGAAGCGCCGGCGTCGTCCTTTGTCGCGATGATGAGGACGAGATCGTGGGGTCTTAAAGTTAGCCTCAACTCTGGTGTTGCCGGAGCATGTTGCGTGTGCCGGATAGCCGTATTTAGAAAAACAAACGCATGGGAACTCACGCTCAAAGCCAAACCAGTGCGGGGTGTCGCACGAGAGCGTGTGGGTGAGGTCAACCCAGCGATAATCGGTACTTTTGAGCTGGGATGCGAGGTTCCAAAGGTCGAGCGCGGGCATGGGTGGCTCCTTTCATCGGGCTTTTTGCTGATGTTAATGCGGTGCCGTGACAGCTCGATTTCTGCTGCGTTACGATACGTTCTCGATTGCGATTCCACGATGTTTCGGCCGCGTGACCATTGTGTTTCGCCTTGCCGAGCGCTGATGGCGAAGGGAGGGTCCGTGCAATACCGCGTTGACTCCAAAAGTGGTAACCGAATATCTGCTCTGGGCCTGGGCTGTATGAGGTTTCCCGGTGCGCCGGGCCATCCGGATGCGAAGACAGCCGATGCCATCATCTCCCGTGCGGTGGAGCAGGGGATTAATTATCTGGATACCGCGTACCTCTATCCCGGTAATGAGGTGTGCGTGGGCGCCTCGCTTGAGCGCTTGGGGCTGCGCGACCGGGTGTTGCTGGCGACTAAGTTGCCGCACGCCTCGTGTGTATGCACGGGGGATTTCGACCGTTTCTTTGATGAGCAGCTGCGTCGGCTGCGGACCGACCATATCGACTATTACCTTATGCACAACATCACCTCGCCCGCTCAGTGGGAACGTGTGGTGGCGCTGGGCATCGAGGACTGGATTGCGCGTCAAAAGGCGGCGGGGCGCATTCGCCAGATTGGTTTTTCGTATCACGCAGCGCGGCGGATTTTCTGACGATGCTTGACGCGTACGATTGGGATTTTTGCCAGATCCAGTACAACTATGCCGGCGAGCGCTACCAAGCGGGAACGGCAGGGCTCATGGCGGCTGCGGAGCGCGGGCTCGCGGTGTTTGTGATGGAGCCGCTGCTGGGCGGTCGTCTAGCGGGCAAGTTACCGCCGCGGGCCCGCGCCGTGCTCGATGGCGCCCGTGACCCGCATTTGCGCACTCCTGCCGCCTGGGGGCTTTCGTGGGTGTGGAATCATCCTCAGGTGACGATGCTGCTTTCGGGTATGACCGATACCGCGCAAGTGGATGAGAACGCGGCGCTGGCTGACCGAGCCTGCCGGATTCGATGACAGCTACTCAGCTCGATGCCATCGCGCACGTGCTGACGGAGTTTGAAAAATCGAATCGCGTGCCCTGCACGGGATGTGGCTATTGCATGCCGTGCCCTAAAGGCATCAATATCCCTGGGTGTTTTGCCGCCTACAACGCAAGCTATGCGCACAGCTGGTTTACGGGTCTATCGCAGTACTTTACGGCGAGCGCGGTGCGCACAAGCGAGCCCAAGTTGGTGAGCAATTGCGTCAAATGCGGCAAATGCGCGCGGCATTGTCCGCAGCACATCGATATCCCCGGGCGCTTGGACGCCGTACGCCGCCGTTTTCAGCCCGGCCCCGTGACGGCGGCGCTTAAGGCCTTCGGCAAAACGCGCTCCTCATGACCCTTTTATAACTTGCGGTGGAATAGTTCCTGTTTGCGGCAGAATAGGGCATCGACAGGAACTATTTCACCGCAACAGATGAGGGGGAGCTGGGGATGCTGACGATCGGGTGTCACCTATCCACGACGAAGGGCTATCGGGCGATGGGGGAGACGGCGCTGTCCATTGGCGCCAATACCTTTGCATTCTTTACGCGCAACCCGCGCGGCGGCAAGGCGAAAGACCTTGACATGGATGACGTGGCAGCCCTGCGCGAGCTTATGGAGCAAAACGATTTTGGTCCGCTCGTGGCTCATGCTCCGTATACCTATAACCCCTGCTCGGCCAAAGAGCGGCGCGCGAGTTTGCCCTGGAGGCCATGGCAGAGGACCTGCGGCGCATGGAGGCACTGCCCGGCAACTACTACAACTTCCATCCCGGTGCGCATGTGGGGCAGGCTCCGACGCTGGCATTCAGATGATCGTCGAAACTCTGTGCAAGGTGATGTTTGAGGGCCAGCAGACGACGGTGCTGCTCGAGACCATGGCCGGCAAGGCACCGAGGTGGGCCGCAGCTTTGAGGAGCTGGCGCTCATCATCCAGGGCGTTGCCGACAAGTGCCCCGAGCTGTCGGCCAAGTTGGGCGTTTGCTTGGACACCTGCCATGTGAATGACGCCGGCTACGACATCGTCCACGATCTTGAAGGCGTGCTCGACGAGTTCGATCGTGTGGTGGGTATCGAGCGCCTGCGCGCCGTGCATATCAATGACTCCAAGAACCCCTGCGGCGCCCATAAGGACCGCCACGAATGCATCGGTAAGGGCTACCTGGGTAGCGAAGAGTTTGGCGGCGGTATGCAGGTTATGCAGAATATTGTATCGAATGGCCGCTTGCGCGCATTGCCATTCATTTTGGAGACACCGAACGAACTTGCAGGTTATGCGGCTGAAATCAAATTGTTAAGGTCATTGCAGCAGTGATGACTGTCATAAAGTGGAGTGCTCCATTCACGTTATGGGTTTGTTTCAATCAGTTTTCTAATTGCGGATTCTTCCAAGCGGGTGCATAATAACCCTCAGTTTTTGCAGACCCTGAATCACGTGGGGTCATTGGAAGGAGACTGATTATGAAGCTGAAGAAGCTTGGCGCATTTGCCGCCACGGTGCTATGGCGCTCGCCCTCGCTCTGACGGGCTGCGGCTCGTCCAACGCCACCTCTGGTTCTGATGCCAGTTCCAGCAGCTCTGACGACGCTAAGGTCGAGAAGGTCGACGGTTCCAAGGAGTACGCGCTCGTCAAGGACGGTACGCTGACCGTCGGCACCTCTGCCGAGTACGCTCCGTTTGAGTACAAGGATGACAATGGCGACTACCAGGGCTTTGACCTTGAACTCATTAAGGCTATCGGCGATAAGCTGGGTCTGGATGTCGAGTATGTCAACAATGATTTTGACACGCTCGTCCCCGGCGTTGCTTCGGGCGCCAAGTACGACGTCGCCATCGCGGCTATCACCGACACGCCCGAGCGTGAGAAGGAAGTCACTTTCTCCGATTCCTACTACATGGACGATCAGGCTATCGTGACCAAGGTCGATAACACCGACATCACGGCCGACAACTTCAGCGAGAAGCTCAACAACGCCGACGCCACCATCATCGTCCAGTCTGGCTCGACCGCCGAGGCCTTTGCCCAGGAGACTTCCCCAAGGCCAAGATTGTCCCCTACAAGGACGCCACCGAGTGCTTCAGCGCCCTGCAGTCCGATAAGGGCGACGCCGTAGTCACCAACCGCTCCGTTGCCAGCCAGCTGACCGCCGAGCAGTTCAACACCTGCCAGACCATCAAGCAGGTCAGCACCGGCGAGGAGTACGCCATCGCCATCAACCAGGGCAACACCAAGCTCAAGGACGACATCAACCAGGCCATCAAGGACCTGACTGACGACGGTACCGTCGACGCCCTCATGGCTAAGTACAACATCAAGTAAAATAGCTACTTGATTGCGCGCGGGCCCTTTCCGTTTTGGCGGAGAGGGCCTTTGCGCTTCTCTTGACGGAGAGTGTTTCCGTCTCGTTTTGCCGGCAACTTCTACGATGGGAGCCACCTTGTCTCGACTGAACAAAGGGGCTGCGGAGCAGCGTTTTCCACTGCCCGCCTTGCTCCAAAAGCTAGCCTGCGCCATGGCCGTGGCGCTCGCGCTGGTGTGCGTGGGGGCATATGCGCCCACGACCGCCCAGGCGCTTGAGACCGCAAAGATTACCGCCCGACCCAACACCGGTTCGGGCAGCGCTGTGGTCGGCGGCACCGAGACGCGCATTACCTGGGAAGTTCAGCCGATGCCGACGAGGAGCTGAGCGGTCTTTCTCTGACGTTTGTCGACGGCACAACGTTTGGTACCGATGACACGCGATTGACGATGCTCTCGGGCGAGGACCTCATGGATCGTACGCCCATGAAGCCCACGTGCAAGGCTGACGGCCAGACGCTCAAGATCGACTTTGGCGAGACGGCGCCTGCCGGCGGCTTTTTCCGTGTCGAGGTTTACGGCGTGACGTTCCCCGTCGAGGGCGGCGATGAGGCCTTTAGCGGAACCTATACGCTCGCCGACGGTTCGACCAAGAAGATTTCCAAGATTCCTTCCGTCGAGATTAAGGCGTGACGGCGTTCGATAACTTCCTGGCCGACCTTAAGGAACAGCCGTGGGTCGAGGCATGGAATTCCAACATGTTCCTTCGCCTGTTCCTGAACCCGGTCATTTTGGTCCAGAGCCTGCCGATCGTCTTCAAGGGCTTCCTTATGTCGCTCTCGATCGTGCTCGTGGCGTTTCCGCTGGCGATCCCCTTTGGCTTTGCCCTGTCGCTTATGCGCATATCCAAATCGCGCATCCTGCGTTGCCTTGCCGGCATCTACGTGAATGTCATCCGCGGTACGCCGGCGTTCCTGCAGATCTATATTGCATTCTTTGGCCTGCCGCTTGCCGGCGTCAAGGTGGACGACTACGTCTTGGGCGTTATCGTCATGGCCATGAACTCGTCTGCGTATCTGTGCGAGATTTTCCGTGCCGGTATTCAATCGATCCCCAAGGGCCAGAACGAGGCCGCTCGTTCGCTGGGTATGAATGCCTTCCAGACGCTGCTCTACGTTATGATTCCGCAGACGTTCCGCAATGTCCTGCCTACGCTGACCAGCGAGTTTATCCTGCTCTACAAGGATACGTCGCTGCTCGCCGCCGTGGGCGTGGTCGAGATCGTCATGAACGCCCGCACCATCGTGGCAACGACGGGCTCCATTACGCCGTATGTGGTTGCCGCCCTGTTCTATCTGGTCATTACCCTGCCGCTTGCGCGCTTGGTGAGCGGTCTCGAGGCGAGGCTGCTGGGTACGGCCGAAACCAAAAAGAAGCGTCCCACCAAGAGCGCCGGACAGGTTGTCGCGACGCCCGCCGACCATATCGCTGGTCTGTAAGGAGGTTCTATTATGGGCGAAACCAATAACTCGAACGAGGTCGTCGTCAGCATCAAGAATCTCCAGAAGCCTTTGGCGATAACGTGGTCCTGCGCGACATCGACCTTGATGTGCACAAGGGCGAGGTCGTCGTAGTCCTGGGCTCGGGTTCGGGCAAGTCGACGATGCTTCGCTGCATTAACCGTCTCGAGGAGCCCACGAGTGGTTCGATTGTCGTCGAGGGCGTGGATGTGTGCGCCAAGGGCGTTGACCTCAATAAGGTGCGTACGCACTTGGGCATGGTGTTTCAGCAGTTCAACTTGTTCCCGCACCTGTCGGTCAAAAAGAACGTCATGCTTGCGCAGCAAAAGGTGCTCAAGCGCAGCAAGGAAGAGGCCGAGAAGATTGCCATCGAGGAGCTGACCAAGGTCGGCCTGGCCGAGCGCATCGATTTTATGCCGAGTCAGCTTTCGGGCGGTCAGCAGCAGCGCGTGGCCATCGCCCGCGCCCTGTCGATGAATCCGCACGTGATGCTCTTTGACGAGCCACGTCGGCGCTCGATCCTGAGCTCGTCCGCGATGTATTGGGCGTTATGCGCGATCTGGCCCGCGACGGCATGACCATGATCGTCGTGACGCACGAGATGGGCTTTGCACGCGACGTTGCCGATCGCGTCGTCTTTATGGACGGCGGCGTTATCGTGGAAGAGGGCACGCCGAGTGAGGTCTTCGACCATCCCAAGAGCGAGCGCACCAAGCGTTTTTGGGCAATATCTCATAGTCGGTTAACGCAATTTGCGTTACAGGAAACGGGGGCTGGATGTGGATCCAGCCCCCGTTTTTGTTAGGACACGTATGCGTATTGTCGTGACTCGGCTTTGTCGGCCCGTGGCGTGTTAAGCCAGCTCGGCTCCAAGGGCGCGACAGGCGGCCTCGCCCTCGTCATCGGGGGCGTCGAAGCAGATTGCGGAATCGACGACGTTGACACCCGCCTCGTCGGCGTCTGCCTTCCAGTTGTCCATCCATTCGCCCTCGGCCCACGAGTAGGAACCAAAAAGAACGACCTTCTTCTCGCCGAGAATTTCCTTGACTTCGTCCCACATCGGCTGGAACTCGTCGTACTCAAGCTCTTCGGAGCCCATGGCGGGGCAGCCGAAGGCGAAGGCGTCATAGCCGGCGGCCTTGTCGGCGGAGAAGTCGGCGCAGGAGATGACCTCTGTCTCGGCTCCGGCTGACGTCGCGCCCTCGGCGACGAAGTTGGCCATGGCCTCGGTGTTGCCCGTACCGCTCCAATAGACGACGGCGATCTTGCTCATGTTTTGTCCTTTCGGTCGTGCGGCGCTTGCCGCGGTTTGTACGTTCTATCGGGTTGCCTGGACAAGTTGTCCCAGGGTGCAGCCCTGTTGATAGATGTAGGTGAGGCATTGCGTGCATGCGCGATAGGAATCGAAGGTCGTGAGCGCCTGCTCAACGTTTGTGTATACCTTCCATGCGCCAAAGACCTTATAGTTTTCGCCGCGCTGGACGATAAACTGATGGACATCTTCGTAGGGATAGCCCAAAAAATAGCCAATTTCGTGGGGAAACTCGCACATGCACCCCGTATCGCAGTGCCTATTTCGCGCGAGTGCGCAGACGTTGCCGTCATAGGCGCTTTCTGCGGCATTGCTGCTTGCCAGCGTGATGCGCGCGGCGAGATGCACCAGAGACGCGGACAGGTTGTGGACATCGTAACCTTCGGCGGCAAGTGCCGTCGTAGCGCGGGGGTCGGAGAGGTATCGCATGAGGTCCGCAGGGCGGTACACATAGATGAGCGCTCCGCAGGGGCGCCAGACCAAAACGCTCATGTGGATCCCGAGTGGCTGGAGCTCGCGGTTGCATTGGGCTATGACGGCGAGCAGGCGAGAGCGTCGCTCTTCGATATGGCGGCGCCGGATTTTCCGTTTTGGTTGCGTAAACGCCGGGATAGGTAAAGAGCGAAGCCGGCTTGATACCTGCGAGCGTAGGGGAGCAGTTGCGCACGACAGCCGTTTGGTATGTTGGGATGTCAATGGTTCGAGTCACGGCGCTCCTTACGGATCTAAACTGTTAGCCTAGGAAAACTTATACACGAAAGTAAGCCCTGGTCAACTAAAAAGTAAGAAAAGGGAAACTAATTGATCGAACGGACATGGTTTTGGGTTAAGATGGGGACACCCCATGGGGGTATCTGGATAGGGCTACTTGAAAGGGGAACGCATGAGTGACTTGCTCAACCCTGCGAATCTCATCGTGCTGGCCGTCATTGCCGTCGGCATGTTTTTTGGACTGCGTCGCATTGCCGCTTCGACACACGGAAGAGTTGTTGCAGCGATGGTGCGAGCGGCAAGAAGGCCAAAAAGGTTGTTGTGACGGATACCGATGCGTCACACTATCCCTATAGCGATGAGCTGCTCATCGGCGGCATGAGCTGTGACGGCTGCGCTCAGAACGTAGCCAATGCCCTCAATGCGCTGGATGGCGTGTGGGCAACGGTGACGTATGCGGACCACACGGCACGCGTGCGCTCTAAGCGTCCGGTTGATCGCGGTGTCCTCGAGACGGCCGTGAAAGACGCGGGCTACTACGTCATGACGCTGTAAGCGCCGCCCTGGATGCGCTTCCTTGGCTAGGCTCGTCCGCGCAGTTCGATGTCTTGGATGTCGTCGAAGTCGATGGCGATATCCTTGAGCTTGAGCAGTTTGAAGGCGGGGAGCACTTCGTCAAGGATGCCCGTGCGAGCGCGATAGCCGTATGTATCGTAATAGGTGACGCGCACCAAGTCGCCGCGTTTGAGGCCCTCGAGCTTTTTCGAAAGCTCGAGGGCTTTTTCTTCCGTGAGTTCGCATTTGGCTCAACAGTGATTTCTTGCTTACGTACGAGCTCGTAGTATCCCGTGAGAGCGGCGAAGGGCATAAACTGCGCGGCACGGCCGGCGCGAACGGCACCGTTGGCGGTGAGTTTGGGGTCGGCGGAGCGGCGTCTTCCCTCGGGGTCCGCCAGGCGCTCAAATGGTGTCGGCGGCCGCATCGGTTGTTGTTGGGGCTTAGGCACGATGCCCTCCTACCTGATCGTTGCGCTCGCGTGCGGTGGCACCAGCGGTAAGGCTCAATCCTTTGACTAGGGCGTTCTTGCCGTACTTGCCTTTTACGGCCAGGACGGCGCGCGCCAGGTCGCGTTCGCGCTCGTCGGCCTCGACGTCGCTGAACAGATTGACGGTGGCAAATTCCTCGGGCATGAGGTTGCCAAATCCCAGGTTGATGCGCTTGATCGGTCGTTTGGGGTCGACCGTCTGTGCCCAGAGCTCATCGAAATAACCCATGATCTTCTTAAACGAATTGGTGCGCTCGGGCAGCTTACGCGAGGCGTTAGAGTGCGCGAAGAGCGCGGCATAGCCACCACGCGGTTTGCCGCCATGTTCTCCTACAAAGATGCCATCGATTGCCTGCGCCTCGCGCACCAGGCGCCGCCGTTCGTCATCGTGCTGGACGGCTGGCGCACGGGGGCGAGGTTCGGACCGGCGGTCGCGGCGGGTTCGATGCTCGACGTGCTTGAGCGCAGGTGCCCGCATCCGTCTACATATTGTGCTGTGCCGCTGGCATCGAGCCGGCGTATGTCGGCTCGCTCGCTCGCGTAGCCCACAAAGAGCGAGATGCTGTCACACACCACGTGCTTGTCGATCAAATCCAGCACGGCGGCATCGACCATTTCGCGCAAGACGGTGTAGGCCTGCTCGTAGGCATAGCCTTCGAGAGCACTTGCCCCGTGGTGGTCGAGGTCGCTTGCGGGCGATAAGCTTGGATATCGGCGATAGTTGTTGGCTCACGCCCAAAGGCGTGGTCGATCAGATACTCGGCATTGACGCCGAGCTCATCGTATAGCAGGTTTTCGTCGAGCGCGGCGACACCCATCAGGTCGTAGACGCCGTACTTTTCGAGCCGGGCTGCCACACCGGGCCGATACCCCAGATGTCGGTGATGGTCGATGCGGCCAGATCTCCTTGCGAAAG
>ENA-OQMZ01000731-OQMZ01000731.1-human-gut-metagenome-genome-assembly--contig:-NODE-731-length-13317-cov-1.430857_pt1 | contig 13317 bp, 16 predicted proteins | sample MGYA00242621_ERZ504862 | MGnify/ENA primary metagenome ERZ504862 (study PRJEB26092, sample SAMD00036393) | human gut metagenome | host: Homo sapiens | study: EMG produced TPA metagenomics assembly of... | reverse complement strand
ACAGCCAATGCTTTGTCAAAATCTTTGTTTACCAGATATAGTTCTCCTGACAGGATATAGCCTTTCATTGAACGGTATTGAGTGACAATACTTGATTAAAACATTCTTGTGCTTGTTCCGGTTCATTGGTGGCGGCTAGAATTTCTCCTTTCAAAAGCAAGGCTTGTTCGTCGTCGGGATTGAGGCTGAGCAACTTTTGTATATCTTCGGCAGCATCTTTTGCTTGTTTCATTTTCCAAAGTACTTCAGCGCGTAGCTGGTATGCTTCGGTATAATCTTCTTTCAATACGATAGCTTTAGTCAGCATAGCGATGGCGGTGATATCATCTTTCATGCCGATAGCTGCTTTTGCTGTCAAATAGAAAGATAGGGGGTTCTTATTATCTAAAACCAAAGCTTTTTGGCAGGCATCCTTCATATTTTCGTAATCTTCCTGCATATAGCAGATGCCAGCTAGTGAAAGGAAGGTGTTTACTTGTTCAGGATCTTTTGTAGCCATGCGGTCTAGTGTGATACGGGCATCATCTAGTCGGTTTGCCTGTGTATAAGCAGTGGCTAGCAGGCTGAGTGTTTCCAATTCATCGTTGATGGCAACTGCTTCTTCAAAACATTTAATGGCATAAGGTAGTTTACCCATACGTTGGGCGCGGATGCGTCGTATTTTAAAATCTCGAAGTTCTTTTTATCATTTTTCTCTTTTTCGGTTTCGGGGGTGTTGTTTCCGCCGAATAAGGATTTAAATAAGCCCATAATTTATAGTTGTTTTATTTGTCTATTGTTATAATAAATCGTCTGAGGTAAATTTCTTGTTCCTGATGCTGCATGTTGGTAAAACGTACTGCCTTTATTGGTTTCTGTTGTAAACTGGCAGTCAGTCGGTTGTTTTTTTTGTGTAAAGTTTACTTTACTCCAGTCTTTTCCATTTGCAGATATCTCAAGACTTCCCCAAGTTGCGATTTCCGGTTTCCCGAAATCTATCTCTATATTTTCTCCGGGATAAACTTGATCCAGTTCGATAGTCAATGAACCATTACCGGGCCATCTGATAACTTCCAGCGCCGGAGAAATCTGAATACGGTTTATCTTTACCTGTAAAGGTAAGTTCTTTATCTGACTGATATCGCTTATTAGTTTATGCGGCATATAGTCGGTTTCAGCATTCAGCAGTGTGCTATATTTTTGGTTATAGCATTGCGTGACGGTGGCGAAAGTTTGATCAATCAATGGCTTGATTACTCTTCCTGCTGTCTTTATACCCGGTTGGTAAGGGTTTTGGTTGTATGTCTGGTCAATTTGAAACATTTGTTGTTGCAAGGCTTTCACGTGCTTGTATTTACGCATAAATAAAGATTGGTCATTTTTGTCGTATGCTTTGACCATTGCCAGTACTTCATTTCCGGTTTCACCCAATAGTTTGAACTGATAAAGCCAAGGCATGATTTCTACTATAATCGGATTTTTATCAGCATGGGCGACTAAATATCACTTGATTCAACCATCTGGCTGAAGGTTTCTTGTAGAATAGAGAAGTCTTTTTCAGTGTAAGTTTTATTTTTTATGTAACTTTCAGTAAAGCTCTGCGCTGTGGGTTGGAGATTTACAGATTCCTCTCGGCGATATTTATGTCCGTTGGGGCCCAAGTCCGAATTATGGGCGCAAAGAATTCCAGTTCAGTGGCAGCATCGGGCAAAATGTTCATAATAGCGTCTTTCCAAGTTTTTTCACTGTTATATTTTGTTGGATTCCAAGCGTATGAGGCTACACTATAAATGGCTATTTTAGAAGCTCGGCATGTTCCATCGGATTAGTTACAAAGCCAGACATCTGATTGGCTATTTGAGTATCGTTTCCATATACTGGTCCCATGAGCAGATGATCTCTAACGTAATCGGAAACAGGAAAGTTCCACCATATATATGCCGGACGTTTAATCCGTTCGTTTATCCATTGAATACCATCTTGGGTAATATCGGAAATAACCCGGTCTCCTGTCCACATAATTTGTATGGATGGATTCAGTTTGTCTCCTAAAGTAGTAAGATATCCTTTAGCAGGGTCGGACCAACTTTTATTGTATTCTGTAGGACACATGATAAGGGGAGTTACATCCGGTTTTACTTTTACAAAATGTTCATCTATGTAATTCAGCAGTTCTGCTTGTTTCACAGGGTTGGTACCTTCTCCTGAAATATCATCAAAGAAGACGGCAAAAGAACGGACACCGAGATGATACATCTTTTCAAATTTTGCCAATAATAATTCACGGTCTTCCTTATTCCATTTGATGTCTTGTCCCGGATGGATAGCCCAAACAAAATCGACTTCGTTTTCTTGAGCTACTTTTACTAATTCCTGTAATTGTTTTGCTTCTTTTTCGGGGTAAGGCAGACGCCAGTTGGGAGAACTATGGTAAGGGTCATCTTTAGGACCGTATATATAGGTGTTCATTTTGTTTTCACCATAAAATTGAAGTTGGCGAAGACGGGCATTATGGCTCCAGGGGGTCCCGTAAAATCCTTCTACGACACCACGGTAGCGTATGGCCGGATAGTCTTGTATCTCTATTACCGGTAATTGGTTATCTTTGAGCAATTGTTTTAAGGTTTGCAAGGCATAGTAGGTTCCACGTTCATCGTTTCCTGCCAGAATTATTTCCTTATTATTGATGGATAGATAATAACCTTCCTTTTGGTTGGGGATCTGACGAGTAAACTTGCGATGGACTTGTCTCCTTTTTCTCCTATATAAATGCGCAAACCGGTATTGGCCGGGTGTTTTCCACCTAATAAATCTTTTAATTCTTGTACGGCATATGGATTGGCTTCAGTTTCTCCCAAGAGTTGGTAAGTTTCAGGTAAATTGATTTGTCCGTCTTGTTTGGAAACTTGTTGAGGGATGGGCTGTACATCTATGTTTTGGGCAAAGATAGTACAACCGGTAAAAAGACAAATGATTGCCAAATGCATTTTTTTCATGTTCTGTTGGGGTAAAAGGTTAATAAATCAATGGCAAAGATACGATTTATACAGAAAGAATTCCATCTTTTAATTGTATTATTTCTTCGGAAAGTAGGTAGGAGAGTACCTTTTCCGCTTTTTCACGATTGCTATTCAATTGGTTCAGTAGTTCTGAAGCAGGCATGGCGCCTGCCTGCAATAGCTGTTTGATTTGTTGTTCCAATTCTTGAAATCTCCCTGTTTTATTCCTGAATGATGTTTGTTAAGACATACATCACATTGTCCGCAGTTGTGTTCGTTCTTTTCTCCGAAATATCTGAGTAGCATTCGGCTACGACATTTATCATCGGCTGTGGCATATTCTATCATAGCCTTGATTCGGGTGGTATAGCTTTTTTCCGGTCTTCGTATATTTCCCGGGTTAGGGCAAGGCGATTCTTTTCTTGCCGTTCACGGGTATATATAATATAAGGTGTCTTTTTCCGTGGAATGTAATGTATGATATGTCTACGGGTCAGCGCCAGTAGAATTTCATAGATTCGTTGGCGGGTTAATCCGGAGCGGATTACTAAGGAATCTTCGTTAATATAGGCATAATCAGTAAATAGTCCTGTATAAGAACGCAAGATGATGTTTATCAGTTTCTCTGTATCTGTATCATTCTCGTGTAGTTTATAGAGTTCGTCGCGTTTCATCGTGAAAAGAATACGTGAAGCATTATCTTGCTCGTCTGTATATTCTAAATATCCGGCACGGGTCAGAATCTTTAAAGCGCTGTCGGCTTGTACGGGGAAATGTTTGAAGTTACGACAGAATTCATCCAAGTTAAAAGCAAAGGTGCAACCCATACCGTCTCCCATGGCCATTTGAAAATAGTAGTTGATATCTTCGTACACTTTTCGGATATAATCCTTGTCGGGAAATGTATCACTGATACGTTTGTTGAGGGTGGTTTTATCACTTTGGGCGTATAGCAGGACAGCATATGCTTTCTGCCCGTCGCGCCCTGCTCGTCCGGCTTCTTGAAAATAGGCTTCAGGAGAATCAGGCATATCTATGTGGATAACGATACGTACATCTGGTTTGTCGATACCCATTCCGAAGGCGTTGGTTGCTACCATAGTACGGCTTTCTCCGGTGAGCCAGCTTTTTTGACGTTGATCTTTTACATCATTATTCAAACCGGCATGATAGAAAGTGGCAGTTATGCCGTTATTGACCAGTAGTTCGGCAATTTCACGTGTACGTTTCCGGTTGCGGGTATAGACAATGGCGCAGCCGGGCACACTATTTAAAATATGCAATAGCTCTTCCTGTTTATTTTCTGTAGGACGTACAATGTAAGCCAAGTTTTTTCTTTCGAAACTCATTCGGAAAACCTGACTGTCTTTTTTAAAGTTTAGCTTTGTTTGAATATCTGTTACTACTTCCGGAGTGGCAGTTGCTGTCAGTGCTAATACAGGTATGTCGGGAAGGAGTTCGCGAATTTCTGCAATTTTCAGATAAGCAGGGCGGAAATCATATCCCCATTGAGAGATACAGTGTGACTCATCTACGTGATCATGCTTACCTTCATGTTCCGTAGTTTGCTACGGAATATTTCAGTATCCAGCCTTTCCGGAGAAATATAAAGGAATTTATAGTCGCCGAAGATACAGTTTTCCAATGCAACAATGATCTCTTCGCGTGTCATGCCTGAATAAACTGCCAAAGCTTTGATACCTCGGTCGCGTAAATTGCGTACTTGGTCCTTCATCAGGGCAATAAGAGGTGTAATAACCAAACATAATCCGGGTTGTGCTAAAGCTGGTACTTGGAAGGTAATGGATTTGCCGCCACCGGTAGGCATCAATCCTAGCGTGTCGTGACCGTTGTCTATACTTTCAATGATTTCTTTCTGTATGCCCCGAAAGTCATCATATCCCCAATATTGTTTTAGAATTTCTTTATAGGTCATTGGAAGGGAAATAAGAAATTATGTCAAAAACTCCAATGACTTATCATCTTATTATTCTGATAAGTGTCTGATAACGTCATTAAAGTTTTGACATATTTCAAAGATAAATCTTTATCATTATTCCTCACTGGGTTTTATATCTTCTATTTGCAATTGTACTTCACCACGTTTGTGCGTATTCTCCTCAATGGTATAACAAATATCAAAAGAACGTTTGGTCTTGATATAGCGTGCTTGTGAACTTTGTCCGAAAGCGATGCCATTCATCACATTGTTTGATTTATTGTCTACCAATTCCAACTTGATGTGTTCCTGATCACGCCCTACTACTTTGCTGGTTCCATAATCATATACATTATGTGTACAAAAGATTGGTTTGTGGTTGTCCGGTCCGAAGGGATTGAACTTTTTCAGGTCGGCATGGAACTTCGGAGTGATATCCCGGAAGTCAATTTCTGCATCAATATCAATTACAGCACTGGTCTGTTCCGGCAAAATATGTTCTGTGACATAGGTTTCAAAACGACGGGTGAATTCTTCCACATTTTCCACTTTCATGGATAGTCCTGCAGCATAAGTGTGTCCTCCAAAGTTTTCCAACAAGTCACGACAATGTTCGATAGCTTTGTAGACATCGAAACCTGATACGGAACGGGCGGAACCAGTTGCCAGATTATCTGTACGGGTTAATACAACTGCCGGGCGGTAATAAATCTCTGTAAGGCGTGAGGCTACGATACCGATAACACCTTTATGCCACGCTTCATTATAGATGACAATGGAACGCCGGTCTGCTAGTCCTTCCAAGTGGTCTACAATTTGGTTGGCCTCTTCGGTCATGGTCTTATCCAGATCTTTACGGGTTTCATTGTATTGGTTGATTTGGTTGGCTTTCTCCAATGCTGCCGAGAAGTCCTTTTCTATGAGCAGTTCCACCGCCTCTTTCCGTTCTGTTATACGTCCGGATTGCGTTGATGCGCGGACCTATCTTGAATACGATATCACCTACGGTAATTTCTTTTTCTGATAATCCGCATACATCGATAATAGCTTTCAGACCTACACTGGGATTGGAATTCAACTGTTTTAAGCCGTGGTGTGTCAGCACTCGGTTTTCTCCCATGATAGGTACGATGTCTGATGCTACACTGACAGCAACCAAATCTAATAAAGGAGTTAGTTGATGAAATTCAATGCCATTATTCAAAGCGAAAGCCTGCATGAACTTGAAGCCTACACCACATCCCGAAAGATGATCGTAAGGATATGTATTGTCAGCCCGTTTGGCATTCAGAATAGCTACGGCTGGTGGCAATATATCATCAGGCACATGGTGGTCACAGATGATGAAATCGATACCTTTTTCTTTTGCATAAGCAATTTCCTCTACGGCTTTAATACCGCAATCTAACACAATAATGAGTTTTACACCTGTTTCACAGGCATAATCCACTCCTTTACTGATACTCCGTAGCCTCATTATATCGGTCGGGAATATAGTAGTCAATGTTCGAATAGAACTGCTGGAGAAATTTGTATACCAATGCTACAGCTGTTGTACCGTCTACATCATAATCTCCATAAACCATGATACGTTCTTTCCTGCCCATAGCTTGATTAAGCCGTTCTACAGCAATGCTCATATCCTTCATCAGGAATGGGTCGTGTAGCTCGTTAAGCTGGGGGCGGAAAAATCTTTTAGCCTCTGCTGCTGAGGTTATACCTCTTTCCAGCAACAACTTACAAAGAATCGGGCTGATCCCTGTTTCTTTGGCTAATGCTTTAGCTGCTTCTGTCTGTTCTTGGCTTGGAGGTTGATAATTCCATTTGTGATTCATTTTATATATTGTTTTTTCTTTTTTCTGCTCTCGGAGACGGGATAATACCATTTTCTGGTTATACTTACCCAATCAATCCGTAAAGTTAGGAAAAAACAAATAAAAAAACCGCTAATTCCATATATATTTTATGGAATTAGCGGTAAAGTATTGTTATAGTAGCGGATTATTTGATACCTAATTTTTTAGCAATTTCTTTAGGCAGTGCATTTTTATTGACTACGATATTCATGGTTTTGTAACGGACGAATGCTTTAGAGGCATACCATAAGCCATCGTATTTTCCGGCTTTTCCCCAAGAATTCTTTACCATATAATAGTCGTTTCCTTCTTGATCCTTAGCTATACCGTAAATCAACATACCATGATCATCGGTTGTTTCCCAATTGTCATAAGCTTCCTGGCGTTCTTCTTGTGTACACCATTTCTGAGGTTGTGGTTTGGTGTTCAGTTTCTTTTCTTCCGGTTTCATTTTCAACCAATGAGCCATGTCTGATCCACTTAGTTCTTGTACTTTTTCCGTATCGGGCATAACAGCTACGCCGTCACGTGTAAAGCCTTGTTCACTGACATCAGATCCCCATGCGATTGGATAGCCGTTATTAATGGCATTATCAAAAACCTGCATGAATTCATCAATGGGAAGGTTGTATGATTGCCCCCAACGCCAGTTGTCTTGAATTTCAAGAACAAATGGTTCGTAGAACGGATGGTGGGTGTACGAGGTCAATGAAATGTAATCATTTGGATTCAATCCTGTTGATTCGAAGAATGAATGGGGAGTGTATTCTTTTCCTTTATAAGTGAATTTTTCAGGGCATTTACCTAAATAGATATCATGAATAGCGGCAATGGCCTTTTTCCATAATGGATTATGGTTATTATCTGTCTGGATGTTTGCGTAATTTTCCTTTGGCTATTGCTGCTACTACAGCATCCGATACGGCTGTAAGTTCTGTATGGTTACTTAATGTATCACCATACATGACTCCCGGACGCATAACTTCTTCGGGTACCAGACCAAATTTTTCATTCCATAGATAACGTCATAGAATGATCCTCCTTGGGAAAAAGATACATCTCCGTGATACGTACGGCGGCATCGGCTCGATCCAAATAAGTTTGGTGTACGATGTACATTTCAGAAAAGTCGTATTCTCCTTTTCCCATACGAAGTAATTCTGATTCTAGAAAAGCCATACTGGAATAGCACCAGCAAGTACCGGCACGGCTTTGGTTCTTGACAGAAGTAATAGGCAGTTCTTTTACTGTAGTGAATACAAACCCTTCTTCCTTTGGCTCTTCTTTTTGTGCATCTTGTGCAAAGAGGCTTATACTGCATAAACCTAATGCTGCTAATAATGTAAATCTTTTCATTTTAGAAATAATAGTTTTGTTTGTTATGTTACTCATTCATGATAGTTTCTACTTCTTCGATAGTGATAGGGATGCGTTTCTCGCCAGTGAAACGGGAGCCTTCCGAAGTAATCAGAATATCGTCTTCCAGGCGGATGCCTCCAAAATCTTTGAATTTTTCAATGGCATCAAAGTTCAGGAAGTCTGTATGCATTTTCTCAGCTTTCCATTTGTCAATCAATGCTGGAATAAAATAGCAGCCCGGTTCATCGGTAATCACAAAGCCTTCCTGTAAGCGACGTCCCATGCGCAGGGAGGCTAGCCCGAACTGGGAAGAAGGACGGATTTCATCGTCATATCCTACGTAAATTTGTCCCAGGTCTTCCATGTCATGTACATCCAATCCCATCATATGACCTAATCCATGGGGCAGGAATAAAGCGTGTGCACCAGCGGCAACAGCTTCTTCCACATTGCCTTCATGAGCCCCAGGTCTTTTAATCCTTGAACCAGCACTTTGCAGACTTCTAAGTGTACAGACATATAGGTTATACCTGGACGAGTAATTTCCAATGCTTTATCATGCAAGCCAATACAATATTATACACATCTTTTTGCCGTCCTTCAAATTTGCCTCCCACAGGTACGGTACGGGTATGGTCAGAACAATAATTTGTCACTCTTTCAGCTCCGGCATCTGTCAGCATCATGCGTCCTGGTTCTAATATATGGCTATGGTCATGATTATGTAATGTTTCCCCATGTTGGGTCAGGATAGTGGCAAATGAAGTCATGCTTCCATAAGAAGCGGCGATGCCATCCAGTACTCCGGCGATATATTGTTCCTTTATTCCAGGTTTACATAGACGCATAGCGGCTGTGTGCATTTCATAACCGATATTACATGCCAAATCGATTTCTGCTATTTCGCAAGCTTCTTTTACAGAACGTAAATCAACTACAGCTTTTATCAATCTACAGAAGCGTATTTCTTTACTATAGCGGCACGGATACCGGTTAAGTCTTCCAAGAGCATCATATTATCGAATCGGTAGGGAGGAAGGAAATGTACTTTTCTACCTTGCGCGATAGCTTTTCCTACCACCTCTTTTAGCTGGGAGAAGGGAAAACTTTTCTGAATACCTACTTGTGCAGCCAACTCTTTCACACTGGGTTGGGCATCCAGATAATGTCGTCCATATCTACATCATTTCCGAAGAAATAATCCTCTCCTGCTTCTATATCTATTACACCTGCATATCCGGGGTGAGAATGACCGAAGAAGTAGAGGAATGAACTGTCCTGACGGAATTTATATGTGTTATCCGGATAGTTTGCCGGAGCTTCATTATTACCTAGTATAAGGATAATACCGTTTTGCACTTTGTTTCTAAGTGCCTGACGGCGTCTTTGATAAGTTGCGGAATCAAACATGGCTAACTTTATTTTAATTGAAAATTTATTGAACTGTGTTGCAAATGTAATAATTATAATCTTAAAAGTACTATTTGCTTATTTGATTTTTTAATCGATTTCGGCTTTATTTTTATCATTTGTCAATCTTGCTTTTCTAATTTCACAGGTTTCTCTTATTTTTCCTTGATAAGTTGCCATTCAGTAATTTATACTGCTAGGAGAATTTGATTGATATTTATGATGGAATGCAATTATTTAATAAATATAAAAGATACGGCTAAATACTTTGAAAAGGTTAACTTTGCAGTGAACTCTTTCAAGGATAGATTTGTTCCTCAACATTGATTATGAAAATAGATGATAAAACAGGGCTGGTACTGGAAGGCGGAGGTATGCGCGGAGTTTTTACCTGCGGGGTATTAGACTATATGATGGATAAGAAGGTTTGGTTTCCGTATGGGGTAGGAGTTTCTGCCGGAGCGTGCAATGTCTTTCATATATGTCTCGCCAGCGTGGTAGAGCTAAGTTTAGTAATATTGATTTATTGGAGAAATATCATTATATCGGCATAAAGCATTTATGGCGTAAGCACAGTATTCTTGATCAGGAATTGCTTTATGAACATTTTCCTAAGGAAATTCTTCCTTATGATTATAAAACATATGCTGAAAATCCTGCTCGTTTTTGAAATGGTGACTACTAATTGCATTACAGGTAGGGCGTGTTATTTGGAAGAGAAACATGATCCTCGACGTATTATTGCCATAGCTAAGGCGTCCAGCAGTCTTCCTTATGTTTGTCCTATAGCTTATGTAGATGGTGAGCCGATGCTGGATGGGGGAATTGTGGATTCTATTCCTGTGTTGCGTGCTATTGAACAAGGATTTGATAAAAATGTAGTGGTACTTACCCGTAATCGGGGATATCGCAAAAAAGGAAAGGATATGAAAATTCCTCATTTTATCTATAAAAAATACCCTCGTTTGCGCGTGGTTTTAAGTAAACGTTGTCGTATTTACAACGAACAGCTTGATTTGGTAGAGCAATTGGAAGACAAGGGCAGGATTGTGGTAATTCGTCCTGAAAAGCCGATGGAAGTGGACCGTATTGAAACAGATATAAAGAAACTGACCGATTTATATGAGGAAGGGTATGCCTGTGCAAAAAAAATGTTCGAAGAAAAACGAATAACTTCAAAAATAAACTTTTGGCCAAAAGAATGTTTTTTATACATGGGGATATTGGAGGGAATGGGGGATCATTCTTGTTATATGGGGTAGATGAGGTTCTACCGCATATAACAAGAATGAATGCTCTTTCCTTTTGGAAAGAAAGATAATATATTAATAATATAAATGTGACGGTACAGTTAATACTTGCTCGGTATAAACTTGCTCGACGGTCGGATAATCTATAGTGAATGTCTTTTTTAAATCCTCAAAAAAAGCCATGAGAACTATGGGGGAAGTCCTGGAAGAAGGTATATATTCAGAGATTATAAATGTTCTTTTGGGTTGTTCTGGAAGAGTTAGATCAAATGAGATGATATGTCTTGTACCCCATTGCTCATTTTCTATTTCATTGGATTTTCTTTCAAAACTACCTTCTATAGCCTTGTCTCCAAACTTTTCTTGATAAACCAGTACTTTGCCTCTTGCAATTTCTGCATCCGTGTAGATAAATTTGTATCCTCCTCCTATCTTTACTGGTATTGTAGCTAATGCTTTTTCTTTAATTGCTTGTTTTTCAGAGTCTTTTAAGTCTCCTGTAAGAAGTATATCCTGTTTGCTTACAATGTAATTATCGGTGTAATAGTCTACTATTACATGAATGTCAAGTGTGTTTCCTGATTGATCTCTTACAGTAATAATCGCTTCACCTAATGCTAATGCTTTTATGGATATGTCGCAAGAAGAAATCATTTTGGTTTCTATAATTTCCGGTTTATCGCAGCTTATTTCATAATTCCCGTCTCCCCCTTGCAAAGGAAAAGAGTATGTCTGATTATTAGGATAGTTTAATTTTATATTTGCTGTTTCTCTATTTTTTAAGGAGATGGGAGCAAGTTTCATCATTGCTGCACGATGAAATTACTAAAGAGCAAAGGAAAATAAGCACTGTGGCTAGCATACTGTTAAGTCTCATAGTTTGATTCTTGTTTTATGTTCTACATAATTTAAATGAAGGATTAGATGATTTACTGCTTGGCAATTAGAAATTTATTTTTTTTCTTGAGTTTGTCCAGACTGTGGATAAAATGTGGGAATACAAAATGAAAAATCCCTCTTTCTTCTAAAGAAAAAGAGGATTATAGTTGAGTTTCTTGTTTCTGATTTTTATTTGGCGAAACTTACCGCACGTGTTTCGCGGATGACTGTAATCTTCACTTGTCCCGGATAAGTCATTTCGTCTTGAATTCTTTTTCGCAATTTCACCGGATAAACTTTCAGTCTGTTTGTCGTCAATCTTGTCGGCACCTACAATCACACGTAATTCGCGGCCAGCTTGGATAGCATAGGTTTTTGTTACCCCTGGATAAGACATGGCTAATTGTTCTAGATCGTTCAAACGCTTGATATAAGCTTCTACGATTTCACGGCGAGCGCCTGGACGTGCGCCTGAAATGGCATCACATACCTGTACGATGGGAGCCAGCAGGCTAGTCATTTCAGTTTCGTCATGGTGAGCACCGATAGCATTACATATGTCTGGTTTCTCTTTATATTTTTCGGCTATCTTCATGCCTAACAATGCGTGCGGCAATTCCGGTTCTTCATCAGGTACTTTACCTATATCATGCAGTAATCCAGCACGTTTTGCTTTTTAGGATTCAAACCTAGTTCAGAAGCCATCACAGCGCAAAGATTGGCTGTTTCACGAGCATGTTGTAGAAGGTTCTGACCGTATGAGGACCGATATTTCATCTTACCGATAATACGGATCAATTCAGGGTGCAGGCCATGAATACCTAAATCAATAGTGGTACGTTTACCGGTTTCAATAATTTCTTCTTCTACCTGTTTGCGTACTTTAGCTACCACTTCTTCAATGCGTGCCGGGTGGATACGTCCATCTGTAACCAGTTGGTGTAATGCTAAGCGGGCAATTTCGCGGCGTACAGGGTCAAACGCTGAAAGTACAATAGCCTCGGGTGTGTCATCTACAACGATTTCGACACCGGTTGCTGCTTCTAAAGCCCGGATATTACGCCCTTCACGGCCGATGATGCGTCCCTTTATTTCGTCCGATTCAATATGGAATACGGTTACAGAGTTTTCGATAGCAGTTTCTGTGGCTACTCGTTGGATAGACTGGATAACGATACGTTTAGCTTCTTTATTAGCTGTTAATTTGGCGTCGTCCATAATGTCGTTAATATAGGAAGCAGCCTGTGTTTTCGCTTCTTCTTTCAAAGATTCAATCAGGCGTTCTTTGGCCTCCTCAGCAGAAAGACCGGAAAGAGCTTCCAGTTTTTCACGTTCTTGCATTTGTAATTTATCCAGTTCATCCTTTTTCTTGTCTATGATGACAATTTGAGCTTCTAGATTTTCTTTGATAGCTTCCGCTTCTGTACGTTTGCGTTGAACCTCTTCCTGTTTTTGGTTCAACATCAGTTCGCGTTGTTTTAATTTATTTTCGGCTTGCTGAATCTTTTGGTTACGTAGGGCGACTTCTTTTTCCAGATCAGCTTTTTTGTTCAGGAATTTTTCTTTTACTTCCAAAAGCTTGTTCTTTTTAATTACTTCAGCTTCCGTCTGTGCCTCTTTGATGATGATGTCATACTTAGATTTCA
>ENA-OQMZ01000730-OQMZ01000730.1-human-gut-metagenome-genome-assembly--contig:-NODE-730-length-13351-cov-1.470281_pt1 | contig 13351 bp, 20 predicted proteins | sample MGYA00242621_ERZ504862 | MGnify/ENA primary metagenome ERZ504862 (study PRJEB26092, sample SAMD00036393) | human gut metagenome | host: Homo sapiens | study: EMG produced TPA metagenomics assembly of... | reverse complement strand
TTCGAATTACTAACTATCTTCAAAAATCCGTTATCTACTTCTTCCTTCTTCTTATTCGTATTTTAATCGCAAAACGCGTGTTAAATTTCATTTTCACACACGCTATTGCAAAATCAATTTCACTTTCACGACAGACTGAAGCTCGCAAAAAAACCATTGTCAAATTGCTTCACAACATCATGAGTTACACCCTTTATTTCTTCTTTATTTCTTGGGTGCTAAGTATTCTTGGTGTACCTGTCTCTAGTCTACTTGCTGGGGCTGGACTTGCTGGGGTTGCCCTTGGTCTTGGCGCACAAGGTTTCTTAACTGATGTTGTTAATGGTTTCTTCATCTTGCTTGAAAATCAATTTGAAGTTGGGGATTCAGTTGTTATCGGTCTGTCGAAGGAAATATTTCAAGCGTTGGTATTCGTACTACGCAAATTCGCGGTTTTGATGGAACATTACATTTTATTCCTAACCGCAATATCACCGTTGTTTCTAACAAATCACGCGGCGATATGCAGTCAGATTGATATCCCAATCTATGCTCACACAGACTTGGCGAAAGTATCAAACATCATTAAAACCATCAACAAAGAGCAATTACCTGCTTTCCCTGAAATTGTTGGTAGCCCAACAATTCTCGGTCCATGTACAAACACCACTGCTCAGCTAGTTTTCCGTGTTGATATTTTCGTACAAAATGGTAAACAAAATTATATCTATTCTAATTTTTATCGTCTTTATCAAGAGGCACTTTTGGAAAATGATATCTCGCTACCAACCATGTACGCTAACCTAACACTTTCAAAATAACAAGACAAGAAAAAGGTTGAAGTTTAACACTTCAACCTTTTATTTTTAAAATTTACGAATTGGATCAGCGGTGTAAGTCGCACGCGCACCACCTATTAATCTTGGTCGGCTAGCTAAAGCTGTCACATGCGCACCACCTAATTCACGCTGCACTGGAATCAATGGCACTTGCACGCGCTTAACATGCATTCCAATAAATGTATCACCAATATCAAGACCAGCATGCGCCACAATTTCTTCTACTTCTACAGGATCTTGCATGAATTTAAATGCAGCAACTTGACCACTTCCTCCAGCGTGCAGATTTGGAATGACATTAACGATTTCTAAATCCTTTTTCTCAGCCAGTTCACGTTCTACTGTCAAGCACGATTCAGGTGCTCACACCCTTGAACTGCCAAATAAATGCCACGCTCAGTCAATTCTTTAAGAAGTGTTTTTACAATCACTTCACCGATTCAGCGCTGCTATTTTTTCCAATTCAAACCTCCAGCCACTTCACTAGATGACAGTCCAAGGACAAAAATTTGTCCTTTTTTAATGGCAGAGCGTTCAATAATATCATCGACAATCACTCGTGTTTGATTCGCTAAAGCCTTAATCCATACTAAACCTCCGTACCTATTTATTTTCAAACGTTGATAAGCCAGATAAACGAGGTAACCAACTAACATTCCAAAAAGATTTTGCAAAAGATTTCCAGGAATACCAGCCAAAGCTCCTCCTAGACCATAACCTAAAAGAAAAGTCGCTAAGAAATACCAGCCAACCATCAAAATACTAGCCAGAATAAGCCCTAAAATGCGTTTTTTCCCAGTCCATCCTGCAAAATACCCTTGCGCTCCATGAGCAATTAAACTGTGAAACATGTATTGTGGATAACCTAACAACAGGTCGATGAGAAAGCCAGATAAGCCACCAACAACCGCTCCATATTTTGAACCTAAATAATAAGCCGTAAAATAAATACTAAACATCTAACAGGTCAAATAACCCGTTGGCGTTGGGACATGAATAAACGCCAAAACAACACTCAAGCAGTCAAAACAGCCATTAGGGTTAAATGATATGTCTTAGTCCTGCTCATAATTTTGTTTTACTCCATATTGGTCTGAGTGACGAATCGCTTGAAAAACAAACTCTTTTGATTCAGCAACTGCTTCTTTAGGTGATTTTCCAAGTACTAGCTGACTTGCAATACTTGATGCCAATGTACAACCAGCACCAATATTATTTGTGTCAAGAATGTCATTTTCAAAGACTGAAAACTCACTACCATCATAAAAGATATCGATAGCTTTTTCTTTACTTAAGCGATTTCCACCTTTGATGACCACATTTTTTACACCCAAATCATACAAAAGCTTAGCTGCAGCTTTCATATCATCTAAAGTTTTAATTGACGTTTGTGCTAATAGCTCTGCTTCTACCAAGTTAGGTGTGATGATTGTAGCATATGGGAAAAATTTTAAAAGTTCATCACGCAAGCTGATACTTCAACATCATGTTTTTCCTTACAAACCAAAACTGGGTCAAAGTACAATTGGAATTTCTGTATGAGATTTAACAAATTCAAGTGCTAAGTCAGCAACATCCACATTCGGTAAAAGTCCAAGCTTGATACCTGAAAATGGAACATCCTTGAGGCTGTTTAATTGATGCGCAAAAACGTCATTATCTGTCGCAAAAACTTCAAACCCTTTGTCAGTCACTGCTGTCAAACAAGTTACCGCTAAAAAACCGTGCAGATGATTTGTCGTATAAGTGGCTAAATCAGCATACAAACCGCCACCACTAAAAATATCATTTCCAGAAATTGCCAAAATGTACTTATTCGTCATAAATAATCTCCTTCAAATAAAGACCGTTACCCGCAGCCGTAGGTCCAGCTAAGTCACGATTTTTAGACTCCAAAACCGTCTTAATCTGACTAACTGGCATACGACCATTACCAATTTTAAGCAAAGTCCCAACCATATTGCGGACTTGTTTATAAAGAAAACCATTTCCACTGAAGGTAAAGACAAAGAAACCAGTTTTTTCGTCAATGTCAACCGTTGCTCGTGTAATCGTGCGAACTTTATTTTCTACAGATGTTCCTGAAGCTGTAAATCCTGTAAAATCATGTGTTCCCACCAAAACCTTGATAGCTTCCTGCATTAAAGCCAAATCTAACGGATATGGGTAATGCGTCGCATAATGGCGCATCATCGGATTCTTAGGACGACCAGCATCAACTAAAAATTCATAAGTTTTACTGTGTTTATTATAGCGAGAGTGAAAGTCATCACTGACTAATTCAACAATCCACTACGTCAATGTCTTCTGGAGATTGCGTGTCCAATCCAAAACGCAATTTCTCAACATCACGCGCTTGAGGCAAATCAAAATGAACGACCTGACCATAAGCATGAACACCAGAATCCGTACGACCAGCACCATGTACTTTGACAGGAGTGCCACTGTTTAACTTCTGCAGCGTCTTTTCAAGTTCTTCTTGCACCGAACGTTCACTCGGCTGACGCTGAAAACCAGCAAAAAGCCTACCATCATATGAAATTGTTGCTTTATATCTTACCATGTGAGTATTTTATCATCTTCCTAAGAGACTTTCCAGAAAATTTCGAACAATCTGTCCCCATACAGATTTTACTATAAAAAAAGAGACCGGAAAATAGATTCCAATCTCTTTTTAGTTTTCAATTATTCACCATCAAAGGCGTCTTTAACTTTGTCGAAGAAACCTTTTTTCTTAGGATTTCCAACTTTGTCGCCACCTGCTTGCGCAAATTGTTTAAGAGCTTCAACTTGTGCATCGTTAAGTTTTGTTGGTGTCACAATATTAACAGTAACATATTGGTCACCTTGACCACCACCACGCAATTTAGGAGCACCTTTACCGCGAAGTCGGAACGTTTTACCAGTTTGAGTTCCAGCTGGGATAGTCATTTCAACATCACCATGAACCGTTGGCACTTCAACAGTATCACCGAGCGTAGCTTGAACAAAACTGATGTTCATTGTGTAATAAATTGTTGAACCGTTACGTTCAAATTTATTGCTTGGCAAGACATTGATGATAACGAAGAGGTCACCATAAGGGCCGCCGTTAAAGCCAGCTTCACCTTGTCCTTGCAAGCGAATTTGTTGATCAGTTTCAACACCTGCTGGAATTTTAACAGATACTTTGTGTGTTTTCTTTTCGTGTCCTGTTCCATGACATGTGTGACATGGTTCTTTGATTTCTTTACCTGTACCGTGACAGACATCACATGTCACTTGACGACGCATCATACCAAGTGGTGTTTGTGTATCGACATTAATCACACCTGAACCATGACAACGGCTACATGTTACAGGCTAGTTCCTGGTTTAGCACCTGAGCCATGACAAGTTGAACATGTTGATTCACGGTTGTAAGCCACTTCTTTTTCAACACCAAAGACAGCTTCTTCAAATGTCAAATTAACACGGTATTGAAGGTCATCTCCTTGAGAGGTGCGTTTGGATTACGCATTCCGCCGCCTCCGCCAAAGAAGCTTGAGAAGATATCTTCAAATCCACCGAAGCCAGCTCCATCAAAACCGCCAAAACCGCCAGCTCCACCACCGAAGCCACCGTTGGCACCAGCAGGACCATATTGGTCATAAGCTGCACGTTTTTGTTCATCTCCTAAAGTTTCATAGGCTTCTTGAACTTCCTTATATTTTTTTTCTGCACCAGGTTCTTTATTAATATCTGGGTGATACTTTTTAGACATTTTGCGGTAAGCTTTTTTAATTTCAGCTTGTGAAGCGTCTTTAGAAACACCCAACGATCGTAAAATTCTGTATTGTTCATAATTATGATATTAAGCCGTCAGACATCGTCAAAATAAGAGATTGAACAAAAGATATTTACACCTCTCTTTTGACACCAGCCATGGCTCGCGTTCATTTCTGAACACTTTTCCTTTCTATTTGATTAGAAGGTTTTTTTATAAACAAGCTTATCTGACTCTCGCCACAAAAGACTTGTTCATTCAAGCGACTTTCGGTCGCTATCTACCCAAAAGCAGAGGCTGGGTTGCAACCTCTGCATTTAGATTTATATTTCCAACATACTGAGTTTCAAACCCAATGTAAATCTGTCTAGAAGACTCAATTATTTTTCAGTGAATTCACCGTCAACAACGTCATCACCATTGTTGTTTGATGAATCAGCTGATTGAGCACCTTCAGCACCTTGTGCTGCTTGTTGAGCTGCAGCAGCTTGTTCGTACATTTTTAACAGCAAGTGCTTGAGCTTTTTCATTAAGAACTTCAAGTTTAGCTTTCATATCTTCAAGATTGTTAGCTTCTTGAGCAGCTTTCAATTCATCAAGAGCTGATTGAGCAGCATCACGTTCTGTATCAAAGCCTTTGCCTTCAGTTTCTTTGATTGTTTTTTCTGTTGCAAAGATAGCTTGATCAACTTCGTTACGAAGGTCAACTTCTTCTTTACGTTTAGCATCAGCTTCTGCGTTAGCTTCTGCATCTTTCATCATTTTTTTCAATTTCTTCATCAGTCAAACCTGAGTTAGATTGGATAACGATGTGTTGTTCTTTTTGAGTACCAAGGTCTTTAGCTTTAACAGATACGATACCGTTTTTATCGATATCAAATGTTACTTCGATTTGAGGGATACCACGAGGTGCAGCTGGGATATCAGTCAATTGGAAACGACCAAGAGTTTTGTTATCAGCAGCCATTGGACGTTCACCTTGAAGAACGTGGATATCTACAGCTGGTTGGTTATCAGCAGCTGTTGAGAAGACTTGTGATTTAGAAGTTGGGATAGTAGTGTTACGATCGATAAGTTTTGTAAATACACCACCCATAGTTTCGATACCAAGTGACAATGGAGTTACGTCAAGAAGAACGACGTCTTTAACATCACCAGTGATAACACCACCTTGGATAGCAGCACCCATAGCAACTACTTCATCAGGGTTAACTGATTTGTTTGGTTCTTTGCCAGTTTCAGCTTTAACAGCTTCTACAACGGCAGGGATACGAGTTGAACCACCGACAAGGATAACTTCATCGATTTCAGAGATTGAAAGACCTGCATCTGAAAGAGCTTGACGAACTGGAGTTTTAGTACGTTCAACAAGGTCACGAGTCAAGTCATCGAATTTAGCACGTGAAAGGCTTGTTTCCAAATGAAGAGGTCCAGCAGCACCCGCAGTAATGAATGGAAGTGAGATTTGTGTTTGAGTAACACCTGAAAGATCTTTTTTAGCTTTTTCAGCAGCATCTTTCAAACGTTGAAGCGCCATTTTATCTTGGCTAAGGTCAATTCCGTTTTCGTTCTTGAAGTCAGCAACTAACCAATCAATAATTTTTTGGTCGAAGTCGTCACCACCAAGTTTGTTATCACCTGCTGTAGCAAGTACGTCAAAGACACCATCACCAAGTTCAAGGATAGATACGTCGAATGTACCACCACCAAGGTCAAATACCAAGATTTTTTCGTCTTTATCCGTTTTATCAAGACCGTAAGCAAGTGCAGCTGCAGTTGGTTCGTTAACGATACGTTCTACTTCAAGACCAGCGATTTTACCAGCATCTTTAGTTGCTTGACGTTGAGCATCGTTGAAGTATGCAGGAACTGTAATAACAGCTTTTGTTACTTTTTCACCAAGGTAATCTTCAGCGTAACCTTTAAGGTATTGAAGAATCATTGCTGAGATTTCTTGTGGAGTGTATTCTTTACCGTTTGCAGATACTTTTTCAGAAGTACCCATTTTAGATTTGATAGAGATAACTGTATCTGGGTTTGTTACTGCTTGACGTTTTGCAGCGTCACCAACGATGATTTCACCGTTTTTGAATGACACAACAGATGGAGTTGTGCGGTTACCTTCTGGGTTTGCAATGATTTTTGATTCAGTTCCTTCAAGAACTGCAACAGCTGAGTTTGTTGTACCTAAGTCAATACCAATAATTTTAGACATCTTCTATCCTCTTTTTTATATGATTTTATCTTTTTATGCTTTCTGTTATAGTTTAATGACATTGCGGTCAGGTTTTGCAATTAGTTGTAAACAACAACCATTGCAGGACGCAACAAGCGTTCGTGAAGTTTATAACCTTTTTGAAGAACTTGTGCAATGCTATCCACTGGATGTTCATCATCCGCTGGAAGTGTTTGAACTGCCATGTGCAAGTTGTGGTCAAAGTTCTCAACAACCACTTCTTCAACACCTTCTTCGTTAAGCGCACGAACAAGGCTATTGCGTGTCATTTCAAGACCTTTTTTAACATCGTCAGTCAAACCTTCAACAGCAAGAGCTCGTTCCAAGTTATCCAAACTTGGTAGAATAGCTTTGCTAAATCTTGTGAACGGTATTTTTGTAATTGCTGACGTTCTTCGTTAGCACGGCGTTGAATATTTTGCATTTCAGCATGTGCTCGAAGGTATTTATTTTCAAAATCTTCAGCACGTTCAAGTGCTTTTTGCAATTCTTCGTTTTGAGCCTCTTCTTGAGGCTGTTCTTTTGTTTTTTCTTCAGTCACAACATCAGTGGCTTCAACTTCTTCTTGAAGTTCTTCGTTTTTAGTTTCTTCTGACACTGTGTCCCTCCCTATCTTTTTACCAAATTAAATTAATTACTAAACTTAGTTGACTTCGTAATGATTACTATTAAGATATCGGTAGTATCACCAAGTTTCATCGCTAAAACTCGCCCGATAACATTAACCAAGCTAACGCTTCGGCGATAATCCATATCAATGGGACCAATCAAGCTAAGGAGCCCAAATCCACGATAAGGAATCAGAAACTTATGTGTCAAAACAGTCACATTTGCTAAAGCCGGCTCTTGACTATCTGCAACCTGAACATTGGCAATTTCATCTTCTTTCATTAAAGAGCGAAGCGCAACCGCCACTCGCTGGTCATTATCCAAGAAACGATAAGTTCCCAAATCAGCATAATCAAGTGAATTAACTTTACCAGCTACAAAAACCAATTCTCTGAACAATTCTGCAAAAATATAATCAAACAAATCCAAAATATTATCTGTCACTGTGAAGTATTTTTGCAAAACCTGTGGAATTTCTGTTCGTAACTTATAATGGATATCCATCACCGTGCGACCAAGCAAACGTTCATCGACAATTTCTTTCAAAGTCACCAAATCTTTTAACATAAAGTTTTTCGGAATGGCGAACTGAATGGTTGCTGGTTTAGATTCATCCAAAGTTAAAACAGCTAAAGCGTCATGACTTGATAGTTGAACAATATCAAAGGCAGTTAATTTTTGACGAGCTGGCTCAACATCCAAAATCACTGATGTATAACCAGTCATATCTGCCAAAACTTGGCTTGCCTTTTGTAAAATATCATCAAGCTTAAAAGCTTCAAAATCAAAAGCCTTAACCACTTGGTAAATATCACGTTCATCGATACTATCAAGACTCAATGAATGTTCAACAAAGTACTTAAATCCAGCAGCGCTTGGCATCCGCCACTAGACGTGTGAGCTTTCTCAAGCAACCCTAGTTTTTCAAGTTTAGCCATGTCATTACGAATGGTAGCACCACTTGAATCGATAGTTGCTTGCAAAGTTTTAGAGCCAATAGGTTCATGCGTCTGTGTAAACAATTCAACGATTAAATTTAGAATTTCACTTTGACGTTGTGTAATCATAACCTCGCCCCTTTCAACTTTTAGCACTCATTTACCTCGACTGCTAATTTATAATTCTATTATACTCCTCTAAAAAGCAGTGTCAAGGAAAAAGCATAAAAAATTAGCACTCTTTTTATTTAGAGTGCTAATCCATTATTTATCATATGTTGTTAAGTCATTTTCTTCAATAATAGCAATCAATTTACTCGCATAATTGGGGTCTGAACTAAAGCCCATATCTTGCAGTGCTTGTGCTGGTTTCTTGTACCCTTTGTTAGAAACCATAACGTCATAAGCACCTTCGCTATTACGAATTTTACCTGATTTCAGCAAATCAAAATAATCGTAAATAGCATCATCCCAAGATTTATAAACAGCAAATTGGCCAATTTCAGTTTGCCACTCATTGACAAAATAACGTTTGTATTTCAAAGTCACAGGTTTATTTCCTAGCTGCGCAAAAACAGCAAAGAGATTATGATATTTTACAGCTAGCAAATTTTGACCATAATCAGATTCTAACGCCGCTTGTGCTATCACCAATGACGGACGCACGCCATAAGCTTCTGCCACTTCTTGAATCGTTGGTGCAATGTCAGCAAAAAATTCCGACTTATTATAGGAAACTTTTTCTGTTTTATTTGCACTAGGTGTTGCTCGGTGAGCATATAGCGGTGAAAAAATACCTAGAACCAAAACAGCCAAAAATACAAGAAATTGAACAAAAGAGAATCGAGATTTCATCGTTTATTCTCCTTCAACAAAGCAATGTATTCTTCAAGGCTAAGATTATTATCAGTCATGTATTTTGCTGATTCTTTACCAACATAACGGAAGTGCCAATCTTCATAATCAACACCTGTTGACTCACTTTTCCCTTTTGGAAACGAAGAACAAACCCATATTCAGGTGCAATATCTTTTACTTTTTCCACAATATCAACATCACTTTGATTGAGGTAATTGACAGTGCTCATATCCATGGCTAAACCAGTTTGGTGTTCACTAGCCCCAGCCGGTTGTGAATACGTCTTAACCAAATATTCTGCCGCAGACTGTGTCAAACTTGGGTCAGCAGCCATTTCCTGCGATACATATGAATTAAACAATTCTTCCTGATACGCAACGCTTCGGTAACCAGAAATCAAGTGTTCACTAGCGTCAATAGCTTGCGCTGCAGCCAAGAAATTACGAGCATCATCAGCAATACGTGAATCAACCGTAATATTATCAATCTGCGTCAAATCAGGATTCATTTCTGGCGTGATGTGGTCACGATTTACCAAGGCCAATTGCCAATCTTTGGTTGAAACATCAGGTAAATTCGCTACTTTTTTCTTAGCAGCTACTGAAGAGGACTTAGCTGATGAACTTTGACTCACGAAGTAGAAACATTTCTTGTTATTTCCCTTTAATGTGAATTGATTTCCTTGAACAAAAACAAAAAATTCCAACAATAAAAATGATAATAACTAATAACCCTAATATTAAGGTTGGTAAACTACGCTTTTTTCTCATCTTTTCTTTCTTCTAATAATTGTCGACCTTTGAGACGATAACTAACAACTCCAATCGATTCAATAATAAATTTGCCATTCTCAAAACTAACAACTGTTACACTACCATTATCTAGTCCAAGACCTCTTGGTATCGTAGGGTCAATTAACCACAAAAATGTACCAATGGTCATACCGTGACTCACTACAATGGCATTGCCACCGCCCGATGCTTCAATTTTTTTAGCAATAGCAGTAAAACCTTCTAAAATTCGACTACTTAGCTCTTCCCAAGTTTCAGCCCAACCGGCAGTATCAACTTTGTAAATGCCCTTTGCTAATTCTTCGTAAGACAGTTTAGTCATGTCCTTATCAAAAACTCGAGGAAGAACACCATTGAAGAGCTCACCGTCATAGCCTCCATCCAAACTGCCAAAACACCACTCACGAATACGTTTATCACGCGTATAAGGAATGTCCTCTTGCTGACATTCTCGCAATATAATTTCCATTGTTTGCAAAGTCCGCCCACTATCACTCGAAAAAGCTTCCTTAAATGTCAAACCTGCAGACTTTAAGCCGACACCAAGTTCCTGAATACACGTTCACCCTCAGCAGTCAACGGAGTATCACTCCACCCTGTGCACGACCGATTGTGTTAAACATTGTCTTACCATGACGAGCAATATACAACCTTGTTTTTACCATTGGCTTCCTCCTATAAACTAGAAACAAACAGAAATAGTGATAACAAAATAAATAGTAATTTAAGACTTTAATACCACTTTATTATAACATATTTTTTCGCTTTACTCCTTTGTCCAAAACACAATCTTAATTAGGAAACAGACAAGTTTTTAATGAAGGATTTCAAACAAAAATCTAGGCAAAAATTACTTTCACCCTAGATATTTTATGACTAAAAATGATTAACAGATTAGTTTTTAAAGCTATGGACAGGGGCAGGAATTTGACCTCCACGGTGAATGAAATCAGCAGACGAATTATGGTTAACACGCATCACTGGTGCAGCACCAAGAAGTCCACCAAATTCAATCATATCTCCTTCTTTACCTTTAGGAATAATACGAACAGCTGTTGTTTTTTGATTAATAACACCAATAGCAGCTTCATCAGCAATCATAGCAGCAATTGTTTCGTGCGGAGTATCCTCAGGAATAGCAATCATATCCAAACCAACTGAACAGATAGCAGTCATAGCTTCAAGTTTTTCTAAATTAAGGGAACCATTTTGAACAGCAGCAATCATTCCTTCATCTTCAGAAACCGGAATGAAAGCACCTGATAGACCACCAACTTGGTTACAAGCCATGATACCACCTTTTTTAACTTGGTCATTTAAAAGTGCAAGCGCTGCTGTTGTACCGTGCGTACCAAGTGCTTCAAGTCCCATTTCTTCAAGAACACGAGCGACAGAATCCCCGACAGCTGGTGTAGGAGCGAGTGAAAGGTCAACAATACCAAATTTAACCCCTAAACGTTCACTAGCCATCTGACCAACTAATTGACCGATACGAGTAATTTTGAAGGCTGTTTTCTTAACAGTTTCAGCAACAACATCAAAGCTTTCACCACGAACTTTTTCAAGAGCACGTTTGACAACACCAGGACCAGAAATACCGACATTAATGACAACATCCGCTTCACCAACACCATGGAAAGCTCCAGCCATGAAAGGATTATCTTCAACCGCATTAGCAAATACAACTAACTTAGCTGCACCTAAATCAGACAATTCAGCAGTTTCTTTAATCACACGTCCCATGTCAGCAACGGCAGTCATATTAATACCAGATTTTGTTGAGCCAATATTAACAGATGAACATACTTTTTCTGTTTCAGCAAGAGCACGAGGTATAGAATTAATCAAAATTTCATCACCTTTTTGGTAACCTTTTTTGAACCAAAGCAGAGAAACCACCGATGAAATCAATACCAATTTCATGTGCAGCATTATCCAAAGCATGTGCAAGTGGAAGATAGTCTGTCGCATCAGTTGCAGCTCCAATAATTGAAATTGGTGTAACTGAAACACGTTTATTTACAATTGGAATACCAAGCTCAGCAGCAATTTCGTCTCCTACTTCAACAAGAGAACCAGCTTTTTCAACTACTTTTTTATAAACTTTATCAGCGGCTTTGTTAATATCAGGATCGATACAATCAAGAAGAGAAATTCCCATCGTAATAGTACGAACATCGAAATTTTGCTCTTCAATCATTGCAATTGTTTCAGTAACTTGTCTAATATCCACAGCTAGCCTCCTTAAATATTGTACATAGCATCAAAAATCGCTGCGCTTTGAATGTTAATTTTGACGTTGAGCGTGTCACCATATGCTTCAAATTCAGAGCGTAATTTTGTGAAATCTTGTTTTTCATCAGATGAGACAACAGCCATCATTGTGAAGAAATCATCCAAAACAGTTTGAGAAATATCATCAATATTCAAACCAAACTCAGCAATTTTTGCTGAAACACTTGCTACAATACCTGCTTTATCTTTTCCAACAACAGTAATAATTGCTTTCATGAGAACCTCCAAACTAATATTTGTTCAATTTTACCACAATTTTCTGAAAAATTCCATTTAATTAGCAAAATAATTCGCTAATAACGAATTATTTTAGATTATTTAAAACAAATATTCATGTTTTAGGTCTAAAATTGGATTTTCTTCCGATCAGAAGAGTAAGAAAAGGCCAGAATCCTCTGGTCTTTTCTTATGGTCTAAAATCTGAGAAATACGGTTCAATGCTTTTTAAGAAGTCTTTCTTCCCTTCAAAACGTTCCCCACGAATCACTTTTTCCAACTTCAGTCTATCTTCTCTACCCAATGTTCTTCGTAAACGTGCTAAGCTATCCTGATAAGCCACGTAATCTGCGACTTGAAAGAAAGATACCTGGGGTACACAGTGACTAATATCACCAATTTCTTCATAAGGCATACGATTAAATTTTCGTTTAAAGGATTCCTGATGGCGGATAATATCTTTAACATGGTTAGAAAATTTTGTTTTAAAGTAGCTATAACGTTTGCCTTCATTAATTAAGAGATCAGGATGTTCCTCTACAAGTTCAAAGAAAATAATACGTCCCTCTTGAATCCAATCCTCATAATCCCAGAGTTTGACAAAATAATAACGGCGTAATTTTAAAATAATTGGTTTAACCGTTTGAAAATAGCGTTCAAAATCCACTGTTTCTATCTTCCTTTTTCCCTTTTATTTTTAAAGTAATCTTATTATAAAAAGATTTAGGAAAAAGGAACAATGACAAAAAATGTCCAAATGAGAAGCAGAAAAAAAAGCAACTCAATGAGTTGCTCTCCGTCTACCGCTTTTAAACTCCGCCATAGACTCGAACCTACGACATCAT
>ENA-OQMZ01000729-OQMZ01000729.1-human-gut-metagenome-genome-assembly--contig:-NODE-729-length-13375-cov-2.129755_pt1 | contig 13375 bp, 19 predicted proteins | sample MGYA00242621_ERZ504862 | MGnify/ENA primary metagenome ERZ504862 (study PRJEB26092, sample SAMD00036393) | human gut metagenome | host: Homo sapiens | study: EMG produced TPA metagenomics assembly of... | reverse complement strand
GCTTTCTGACAGAGCAGGTCATTCCCACGCTGAAGCAGCAGTTTCGTCTCCCGGAGAACGTCAAAATCATTCTGGGCGGCTACTCGCTGGCCGGGTTGTTTGCATTGTGGGCATCCACCCAGACTGATCTGTTCTATGGTATCGCCGCCGCATCTCCCTCGGTGTGGTTTCCGGAATGGATGAAGTTTGAACAGCAGCACCCGATACAGGCACAGCACATTTATCTGAGCCTTGGCAACAAGGAAGAGCATACGAAAAACGCTGTCATGGCTGCGGTAGGTGATAACATCCGCACCCTGCACAGCCGACTTGCAGAGCGTGGCGCAGACTGCACCCTTGAATGGAACAGCGGCGGACATTTCAAAAACGCTGACCTGCGCACGGCAAAGGCCTTTCGGTGGACGATGGAGGAAAGCCGATGAATATTTTGATCGATGCAGACGGCTGCCCGGTGGTCGATTTGACGTTGCAGATTGCAAAGCAATTCAGTGTTCCAGTCATCATCCTGTGCGACACCTCTCACCAAATCGAGCGGGAAGGTGCGCAGACGCTGGTGTTCGATAAAGGGGCAGACAGCGTAGATTTTGCTCTCGTCAACCGGGTAAAGCCGGGGGATGTGGTCGTAACACAGGACTACGGCCTTGCGAGTATGTGCCTTGCCAAGCGCGCACGGGTGCTGAATCAGAACGGTTTGGAATACACCGCCGACAACATGGAAGCTCTCATGCTGCGGCGTTATGAAAACAAAAAGCTCCTCCGTGCCGGAAAGCACCCCAAGGGGAGCCCAAAGCGGACGAAGGAGCAGGATGAAGCATTTGTCGCCACACTGACAGATATTTTAGCGAGCATCTGATTTTCTGAACGGAACACCGGCGAATTTTTTTCGCGTCACATTCTCTGTAAGTAAAACCCGTCAGAACAAAGCACCTCTCCACTGCATGAAATCATTGAGATACCGCTGCTTTATCCTCTGGCCACGATCTTCTGAGCGCCGCATAGGAAATAAGGAAGTTTGCAAGCCAACCTGCCGGGACTGCAAGCCAAACAAAAGCAATGCCAAAACGCGGTGCACAAATCAAAGCAACAGACAAGCGGATTGCAAGGTTTACCATATTTGCAATAAGAAACGGCCGCATGATTCCAAGTCCGCGAAGAACGCCATCCGTTGCCATCTTGATGCCCATGAAGATGAAAAAGTAACCAAGCCATCTCATATAATCACCGGACACCTGATAGGCCAACGCAGTTCCGTCTTTTCCCAAGAACAACGAGGAAATCTGTGTGTGCAGTGTTTCAATGACCACGAAAGCAAGAACTGCAAAGCATAGATCCAACACCAGTGCAGCATGATAACCTTTTTTGATACGCTCAATTTTCTTTGCGCCAAAATTCTGGGATACAAACGGCGAAACTGCATTGCCGATGGATACGAAGATCAGCGAAAAAACATTTTCTACCCGCATCGTTGCCGCATACCCGGCAAGTGCCTGTGTGCCGAAGGATTTACCACTGCCTGCACGATCATCATACCGATAGACACTGTGGACTGCTGCAAAACCGATGGTACCGCAATGCGAAGCATGGAATACAGCTCCTGCCGGTCGAACCTGCTAAAGGAGCTCTTGTATTGCCGCATCCGAGACAGAAAGATCAAAAACGAAAACACGGCAGAAATTCCTTGTGCGATCAAGGTCGCAAGGGCTGCACCAAACACCCCCAGACCAAGACCAGCCACCATCCAGAGATCCATAAAAATATTCAGGATAGATGAGAATATCAGCAGTCCCAACGGAATTTTGGATTCACCGATGGAAGTGAACATGGTGGAAAGAATGTTGTACATGAATAGAAACGGGAAACCCACAAAGTAGACACGCAGATACAATACTGCTTCTTCCAATATATCGGCAGGGGTCTGTAATCCGCTCATCATGAAATGGGAAAAGCAAAAGCCAAAGACACCAAGGACAACGCTTAAGATCAAAAAGCTGATCAGGGACAGTTGACACAATGGTTTCATTTACCATAATTTTTGCACCAAAATAGCGGCTTACAAGCACACCTGCGCCCACACCAGCACCAAGCGCCACACAAATAAAACATTGGTCAGTGCAGCACAAGCACCAACAGCCGCAAGTGCCGAGGAGCCAACAAATTGACCAACTATTATGGAATCGGCCATATTGTATACTTGTTGAAAAAAGCTGCCAAGGATCATCGGCATCGCAAAAACAGTCAGTGCTTTAAGGGGTGGATCTGTGATCAAATATTCATCTTTCGACATGATTATATTCCTTCCAAAAATCGTTTATCGCAAATTTTATCGCAAGTTAAGAAATTCGTGCAACATTCAAACGGCATCTTTGCGATATGCAATTCACCGCTGTTGCATTAAAAAGTTGAATTGCTATAGTATTGGAATCTATCCAATATAAGTATATTCCCCCCTGTCTCAAAATGCAATCTGCGACTTCTGGCGGAGATGGTGGATATTCTCCCGCGGCTAAGCAACAGCCCGCAGGGCTGATTGCTTGCGGCCTGCAGGCCGCCGCCCTGTTCTCATCCGTACCATCTAGCCGCAAAAAGGCACCAGCCTGAGCTGATGCCTTTTGTTGGCGGAGATGGTGGGATTCGAACCCACGTGCCCGATTAAGGACAAAACGATTTCGAGTCTTTGAAATTGTTGGATGAAGCTGGTTTCTCGCGGCTGTCATTGGCAGCTGAGGGCATTCTTGTAACCTCCAAAAAGGCACGTCACACCGCAATTTGCAGGCAAAAATCAGCCGCTTTTTGCGAAATGACGTTAGAAAAATCCTTTTTCACACGGGTCGTCAGCGGCTACATTTCAGGTGTAGTTGTGTTAGATGTTCGTTAGAATTATGCAGTGCTGCCGTTGCTGTGCCAGCTCACAGCAGGCTTCCCTGTCTGAACGCAGCGTTTCCCGAAAGCCGGGAGACGCTGCGTTTTCTCTTGCCCGCATTGGCTGAAAGGGAAGCCGCCATGTCAACATTCCGCGTCAATAAAAATGTCAACTACACCGTCATGAGCAACCACCACCTGCAGGATAAGAGGCTGTCCCTGAAGGCCAAGGGACTGCTGTCCTATATGCTCTCCCTGCCGGACGATTGGGATTATAGCCTGAAGGGACTGACCGTTGGTTGCAAAGATGGTCTGGACAGTGTACGCACCGCTGTTCTGGAACTGGAAGAATGCGGCTATGTCCGCCGTCAGAAAGTCCGCAATGCCAAAGGGCAGATCATCGACTACGATTATCAGGTTTATGAATCGCCTGTCGAGGACACTCCTGCCGTTCCCGGCAAGGAAGGCGAGCCGTCGGACCCGTCCGCATCCAAAAGTCCGAAAAGCCGCATGAAGCCTTGTTCTTCACCATTTTTGGATTTTCCAAATTTGGCTGAGCCCAATTTGGAAAAAGGCAACGCAACAAAATACTAATAAACAAAATACTAAAAGACAAAGTACTAATCTATCAGGGCCGACAGGCGAATCCGCAGATTTTGACCAGATGGAAGCACAGGTACGGGAGGAGTTTCGGGAACGTTTGGAGATCGACACCCTTGCCCAGCGATACGATCCCGACAAGCTGGAGGAGTTGCTGGACAACATTGTGGAGATGTACTGCTGTCCACGGCAGACCCAGTACGTCGGCAAGCAGCCGCAGACAACCAAAGCCATCCGGCTGCGGCTGGACAAGCTGACCAGCCAGCACATTGAGTACATCTTCGATGTGATGTCCAACACGACCCAGCCCATCAAGAACATCATGGCCTATCTGCGCACCACCATCCTGAACACACCCACCACGATGGAGCACTACTATCAGGCGCAGGGCAACTGGCTGACCGCACAGAATCGGAAGAAGTAAGCGCTGTTTTCCACAAAGACCGCAAAACACGTTGAAAATACAAAGGAGAATTTCCATGAAGAACACGAACACTGTCCGCACCGAGATCCATTACGCACAGGTTGGGGAGTATCAGCTGCCCTTGCTCACCCTGTCGCAGACCGATGATACCGAACCGCTGTGCAAGTATGGCCGGATGCGCCTGACTTACCTCAAGACCCAGCGGCCGGTACTGTACAACCGGATGCTTTTGAACGGTTCGCTCTGGCCGCATTTGCAGGATGTCCAGAAAACGGCCTGCGCGTGGCCGGAACGCACGATGACCACTCTGTTAGACAAGTACCCCGCGCCGGACAAAGAGCGCGCACAGCTTCTCTGGGTGGCGCACATGAACGGGCTGAAAGCGCAGGCGGAAGAAGTGGTGGTGAGGGAAGTCGTGTATGCAGAATGATTCCTGATAGCATCCGAACGGTATCAAAAGCCGACATTTTGGATTTTATTCTTTATTTTTGCGGAATATTTGCAAATTTCAAAATCAAAATTTGACTTTCTGCCCAGAATAGAGTACACTAGATTCAGAAAATCATCTGGGAGGAATCGTGATGCTGCTTCAATTTTCAGTCACCAACCACCGCTCCATCAAGGACACGGCTATTATCAGCTTGAAAGCATCTACGGATAAAAGTCTGTCTGATTGTCTGATTTCGCCGGACGAGAAGAAACAGCTTGTGCCTGTGCTGGCACTGTACGGCGCAAATGCAGCCGGGAAGAGCAATGTTCTCCATGCTCTCCTGCTCATGCGGGAAATGGTCTGTGGCCGATATGCCAAGCTGCTGAAGGGCGAACCGCTTCCGCAGGAACCGTTTGCTTTTACCAATCAGCCTACACAACCGACCAGCTTTGAAGCCATCTATTTTTATGGCGGCATCAAGTATGCCTATGGGTTCTCGTTTGACAAGTCCAAAGTCCTGACCGAATACCTCTATCACTGGCCGAATGGCCGGGAAGCCTTGATTTTTTCCAGAGAGGGAAATGGCTACCAATTTCGTGAAAACATCCAAGAACAGCTTACGCTTCTGGACGAACTGCTGAAAATCGCCTTTATCTGTCCAGCTCGAACGAGTGGAACTGCCCCCAGACTGAAAAGGCATATCTGTGGTTCTTTGAAAAACTGACAGGCTTTATGGGAACCGAAATGCGGCTGGATGCTACATTGTCTGCCATTCGGCAGGGCGGCTCTGAAAAGAGCCGTATCCTGCATGAAATGCTGTATGCAGACCTCGGTATCAAGGACATCCGCATTACAGGCTCCAAGGAAGAGCCTATCATTTCCGCACTGCACACTCTCGATGCCGAAGATGGCACTTCTAAGGTTTCTGGCTCCCGTTGGGGCAAGAATCCGTTGGAACACAGCGTTTCTTCTCTCGCATCGGTATGTGGCTTGCGGCACTAGAAGCAGGCTCTGTTTTGGTAGTAGACGAGATCGAATCCAGTATGCACCCGCTGCTGACAAGGCATCTGATCGAGATGGTGCAGGATGCCGCTATCAATACAAACCATGCACAACTCATCTTCACCACGCACGATACCGGACTTCTCGACCTGACGTTGCTGCGGCGCGATCAGATCTGGTTTGCCGAAAAGGACGAAAAGACCATGCAGACCGATATTTACGCCCTGACCGAGTTTTCTCCCCGGAAAGGTGAGAATATTTCCAAGGGCTATTTACAAGGTCGCTACGGTGCGATTCCGTTCATTGGAGGTAATGCAGTATGGGCAGAATAAAAGAACTCAGCCGCAAACCTGCCCGAACCAGAAAGCGAAATCCTGTCGTATACCTCATCTGTGAGGGCAGTGAAACCGAGATCCGCTATTTCAAACGTTTCCGCAGCCGAGGGTGCAATATTGATATTATCCCGATTTCTTCGCAGTATAAGTCCGCTGACAGGCTTGTGCAGAAAGCCAAGGCAACGATGGGCAATAATCCATACTACCCGGAAGATGGCGATTCCATCTGGTGTGTGTTTGACCGTGACGATAACTCCAACGAAGTTCTTCTGCGTGCCAAACAGTCCGCTCAAAAGGAAGGCTATCATTGGCCTATTCTAACCCGTCTTTCGAGTTGTGGTTCCTGCTGCACTTTGTAAATCAGCAGACAGAGGTTGAAGATTGCCAAGCATTGATTCGATTACTGAAACAGCCGGGCAGACTTCCTGATTATGAGAAAAACAAGGATTACTTTGACGGTTTGAAGCCTTTGCAGATTACTGCAATTCAGCGAGCTAAAACTCGTGCCGGCCAGCTTCAGAATCAGGATATCGAGCCGATTTCACGGCAAAGCAATCCGTTGACAACGGTTTGGGAACTGGTGGAGTATTTGAACTCCAAGATTTGAACGACATCAATTTGAAAATATAGCAAAGCCCACAGGCTAGACTTGTATCTAGCCTGTGGGCTTTGTATTAAGGTTCAGTATCTATTATTTTGCAATCGGAGGCTTCTCTCCACTCGGAAAACTCTTCGTATCAATTAGTTCTGCGCTCCCAGATAACGCACCGCCGCACTTGCGGAGAGTTTTATTCAATGGCATAATTTCAGCTATTCTTTTCCTTCAGCATTTGCTCAGCCTCATCGCGTGTAATCATATAATATTGAAGGACGTCTCTCGCTTTTTTTGAATATTTTGAGAAATCCAAATCCTTGAACTTGTTTACTGCCACAACAGATTTCACTTTTTCAAGTTCCTCAGTAGGCAGACTCCAAAACTTTTCTTCCCATTCCTTTGCGAGATTTTCTTTGAACATAAAACGATAAATTATAAAGGTTTCAGGCATCCAGAGAATTGTCCAGAATCGATGCTCATCCGCACCAAATGCTTCCTCAAAGAAATGCTTCCCTTTGCCGACTTTACCCTTGGTCGAATTTAGTACAGCCTGAATTGCTCGAATGAATTTTCGGTTCCAATATTCGCCTATATATCTCGGTTCATAAAGAAATCCGGATCATTGATAGGATGGTATTTCATCGGGAAAGAATAGATGTTTGCCCCTAATTCATCACACAGATCAACATTCAACTTCATTCGATAATACAGATGTTCTGGTTTATCTCTGAAATTATATAGCATATAGTTCGATAGATTTGTAATGCCATGTGCTACTGCGGTACGAACCGCTTTTTCGTAGATGTCCTTTTGCTCCCAATGGTCAAAAGCAATTCTAAGAGGCGAAATATTGATTTCAGCCAATTTTACCATATTCTGATCATTTATCAGTCTTGCGTCAATCCCTTGGTTAAAATCAACAATGCGTTTTACCTTTTTTGTATGTTTAAAATGTTTCTTGAATAATGGCGCAACAAATTCATCAAGTTTTAAAATCTCTTCTTTTGTCGCAGTTTCATAATGCAAACATGCTGCTTGTTCTAAACGAAGATATAACTCCGTTTTTTCTTCCAACGGGAGTTTCTCCGTCAATTCTTTATATAGCCTTATGCACTTTCTTACATAGGCACGATCATTTGTAGCCATCCTTTAAATTTCGGATAGCAATTTCGTACTGATCAGGCGGCATATAAGTTGCACCTTTTTGAAATCCGCACGCTTTAATCTCATCGATAATTCTATCATAGCATTTGGATGCCAGCACATTATTGTCCAGCAAAAGCAAATCACGTTGCTCACCAAATCGGTCTCTTGCCCGTTCTATTTGCTCTTTAAGTCCAATATAATCACAATAGTGTGGCTCTAGTTTAGGAACTGCACAAAATGCGCAATGATTGATGCAGCCACGTGTCATGTAAGCAAAATACGCATTATTCGCCGGATATTTATAGTCGATTTCTTCAAGAATCGAATAATCCAACGGAAGTGTATCTATAATGCGTGTATCGCCTTTATCAATATCTCCAGGATGGTTCAACAGTCCTTCGAATGGATGAATTCCTGTTGCTTCGTACACTTCGTTAGGCAGAAGTGTTGACATGATACCGCCGACCATCACATCTTCGGGCTTTTTGCATAGCTGTTTTACGAAGTTTATCGTATCAATAGTAATATTCCAATAGAATGTAAAAAGAGTAGTTATACCAACCTTATCAAACGGTGGGTTCTTGAAATATTCTTTCTTTCGATAGGAGCTTCTAGCGTTCTTTACCAACTCTATGGCATCTGAATTGTTTTGGAAATGTGCTTGTTCATCCAATAAAGAAATCGTTCCTTTTCTGACACACTCTACCAGAATTTTTTTATCGGTTTTCCAGTTTGTTTCAGCGTCCAAAGTCGCAAGTGCGTTCAACAAATCCTCAACAACGATATCTGCTGCTAAATCTAAAAGGTCGCCTTTGAAGAACCTTACGTCATCCCCCGATTCTCGATAATATGTTGCCAGTTTCATCAATCCCATTGGAGGATACTTGTTTTTATAATTAGGCTCTACCAAAAGCACTTTTCTGTTCATTTTTATCTAAATTCCTTTTCTATTGCTTCCTGAATTTGGTCTGCAACTTCTTTCGACACAATACGTCTTATAATCGCCATTATCTGTTGCACTAGTTTTCGTTTGCTTCTATCCAGTTTAGATAGATTATCCGTAAAATACTTTGTTTTTGACCCTCCTGCCGTTACTTTAGAAACAGCTTTTTCTGCATCTTTGGCCCGCTGCGTTGTTTTCTGATCTTCATACTTTTGCTCAATAGCTCTACGAACGCGCTGTTCCTCTTCGCTTCCTGCGCCAGATTCTTTAAATCGGGCAATTCTTCTTTCGGCTTCTTCTTTTCGTTTTCTAGCTGCCTCTACTTCAGCTTCCATTTGAGCCTTATCGTTAATATCAATAAAACCCTTCTGGCTTTTTTCTTGGTATTTTGATACAGCAGTTGAATATGCCTCGATTTTTTTATAGTCATTTCTTGTTGCGCTTGCCATATAATATAATTTGTGCAGCGTATCATAAAAGAACTTTTTTAATTGGGTTTCAAATTCAACTCGTTCGACAGTTTCATTAAAATTATCTCTTTGAGAGTTTGGAATCAACCCCTTTGAGACTGCAAATATTTCACCTACAAAGTAACTGTTCCCACGTTCCTCTTTAAAAAATTTTGCAACGATCGTATTATCGCCAATCTGGATATTTCCTTGACGAACTCTAAGCCCACACATTGGATTTGCTGCTTTAGGAATGGCCTTTTCAAATCGAGAAACGCCATACCACATCCATGCGAGCAACTGCCCATTAGAATCAACAAAATCCTTAAAGCAACGCTCGAAATTTCGTCATATGCCTTTTTTACTTTGTTAGTTGCATTGGTTATATCATATAGCCTGTTTTGATATTTCTTAAAAAGCGGGTTGCCATTTACCTCAACATTATACTCATCGATTTTGAAATGCAAGCTCGCGGCATGTTCGTAAATTGCATCTCTATGATGAAAACTATTCACGTAGGGAACTGGAGCAACAAAACTCAAGTAATCAGAAACCAACTGTTTATCCAACAAATCCGTATTTTCATGATTTATATCAATCATTTCAACCTTGAAATAGTGCTTTTCTTGTTCTTCCGGAAATGTTTCCGTCGAAACGATTGCTCCCATGATATCATCTACTGTATACTTCACTGGTGAGCTTAGCATTTCACGCATTTTCTTTGCATCAAATACCATTTTAGAACCTTTAGTTTCGCCCTTGTACGAAGTGGAAAACACCAGCGTCTTACAATATGCCAACCCGCAGAGGCCGTCCTATTCCTCGAAAACCCCTTATCAACACCTACTTTTTTATTCAGAATTTGCAATATCACCCAGCTGTGCAATAAAGTCTGCTTCCTTTACACCAGTAGCATTGTCCTCAACAGAGATAAATCGTTCATCTTCTTTTATTGAAATGAAAACCTCAGCTTGCTCTCTATCAATGATTCCAAGTTCAACTGCTTTATCTATCTGGTCGCATGCATTTTGGACATACTCGCGGTATATCACTTTTGAATCCGCATACATACCAGTTGTCAAATTTTCAAGGATGTTTTTTCCTATGGTTGCCATAGTTGCTTCCTTTCCGTTATTTTACCTGTTTGTAAATCGGTTTCGGGAATTTTATATGAAGCATGGATCTGAAAATTGGATTCTGAACAATATATTCTCCCTGCTTTAAACGAGTCATCATCGTCTTATACACAGGGGGAACACTCTTATAATCGCTCTTTGTCACTTCAATGGTGTTAGTGCGTCCATACGCATGTGTAGAACAGTTTCCAGTTACCCTATCATGAATAGCACTTCTAAATTGTTCTGCTGCAAACAGCACGACACCCAAAGAACGTCCACGCTCTGCAACATCCAAAATTTGGTGGAGAATAGGGGAATTTTTAGGAGAATCTTTAGAAGCGTACTTATTCAGCTCATCAATAAAGATAATAATTCTTGATGGAGGTGCAACATTTTCATCGCCATTATATTCGCCCAATTGCAGGTTGTAAATCGTCCTTACTGCATCACCAAAAACGTATGCCTGTTTATCTTCTGAAAGCTTGGCAATATCAACAACATGTACTTCGTTCTTTTTGATGTATTTTAGGGCATCTCCGAGCCGTGTTTCGCCTTTGCCTGCGTTAATATCTCTGGCAAAAATTGCAGCCTTATCATTGATTGCTTTGTTGACAATACGATAAAATTTCCGCCAACTTGCTATAGGAATCTCTTTTTCCCTATCAGATTGTGCTCCAGCTGCACATTTTTCGCGAATTATTTCAAGAAATTCTTGCCAATCATCAGCACCGGAAAATTTACCCTGCCCAGCCATGATATAATTGATAATAGCATCCATGGTCTGAGTCGAATCATCAATATTAGAGAACATCAGATCCAAATTGTTCCGATCTTCTCTATAAATGTATTTATACTTTTTAGCTTTTTTGGTTTTTATCGCATCATCAACTTCTTCGGGAGTTAGATATGTGTTCCAGCTTCCCTCGGTAGAATACGGATAATAATAGTGGACATTATGAAACGGCTCAGGCGAAAGGCCAAGCTTTTTATACAGAGCTTCATTTTCAGCCTTTTCTTTTGCCGGATCATCCTCATCATCATAATCGTTTGGCTGATCAATCGTCAACAAGTCGCGGCCTTTAACATTGAACATAACGAATGCAACCGATTCGTCCTCGCTTTTGTTCTTAATGTAAGTATCCTGAATAGCCTTCATCAAGAACATTGCATAAGAAGTTTTTGCTGCCAATCCAGAAATGCCAGAAATATTCAGATGTGCACCTTCCGGTCCAATAATAAACTTTGAATTGAGCCGAACAGGCAGTGTTACTTTTTCACTGCCGCTTGTGCCTTCATACATTTCCAAATAGCCACAAACCAGCGGATTGCGAATATCTTTCAAGCCAAGTGCATATTCGATTTCTTCAGCAGTTGCTAAAAACAACTTTCGAGTTGCTTTGCAACGGTATATAAATGTTTTTGTCATTACATACTACCTTTGCCTGAACATAGTTCATTCCAACTCGCAAAGTCGGAGATTCTACTTCTACATCGCCAAAATCGCTCGAAATATAGTTAGTCAAAAAGCTCGCCGCATCTGTTATGTGCGAAATATCTTCTATCATGCCATACGAAAACGAGCCATTTACATGTTCAACCTTCACAATATCAAATGGATTTAATATTAAGCTCGGATTCGTCCAAAAAGCAAAGTTGTCAATTGTTGTTGGTGCTTTTTCTGTTGCTAAAATGCGACCAATGATCACAGGACTAGGCATTGTTTATTCCTCCTCAAAACAAATGCAGAAACATTTCCGTACTCATATACTGACTTTTGACATAGGATTCTGTCAGAAAGACTGGATATAGATGATTAGCCCATCTCTTATCCGTTCCATAGCAAGTAGGCGTTCGTTCGTTAATTAAGGTTGCACTGATCAAATCGATTTCTTCACTATCAATTCCAGTGTCTTTTTCTTCATCCATCATGATTTTCTCGACCTTGATCACACCATCGAAAGGAGTCCGTGTATACTTTTTGTCTCTGATTCTGATGTACCAAACACCAAATTTCACATCGCCTAAGTAAGAAGCATTTTCATATCTTGCTACCGGTGTTCTATGAAAAAGCGGTAAGTCTGCGATATAGTTTGCATTTGCCTTTCCCGTGTGGTCTAAAATGCTTTCTGGATTGAAAGATTTTGATACGCCAATAACCCACTTATAATTGTGTTTGATCTTTTGAAGCGTCCTTAAATCCTCTCGTCCTGATTTCATTGGTTTATATTCGAGCGAACCGTCTTTTAAAAGATAATTGTCCTGATTTAGCTTTCCAGCTTTCACCAGCTCAGCGACCATTTCTTTTTCAGACTCAATCATATAATCTTGAATTCGTGCAATACCCGAATCCTCCATCTTCCCATTTTTCTGATCCTTAGGCGGAGAATATGGAAGGATCGTAGCAAATTCAATCCCTAGCTTCTTCAATTCTTCACTTTTATTGAGCTTTTTCGTTTGAGCTGCAAAAAATACATCATCCTTCCAGCCATCTGCGTTACTAACCGTTGGAAGTGACAAAACCAATCGTCTGTAAAATTTTCGGGTCGCATTCTTCCATCGGTACGTTTGCAACATCCAATACCAACTTGTCCTGCGATAACTGGATAAACCTTTTTATTGTATGAAATATCATCCACCTTATAAGTGTGCCTCGATCCGTCCAAAAAGTAGCTGATGACTGGCCGCTTTCCAATCTGTCTTTTCGCTTCATTCGTTAAATCAACATACGTTTTATGCTTTTCCGTCTCCCCGGACACTTGCCATTTTATAAATTTTTCGCCATCGTCATCGTAGTCAAATGATGGCATACCAATTGTGTCATAGGAATACTTTTCCGTGTTATAACTTTTTCCGCCTGTCTCTTTGGAGATAATTTCCATGATTTTTGCCATGAGCTTTCCCTCCACTCAACCAACTTTTAGTTTTCGAGCTCGATTGTAAACGTCAAACCATGCTTTTCAGAAAAATTCTTAAGCTTCTTTAATGCCGCATAACTCGGTCGGCTCTTTCCCATTTCCCAACGATTTACGGTTGAGAAGGACACTCCCAATTCTTTTGCAAATGACTCCTGACTTAACAGTACCGCTTTCCGCAAGTTTCTAATGTCTGTAGGCAATCCCATGTAGTTCACCTCGCAGTTGCAAATTCTTTATTTGAGTATAGCATCTGCGCTATAGTGTTGCAATAGCATTGCTATAATGAATTTTCCTATTGCGTAAAAATTTTAGGAGCTTTTTCATTATCTCAGCAAGCGGTGCCGTTGTGCGCACAACAGCTAACTTCTTTCGATCATCACGATTCCGTGATGGTTGCACACTCCTGCGGAGTCCTAAAAAAAGCGTTTTGCAAAAAAACGCGTAGCCTGCATCCATCGGATGTAGTTCAAGGGTTTGGGATTTCCAACAAGCATTTTGCAACGCAAATGGTCTTTGTATATACGAAGACACTGCTTGCTACGGCTATGAACGCCTTTTG
>ENA-OQMZ01000728-OQMZ01000728.1-human-gut-metagenome-genome-assembly--contig:-NODE-728-length-13397-cov-1.544838_pt1 | contig 13397 bp, 11 predicted proteins | sample MGYA00242621_ERZ504862 | MGnify/ENA primary metagenome ERZ504862 (study PRJEB26092, sample SAMD00036393) | human gut metagenome | host: Homo sapiens | study: EMG produced TPA metagenomics assembly of... | reverse complement strand
ACCACAACGTTTTAGCTAAGTCATTTTTCCACAGTTCATGTGCTGACAAACCATTGCTTCCGTTTATTCCGTCTTTACCGGCTAAATAATTGAAAAAATCATATTCTGAAACTTTGTCAGAAGGCCATTTTTGTCCTGGATTTTTAGGATCATTCATATTGCCTGTTCCTACAGTTTCTTTCCATAGTTCATAAGCGGATTTTCCATTGTTACCATTTGTTCCACTGAGGTAAGTGTAAAAATCTGCCATTGTAATTTTATCTTTGGACCATGCTGAATTATTTTTGTCTTTGATTTTATCATTTTTGACGTCATTTACCCATAATTCGTATGCAGATGCTCCGTTAACTCCTTTTTCTCCTTGAGCTTTTATTCTTGTATCAGTAGTACCTATCCACCAATTTCCGTTATTACCTATATGGGGAGATACGCCATCATCTCCTTTCTCTCCTTGAGCTTTTATTCCTGTATCGGTGGTGCTATCCACCAGTTCCCATTTTTATCACCGGGGTAAGTCCGTCCGCTCCTTTATCACCTTGTTCTCCTTTGGGACCTTGCACTGCAATCCCTGTATTGGATGTGCTATCCACCAGTATCCGTCTTTAATGAAAGGGGTTAATCCATCGCTTCCTTTTTCTCCTTGAGCTTTTATTTTTGTATCGGATGTATTGATCCACCAGTTTCCATTAGGACCAATATAAGGGGATGTTCCGTCTTTACCATTTTCTCCTTTTTGACCTTGAGCCGGAAAATTTGTATCACGATTGCCAATATACCAATTACCATTTTCACCAACATGTGGAGTAATACCATTTTCACCATCTTTCCCTTTTAAATATAAAAAGAAATGTTCCATTGTTGTTTGGTCTTTGGGCCAATTTATATTGCCGCCAGCAACAGATTGTTTCCATAATTCATAGGCGGAAAATCCGTCTTTGCCATTAATTCCATCCTTTCCATCTTTGCCGATAGCTTTGATTTTTGTATCTTTATTGCCGATATACCAATTCCCATTTTCGCCAATATGAGGTGATTCTCCGTCTCTTCCGCTAAGAAAATCCCAAAAATCGGCTTCTGTATTTTTTGAAGAAGGCCAAATGAGCGAAGGGTCATGAGGGTTGGTGACATTACCTTGGGTGATCAGGATTTTCCATTGATCGTATGCAGACATTCCATCTTTTCCTTTGTCTCCTTTTTCTCCTTTAATATAAACTAAAAAGTCTGCTAAATCAACTTGGGTGGAAGGCCAGTTTATATGACCGGTTTCAACTTCTTCTTTCCATATCTCATAAGCGGATTTGCCATTGGTTCCCTGAGGACCTTGGGGTAATTCAAAATCAATACTGCTGCACGAGAAAAAAAAATGTGCAAAGTAGCACTGATAATACATAAATTTTGCATTTCTTCTTTGTATACATGACTGTAAATTATTAAAAATGAATTGTTCTTTGTTGTTACATATTGGATAACTCCGTTCTGCTTTATTGAATATTGTATCGTTGGGGGGCATGCAATTTTATATTTTAGGTTATTCTGCTGTGTGCGATTTACATTATAATAATATTCACATTTTATTTGGATGCAAAGTTCTATATTTGGTACTAAAAGAAGTTGCGTATTTAAAAGATTTGTTTGCATATAATCAGTTCTTTCTTTTATATCTGCATAAAAAGGTTTCCTATTTTTCTAAATGTTCGTTTTGGGATAGTTTTAAATGGTAGATGCTTTATATGATTTTACAGAGGGGTATATGTGATAAGTTTTCCATATATTGATGGTGGATTATGATTAGGTTTTGTGATATTTGTTATTATAGATGTATAGAAACTCTTAAAATAGATCCATATACCGAGATCAGGAAACAAACTTATTATTAGCTTTAGTGTGTATGATGGAGATAACTATATTCATAATCTTTAGGATGCGGGATGTTTGTTTAATCGTTTGCAGAAACTGAATATGTTTCAAGAGAAGGTGTATCTCTTGATTCTTCTCCTTTTTTACGTATTTCGTTAGGAGTAGCTCCGATATTTCTTTTACAGTAGGTTGTAAAATGGGAGAAAGTCTTGAAATGATAGTCCAGCATTATTTGTTTGATGGGTAAAGTACTTTTTTTTAATTTGAATTCAATTTCATAAGATGTTTGTTTTTGTAACCATTGATATGGTGTATCTCCATGGAAGTTTTTTTGAATAACTGTGTGAAAACAGTAATCATTATATCCACATAAAACAGCTAGTTCTTTGGCTGTTCTGCAAGCTTTGTAATGTGTCATGACGGATACGAAGAATTGAAGGTCGTTAGATAGCGCATCACGGAAAATGGAGGCAATTTCATTCTTCTTATAGCAAATTTTAAATAATGAGAACAATTCATATTCTTTGGCTCGATGTAAGTCGGGAATTTCTGTTCCATTTTTCATGTAATCGACCAGCAAATCTAAGTAGGAACGCATTAACGGATAAATGGGAAGGACTTCTACCGGTTTTACTTCTTCGATGGATATATCTTGCAGATACTCTATTGTTCTGCTATGTAGATAAGGAGCCACAATATTACATGCATGAATGACAAGTTGTACTTCATCCATTGCCTTGATTTTACATTGATGCAGGCTGCTGATGAAGAAAAATTCATTCTGCATTGCCATCAGAGGCATGGATTCTATATGATCTCTGAATAGGCATAATGATCCTTTTAGAACAAAACAAACTTGAAATTCATGGGTTTCGTTCAAGTTTTGGATAATCTCTCCTTTACTTATATGAAGACACCTGAATTGGCTGAATCTGGATAGCGCAAGAGGATCACGGTATAAATTCTTTAGTAAAATAGCATTCCATACATTATAAACATTTTAAGATAAAAAAAGTTTTGATACATCTATCCCGGACAAATATAACTTGATATTTAAAATGTTTTAAAGCTATAGGAGGAATATGCAACTAAATCATTGCTAATATGAAATTGAATCTTCTGTTTAAGAAAGAGTTTATCAACATATGAAATTATAAGGTATTTAAGGCCGGATGCTTTGGATGGTAGCTTATAAAGTGGAAGATGTTTGCTGATTTTTTTTATGAGTGAATGTAAATAAGTGATTTGGAATGGAGATAAATCTAAGGATCTTTTTTCTTATTGCAATGAACAATAAGGAAATTACAAATAAAAATCCGAATATAAGGCCGCTCATGTGATACTGATTACTAAGTATCGATTATATAAGTATTCCCCATCTTCGGGAGTATGGTTCAAAGTACAAAGCAACCATTGGCATAATGGATTATTTGTGTCGTGGGAACAATAGAAGTAAATAAGGAATGACGGACTACCTATAAGTAGGGTAAGTACTGTCAGAATCTCTATTGTTCTATGATGAAGTGTCTTGTTCACAGGCATTTATGATGTGTCAATTTAATCATGCTTGCTTTTTTTACAAAATTGGTTATAGAAATACATACTGATAATACCTATTAATGGTGATAATTTTCGGCTTTATACCTAAAAATTAAGTACTCGTGTATTTTATGATGTATATGATTATCAGTAATAAAACCCCAATTTTTAGGTATTGTGTACTCTTGGTGGCAAGGGTAACTTTGCAACAAATTTGAAAACATAAAATAATAACTATTAATCAATAAAACTAAAGTATTATGAAATTGAAAAACTTTTTAGCGATGATGGCTATTGCATTGTGTGCAGTAGCATGTAGTGACAATGATGATAAAAAGGAAGATACCGTGATTCCGGCTCAGGAGGTTGCTGGTATTTACAATGGAACATTATCACTCTCAGTATCAGGAAATGATCAAGGAACGTCAGACAGTCAGGTGAAAATTACTGCGGAAGAAGGGGGAACTGTTCAAGTTCTTCTAGTTGGCGGTGCTGGTGAAGGAATGATGTCATTGCCGGATATTGCTATACCTGGAATTAAAGTGCATACCTCCGATAATGTCACTTATATTTTGCCGGAAAGTGCTGTTGATGTAACTGTTGGTTCTGTAAAATATACAGGAAGTTTACAAGGAACGATTAAGGATGAAAAGGCTGATCTGATCTTTACACTAAAGCCGGGAGCCATGCCTATGGCTATTACTGCGACTTTTGTAGGCACTAAATAGCATGAAAAGATATCTCTCTATTATAACCATACTGGGAATGATGCTTTTGCCATTCTCGGCATGTGATGGTATTTTGGAAGGAATATATGATAGTCCTGCTGCTTCGGATAGTAATGAATTGGGTTTTATAAGAACAGACCCTTCTACCCATTCGGGTACTATTTATATTGATGCTACTGATTATAGACGTTGGACTTTTATCGATTTCCATACACAAAAAGTAGATTCTGTAAATGTGACGGATTCTGAACAGAAAGAACCGGAGGAATGGGATATTGCTGTTCATCGTTATGATGTTAAAACCAATGCTGGAGCAGTATTGGAAACCGGTTTCACAGGTTTTTCCGCTTTACGGAATGCGGATGCGATGCCCGAAGGAGCCTATGTGGAGGATGTTTGGACTACCGCTAAGATAGCCATTGATATGTCAGGTATGATGGATGGTAATATTGTTTATATGGAATCCTATTATAATGAAGAACTATCCAAATGGTTGAATGTTGATAAAAGTAATATGCCACCTACCTATACTCTTTCAAACAAGGTTTATATGGTAAAGCTGAAAGATGGAACTTATGCGGCTGTTCGTCTCACAAATTATATGAATGCTAGTGGTGTAAAAGGCTTCATGACTATTGATTATATTTATCCGTTTGAATTGTAAACCGACATACGATATGCATAGACTACTCAGAAACGTGTGCTTGATACTGTGTTGGCTGATGGCGGTATCAGTATCAGCACAACGAATTATTTCGGGAACTGTATTTGAATGAAAATAAAGAACCTCTGACGGGAGCAACAGTTTCCGTAAAAGAAAAAGTAACTTTGGGAACCACTACGGATACACAGGGAAAATACATGTTGAAATTACCCGATAATAGAGAATATACTCTACAGGTTTCATACATGGGGTATATCTCGCAGACTCATAAAGTGTCTGTCAGTAAAACAGGTAAAGTTGATTTTATACTGAAAGAAGATGCTGTAAATATGGAAACTGTAGTTGTAACGGGAACCCGTACTCCGAAACTCCTGAAAGATGTTCCCATTGTAACTCGTGTCATTACTGCCGATGAAATAAAAAAAAGTAGATGCTACCCATATTGGAGATTTACTTCAGGCAGAACTGCCGGGAATTGAATTCTCTTATTCCATGGACCAGCAAGTTTCTCTCAATATGCAAGGATTTGGTGGAAATGCTGTACTTTTTTCTGGTTGATGGTGAGCGTCTGGCAGGTGAGACTTTGGATAATATAGACTACAACCGATTGAATATGAGCAATGTGGAGCGTATTGAAATTGTAAAAGGTGCGGCTTCTTCACTCTATGGTTCGAATGCGGTAGGAGGAGTGGTAAACATCATAAGTAAAGTGCCTGCGGAGCCTTGGACTGTGAATCTCAATGGACGTTACGGGCTTATAATGAGCAGCGTTATGGAGGAACAATAGGTTTCAATGTTGGAAAATTCAATAGTGTGACTAATGTACAGCATACCCAAGTAGATGAAAAAGATTTGGCAGATGGAAAAACAAATGAGGAAACGGAGGATTGGGCATTTAAAAAGGTGTATGGTGATAAAACTTGGAATTTCAAAGAACGTTTGGTCTATACTGCTAATGACCATCTGAAACTGACGGCACGTGCCGGATATTTTTTTCGTGAACGTGAGAAGTCACAGACTAGTAAAGACCGTTATCGAGACTTCAGTGGTGGGGTGAAAGGAAATTATGTATTGGATAAAGATAAGGATCTGGAAATAGCTTATTCTTTCGACCAGTATGATAAGAGCGACTACTTGCCGCAAGATGCTAATGATGTACGTGATTATAGTAATGTACAACATTCGGTTCATACTTTTTATAATCATACTTTTGTCGGTAAGCATATTCTCACCGTGGGTGGTGATTATATGCGTGATTATTTAATGTCCTATCAGTTTGCCAATAATGGAAGTAAACATCAGTATACAGTGGACGGCTTTGCACAGTTTGACTGGAACCCGACGAAATATTTCAATGTCATCACAGGATTACGTTTTGATTATTATTCAGATTCCGATATTAATCATTTCTCTCCCAAATTAGGACTGATGTATAAAATAGGAAACTGTTCATTGAGAGGTTCCTATGCTGGTGGTTTCCGAGCTCCTACTTTGAAAGAAATGTATATGAATTTTGATATGGCAAGTATTTTTATGATTTATGGTAATCCTGACTTGAAGCCTGAAACCAGCCATAATTTTTCTCTTTCGGCAGAATATATGAAAGGTCGTTATAATTTGACGGTGACAGGTTTCTATAATGTAGTTGATAATCGTATCACTACGGCGTGGAGTGAGGCGTTGAAAGGGCAGGTATATACCAATATATCAAATATCAGGATATCCGGTGCCGAGGCAAATGCTTCCGTCAAATATCCTTGTGGACTGTCGGCACGTTTATCTTACGCCTATACACACGAGAATATAAAGAAAGGGCAACCTGTCATTTCAAGTACTCGCCCGCATACGGCTACTGTCCGTCTTGAGTATGACAAGCATTGGAAGAACTATGCGTTTAATGTTGCTTTGAACGGACGCTTTCTGTCCAAGGTGAATACGGAGGAATATACTTCGAACACTTCTTATGAAGAAACTGAGAAGGTGACTATCCGGCGTATACAATGTGGAAGCTTACGTTGTCTCAGAAAGTATGGAAAGGTGTTGATATGACTTTGGCGGTAGACAACCTGTTTAATTATGTCCCTTTCCGTTATTATAATAATTCGCCTGCTACTAAAGGAACAACTTTTTCAGCCGGTTTGTCATTGGATATAGAACAATTGTTCAAATGAAATTTGGCTGCTAATACTAAATAAACTATGTGATTTAAATAAAGATATGAAGAAGAAACAAATTAATTGATTTGGCGGAGGGAGTAGCAGTCAGTCTTGCTGCTTTTGTTTGGTGTATGGAATCTTTGGTTCAGTGCAACTAAAGTGGCTTTCATCAACTATCAGGTAATCAGTTTAGGGCAGATATCTAAAGCTAATGACAACTCATTTATTAAATCAGTGAACTGAGCACAGATGATCTGAACCGATTGGCCGGTTATGATATGGTATTTATCAATGCCATGGGATTAAGGATTACTGAAGAGCAACGTGCGCAAATACAAAAGGCAGCCGATGGTGGTCTGCCGGTATTGACTACTGCCGCTACCAATCCTGCAAACAAGATTATTTCATTGGATTCCATCCAAGCGGATATATTGAAACATTATCTGTCTAATGGAGGACGTCGTAACTATCGCAGTATGCTGAATTATGTGCGTGTGCATATTGATAAAAAACTATTCTCTGTGTCTGAACCGGAAGCCGTAATGAAACGTGCCGATGATGTGCTTTATCACATGGATCCAAAGAAACCCGAAGACGAAGAGTTGGGTTTCAATACGGTAGCCGGATACAATACTTTTCTGCAACATAACGGCTTGTGGAAAGAGAAGCTCCGCGTATTATTGTGACCGGTCCGATGGGTGAACCTTCCGGGCTTATTGCTAAATTGGAGGAAACTGGCAATATGGTTTATCCTATACGTTCATGCGTTCTTTTATTCAGAACCATGGAATTGATTCTGTCCGTCCGTCTGCTATTATCAATATGGCGCATGGACGTATGGGTGAACCTATTGTAGATTATCTGGCGAAACAGAATATACCGCTTTTCTCTCCATTGAATGTAAATCGCTTGGTAGAGGAGTGGGAGAGGGACAAGATGGGGATGAATGGCGGCTTTATGTCACAAAGTATTGTTACTCCCGAGATAGATGGAGCTATCCGTCCGTTCGCTCTTTTTGGACATTATAAGGATGAGGAGGTTTGCAACACGCTTATGCTATTCCAGAACGCTTGGAAACTTTTGTAGAAACAGTTAATAACTATATTGCTCTGCAGCGTAAACCCAATAGTGAGAAACGCGTTGCTATTTATTATTATAAAGGTCCTGGTCAGAATGCACTGACTGCGGGTAGTATGGAAGTGGTTCCTTCACTTTATAACTTGTTGCAGCGTATGAAACGCGAGGGCTACAAGGTGGACGGTTTGCCTACCTCTTCGAAAGAATTGGAACAGATGATACAATCTCAAGGAGCCGTATTTGGTTCGTATGCCGAAGGAGCTTTTGATCGGTTTATGGAAACCGGCAAGCCCGAACTCATAACAAAAGAACAATATGAGAGTTGGATAAAGAAATCCATTCGTCCTGAAATGTATGCCGAAGTAATAGCTGCCAATGGTGAATTTCCCGGAGCATATATGACTACTTCCGACGGCCGTTTAGGAGTAGCTCGTTGGCAATTTGGAAATGTGGTGCTCTTGCCACAGAATGCGGCCGGTAGTGGGGATAATGCATTTAAAGTAGTACATGGAACCAATGCAGCTCCTCCACATACTTATATTGCTTCTTATCTGTGGACACAATTCGGATTTAAAGCTGATGCGTTGATTCATTTCGGTACTCATGGCAGTTTAGAGTTCACTCCGCGCAAACAAGTTGCTTTGTGCAGCAATGACTGGTCCGACCGTCTGGTAGGTGCATTACCTCATTTTTTATATTTATTCCATCGGCAATGTAGGTGAAGGGATGATTGCTAAGCGTCGTTCGTATGCGGGATTGCAATCTTATCTTACTCCACCTTTTATGGAAAGTAGTGTCCGCACCATTTATCGTGAACTGACTGAGGCTGTCAAAACATACAATAATTTACTTCCGGCCGATGGGCAGGCTGTACTGTCTACCGGAAATAAAGACGCTTTGAACCGTGCTTCATTGGCGGTAAAGAAACTCACGGTGAAACTGGGCATCCATCGTGAATTGGAATTGGATAGTCTTCTTACTGTTCCTTATGCCGAGGAAGATATTCAGCGTATAGAAAATTTTGCAGAGGAACTGGCAAATGAGAAGATTACAGGTCAGTTGTATACAATGGGGATTCCTTATGAACCCATTCGTATTACTTCCAGTGTGTATGCTATGGCTACCGAGCCGATAGCCTATAGTCTGTTGGCATTAGATAAACTACGTAATCGTGCGGACGGACAGGTAGAGAAACATCGCACTCTTTTTACTCAGCGTTATTTAGAACCTGCACGTGATTTGGTCACTCGTCTGTTGGCTGATCCATCGTTGGCTTCTGATGAATTGATTTGCCGTATTACTGGCATTACTTCCGATGAACTTGCTAAAGCACATGAAATCAATAAATCCCGTAATACTCCTCAAGGCATGATGACCATGATGATGGCATTAGCTGAAGAGGCTCCGGCTGAGGCTAAAACACATGCTGATATGAGCAGTGGAATAATGCAGGCTGACCAAAGCGGATGTTCGAAAAGGAATAGCATATCCGGGTCTATGAAAGAGAAAATGAAGGAAATAGCGAAAGGTATGAATCCTGAGAAAGCTATGGAAACTTGCAAAAAAAATGGGTGCAAGCCTGAAGCTTTAAAGAAAATGGAAACAGGAATGTACAAGAGTCGTGCTGTAGGTATGAATACACTGGCCAAAGATACGGTTACAATGAAAACAACTTCTCGAGGAAAACGTGAAAAAGCGGATAGTGATAAATTCGGAGGCATGGAAGCGATGATGAAAGCTATGATGTCCAAGAAAAAAGAATATTCTAAAGAGGAGATGAATTTTGCTTTGGCTGTCGTGGAAGTAGAACGTACCTTGAAGAATGTGGGCAATTATAAGAGTGCTCTTTTGGAAAGTCCGGAAAGAGAATTGACCTCTATGGTGAATGCGTTGAACGGAGGATATACGCAGCCTTCACCGGGTGGTGATCCCATCGCCAATCCTAATACATTACCTACAGGACGAAATCTTTTCGCTATCAATGCTGAAGAAACTCCGTCGGAATCTGCATGGGAAAAAGGAAAACAATTGGCTGACAACACTATCGAAATGTATCGCCGTCGTCATAATGACTCTGTTCCTCGTAAAGTAAGTTATACATTATGGAGTGGAGAATTTATAGAAACCGGCGGTGCTACTATTGCACAGGTGCTTTATATGCTGGGTGTAGAGCCTGTTCGTGATACGTTTGGGCGTGTGACGGATCTTCGTCTGATTCCTTCTGCTGAATTAGGCCGTCCTCGTATTGATGTGGTAGTGCAGACTAGCGGGCAGCTGCGAGATATTGCCGCTTCACGTCTGTTTCTTGTTAATCGTGCCGTAGAGATGGCAGCCAATGCTAGAGAAGATCAATTTGAAAATCAAGTAGCAGCAGGTGTTGTGGAAGCTGAACGTGTATTAATAGAAAAAGGTCTGACTCCAAAAGAGGCCCGTGAAATGTCTACTTTCCGTGTGTTCGGAGGAGTGAATGGTAATTATGGTACGGGTATACAAAGTATGGTGCAATCTGGTGACCGTTGGGAAAGTGAAAAGGAAATCGCCGATGTTTATTTGAATAATATGGGTGCTTTTTATGGTAGTGAAAAGAATTGGGAAACTGTTCGCCAATTTGCTTTGGAAGCTGCTTTGACACGTACGGATGCGGTTATTCAGCCACGTCAAAGCAATACATGGGGTGCATTAAGTCTGGATCATGTGTATGAGTTTATGGGAGGTATGAATCTTGCTGTCCGTAATGTGACCGGTAAAGATCCTGATGCGTATCTGAGCGACTATCGTAACCGTAACAATGCCCGTATGCAAGAGGTGAAAGAAGCTATTGGTATAGAGAGCCGTACCACAATATTCAATCCTGCTTATATTAAGGAAAAAATGAAAGGGGAGGCCGGCGCAGCTAATACTTTTGCTGAGATTGTGCAAAATACGTATGGTTGGAATGTCATGAAACCTCAGGCTGTTGATAAGGAAATGTGGAATGAGATATATGATGTGTATGTAAAGGATAAATTTAACTTGGGAGTGCAGGATTATTTTGAAAAGCAGAACCCTGCCGCTTTGGAAGAAATGACTGCGGTAATGATGGAAACTATCCGTAAAGGAATGTGGCAGGCTAGCGGGCAACAGATAGCGGATATTGCCAAACTACATACCGATTTGGTGAATAAATATAAACCGTCTTGTTCTGGTTTTGTTTGTGATAATGCTAAATTACGTCAGTTCATAGCTTCTAAAACGGATGCACAGACTGCATCCCGGTATAAGGAAAACATCAGTCAGATACGTGAAGTTGCTGCTTCAAAAGAGCAAAAGGGTATGGTGATGAAAAAAGAAGAGATGAATACAGTCGGTACGGAACAACAGACGAATACGGTAAGCAATACTGTTGTTTGTGTTGTAGTGGTGGCTGCAGTTCTTGTTTTAATTGTATTGGTGCGTTGTCGCCGTAAAAAAATGCAGGAATAACAGGCTATGGAACAGTTGTAGTTGTTCTTATGATATTGGTCTGTTTCAATTTTATGATGAAACAGACATTTCGTAAACGAGGATCGGTTGCAGCAATAGCTGTTGTAGCCACCCTCTTTGTGGGACTGATGTGGCCATATGCTATTCAGCAGTCTAAGACACAGATTGCTGATTGGTTGGCAAATGTCCAATTGATGCTTGACACTTCGGTGGTGCTTACAGTGGAAGTTGCCTTACAGATGGCTTTTTGTATGTTGGCTGTTCATGTGCTTACTACAGGGCCTGTTAAGAAACGTACTCTTTGGGCTTACCGTGCTTTACGTTGGTTTCCGGGGATTTTGATATTTCCTGTCTTGTTTAGCGGATTGGTATATCTTATCTTCTCTTTTCCGGGTGTTTCCTTTTCTCTTGTCGCATGGAGTATGGCGGCAGGTGTATTGATATTGATTTCTGCAGGCACATTGTTTCTTCGTTATCTTTTGCCGGAAAGAATTACGGTTGGAGCTATTGTTCCTCACTAATGCATTGACCGCCATATTGGGAATTATTGCTACTGTAAATGGTCGTACCGCCGTAACAGGTATAAGCGAGGTGGATTGGGGGGCATTGACCGGCTTGATAATTATGCTGGCAGGTGGAGGACTCATTGGATTGGTTATATATAAATATAGACGAATAAAAACAAAACATTTAAAACTTACTGACATTATGAATCTTATATCAGACATTCTGTTTTGGATTTCGAACGGACTTTTAGTCCCTGTTGTTGTATTGCTTATTATTCTTTTCATCCGTTCGCTATTATTATAGGCAGTTTTTTCGGGCAGTATCTGGCTATTCGGCGTACGGATGCGTTGTTGCGTCAACAGCTTGATACACTGACTATAGATACTTTGCCCGAATTGGAAGGCAAACTTCCTGTGAAGTCGAACTCGTTGGTCATTGCGTATATCCGTCGGGTGTTGGAGTCAAAAGACCGTCCGGCACATGTGCAGCGCCTGTTGGCTGATTTTTGAAATTACTGCTGATAAGGATTTGGCTATTTCAAAAACATTGACCAAGATGGGACCGATGCTTGGATTGATGGGTACATTGATTCCAATGGGACCTGCTTTGGTGGGACTTTCTACTGGTGATATCGCTTCTATGGCGTATAATATGCAGGTCGCTTTTGCTACGACTGTAGTTGGTCTGTTTTCTAGTGCTATCGGTTTCATAACCCAGCAGGTGAAGCAACGCTGGTATTTACAGGATATGACTAATCTGGAATTCCTTTCTGAATTGCTCACTGAAAAACGTACAGCTTGAGATGAAACGTAATTTATTAAGAAAAGAGGAGGATAGTGACCCGATGAGCGTGGTCAGCAATCTGTTTGATGTGGCGATGGTGTTTGCTGTAGCGTTAATGGTGGCCTTGGTTACCCGTTATAATATGACTGAAATGTTTAGTCAGGAAGATTTTACGATGGTGAAGAATCCGGGTAAGGAAAACATGGAAATCATAACCAAGGAAGGGCAGAAGATTAACCGTTATACCCTTCTGAGGATCAGGATGTCAAAAGCGGCAAGAAAGGAAAAAAGGTGGGTATTGCCTATGAATTGGATAATGGAGAAATCATTTATATACCGAAGAATAAACTTGTATAAAGGAAAGGGAGGATAAAGTTAAAACTAGAACTTGCCATTTTATATAGCCGAACAGAATTTATTTGAGAAATATAGGGCAAATAAAGTAACTTGACTTCGTGAGCCAAGTAAGTTAAGTGAAAGTGTCAAGTAAGTTAAGTTACTTGCCCAATGCACTTAAGTTACTTTTGAAGCTATCGGGGATTCATCCATCCTATTTCCCACAAGTTAATTCTGTTCGGCTTTTAGTTTGAAGTACCTTTATTACATACATATGTGTGGTCCGAT
>ENA-OQMZ01000727-OQMZ01000727.1-human-gut-metagenome-genome-assembly--contig:-NODE-727-length-13398-cov-1.733705_pt1 | contig 13398 bp, 20 predicted proteins | sample MGYA00242621_ERZ504862 | MGnify/ENA primary metagenome ERZ504862 (study PRJEB26092, sample SAMD00036393) | human gut metagenome | host: Homo sapiens | study: EMG produced TPA metagenomics assembly of... | reverse complement strand
AGTCTCGTACACAGGAGATCCCGGATAATGTGATCGAAGAAATCCGTACGGATTCCTCCGGAAAAACGCCCATGCTGGAGCTGGCAGCTCCTCCACTGGAATACAGCATGAAACCGGTGGAGCAGCAGCCTTATGCAGAATATACAGTTCGGATCAGTGCAGAGGGTTTTACACCAAAAGAAGTTGCCGGGACAGAAGTTCTTCCCCATTCCATTGCCAGGCAGGGAGCATCCCTTAGCAGACAGCAGGGTAGTGGAGAGGACTATCAGCGGATCGTCATCGGACCCCATACGCTTTTTGGGGAATATCCTCCCAAAAATCCAGAAGCAGAGATCAAGCCGATAAATGAAACCGGAGAGATCGTATTAAACAAAGTGGTGATCCCGGAGTATATCGTAGTCCACGACGGGCCAATAGGGGATACCTCTGCACAGGATTATTATGTAAGATATAAGGATTATATCAAAAACGTGGCCAGCAGTGAGATCTACGCAACTTGGCCGGAGGACACGATACGTGCCAATGTTCTGGCAATCATGTCGTTTACTCTGAACAGAGTTTATACAGAGTGGTACCGGAATAAGGGTTATGATTTCACCATTACATCCTCCACAGCATACGACCACAAATGGATCCATGGCAGGAATATTTTTGAGAGTATAGACCGGATCGTGGATGAACTTTTTGAAAACTACCTTTCCAGACCGAATGTGCGTCAGCCGATCCTGACCCAGTACTGTGACGGACGCCAGGTGCAGTGCAGGGACCGGGGATGGATGACCCAGTGGGGAAGCAAAGCTCTGGGAGATCAGGGATATTCCGCCATTGAGATCCTGCGGAGCTTCTATGGAAACGATATGTATATCAATGTGGCGGAAGCAGTTTCCGGGATTCCCGCATCCTGGCCGGGATATGACCTGACTATCGGTGTTACCGGAGAAAAGGTACAGCAGATCCAGGAACAGCTTAATGCCATAGCAAAAGCTATCCTGCCATCCCGTCAGTGATCGTGGATGGTATTTATGGTCCGGCTACTGCTGCATCTGTAAAAAATTCCAGAATATATTCGGACTTCCCGCATCCGGAGTGGTGGATTATCCAACCTGGTATAAGATACAGGACATTTATGTAGCAGTGACCAGGATAGCGGAGCTGCAGTAAATATAAAAATAATAAAAATGTTCCTGGCCATTTTCGGAGTGATCTGATCGGGGCTGAGGTGTAATGCGTGAACATGATTTCAGAAAAAATATTTGACGTTTCAGAATAAACCAAGTATAATGGCTGTTTGTATCTTTGAACGTAAATTGTAAAGAGATTGCGTTTATGAGCATGTGAAAAAAGCGAAATGAGAATGTCTGTTTTACAAAAGGAGTGATGAAAATGACATTTTATCAGGAACTGCAGTTAAGCTCAACCGGATCAAAACAGCTGATCAGAAATACCACAGACAAAAAGGAGAAAAGAAGGCATATTCTGATCTATAATTTTAAAGTGTATCTTGTCATGGCATTTTGTGTGGCGGTTGTGACATTGTACAGTAAGATAACCGGCAATGACAACAGTGTTGTAGGAGTAACCGTACTGCTGGCAGTGCTGGTTTTAAGACAGGCGGATTTCGGGATCCGGACGTCCCACGGATTGTTGTCCATTGCGGGATTTTCTGTATTCTGATCGCAGGACCGAGATTATCCAACATGGTTTCACCGGTACCGGTCATTTTTTGTTAATGCGATAAGCATCCTGTTACTGATGATCCTGGGATGCCATAATGTAATTATGTATAACCATTCCACATTTGTTCTCGGATATCTGCTTCTGATGGGATATGACGTAACCGGAAAGGCGTATCTGCTTCGTGTAGAGGGGCTTTTGGCCGGAATGGTTCTCTGCATGGTAGTTTTTTATAAGAATCAGAAAAACCGCCCGTATCGCAGGACGTTTCTGGACCTGTTCCGGGAATTTGACCTGCATTCTGCAAGAGACAGGTGGTATTTAAGACTGACGCTGATCGTTTCCAGCGCTATGCTGATCATGTCTCTTTTGGGACTTCCAAGAGCAATGTGGGCCGGAATTGCTTGTATGTCCGTGTGCTTGCCGTTTACCGAGGACTGCAAGGGAAGAGCCGGAAAAAGGGGGATGTTCAATATCGTTGGATGTATTTTGTTTGCAGTGCTTTATCTGATACTTCCGGAATCTATGTATCCCTATATTGGAATGATCGGAGGAATCGGTGTGGGATATTCCGCAGGTTATGCGTGGCAGACTGCATTTAATACATTTGGGGCACTGTCCATTGCATCAGGACTGTTTGGAATGCCGGCAGCAGTGCTGCTCCGTATTGGAGCCAATGTATTTAGTTCAATTTATACTATGCTCGCAAATAAGCTTGGGGATAAGCTTGTGCAGCATATGTGGGTACGAAAGAGTGCAGAAATCTGAGATATTGCTCTGAAAAAAGTTTTGCCGTATAATGGGTAATAGCATAACAGCCTGGATATTACCGGGCCGACAGAGGAGAAGATTATGTACGAAGAAAACAACAGAAAAACTGCTGGAATTTATCAGTAAAAGTCCTACAGCCTTTCAGGCGGCAGAGGAAACAAGAAGACGTTTTTTGGAGGAAGGCTTTACAGAATTGAAGGAAGAGGAGCGCTGGGAGCTGGAAAAGGGCGGAAAATATTTTGTCATGAGAAATCATTCCGCGATCATCGGATTTTCCATTCCTGTCAATGATTGCAGGAGATATCATATCATTGCAAGTCACAGTGACTCCCCGTCTTTTAAAATAAAAGAAAATCCGGAGATGTCTGTAAACGGAGCTTATGTGAAGCTGAATGTGGAGCGGTACGGAGGAATGATCCTTTCTACCTGGTTTGACCGTCCCCTTTCTGTGGCAGGTCGCATGATCGTCCACAAAAACGGAAAATTCTGGAAAAGCTTGTAGATATTGATAGAGATCTGGTCATGATCCGAGCCTTGCGATCCATATGAACCGAGATATTAACGGAGGCTATCATTATAATGTCCAGAAGGATATGCTTCCATTGTACAGTGGCAGTGGCGAAAAAGGAAACTTCATGCGGATGCTGGCAGAAGAGGCAGAGATCCGTCCGGAGGATATCCTGGGCATGATCTGTTTCTCTATAACCGGATGCCCGGAACGATCTGGGGATCCAGGAATGAATTTGTTTCCAGTCCAAGATTAGATGATCTGCAGTGTGCTTTCGCTTCAATGGAAGGCTTTCTTCAGGCAGATAAGAAGAAGGTCATTGCAGTCCACTGTGTACTGGATAATGAAGAAGTGGGAAGCACTACCAGGCAGGGAGCTGCATCCACATTTCTTAAAGATGTACTGTTTCGTATCAATCTGGCCCTTGGCGGAGATCAGGAAAGTTATCTGATGGCCCTTGCAGAGAGCTTATGATCTCTGCGGACAATGCACATGCATTACATCCGAATTATACAGACAAGGCAGATCCTGTAAACCGTCCGGTGATGAATGGTGGAATTGTGATCAAATATAATGCCAATCAGAAATATTGTACCGATGGGATTTCCACAGCAATCTTCAAGGAACTCTGCAGAGAAGCAGATGTGCCATATCAGACATTTGTGAACCGTTCTGATATTGCCGGTGGTTCCACTCTGGGAAATATTTCCAATACCCAGGCAGCCATAAATACGGTCGATATCGGTCTGCCGCAGCTGGCGATGCATTCCGCTTATGAAACAGCCGGAGTGAAAGATACGGAAAGCCTGATCCGTGCGGCAAAGGTATTTTACAGGTGATATCGGAGGACAGGAAAATGAGCAGAAAAGCAGTATTTTTTGATGCGGACGGAACAGTCTGTGATATGAAAAAGGAGTGCCGGACAGTGCCATAGAAGCCATCCGTGCGCTGGTAGATAACGGACATGAAGCGTGGCTCTGCACAGGAAGAAGTCGTGCGTTTGTATCCTGGTATCTGGAGCAGATCCCTTTTACGGGAATGATCAGTGCCTGCGGATCCACCATTGAGAAGGACGGGAAGAGACTTTTTAATAAAGAGATGACGCCGGAGGTTGCAAAGCTTTCTGTGGAGGTTCTCAGAAAATACGGACTGATCCCGGTAATGGAAGGCGCGGATTTTATGTATTATGACAAAGAGGAGTATACCGATGAAGTGACTGGTATGCCAGTCTGATCACAGAATCCCTGGGCGATAAATGGAGGCCTATCCGTGGAAATGAGGATTGTATGCGGATCAATAAGATCAGTGCAAAAATGACGGAGGGATGTGATGCGGAGGCAGCGTTATCCATTTTGTCAGAATACTATGATATCATCCGCCATGAAGGCAGCAGTTCGTTTGTGGGAAATACCATTGAACTGGTGCCAAAGGGCTTTAACAAGGCTGTTGGGATCGCAACTGTGATCCGCCTGTTTGATATTTCGTGGGAGAATACCGTTGTTTTTGGAGACAGCAACAATGATCTTGCCATGTTTGAATACGCTGCAACAAAGGTTGCCATGGGAAATGCTTCTCCGAAGATCAAAGAACTGGCAGATTATGTTACGTCTGATATGTTCCACTACGGCATTCGGGATGGCTTGAATATCTGAAGCTGATCTGAGAGAATGCTTCGTTTGTTTTGTAGGCTATGAGATTGTAAGAACAGAAACATCCACATCAGAAATGATAGCTTTATGTGAATATGCTTTTATAAAAAAATGCTGTAAGAACCAGAAATCATAGTTCTTACAGCATTTTATGTTACAGATTTTTCCGGGTAGATAATATGCAGAAGCTGCAATATCAGATCAGTCCCAGACCTTTGCAGATAAACAGCCAGAGTGTCAGGGTAAAGGCACTGAATAATGTGGTAAGAAGCACGACTCCCGAAGAAAAAGAGCCCTCATGTCCCATGTTTTTTGCCATGACAAAGCAGGTAACGGTGCTGGCAGACCCCAGCATGATAATGATGGAAACCAGCTTGTCCTTTGTAAAACCGCAACGGATGGCAAGAGGAAGAAAAAGTGCTTCATAACCGACAAGTTTCATAAATGTACAGGCAACAGATGCTTTCAGCCGGGAAAAGGCTTTTCCGAAGTGCAGAGATCCGCCCATAGCCATGAGCCAAGAGGAGTGGCGGTTTTTGCAAGATTGCCTGCCGTAGAGTCCAGGATCTTCGGAAATGGAAGACGAAGAAGGGACCAGAGTGTACCGGCTGCAATGCCGAGAATGATGGGATTGGTGACAATTCCCTTTAAGTGCGCTTCAGAACGGTACCATCTATTTTTCCCTGACCTGGTTTAAAGACAGAGAGAACTACAACAGCCATTACATTGTAAAGAGGGACGCTGGCAATGATCATCAGTGGTGCCATACCTGCATTTCCGTAAAGGTTCTGGATAATGGCGATACCAAGGATCGCTGCGCTGCTGCGGTAGGATGCCTGGATAAACTCGCCCCGGATATCGGAAGGGTGGAGAAAACGGGACAGGAGCACGGAGATCATAATACTGAGAGATGTGATCGCAAAACAGAAAAGAACCATCTTGGATCCAGGCCTCATAGATATCGATTTTAGCGATGTCCTGAAACAGAAGCACAGGCAGGGGGATGACAAACACAAATTTGTTCATACGATTGACAAATGTTTCATCAAACAGTCCGATCCTCCGGAAAAAATATCCCAGGAGCAGTGTAAGAAAGATGGCACGGTAACATTCAGACAGAAAATAAGATTGTCCATAAAAGAAAGCCTCCCTGTGGTAAAATTTCTCTGTTTATTATATCCAAACTACGAAAATTGTCAAACGAGGTATACGGGACTTGAGATTTCTGGTATGATAAAAAGTGTTGCGAAGAAAGCAGCACAGGGGTTGAGAAGGAGAAAGGAAAGAAAATGAGATACGGAAAAATACGGATCGAAGATGGCTTTTTTGTGTTTACCAGACATATGATGCTCAACAGTCTTCCGTGTAAAGATATTCTCTGGGCGTACATGCGCGTGAGGGAACAGATAAAACCGGTGAAAAGCAGCTGATCATTAATTATCTGGTGATCATAACCAGACGTCAGAAGCGTTATAAATTTGATATGACAGAGCAGGAGGTACAGGATTGCCTTCAGCTTCTTAAAGTACTGAATCCGGATCTTGCGGTTGGTTTTCCAAAAGGAAGCAGGCTTCCGCTTCAGAATCTTCCGAATACAAGAGATCTGGGTGCATTGATGACAGTAGACGGTTCGCATATTCTTCCCAGAAAGCTTTTGCGCAGCGGAGAAATCTATCATGCTTCTGCTGCAGACAACCGGATCCTTTCAGAAGAATATAATGTAAAAACAGTGATTGATTTCAGGTCAGCTGCAGAAGTAAAGAAAAAACCGGATGATATCATGGCAGGAGTGGAGTATTATCACATTCCAATCCGGGATGAGGACAGCAGTGGAAACAGCTTTTTTGAACATGTGATGTCCTGCTATGGTGATGTAGACCGGTATATGCAGGACTGGTACCGGAATTTCGTTACGGATGAGTATTCTCTGAAGCAGTATGCACGTTTTCTAGATGTCCTGCTTCATGTAAAGAATGGAGCTGTTGTTTTTCACAGTGCCACAGGAGAAGACCGGACAGGAGTCGGAACAGCACTTTTGCTCTTTGCTTTGGGTGTACCTAAGGAAACGATACGAAGGGATTATATGCGGTCAAATCCATGTCTGGAAGATGAACTGAAATATATGCGCAGGCTTTACCGGGCAGACCGGCCGGAAAACAGCCGGAAGCTTGCAGATCTGAAAGCCTTCTATCAGGTGAAGGAGTCCTATATCAATACAGTTTTTGATGCCATCGAAAAAGAAAACGGAGGAATTGAAAGATTCCTTCGGAAAAAACTTTATCTGACACCAAAGGCATCCGAGGAGCTTAAGAAAAAATAATCTGATCTGAGGATAAAAACATTTCTTATCATCCTGAAGGAATTTTGCAGGAAATTTTGATTGACAAAATTTCGAAGTTGTTATAATGGTAAGAAAGCAAGGGTTTATTAGATTAAAGCGTTAACTGACGAAGTCGGTTTTCTATACATAAAAGTGTTGAAAGCAGGTGTATTATGGAAAAGAGAATACTATCCATCCTTGTGGATAATACCTCCGGAGTCCTTAGCCGTGTGGCTGGTCTTTTCAGCCGCCGTGGATATAATATTGACAGCATTACCGCAGGAGTGACTGCAGATCAGAGATATTCCCGTATGACAGTTGTCTGTGAGGGAGATGATCAGATGCTCCAGCAGATCACCAAACAGCTGGCGAAGCAGGAAGATGTACGGGATGTTAAGGTCCTTGAACAGGACGACAGCGTTGCCCGGGAGCTGATGCTCGTCAAGGTTGCTGTGAAGCCGGAACAGAGACAGGGAGCTCTTTCTGTTGCAGATATCTTCCGTGCCAAGGTGGTGGATGTAAGTAAGGATTCTCTTATTATGGAGATGACCGGAAGCCAGAACAAGCTGCAGGCGTTTGTGGAGCTGATGGCTGACTATGAGATCCTTGAGCTTGCAAGAACAGGAATCACAGGTCTGTCACGAGGCAGTGACGATGTCCGTTACCTGTAAATTTTTTACATATGTTTGCTAGGAGAGCAGCTACTCTCTTAACGATAAATAATTTTTATGAAGAAGATGTTGTAAACATCAGAGGAGGAAAGTAAAATGGCAAATAAGATTTTTTACCAGGAAGACTGTAATCTCGGATTATTAGATGGTAAGACAATTGCGATTATTGGATACGGAAGCCAGGGACATGCACATGCACTGAACCTTAAAGAGTCCGGATGTAATGTAATCATCGGCCTTTACAAAGGAAGCAAATCATGGAAAAAAGCTGAGGAGCAGGGCTTTGAGGTATATACATCTGCTGAAGCAGCTAAGAAAGCAGATATCATCATGATCCTGATCAACGATGAGAAACAGGCTGCACTTTACAAGAACGATATCGAGCCGAACCTTGAGGAAGGCAACATGCTTATGTTCGCTCATGGCTTCAACATTCATTTCGGATGCATCAAACCACCAGCATATGTTGATGTTACAATGATCGCACCGAAAGGACCTGGACACACAGTAAGAAGCGAGTATCAGGCTGGTAAAGGTGTTCCTTGTCTGATCGCTGTAGAGCAGGATGCTACAGGTAAAGCTCAGGATATCGCACTTGCATATGCACTTGGAATCGGCGGAGCAAGAGCTGGTGTTCTTGAGACAACATTCCGTACAGAGACAGAGACAGACCTCTTCGGTGAGCAGGCTGTACTTTGCGGTGGTGTTTGCGCACTTATGCAGGCTGGTTTCGAAACACTTGTTGAAGCTGGTTATGACCCAAGAAACGCATACTTCGAGTGTATCCATGAGATGAAACTGATCGTTGACCTGATCTACCAGTCAGGATTCGCCGGAATGAGATATTCTATCTCCAATACAGCTGAGTATGGCGATTACATCACAGGACCGAAGATCATCACAGAGGATACAAAGAAAGCAATGAAGAAAGTTCTTTCCGATATCCAGGATGGTACATTCGCAAAAGAGTTCTTACTCGACATGTCCGATGCAGGTGCACAGGTACACTTCAAGGCTATGAGAAAATTAGCTTCTGAGCATCAGTCTGAGAAAGTCGGCGAAGAGATCCGTAAACTCTACAGCTGGAACGGCGAGGATAAGCTTATTAATAATTAAGCAAAATTTATTGCAGGTGCAATAATTTGCGCTACTCGAACGAAGCGCAGCGAAGTTTGAGTCAAAAAAGTCACACACGTAATACAGTGGTAGGAAACTTTTTTGAAATTTAAAATTCCCATCTGGTCGCAATGATCAGATGGGAATTTTTTACATTCCTTTATTTATCCGGATGCTCTGTTTCATCATCAAAAAATGGCGCGATCAAAGCGAATCAGTATCTTTCTGTCTGCATACAAACCCGATCTCACGCAGCGGAAAAGAAAATCCTACCGGTACTTCCACCAGAGTTCCTTCTTCAAGCTCTTTTTTACAAAATCACGGATCACACATGCAATCCCAAGACCAATTTCCGCAAACTGGATCAGAAGATCCATAGTTGTTACTTCCAGAATATGGCTTAATTCCACATGATGTTCTTTCAGCTGAGTGTTCACGGTCTGACGTGTAATATTGTCCTCATCTAGCATCATGAAAGTTGCTGCCTGGATCAGAGGTTCATCCGGATAGAGCTTTTTCTGATTTTCCAGATACTGCTGTGTACAGACAAAGGTATCCTGGATTTTTAAAAGAGGCTGAAAATAATATCCCCGAAGCTTCTGCGGCCGTCCGATGAGTCCCAGATCGATTTTTTCCTCATCCAGAAGCTGCAGCGTCTGATAAGTAGACTGGCAGGAAATTGTGATACGTACATGAGGAAAACGTGCAATATAGTTTTCCAAGTGGGAGAGCAGTACATATCTGGTAAGAGTAGAACTGGCACCCAGACGCAGCTTTGGAATGTCCCGGGAACGGTTATGGCGAATGGAATTTTCTCCTTCATCCAGAAGTGAAAGAGCTTCTTTTACTTTTTCAAAAAGAAGCTCACCGTCCGGGGTCAGAGTGACACCCCGAGACTGCGTTTAAAAAGAACGGTATCCAGATTCTGCTCCAGCTTCTGGATCGACTTGCTGATAGCAGGCTGGCTGATATAAAGGTCCCGGGAACTGTGGGAGATACTGCCGGTACGTGCTACCGTATAAAAAATATGATAAAGAGACAGATTATCCTGCATGCAAAACCTTCCTTTCGAAAAATAGTAAAGTAATAAAGGTAATAAAAAAATCCGAAGTCATCAGACCTCGGAAACCTTAGCTGTTATAATATTTATGATGTTCAATCGGGGCAACAGGATTTGAACCTGCGACCTCACGGCCCCCAGCCGTGCGCGCTACCAAGCTACGCCATACCCCGCAACGCATATAACTATAACATAAACGAATTGTAAATGCAACCATTTTTTGAGGAGAAAGATGGTTATAGGGATGAAATAAAGAGTGTGATCCCTTGATACTTTCATAGGCTTCACACTCTTTACATGATATGATCAGGCTGTCTGTATTGTGTTACCCGGGTCAGGTAAAATACCTCTTCCCTGAAGTACAACAACAAGAGTTTCTGTTGTGTCCTGTAAATTCTTGATATCTTTTCGGATATCCCGTTCTGCAAGCTTAACATCCAGTGAAAGGTCGTCCAGGCGTTTTCTGTTGGTATCACATTTCAGATCGATCATTTCAAGTCTGTTTTCTACCCGGTTGAAGCGGGCATCTATTTCATCAAAACGAACATCCATAGCATCAAGACGAGCGTCGATACCGTCAAAACGAACATCCATAGCATCAAGACGAACATCCATAGCATCGAGACGAGCGTCGATACCGTCGAGACGAGTATCCACTGCATCCAGTCTGGCGTCGATACCATCTAATCGGTTATTTATATTGCCCAGCTGGACATTGATCGGGTTTATCATACCGGCTAATAATTCCAAATCTTTCTGATCTAGCATATGCGCATCCTCCCACAAAAATTGTACCGCATATTTCTCTGTGCGGATATTGTATCATGTTTCGAGTGTGAAGTCTATGAAATTATCAAAGAACAAACTGGACAGGAACAATAAGTTCTCAATTAGTATAATATATGAAAGAGTAAAAAACAAGACATATTTTTATATCTTTAATAATAGAAAATGCAGCGAACTGCCTGAAGAATAAAAAAGGAGGCCGGGAGTTGTGCGGACTCCCGGCAAAAAAGTATGAAAAAGAAAAAGATTGTTAGCATTTGCTATCTACAGTTAATAATATAGTAAAAAAATGTGTGCATTGTGTGAAAGGAAAATGAAGAGAATGTGAAAACTGCGCTTAATGTTAAATTAAGCGACAAGTGATTTTTTCGGATTAATTCTGTTGTTTGATCCAAGATTTTGAACCATATGTAATGATAACATCCGCTTTAATGCTTGTCAAGCGATCTGAAACTGCCATAGCGGTCCAATTATGTCGCTTTTTGTGCCGTTTTATGCAGCTTTTTATGTAAGTATAATTCGTTTCGGCGGAGAATGTCCTGTGAAATTATACCAGTTTATTTAATTTTTCAATAATTTCTGTAAGTTCTTCTCTGGAATACTCGCCAAAGCTTACCAGCGCACGTAATGGCATGGAGTCGGTCATGGCTTCAGTCATTTCTTCAGTGATAGCTTCGGAAGCGGCTTCAGAAGAGGACTCTTCACCAACGTTCATGGCTGAGATATATTTTGCTGTCAGTTCTTTTGCTGTTTCGCTTGTTTTCGGGTTGCGGAACAGTTCGCCCAGGGTGGTGTTCATATGAACATGCATCGGAAGCTCCTGGCTGCTGTTCAGATGGATCCTGCCTTCAAGATGGATATCTCTGGAAGAGGTACCGACAAGGAGCTTATATTCGCCGCTGGCTGCGAACCAGTCGTGAAGCTCCGTATTGTACCATGCGAAGCTTCTCTTGTCCAGCTCCATGGTTACTGTTTTGGTTTCGCCTGGATTTAGGAAAACCTTTTCGAAGCCCTTGAGCTCTTTTTCTGGCGGATCGCGGAACTGGTACAGTCTTTGACATAGAGCTGTACGACTTCTTTTCCTGCCATATTTCCTGTGTTTGTTACATCAACCGAAACGGTGATGGTGTCTTTGTCTGTAGGATTTTCATTGGAGATCTTCAGTCGCTGCAGGCAAAGGTAGTGTAGGAGAGTCCATAGCCAAACGGATATGCTACACCCATCTCTTTTGTATCGTAGTAGCGATAGCCTACGAATACGCCTTCATGGTATTCAACCTTTTCACCACCGCCGAAGTTCAGGTAAGATGGATTGTCGGAGAGCTTGAGCGGCATTGTCTCGGCAAGCTTGCCGCTTGGATTTACTTTTCCGTAAAGGATGTTTGCGACAGCGGTACCGCCTGCCTGACCGCCGAGGTATGCTTCCAGAAGGCCTTTTATATCATTGAGCCATGGCAGCTCCACGGGGGAACCGTTGTGGAGGACGATCACGGTATTCGGCTGTACTTTAAGGATCTCAGCAATGAGACGGTTCTGGCATTCAGGAAGCCTCATGTGGGAACGGTCGTATCCTTCAGATTCAAAGCTGTCCGGAAGTCCGGCGAAGATCACAACCTTGTCAGCGGCGGTAGCAGTTTTGATCGCTTCAGCTGCAAGTGCGTCATCGTAGAGATCTTTGTCTGCAGGAAAACCTTCTGCATAAGTAACCTGTGCATCGGAAGGAACGGAATCCAGTGCGTTTGTGATCTTGAAGCAGTTGATATGAGAGCTTCCGCCGCCCTGGAAACGAGGCTTCTTTGCAAAACCACCGATGAAAGCAATTTTCTCGGATGCTTTCAGAGGGAGGATCTGCTCATCGTTTTTCAGAAGAACCATAGATTCTTCGGCAATGTGGCGTGTCTTCTTTCGATGGTTCCTTTTTCCATGGTGAATTCCTGCGGTGCCCGGTTGTCTGCATATTCAAAAATTATGCGTAGAATGCGTTCAACAGCCTGGTCAAGAATGTCTTCCTTGAGGGAGCCGTCTTTTACGGCCTGTACGATGAGGGCATCGTTGACCCCATTGGAGGAAGGCATTTCCAGCTCAAGACCTGCCTCAAGACCTTTGACGCGGTCATTGACTGCACCCCAGTCGGACATTACATAGCCCTTGAAGCCCCAGTCACCGCGGAGAACATCTGTGAGAAGCCATTTATTCTCAGATGCGAAAGTGCCGTTGATCTGGTTGTAGGAGCACATGAAGGTGTATGCTGAGCTTTTTTTACTGCGGTTTCGAATGCAGGGAAATAGATCTCACGTAAAGTGCGCTCATCAGCCTCGGAAGAATTGCTCATGCGGTGATATTCTGGTTGTTTGCTGCAAAGTGCTTGATAGAGGTTCCTACATGCTGGGACTGTACTCCGTTTATAAAAGCGGCTGCGATCTCACCTGCGAGATATGGATCCTCGGAATAATATTCGAAGTTTCTTCCGCAGAGAGGAGAACGTTTGATGTTTACGGCCGGTCCGAGAACTATGGATACATCGTTGGCCTGAGCTTCTTTTCCGATGGTTTTGCCCATTTCTTCCACCAGCTTGCGGTCAAAGGAGCAGGCGCTTAAAGCGGCCGGCGGGAAGCAGACGGCCTTGATGCTGTCATTCATTCCAAGATGATCGCCCTTGTCATCCTGCTTACGAAGTCCGTGAGGGCCGTCGCTGACCATTACTTCCGGGATCCCCAAGCGTTCCACATGTTTCAGATGCCAGAAATCAAGACCTGAGCACATGCCGGCTTTTTCTTCCAGTGTCATCTGGCTTACGATTTTTTTCAGATCACGATTTCATTAAAATACCTCCGAAATTGTTTT
>ENA-OQMZ01000726-OQMZ01000726.1-human-gut-metagenome-genome-assembly--contig:-NODE-726-length-13405-cov-8.698298_pt1 | contig 13405 bp, 17 predicted proteins | sample MGYA00242621_ERZ504862 | MGnify/ENA primary metagenome ERZ504862 (study PRJEB26092, sample SAMD00036393) | human gut metagenome | host: Homo sapiens | study: EMG produced TPA metagenomics assembly of... | reverse complement strand
TATCTGGCGGCGTTGGCGATCTCGTCGGCCTCGGCGTCGAGCATGGCGTTGATGGTCTGCTCGACCTTGACTCGAACCAAGGCATCGAGCTTGGACTCGAACATGGCGTCGTCGAACTGTCCGATTTATCGGACATGGCTTCCGGCCTTCTTTCCAATCGCGGTTTTCATGTGTAAGCGACTGAAAATCGTACCAAAGCCGGGCCATGTCCTTTTCATCGGAACTCACAACCGAATCTGCGCAAGAAGACGGGCGTTATCCATTTTCATTTTTAAAATGTTTTCCCAGAAACGATTTTCATTAAAATTTCGCCATTTCTTGGTACTTTTTGCACTCTAATTGAAATGGAACATACACTACACAGTTACAACATCGCAAACGCAATAAAGAAGATGGAACCCCGTCGCAAAGCAGGATTCCAGCATTGCTAACAGCGTGGCGGAATCCTTGAGCAATGTGGTGGAAAAGTCGCTACACGCTTCCAGCAAAGAGTCGCCGGTAAAGCTTTTCCATGGTGCAGCGCACCGCGGAGCCCGTAGCCCCCAGCTCCCCGAAGGCGACATTGTACCTGGCTGTGACGTGACTATGAAGCGCGATTTGAAGGAAATCGCCGTTCAGCTCGACAACCTCAACGTTCCGGTAATGGGCTTCGTGTTCAACTTCGCGAAGGAACGTAAGGTCTCCCCAAACGGCAACTACTATTACTATTATGACGAGGGCGGCAAGAAGAGCCAAAGGAGCCGAAAGAAGAGCAAGCACAAAAGCTGACTCAATCTCAGCAAAATAATCGCCTCCCTTTCTATTCAGGAAAGGGAGGCGATTTTCTTGTATCAACGCAATGCGCAGCTTAGTAGGAACCGGTACCGCGGAAGACTACGAGCACGGTCTTCGCAAGAATCGCGAGATCTCCAGCGATGGACCAATTCTCGATGTACGAAACGTCCAAATACTCGCTCTGTTCCTGCGAAAGATCCGAACGACCGGAAACCTGTCACGGACCAGTAATACCGGGCTTCACCAGCAAACGCGTGGAATACAGGGAGCCATAGCGGGCAACCTCGTCAGGCAACGCCGGACGCGGCCCAACCAGAGACATATCGCCCTTCAACACGTTATTCGTTTCCTCATTCGGCATCAGCCCGACGAGGTCAAACGTCTCGGAACCGCAAAAATTCCGATTATCGGCATCAATACCACCAGCGAAGGATTCGATGCAACTGTCGGCATCAACGACAAAGAAGGCATCAAACTCATCGTTCGGCATCTCGCCAAGCTGGGACAGCGTAACCTGCTGTATTTATATGAAAGCTTTTCCTCCACATTGGGATTCAGCTCATTTAACCGCATTTACGGATTCCAGGAAGCCTGCGATGCAATTGACGGACTGACCGCCCGCACACTGGCAGTGCAAAAAGGCGACAGCATTCTGGATGCGGCAATTTCCGAAATCATGGCGCAAGACAACCCACCCACCGCATTGTGTTTTCATCAGGACTCACAGGCAATTCCATTGTTCTTCCGCCTTCAACGCAGCGGCCTTTCCGTGCCTGGAGATATTTCCGTAACCGGATTTGACGACAGCACCTTCGCCAAGGAGGCTGAGCTAACCACCGTTCGACAGCGCCCATATGACATGGCCGTCGATGCGGCGCAAAAGGCTCTGGCGCTAATCGAAGGACACTCCATCGAGGAACCATTCGAGACATTCCCCGTGCAGTTGCAAGTACGAAACTCAACCGCAAAACCACGCACCGCCCCCCCTGCTGTAGGCCGCAGCGTGTACTCGTGTGAAATCACTTCGCGTAATACTCCACTCCAACCGGTCTATCTGCGTTATGTATGGCAGATTTTGCTTTTCGTACGGAGACATCTCGCTTATATATGGCACGTCGCCTGCGAAAACAGCCACTTCGGGGGTACGTTTTGAGGTTTTCGCCGCATGTGTCTGCCATATGTAAGCGAGATGTCTCCGGTCAGGCCTCCGAATCTGCCATATATAGACGAGATGCAAGCCGCAGACAAGCTTCTTCGTCTTACCCCGGCGTTCAATGTGCTTTCCTTACGGCGTTCAACGCACTTTTCTTCACATGCATGTACTTTTAATCGCCTAAAGCACCGATGCGAATCAAACTCACCAATGTTCGCACCATCAACGGCATACGTCAAGCCAATAGCACGGACTCAATCCAAACCACTAACATCAGTAGTTTGGCGGATACTCGCGCGCATGGCCGTCCACGCTCCATTGGATGAAAAAACGCGGAATAGAGTCATTGCCTTTTGTCGACCATCATGGCGACGCGCGCAAACAGATAACGCTAAACTTGTCTCATGTTGCTTATTTGCTTAACCTAGCGAAGCGACGGAGCGAGAGCAGGTGATATATGGTAACAATTTCTGACGTGGCGCACGCAGCCGGTGTTTCCAAGGCAACAGTCTCGTATGTACTATCGGGAGATCCTCGGATCACCCGAGCTACAACACTTAAGGTGCGACATGCGATTGACGAATTAGGCTATACGGTTAACCATGCAGCCCGCGCACTATCCGTAAGAAAAACCAAAACAATAGGTGTGGTCTCCCCCGCCTTTCACGGCAACTATCTGTCAGCCCTCTTTGGACTGTACGTGTACCTGCTATCCGAAGAAGCGACAAAGAGAGGATACGACACCCTACTCATTGGCGAGAGCGACGGCATCGAGGCAATGCATGAAGCATGGTCGTCAAAGAAAGTGGATGGGTTCATCCTGATGGACGTCAAAGATGAGGATCCACGAGTCAGCTATGCCGCAAAAGAGCACATTCCGACCGTTGCATTCGGCTCGCCAAAGAACTCACACGGTTTGGATACAGTGGATTCCGATTTCGCCAAGGCCGCATCATCAATCTTGAATTTCCTAGCCTCTGAAGGGCATAAAGAGGTGATTCTTATTTCATGGTCACACACAATATTTGATCAGGGTCTTGGCTACGCTTGGCGCTTTCTGGATTCAGCGATAGAGACCGCCAAACGTCTTGACCTGAAAATGCATGTCGAATATCCGAAAGACGACGATTCGGATCCTTCGCCCCTCATTGAGCATGCACTAGATACGCACACCAAAGCGACCGCTCTGATACTGCACAACGAGCCGGCAACAATCGTTGCCCCTCAGGTTTTGGCACGCAGGAATCTCCGAACACCGGATGACTTGCAGGTCGTAACCGTTTTCCCGAAACAGCTAGCAACATCAATGAAGATATCGTTCTCTGCAGTGCGTCCGGACATTACGCAACTATCAGAAGCCGCCGTGGGAACCCTTTTGCGTCGAATAAACAATCCGAAAGCCCCGACGGTCACCCGCTATCTTGATTATCCACTAACCCAAGAGCCCGAGTAACATCGCAGCTACGTAGATACGCGCAGAAAACAACCGCGGGATTCTACATTAGTTAAGTTCGTCGATTTGACTTTTCAAAGATCAGGGTTTATTATTTAACTTGTTTAACCGGTTCAACAGTTTGGGATTAAAACTTCCCAAACGCAATAAATTAATCATTCGGCGCATAGGTGCGCTGTTAATGAAAGGAAATACCAAATGATCGGTTCAAATATGAAGCGCGTGATAGCTTTAATCGCCGCAAGTGCCGCGGCAGTCAGTCTCGCCGCTTGCGGTAGCAACTCGAGTCAAGATTCCAAAACAATCGAATTCTGGGACCCATACCCTCAGAAGAACGATAGCAGCACATGGGCGAAATACGTTACCAATTGTGCTCCTGAGGGATATAACGTAAAACGCATCGGCTATGCGCAGTCAGACCTATTAAACAATCTCACAACAGCCGTCAAGGCCGGCAACGCACCTCAGATCGCCCTGATCGATAACCCAAAGATGCCTACCGCTGTCGACGCAGGACTTGTTACGGATATCGAGGCAGCGGGAGTCGACGTTTCAGGGTTCGACAAGAATATCGAAGGTCCCGGCATCATCGACGGCGTACAATATGGGGTTTCTTACGGCACTAACGCATTGGGATTGTATACAAACCCCGATGTCCTCAATAAGGCCGGCGTAGACCAGAATCGATCACCGATTGGGATTCGCTCAACAGTGCCATCGAAAAAGTAGTAAACGCAGGATATAAGGGCATCACATTCTCCGGCATTTCCGGCGAAGAAGGAACATTCCAGTTCCTTCCCTGGTTCTGGGGAGCCGGCGGTCAATTGAAGGACGCTTCAGGTTCCAGTGCCGAACAGGATGCGCTTGATCTGGTATCCGGCTGGGTCCAAAAAGGTTGGGCTCCGAAATCGGTCGCAACGGACAACCAATCTGCCGCATGGGATCTGTTCCTTGGCGGCGATTACGGCTTCTCCGAAAATGGTTCATGGCAGATGGAGTCGGCCGTCGAGAAAGGCTACAAGATGATTTCCATCCCAGCCAAAGATGGCGGAGTAGCCCCAGTTCCAAGCGGTGGCGAGTTCATTACCATTCCAGCCCAGAAAACCAAAGACAGTGACAAGATGAAAGCAACCGCGGAGGTCATTCAGTGCCTCATTGACGGAGATAATCTCAAGAAGACCAATGATGAGATGGTTTATCTTGCCGCCAAAAGTGACGTCCGCAAGCAGCAGGTGGAAGAGAACAGTGCCTGGGCACCTTGGGTTGACGCCGTAGAAAATGCTGAAGGCCGTACCACTGACGTTGGTATGGAATACGAAGACATTTCTGCACAGCTTTCTGAAGATCTACAGGCTGCCTTGAATAAGGCTGATTCGCGGTCTCATATTTTTCTGGGGCATCTGCCCGCCATTCATTGCGATATTCAGACGCCCCATTCCATCTTTTCCATCAACAGGCAGGTGAACTATGTCTCAAACAATCACTGCAGATAAACCAAGGCGAATCAAGCCAACCACATTGGCCGCCATTGGTTTCGCGGCCCCGCTGATTATTTACATGCTTATCTTCTACGTTTGGCCTCTGATCCAGAATATTTCCATGAGTATGCACCGCTACACACGTCGCACTTTTGTGACCGGCGATGCCCCTTGGTCTGGATTCGATATCTATAAGGAAATATTAAGCAATCAACAGTTCTGGACTATTCTTGGACAGACTTTGATTTTCGTCTTCGCTTCTATCGTTTTCCAATACTCTATCGGCTTGGCATTGGCGGTTTTCTTCAATCAGAATTTCAAACTTTCCGCGGCTTTGCGCGGCGCATTCCTTGTACCATGGCTACTTCCGCCAATGATTTCCGGTACGATCTGGCAATGGATGATGGACGCGACAGCGGTGTTATTAATAATTTCCTCAAACTATTTGGTTTGGACCCGGTTTGGTGGCTGCAAGCCGATCATTCCTTGTGGGCGGTTATCATTGCCAATATTTGGCTTGGCATTCCTTTCAATCTTGTAATTCTGTATTCGGGCTTGCAAAACATCAATGGCGACTTGTATGAAGCCGCCGCGTTGGATGGCTGCAATGCTTGGCAGCGCTTCTGGAAGATTACTTTCCCGTTGCTCAAGCCGGTATCGATGATCACGCTCCTGCTAGGTTTCGTCTACACGTTACGAACAGTAGACATCATCTGGATTATGACCAAGGGCACTGGATCTTCGAGAACCTTGGCAACTTGGGCTTATGAGATGGCTTTCGGAAAGGGCACATCAGCAACCATCCGGTATTCGGAAGCATCCGTTGTGGGCACGATTCTCATTGTCGTAGCACTGATTTTCGCTCTGATTTACCTGTGGGCCCAGCAGAATGAAGAGAAGAGGTAACTAAAATGAAACATCGTTCATCATGGTGGAAAACACTTATAGGCATCATTTTGACGCTGATTATGCTCTTCCCCGTATACTGGATGATCAACATATCATTCACGCAACGTCGCTCCATCCGTTCAGGTGATCTGTTCCCGAAAGATTTCACGCTCGACAATTATGCCTCTGCGTTAAGTTCACAGCTCCCCTACCTAGGAACGTCATTGCTAGTTGCCATAGGATGCGTGATCCTGACTCTAGCAATTGCATTACCTTCGTCATACGCCATTGTTTTCTTGGAGTTCAAAGGCTCAAAGTCCATGAACTTCCTGTTGATTGTTGCTCAGATGATTCCCGCGGTCGTTATGTCTCTAGGCTTCTACCAGATCTACGATGACATCGGTCTTCTCGACAGTATTCCGGGACTTATCGTTGCCGACTCCACTTTGTCGGTACCGTTCGCAGTGATTCTGATGACGGGATTTATGTCCGGTATGCCACGCTCGTTGGTGGAGGCAGCGCAAATCGACGGAGCATCGCAGTGGGGTGTTTTTACCAAAATCGTGATTCCACTCTCCCGTAATACCATTGTCACGACTTCGCTGTTCGCTTTCCTCTGGGCATGGTCAGATTTCATGTTTGCTTCGACCCTCGATTCCGGTGGCGGCAAGATGAGGCCAATCACCATGGTCTATATGACTTTATCGGTTCACAGAACCAAGAATGGGGGCCAATGATGGCCACCGCAGTATTGGCCTCAGTACCAACAGCGCTATTACTAATTTTCGCACAGAAATACGTTGCCGCCGGCGTAACAGCCGGAGCGGTGAAAGACTGATCCAACCCTTAAGTACATAATTACAAGGACCAACTATGAGTGAACTAACTTTTGCTATCGATGGAGATGCACTGTTGTGGACTGGTGACGGCGAATATCTTCGCATCGAACCATGGGGAAAGAATTCAGTCCGCGTCCGCGCCTCGAAAATGCATGAGATACAGGAACAAGAAGGAGCTTTGCTGCCACAAAACAATCAGCCTCAGACAGTCACGACTATGATATCACCATTGACAAGCCCAATAGAACCGCCGAATTACGCAATGGCGATATTGTAGTTCAAGCGAAAGCATCCTGCGGCCTGTACTCCGGATCAGGATATGAAGAGCCACGCTGTTTACTAAGCTTCTATAAGGCAGACGGCACACCGCTCATTCAGGAAATACCATCTGGCGGATCACTAAATCTTCGAGCGCGATGGTTCAAGCCGATCACCGGAGGCGACTATTCCATCGTTGCTTCCTTTACCACACCGGAAAATGAGAAACTATATGGTATGGGCGAGTACCAACAGAACATCCTCAATCTGAAAGGTTGTACTCTCGAACTCGCGCACCGCAATTCACAGGCATCTATTCCTTTCGTGGTTTCCAGTGCCGGATATGGCTTCCTGTGGAATAATCCGGCACTTGGAAACGTTACGTTCGGCAAGAACCGTACGGAATGGCGAGCTGAATCAGCCAAGCAGATTGACTACTGGATTACCACAGGCGATACACCTTCTTCGATAATGAAGCATTACGCCGACGCCACAGGGCACGCTCCTCACATGCCTGAATGGGGACTGGGATTCTGGCAGTGCAAGCTTAGATATTGGAATCAACGTCAGCTCCTAGACGTCGCCCATGGGTTTAAACAGCGTAATATTCCATTGGATCTCATCGTTGTAGATTTCTTCCACTGGCCGCATATGGGTGACTTCCGTTTTGAGAATGAATTCTGGCCCGATCCCAAAGCTATGGCGGACGAGCTGCACAGCATGGGAGTGAAACTCATGGTATCTGTGTGGCCCCAGGTCGCGCTCGCCTCAGAGAATTATGTTGAGATGAAGTCAAAGAACCTTCTCGTGCGCGCAGATAAGGGTGAAGACGTCGGCATGATGTTCGAAGGTCCCAGCCAGTTCTATGACGCCACCAATCCAAAAGCTCGCGAATACGTTTGGGAGAAGTGCCGAACAAATTATGCCGAGCTTGGGGTTGATGCATTCTGGCTCGATGAAGCGGAACCTGAATACGGCACGTACGATTTCGACAACTATCGATATTATGCCGGCCCAAACCAGCAGGTGGCAAACATCTACCCAAGAGACTACAATAAAGGCTTCTACGAGGGGCAACAAACCATAGGAAGGGATGGTGACATCGTCAACCTCACCCGTTGCGCTTGGGCTGGTTCGCAACGCTATGGTTCTCTTGTTTGGTCTGGAGACGTTGGTTCAACCTTCGCCGACCTCCGTGCCCAGATTACCTGCGCCATCCACATGGGCATGGCCGGTATCCCCTGGTTCACCACCGATATGGGCGGTTTCCATGATGGGATAATTGATTCGGACGATTTCAAGGAGTTGTTGGCCCGCTGGTGCGCGTTCTCATGCTTCCTACCGGTCATGCGCAACCATGGCGACCGTAGTCTGCATACGACAACCGGCAAGGAGACCATCACCAATTCGGCCGGAGACCACCGTTCGCCAAGTGGTGCCGACAATGAGCCTTGGAGTTATGGCCCCGAGACGGAGCAGATCTTCCGAAAGTTCATTGCCATTCGCGAGAAAATGCGCCCTTACACTCGGGAATTGTTCGAATCAGCACATACCGATGGCCAGCCTTTGGTCCGTGGACTCTTCTACGAGTTCCCTCAAGACGAATCGGTGTCTGATATCGCCGATGAATACATGTTCGGCCCTGATATCCTAGTGACCCCCGTAGTTGAGGCCGGAGCTAGGTCGCGTGAGGTGACGCTTCCCGGAAACGCTAGCATCACATGGACGGATCTACGCACTGGCAAAGTGTATGAAGGGGGGCAAAAAATCACTGTCGACGCCGGAATAGACACGATTCCAGCCTTCGCGCGCGACGGCCACGATCACGGACTGATCGGAATGCTATAAATTCCCGCACAACAAGTGTGGGGCGTCCGTTCCCAAGGCGAACGCCCCACACTCTGCGCATCTTTCCCATTTCAACCGGTCTATCTGCGGTATGTATGGCAGATTTGTAGCGGGCTTTCAGTCAAACAGATGTTGAGCAGTTTTACATGGCATTTATCAAAGATCTTGTTTTCTGCCGCTCCGTACTTAAGGAATTCAGCCAGAAAATACCGATCGCTTTTGCAGCCGCATCAATTAAGTGACTGCAAAAATCCATTCAATACGTTGCTGCCAGCAAGGCCTCGGAAAGCAAAGTCAAAATTTGACCAATATATTCGGAGGCATCGCCAAGCAATGCAACCGTATTAAAACTTGGTTCGATTAAGGTTCGATAAATCTGCCTCGCCATTTTTGCTTATGGCGAGGCAAAATACATCCTTCCCACATGGCTTTGCTGCTTTTTGTATCTTTTGTTGTTATCCGTTGCCACTTGTCGGCATCGGCACGGCATATCAGTAGCATGTGCGTATGCGACTTCTTGGCAATATTCTGTGGCTGATTCTGGGTGGTCTGTTTCTGGCTGTGAGCTGGGCCGTTATAGCTGGTGCTGTGCGTCACCATCATCGGCATTCCATTGGGAGTTCAGGCGTTCAAAATGGCGGGTTTAACGCTGACCCCGTTCGGCAAAACCGTGGTGTATGGCGGCGGTGTGGGATCGGTGCTGGCCAATATCGTATGGTTTGTGTTGGCTGGCATATGGATGGCGATTGGCTACATACTTGCCGGCCTGCTCAACTGCGTCACCATCATCGGTATTCCATTCGGCATTCAATCGTTCAAGATGGCCAAACTAGCGCCATGGCCGTTCGGCTCGCAGATTCGCGGGTAATGGTTGGCGTTTTTGAATGCTGGCACCCACATACGTTCCCCGCTTGCCTACGGTGACATGCGGTGCGTCACGTCTGCCGAACGATACGCTGCTGATGCCGTCTTTACCGAGATTGATACGCACGCCCTTGCCCAAGCCGACGCCCTTTACGAACTCGGAACCCTGTGGAACTCTCCTTTGACTACCATCTCTCGCTGTCGCTTATATGGAGGAGGCGAGAAACAAACCGAGAGTAGAAGAACAAGTCAATCATCTGCCGATTCGGCCCAATCGAATCGAGACCATGATTGCTCTTCAACAGAGTGAAATGAGATGAATCCTGTATACACTCACCATATTTAGCGTTTTCACCTTAGGTTAACCACTAGCAGTATGGAGTGTCTTTTATTGGATAAAAAGTTCTACCTTTGGTAGAATATTCACTTGTTAAAAGCCACCAATGCCTCTCACTGAAGCACACTAGGGTGGCATTTTTCTTGCTCGAGGGGGCTCCATGGCAAATTCGCATGACGGCAACGCTCAAGTTCTTTCCTACCCGCAGCACCCGCCAAAAGATTTTTCAGATCTGGCAGCCACTCTGATTAAGAACGGTCTGGACGGAGTAGATGCGAGATCCTTGAACGCCACCTCGAACAGGTTGGCTATTTTCGTCTGAAAGGATACTGGTATCCATTCCTTAGCCCATCTTCCTCATGCGACCACAAGCATGTCCTCCCGTTCAGAGAGGGGACACAGTTCCAGCAAATCTGGTGCAGATACATATTCGATCAGGAACTGAGAACTCTCGTGTTCGACGGCATAATCACCTTTGAAATATATCTCAAAAGCTTTCTCGCACACGAGCTTTCCTTGTTTGGCGGCGAATTTGGATATACCAAACCTGAAGGATTGCCTTGAGCTCAGCTTTGATGACTACCTGGCATGCATTAACTCGTTAAGAGCATCGTTCACAAAATCCAATCTGCCATACCTTAAACATTTCAAAAGAACATATAAAGACCCATTGCCACCGTATTGGATGATAGTAGGCTGCCTAAGCTACGGAACGTTGAAAGGGTATTTCTATCAGGGATCCCCTGATTCTGTTAAAAGAAAGCTAGCAGCGAAGCTTCATATTTTTAACCCAAATCCTAATCCCGCAGTACATGGAGACATCAAGATTCTCTCAAATTGGCTGGAAACGATTAGGCAAGTCCGCAACATGGTTGCACATCATGATCGTTTCTGGAACGAGACCAGTACCCGCATCGTCCCGAAGCTGCCTAAGCATCGGAACGGTTCACACGCCAATGAATGGTGGGGCAACGATTGGGACGCCTTCAGAACGGACTCTACCGGCCCCGCCGCTTTCCTCACCATGGAAAACTATCTGCTGCAACAAATCGATGGCTCCGCATGGAAGAACAAATTCATCAGCCTCATGGACCGCTATCCGGAAATTCCTGCAACGGAAATGGGATTCCCCGAGGATTGGCGATCACTCGCATTGTGGTCATGACGACAGACGCGCACCGTCCGTGGTTCCACGACCCCTTGATCATGATTTGTAAGCGTGGCGAGTTCTAGTGAACGTCGCAACACTTGGCCTACCGCAGGAGGATCAGGTGACCGCGAGCCACCATGATGACGGGACAGGGACCGACCGCTGGATGTTCCAGGGGCACGATTATCCGACGAGGAAGGCGATGTGCGAGGCCAGGCGGGCCGAGTACGTGCGCCTGCTGGCCGAGGAAGGCATGAACTTGGATTGGCTACAATGTATTAGACAGTCCGATGAGGGACGAATGACGTGGAATTGGAGGCCGACGATGGACGACCCGAAACATCCCCGCCACTACGACGAGGCGTTCAAACGGCAGATCGTGCAGTCGTGCGAGAGCGGCAAGCCATCCCTGGAGATCAGGCCGAGTATGACATCGCGCGATCGACCCGCGGCGCTGGGGCCAAGGCATCCGCAACAGCGGCTCCACCCCGCCCTCGGATACCGGAGTCCGAAGGAATTCACCGAACAGGAACTCGTCCTCTAAGAAACTGTCCAACACACCGTTGCCAATCCACGCCAAGCTCCTCCCGGTTCCGCAATTCGTCGATCCGGACACGCTCCTCCGCCGACAGGCGGGAATACGCTTTCATATCGAGCGCGGCACTTTCTCTGGTCCTGAACCTGAACACTTCCAACCATAGACAGGTGTTGCGCTTCTATTTAGAACTCGGGGGTTCAGCATTAATAATGACGAGTATCATAATATCCGAGTGGTTACGCCTTCTCGTTGAAGAGATGGTGCAGGGTGTGAAATTCAAGGAGACGGAAGTCATGAAACGCACGGTTGCCTTTTATTGGTTATCCCAAAGGAGTTGTGACGGATCTTCATACAGGCCCGTGGGAAACTTAAATTGGTGGGAACATCTGTCTGAGCTAAAGAATATTTCGTGGGACAATAAAGCCATTGGAAACATTAGGTATGACGTTTTGCTTGACGAAGAGTATCCGATTCTAAGTGTCTATGAAGAATTTGATTCAGCGTTTATGAGGCATATAGACGATAAGAACAAACGCGTTACCGACTACATGGATGACTATGTGGGAGACGATAGCGGCAGGCTGGCTAAATCTTCGGCCTACGCGTTTTTCCCAAATGAAGGAATTGTGGGACGAATTGGCGGCTCATCCACGAGCCGTAGCGTGTCTCCTCTTGAAAGAGCTCTTGCAAGGTATTGGCCTCCTGAAACAGGAATGAAGTGGAACGTTGCTCCTGTTGTCACAGTTGACAGTTTAGAAAGATTCAGAAAAGAGGTTAAGGGATTATCTTCTCTGCACGCAAAATTTACGACAAAGCAGACATTGTCTTCAATTCCCAACGAGGGCGGCACTGCCGGAGAGTATTGCCAGAAGTTGGCTAGTGAAATCGGAGCGGATATTGATGTTGATGTCAAAATATCCATTTCGAATGATTCTGTTTTTTCGATGCCGAGGAGAAAATTTAAATCATGGTCTCTGACTTCGTTCCATTCGTGGCTGGTCAGGGAAAGAAAATGAGTGTTAGCGGCGTTGACTTTGCCGATAAATTACTTGAGCTCAATCTTGTCGAGCATCCGGTTACGGAACAGGAAGAAATCGTCATTTCAAAAGGTGAAACGCATCAGTTTACGAATCTTATAAAACATCTCGTGACCGTTTGCGAGCAGCAAGAGGAAAACTTGTATCGGATAACACGGGAAAGACAGTCATAGAAACATGAAGAAAACAAAGAATGCTCCAGATACACCTGCGTCTTCCATTGCGAATGGCATTGCGGCACACCCATTCGTCGACGCCGTTGCATCATTGGCAGTCAGCGTGTCTTGGTATATGTTGGGGTGCCGTGCCTTTGATTTCGAAGAGCCCTGCGCAGAATTGTTTACTTCCTTGTCTTCTGTTTCTGGACTTCTTATGGCTGCGGCCACCTTTATTTGTTCCATGGTATATCAGTCTGGTTCGGAACGAATGAAATATGTGATAGCCAAGTATTCTGGTGAATTATCTAGAAACTGGTCAAGCATCATTGTCTGGACAATGGTTACAGCAGTTCTTCCGCTTATCTCGCTGTACATCTATAAGGATTATGCAAGAGTAGCTATAGCGGTTTCCTTGTACTCTGTATTGATGATGTTTTTCAAGACAATCAGAAGTATGCAGGTAGTGCCGAAGGTTTGCGCACTTAGGGTCGTGCCCGTCCATGGGACGATGATCAGTTCGCTTCCTGCAGGTTGTCATCGAGCCGGGACATGTCGAGGTAGCGGCGCGTGCTCCATTCGTTCGCGGTGACGTACCTGATTCTGGCGCAGATGAGCATCAACGCGCTGTTG
>ENA-OQMZ01000725-OQMZ01000725.1-human-gut-metagenome-genome-assembly--contig:-NODE-725-length-13459-cov-2.915017_pt1 | contig 13459 bp, 14 predicted proteins | sample MGYA00242621_ERZ504862 | MGnify/ENA primary metagenome ERZ504862 (study PRJEB26092, sample SAMD00036393) | human gut metagenome | host: Homo sapiens | study: EMG produced TPA metagenomics assembly of... | reverse complement strand
CCAAAACTTAATTTTCAAAATTAATTTTAATAATATTACCAGTGTTACAATGTTTTATTAGTTTCAGTTATAAATATCATTTAAATGAGGCTAATGTATTGAAAGAATATGTTAATAATAATAATGATTTTCATGTTGTTAATATTGAAAATAAGAAAATTGAAGATGAGAAAAAATTTATAATTGGATTGATGAGAAATTATTAAAAACAGATGTTATTATCCTTGTTATTGGCAAAGATTCTCTTGAAAGTGAATATGTAAAACACGAAATTAAAAATAGTATAAATTTAGGTAAATCGTTTGTTACTGTCTTTATTGATGAGGAGGCTCAAAATCCTTTAACTGATGAGAATTATACAAAAAAACTTAGACCAATTTATGAATTGTTTCCTTCATGTTTATACAAACACATTAAATCAGAAGATGATATTCTTAACTTAGTTAAGAAGGCTAGGGAAATCGGATCGTTTTTGAATTTCGGTGCACTAAGAAAAATACTTTAAATTAAATAAGTAGATAGATGTTAATGAAAAATTACATTTTCGATTTTGATGGAACCCTGATTAATAGCAGGAAAATTATGTTTTCTGCATTTAATGATGTTGCTAATTATATGTGCTTTCCAAATAAGATAAAGAACTTAAGTAAAGACACTGAATTTACCTATCCTGAAAAATTAATTTCTGACATATATAAGAAATACCATTTAAACAATTTTAGTTTAGATGATTGTTTAAAAAATTATCGTGCGTATTTAAAAAAGTATGAGAATTTTAAGATGACATTTTATAATATAGATTTTGTGTTACATCAATTACAAGTTAATGATAAAAGGTTATTCATAATTAGTGATAGAAGAACAGTGGAATTAGAACATTTATTAAATGTAAATGATATAAAATGTTACTTTATCGAATATTTAGGAAGAGATATTTATGGATTGAAAGCTAACGGTAATTCATTAAATTATCTAATTAAAAAGTATAATTTAGACCCTTGCGATACATTATATATTGGTGATAAAGTAAGCGATTTTGAATTTGCTAAGTTCAATCAACTATCATTTGCGTATGCTTCGTATTCACAAGAATCTTTTTTATGTAGAGATAATGATTACTATACATTGACAAAAGTTGTCGATGTGTTGGAAATCTAATTTTTTATTTTATAATCGTTAAGGCCGATAAGAATACCATATATGACAAATTAATGATATAAGAATTATAAGATGAAAATAGTAAATTATAATAAAACTTTTACAAAATGTTGAGATTAGAATTACAGGGACTAAGTTTAAAGTTACTGTACCAAGAGAGTGTATCATCAGATTAAAGATTTTTAAATAATCTTGATTCAAACGATGACCCAAATCTAATAAAGTTAGCGATTTGGACTCATATCGAATTCATTAAAATCTATTTGTTTGTTGACTGGAATGATAGAACCTTACAGTGGATTATGAACTATCAGTTTATAGAAATCATATTTCTGCCTGTTCTCATTAATAAGAAAGATGAATTGGAATACTTTAATTTTTTTAAGAGTATGCAGTTAATGGAAGAAATTTAGTGCTTTTTACTGTTTTTATTGCTGAACTTGGAATAGCAACTTGATAAGTGTTTGTATTTTTTAAAAATTTCATATTGTGTATCGGAGTCAATTTTATAGAAATATAGTAATTGACTCTTTTTTATTAGGCAATCGTTTTAATTTTTATTAAAGCGGTTGCTTTTTTTATTTGAAAAATTTGAAAGGAATGATTGATATGTATTTTACTGACACACCAGAGTTGAGAAAATTTGAAAAGGAGATGAAACAGGTACCTAATTTTGACAGAGAGAAAGTAGGTGACAACATAACCAGTGATTCAAACTATTCTGTAAATAAAAATTATTCATCAGAAATGAAGGAGTAAGAATATTGAAAATAAGAATCAGAAATCCACCTGCAATGTTTAAATCTTATTCTGAATTTAATTGAAAGGAAAATCCGAAATGTCTGAAAAATATGATCATCTAATCGGTTTTGACGGTAATACCAAAAGGAAACTTCACAGTGTGGAAGAAACAGCTGAGTATATATGTGACAGAGGAAGATACGGTGATCTTACAATTACTAAACCTGACGGAACTGTTCTACTCAACACTTACGGTATTTTTATTAATCAAATTATAGATTTTGATTACAGAAAAAAACTTATGCCGATTTTAAGTAAAAACAGTTGGAGCAGAGTCATAACAATTTGTCTTAACAGGAGGTGATAATTACATAAATCTTTGGATAGATGAAGATTTATGTCAATTAAATTTTTTGATATGTTTGCAGGCATAGGCGGTTTCTGTTCCGGACTTGAAGCATAGGTGGTTTTGAGTGCGTCGGATACTGCGAAATCGATAAGTATGCAAAGCAGGCATATGAAGCAATATACGATACCGGAGGTGAACTTTACTTTGATGACGCAAGAAAAATTGTACCCGAACAGTTACCCGATTTCGACCTTCTTGTTGGAGGATTTCCCTGTCAGTCCTTCTCAGTTGCAGGAGCGAGAAAAGGATTTGATGATATAAGAGGAACGCTGTTTTTCAAGATTGCTCGAATTGCTGCCGTTAAAAAACCTAAGTATCTCTTCCTCGAAAATATTCCCGGTCTGCTTAACCACGACGAAGGCAGGATATTTGAAACAATCCTCCGTACATTTGATGGCTTGGGGTATAATGTGTGCTGGCAGGTACTTAACATCAAAAATTTCGGATTGTTGATAAAAGCTAAGACCAAAGACGGTTATCAGGTTGCATATCCCGGCGACAGTATTGATACTGCATTTTCGGGAGAAAATTCAAGGCGTGCAGAGTCGGCAATCAGATAGCATATACTCTAACAACCTCAGCAACGCAGGCGTACTATTTTATTGACCTTAACCCTGACCCGAAACTGACAGAAATTGCAAGGTGCATAACTGCAAGACATGATTCGGGAATCAGTAACCACAAGGCTGAACATTCGGGAGTTTTTGTAGAGAATTCAGTTGTTCTCGATGACGATGAAAAATTCGCAGTAGCTTTTGTTGAACTAAACGGAGAAATTCACATCGGCAGAATAAGAAAGCTTACTCCGAGGGAGTGCTGGAAATTACAAGGCTTCACGGACGATCAATTCGACAAAGCAAAAGCGACAGGACTATCCGACAGCAGGCTATACAAGATGGCTGGAAATGCAGTTACCGTGAATGTTATTGCTGAAATCGGTAAGATTATCAAAATAGTAAACGATAAAAATTAATAACAACAACTAATATCAATCGTTCCGAACGACTGGTATTGGTTTTCATATATATTAGCCGTTGGTTGAGTTAAATACTTAATCAACGGCTTTTTGTCGTTTCAGGGGCGATTGATATTCCGAGAGGAGTGAAAAGTAATCAAAACCCCTGTAAGTTGGATGGGTAACAAAACCTCCATACTTCATATTTTGTACGCCCTCTTTCCTCTGAATTACGAAAGGTATATTGAACCCTTCGGAGGTTCGGGAGCGGTACTTTTAGGCAAGAAAAAGCCTGATAAAATGGAGGTTTACAACGATTTCAATCATAATCTTGTAAACCTTTTTCGCTGTATGCGTGACAGACCTATGGCGTTCATAAAAGAACTCGGATTTTATCCGCTTAATTCAAGGGATGATTTTAATGTCATAAAGAACTTTTTTTAAACAGGAAAAGTTTGACGATAAGTACCTTGATGAGGAATTGGAACTGACGAAGATTATCCTGCCTGACTTGAAAGCAGAAAAAATCATAGAGCTATATGTCAGAATGAAACAGGACTACGATTTGCGCAGAGCCGTAATGTTTCTTAAACTCTTACGATACAGTTATTCAAGTGGCGGAAAATCATTTGCCTGTCAGCCTTTTTCAGTAATGAGCCTTTTTCACTGATAGAGCAAGTTGGAAAACGACTTGAAAACACTGTGATTGAAAATCAGGATTTCGAGGTATTAATCAAGCATTATGACCGAGAAAACGCATTTTTCTACTGTGATCCTCCGTACTTCTCAAGCGAGTATGTGTATCAGTGCGGATTCACTTGGAATGACCATCTGAGGCTGAAAAACACGCTTGCAAATTCAAAAGGCAAATGGCTTGTATCATACAACGATTGTGAAGAAATCCGCAATTTATATGACGGTTACTCATTCTTTGATTTCACAAGGCTTCACAATATGAAGCAGCGAATCAACGCAGGCGAACAATTCCCTGAACTGCTAATCAGCAACTACGATATGTATGAAAGGCAGAGAAACAAGCCGTTGCAGTTGAGCCTGCTTGACTTGACAACCGAACAACAAATTGATTTAGAACAAATTTTGAAGGAGTGTATTATTAACAATGGAAAATAGGATTTATGTAAGCATACCGCTTGATGCCCTTATTGTATCAGGAATCACATCCGACTGTGCTGTGCAGATTTCAGCTATGGACGGAGCAATTCTGATTGAGAGATGCGATGATGATTGTAAAGAATGTTGTTGCGACTGTATCTGCGATGAGTGCAGAGCAGAGCTTGTGGAAAGCGAGGACGAGTAATGATCAGGTTGTTCAGAGTTCTCGGAAAAAGAGGAAGAATTACAATTCCTTTTGAAATTCGTCAGCGAATCGGATTCAAATACAACGATGTTTTATCATTCACACAGCAGATGATGGCTCGGTAGTTGTCAGGAAAGAAAAAATCTGCGACAACTGCCAATACCTTGAAGAAGATTTCGAGGAAAATTACACCCTTGAAGATTTCCTCGACAGCTTGTCAGAGGAAGAACAGAGAAACGCACTTCTGCATCTTTCTCTGCTGTGGGCAGAAAAGCAGAAACACTAAATCGGAGGTAAATTTATAATGGCACAGAATACAAATTTCAAAGGAAACAAAAACAATAATCAGAAAAAGAAACTGCCGTATATCAAGGTAAGGATTGATAAGCTCGTTGATGTAGATGATTGCAACACAAAGGCGTTTGCAAGCGTTACTGTCGGCGGTGCTGTGGCTATTCACGGAATCAGAGTGATGAACTCAAGAAAAGGCTTATTTGTCGCAATGCCTGCAAGTAACTATGTTGACGAAAACGGCGAAACGAAGTTCAGCGAGATTGTTCACCCGATTTCAAAGGAGTCAAGAGATATGCTAAACAGCAAGGTTATGGAAGCGTATCATCAGGCACTTGATGAACAGCAGAGTGAAGATGAATCCGAAGATATGTCGGAAAATGAATTGGAATGCTTTACGCAGAGTATGTGATTTTGCCTTGACTTTTACTCTAGACTTATGTATAATATCTTTCAATTTGAATGGTAATTTCGGGAGATAAATAAAATGAAAGTTTTAGTAATGAATTGTAGTCCAGTAAGAAATGGCGCAACTGCTGAAATAGTAAATATTGTTTCAGATTGTTTGAAAGAAAAATATGATGTCAGAAGTATTTGTATTGATGATTTTGATATAAGTTTTTGTAAAGGGTGTAGAAATTGTCATAATACAGCTAAATGTATTCAAGATGATGATGTAGTCAAAATAATTCAACAGTATGAATGGGCAGATATTATTATATCAGTGTCTCCTTCATATTGGGCTGACATTCCGGGACAATTTAAGGCTTTTATTGATAGGTGCACACCTTGGTGTAACACTCATGACCCTCATGCTACCATAAGTAGCGGAAAGAAAGGATATTCAATAGCTTTAAGAACTGGTCCAAGTATGAGAGAATGTAGCCGAGTTATTGAAAGCATCGAACACTTCTATGGACATTTGGAGATTGAGTGTTGCGATAGTTTAGGCTTGTGTTCAGTAGAGTATAAGGAGGCAGTGGAACAAAGAAAGAATGAAATTATAAAGTTTTGCGATAAAATTTAAGAATATGCTCTGGACATTTGAAATTCTTTGGATATACTTGTTGCTTGAAAGGAGCGATGAGAATATGAAAAAGAAAATCGCAATAATGCTGACATTGATTTTAGCAACAGGAACATGCACAGCTTGTACGGCAGAAGAAAAAATGGATAATAGTTCTTTATCACCCACGGCTTCAATTTCCGTGGGTGTTTCTGTATCTGGGGAAAGTTCTGAAATGGCAACAACAGAAAAAGCAACTGAAACAACCACCACCGAAAAAGCCACCGATTCAAAAGAAACAGAGCCTTCGGTACAGAATACCAAAACCGAAGAAAAAGCCTACAGTAGGCAAAAATCGGCGGTTGTTTCGGCAACGGATCCGATTCAGAAAACACAATCTGAGGTTCAGAACAACAGCAGGAATACAGCAAATAGCAATAAGTCTGAATCAGAATCGACTGCTAAAAAAGAAACTGAAACTCCTGCTCAAAAGCCTGTTGTAAAACCAACGCAACCGCCAACGCAGAAACCTACGGAAAAGCCGACTCAAAAGCCTACGCAACCGCCTACCAAAGCAAAAACGGTTGATGTTCAGTATGCGGTGAGTGCCTGCATAGCTTACGGTCAGCAGCTCGGAATGAAATATGATTCCTCGCTGAATACAGGCAACGCAAGCTGGTTCTCGCCCACAAACGCATCATATTATGATGATACGCAAAGTCTGACTGCAGATTGCTATGGTGGTGTTGAGTATGTAGCCTACTACTTCCAAAGCAGTGGCATAGCTCCGAGAGACTTATCATTCAATGTAATCGCAGAAAACAACAAAATATATGTAGCCTACTGTTGAGCAGACGATTAAGCAAGGCACTCACTTCATTGTGGGTGCTTATTTTTATGAAAGGAAGATGACAATGAAAATCAATAGTATAACACTCTCAGACCTCCGCCGTATGAACGGTAAGGAAGGACTCATCTTGCAGGGCTGTGGCGGTGAAACACAGGAATGGGTGGACGGCATCAATAAAATGCTTACGGACAAAGGAATACTTCTTAACAATACAAAGTTTGAGCATGTTTCTGTGTTTCAAAATGACGGCGTTACCTGTATATTTTATCCATTTGAAGATGTCCACCTTGACATCGGCAAGCTTGCAATGTGGAGATTACAGTCCTACACAGCCTTTGCAGGGATGTGGCTATCCGACTATGTGGAAAACAAGCTCGGTGGATTTATTACCGATGAGCAAATCAAAGCAGAAAAGGTCAAACCTGACTGTGCGTTGATAGGTCAGGATGGCAATATATTCAATCTGTTAGGAATTGCAAGTCACACTCTCAAACAAAACGGTATGGCTGACGAGGCAAAAGAAATGTGCAGTCGTGTTACGAGTTCGGAAAGTTACTGCGAAGCGCTGAACGTTATCGGCGAATATGTAAATATTACGGATGGCAGTGAGCAGTCCGATGATATAGATGAAGATTTCAATGAAGGGCAGGCGATGAAATTATGATTGTATTTAAACAGAATAAGACGTCAATCGGGGCAAGGGTAAAATCTTGCCCCATATTTTTTATGAAAGGATTTTTAAAATGACTAAGTTAATCAGAAATAAGAAATTCACAAGAATAACTGCACTTTTACTCGTGGTTGCCGTAATATTCGGAACAATGTTCTCGCTCCCTGTAAGTGCGGCAAGCGGTGATAAGGTTACAATCACCTTTGATTACTGTTATGACAGCACCGGGAACACAATCAAATTCCAGCAGACCACAGTCAGCGACGGATACACGGTCGGAACTCCCGGAGAAGAGCTTTGCAAGATTTTTGCAGACGGCAAAGAAGCCTATTGCATTGAACCCGGTCACACTCTCTATTCAGGCAATACGCTGACCGAGGACGGTTCAACCGTGTGGAAGAATTTAGGTTCTGCAAAGCAGAAAGCAATAAATCTTGCTCTGCTCTACGGCAAACCCGGTTTGGGAAAAAGCTTAAGCGGAACAGAGGATCAGAAATGGATAGCAACACAGCTGATTGTATGGGAATTTGTTTCTGGTTGCAGAAGTACTGCTGACGGGTACAAGTGTACGAATACAAAGTTCATTGACGGTATCTGTGCGGACGGAGCAAACCCCGGAGTCAAGTCGGTTTACAATGCAATCTCAAAAAGCCTTGCAAATTACTCAACCGTTCCAAGCTTTGCATCGGCAATCGCTTCAAAGGCTGAAACCTATGAGATGAAATACTCTGACGGAAAGTACACTTTAACTCTTACTGACAGCAATAGTATTCTTTCGGATTTCAGCTTCAAGACAACAGGCGGTATGAGTGTATCTGTATCAGGAAACAGGCTGACCTTGACTTCAACTTCGACCGTCAACGATGCAGTAACATTCAACTCTGCAAAGTCAATGCCTGATGTCGGCAAAACTGTTCTTGTGCCATATGGTGACGCAAGCTTGCAGGATGTCATAACAGGTGTTGAAAACGACGCAGACCCGATAAGAGCATATTTCAAGGTCAAGACAAGCTCGGGCAATCTCAAACTTGTTAAAACCTCCGAGGACGGCAATGTTGCAAATATTGAGTTTACCGTTAAAGGCGATGGTTACAGTAAGACAGTTAAGACAAACTCAAAAGGCGAATTTAAATTAACCGACCTCGTTCCCGGCAACTACATAGTTACAGAAGTTACCGACAGTAAGTACGAAACACAGAAATCGCAGACCGTTAAGGTCGAAAGTGGCAAAACTGCAACGGTTACTTTTGAAAATGTCCTCAAGAAAGGCAGTCTTGAGGTTGTAAAAACAAGTGAGGATAATTTCAACGAGGGAGTTGAATTCCACCTTTACGGAACTTCACTCAGCGGTGTAAGCATTGATTTGTATGCAACAACAAATGCTGACGGTGTTGCAAAATTTGAAAATGTCCTTGTAAGTGGTGACAAACCATATACGCTTGAAGAAGTCAATACCGCCGACAGATATGTTGTTCCGAAAACTCAACGCGTAGTTATTGAATGGAACAAAGTAACAAAAAAAGAGGTTGAAAACAAAATTATTCGTGGTTCAATTAAAGGATTAAAGATAGACAACGAAACCAAAGAAAATATAGAAGGCGCATTGTTCGGATTATTCAATATTAATGAAACCGAATTTACAGAAGAAACTGCAATTCTGACAGCTGAATCAAATGAGGAAGGAATCTTCACTTTTGAAAATGTGCCTTACGGAGAATACATTATCCATGAGTTAAAGCCTGCCGAGGGTTATCTGCCTAATGAAGAAAACTATCAGGTAACAATTTCCAATAACGAAGAAATTATTGAAATAACAGTCGAGAACGATAAAATTCCCGAGTTAAAAACCACAGCTGCTATTGACGGCAAAAAGGAAGTCGGCGCAACAGATGTGTTCACTCTTGAAGATGTTGTTGAGTACAAGCACCTTGTACCCGGAAAAGAGTACACGGTTAAGGGCATTCTTATGGATAAGGCAACAGGTGAACCGCTGTTAATTGATGAAAAAGAAATCCGTTCAGAAACCACATTTACACCTTATGAACCGACAGGCAGTGTAACAGTAGAATTCACCTTTGATGCAAGATATATCAATGAAGAAACGAACATTGTTGTTTTTGAAAGCCTTTACAGTGAGAATAAAGAGCTTGCAGTTCACGCAGATATTGAGGACGAAGGGCAGACCGTAACCGTTAAAATCCCAGAATTCGGCACAAAGGCAAGCATCGACGGCAAAAAGGAATTTACAGCTAACGGTGATATTACCATTGATGATGTTGTTTTCTACAAGAATCTCACAGCAGGAAAAGAATACACAGTAAGCGGTGTGCTTATGGACAAAGCAACAGGCAAGGCATTTCTTGTTGACGGCAAAGAAGTTTGTTCCGAAGTAACATTCACACCCGAAACAGCAGACGGCGAAGTAACAGTATCCTTTACCTTTGACGGTTCTGTAATTACCAAAGAAACAGAAATTGCAGGACACGCTGACATTGAAGATGAGAATCAGACTGTAACAATTCATCCGCAGCCTGAACCTGAAAAACCGCAGACAGGAGACGATTCAAATATTGGCTTTTATATTGGCTTAGGTTCTGTTGCTGTCGGAGGTTTAATTGCATTTCTCATCATCAAATTCAAAAAGAAAGATGAGGACGATGAATAATGCACAGGGTGTATATCTGTTCGCCTTTGGGCGGTAATGTATCTGTAAACATTGAAAACGCAAAACGATATGCCCGTTATGCGTTAGAGTGCGGTATGGCTCCGTTCATACCGCATTTTTATGTGCTGATTTTAGATGACAGAAATGATAAAGAAAGGAATCTCGGTATGAACGCAGGACTTTCTATGCTTTGGGTTTGTGATGCGGTTTGGGTTTTCGGAGATGAAATAACTGAGAGTATGAAAACAGAAATTCGCTTTGCAGAAAAACTGAACATCGAAGTCAGATATATATCGGAGAATGATTTAAGAAAATCGGAGGTAAAAAATGATAAAATCAAGAAGAACTAAGTTAATTAAATGGTTATCAGGCGTATCAGTAATACTGTTAATGCTCGGAATATCGGCAGTAACAGTCTTTGCCGCAGGAGATGTATCATCAGCAATCGAAAGCACATGGACATCGGCTCAAACACAGATTAAAAATGTTGTAAACAATGTTGTCTTTCCTGCGGTAGATATGATTCTTGCCATACTTTTCTTTGTTAAACTTGCTACTGCTTATCTCGATTACCGCAAGCACGGACAGTTTGAATTCACCGCGCCGGCAATTCTTTTCGGCTGCCTTGTGTTCTCTCTGACTGCACCGCTATACATCTGGACAATACTATAAAATTGAAAATGAAAAATGTAAAATGGAAAATTTCGGATGAGCAGATGGTTTGAAATGATAAAAAGCCTTGTTGCCCGAATTTATTTAAAATTGCGGCGAAGCCGCACAGCTTAATTTTCAACTTTCCATTTTCAACTTTCCATTTGACAGGGGGTGATTTATATTTTTGATTGGTTAGGAGATTTCATCGGTGGAATCGGAAGTGCCATAGGCGAGGTGTTTGACTTCCTCGGTGAGCAAATCTCAAATGCTATATGGAACACAATGTTACAGTGGTTCTACGAAACGATTTACAACGCTGTTGCCGACTTCTTCACAATGATGGGAAATATGGGAGCAGATGTGTTCGACCTTGAATGGGTGCAGGCGACAATAAACCTGTTTACGCTTTTTGGCTGGGCATTGTTCGTCGCAGGCACGGTCGTCGCCGTGTTTGATGTTGCAATAGAATATCAGAACGGCAGAGCGAACATAAAGACAACTGCAATTAATGTCTTAAAAGGTTTCTTTGCCTGTTCACTGTTCGGCGTTGTGCCTGTGGAACTGTATAAATTTTGCATCAGCCTGCAAAACATATTCTCAAAGGATTTGTCCTCCATAATGGCAGGGCAACAAAGCATTGATTTAGCCGGACAAAGCACAAGTGTTTTAGAGGGCAGTTTTGCAGTAGCAACACAGACAACATTCGGCTTGCTGAATCTGTTATGCATGATAGCCTTTGCCTACTGCGTAATAAAAATCTTTTTTGCGAACATCAAGCGTGGAGGAATTCTGCTCATTCAGATGGCGGTAGGTGCGTTGTATATGTTCAGCGTTCCGAGAGGTTATCAGGACGGCTTCAATCAGTGATGAAGCAAATAGCGGCGCTGTGCCTGACGGCATTTATGCAGACAACTCTTCTGTTTCTCGGGTTGCTGACATTCCCCGGCAATATGCTTTTAGGACTTGGAATAATGCTTGCATCAAACGAAGTGCAGAGAATTGCACAGCAGTTCGGACTGGATTCAAGCGTAAAGGTGAATATGACAAGCCGCTGTTTTCAATCCCGACTCACCACTTCTTATTTTTCCACGGCAACATCAATCCGAAGGACTTTGAAGATGCGCTAATGGTAGAACCAAACGAGTACGCTTTAATAAAATTCGGTGAGTGTGGCACTTGTCTGTATATGTGCGGTAATGAACGCTATTTGCTTCTCGTTCAGGCTCCCGAATATAAAGCAGAGATTTTCGGTAGTGCTGGTGGGAGATAATCGCTTTACAGGATAGATAAGATTTGCTATAATAAAACTTATAAATATTTATTGCTTGATATGGTGTTTTTTTAAAAGGAGGGCTATTCTTATGAGTGCATTATATGTTATAGGAAATGGTTTTGATTCTGCTCATAATTTAAAAACATCATATTGGTTCTTTAGAGAATACTTAAAAAAAGTATGCAGAGAATTTTTATATTAGGCTCGAAGAGAATTATGGATTCTATCAGATTGATATTGACGACTATCATAACGGTCTAATCCTCAAAAAGCATTAAAAAGAAGAGACGAATATGTGTATGATGTTTTTTGGAAAACTATTGAAGAAAAATTAGGATATGTAAATGAAACCTCTATGCTAGATTTTTCACAATCCATTGTAGATGCTCTTGATTTAGAAAGTGGGCCAGTAGGAATACAAGATACACTTGATGATTATTGGGAAGAACAATATTCATTTATCAATGAGTTGCAGGATTATGTTTTTAAATGGGCAAAACAAATACGATTAAATAAATGCATCCCATTGTGTAATGAGTTAGTTGAGAATAAAGACGATATTTTTTTAAACTTTAATTATACTAATTACGCTAGAAAAAGTTTATAATATTCCACCATCTAATGTTTTGCATATTCACGGTGGCTTACCAGCTTATTGTGGTATAAAGCCGATTTTAGGACACGGTAACTATGATGCGATAAAGAAATGTAAAAAACAAATTGAAAATGCTGAAAGAGTATTTGATGAGGCATCTATTAGTATTTATAATGCTATAGCTGACTTTTATAAAAGCACTTTAAAGGATACGAAAAAAATATTATTGTTTAATAGCGGATTTTTTAATAGGTTGGCTAACATTGATACAGTAAAGGTAATAGGTCATTCGCTTGGGAAAAGTTGACCATCCTTATTTTAAAAAAATTTTAGATAGCATAGATAAGAATTCGGAATGGTTTGTATATTATTATAAAAGCGAAGAAGAATATATCTTTGAAAAAGAAATGCTTGAACTTGGTGTAAATAAAGATAAATTACATGTTTTACATTCAAATGAATTTTGGAAAGTCTAGTATCTATAGTGAACATTAAATATCTTATTTGAATTAGCCAACTAATCATAACAATGTGTTATGAACAGTTGGCTTTTTTCGTTTGGAGGTGATTTTGTTGAGTGCTACCATAGGTGCGGCACTAAAGAAAATAGCGGTTGCTCTGCTCACAGATAAAAAGGTAATAAAAACAATAGGCGGTATAGTTATCGGCATAATCATAATTGTGGTTATGCCGATTGTTGCTGTTGTTTCCGTTTTCAACGGAAGTATGGATATTGATGCCGACAAACTCAATCAGTCTATACAAGAAAACATTTCAGCCGAGCAGATGGAAAATCTACAGCTTATTAACGACACAATGACAGAGGTTGAAAATCAACTGAAAAATAAAAAGTTGTCCAACTATAACACGCAGG
>ENA-OQMZ01000723-OQMZ01000723.1-human-gut-metagenome-genome-assembly--contig:-NODE-723-length-13467-cov-2.051424_pt1 | contig 13467 bp, 13 predicted proteins | sample MGYA00242621_ERZ504862 | MGnify/ENA primary metagenome ERZ504862 (study PRJEB26092, sample SAMD00036393) | human gut metagenome | host: Homo sapiens | study: EMG produced TPA metagenomics assembly of... | reverse complement strand
TTAAAAAACTCTTTTTTATGTTCATTGATAGTTCATTTGTAGGGTATAATAATTAGGAATTTGCACATACAACCTATTACTTAGCGATGTGAAAAACAAATTATTAACCTTAAAATTTAATTCACATGAGTAAAAAGAATTATTTCAAGGAAAGAATCATGCTATTGATTCTACTCTTTGCTTTTATGACTCCCTTCGGTACATTAGCACAGACGATTCAGCTGACTGGTCTGGTTACCGATGCTGCCAACGAACCTATTATTGGTGCCAGTGTAGTAGAGAAAGGTACAACCAACGGGGTCATCACAGACTTTGACGGTAACTTTGCATTAAGCGTATCCCCCAAAGCCACTATTATTATTTCTTATGTGGGCTATGCAACACAAGAAGTCCCTGTAAACGGAAAGACCAACATCCGGGTGACTTTGAAAGAAGATACTGAGATGCTGGATGAAGTTGTAGTGGTGGGCTATGGAACCATGAAGAAAAGTGATATGACCGGTGCTATTTCCTCAGTAGATGTAGACGATTTGGTAAAGCGCACCACAACCAACCCTGCAGAAGCATTGCAAGGTAAGATTGCAGGTGTAAACATTATGAAGGCTGGTGGCAATGCCGGTGCAGGTGTGCAGGTTAAAATCCGTGGTGTCAAAACGTTTGGTGACAACCAACCTCTTTATATCATTGATGGTTTTCCCGGTGATATTGAAAATGTGAATCCGCAAGATATTCAGTCAATGGAAGTACTGAAAGATGGTGCAGCCGCTGCCATCTATGGTTCGGTTGCTGCAAATGGTGTCATTATCGTAACTACCAAAAACGGTAAAAAGGGTGACATGAAAATTGATTTCAGCACTTATGTAAGCTTTACAAGCGTAGCCAAAAAGCTGGAACTGCTAAATGCCGAAGAATACAAAAGTGTTCATAAACAAATGTATCAGAACTACATGAACCAGTATCCAGATGATACAGAGGTTACTATGCCCGCATTTGTAAATTAAAACACAGGAATAGATACAGTCTGGCAGGATGCCATGCTAAGAGGTGGTGTTTCACAAAACTATATGTTCAGTATCCGTGGCGGTTCTGAAAATGCTCAATATTCACTTTCATATAACCATGCTACGAAAAAGGTATTTTCTTAGGTAACAATTACCGTCAAGATAATGCACGTTTGAAACTCCACATGAGCAAATATATATTTGATATTGATGCTAACATTCGCTTTCAAATTTACGGATAGCAAACAACCCGAATATTCCATTAAAGAAATGTACATGATTTCTCCGCTTGTTCCTATCTATGATGATACAAGAGAGTATGGCTTCGGCTTAAGTGACTTTGACGATCTGCCCAGTAACCGTAATGTTATGGCTGACCAGCATTATGAAAAATCTACCGACAAAAAATATCATACCACAGCCAATGTTGCCTTGACCATGAACTTCACCCCATGGCTGAATTTCAAGACAAGCTATGCATACAGAGGTGAGCACCAACGTCAGACTTATCATACTCCGGCCTATGTTGCCGACCCAAAAGCCAAACGTGACTATCCTTATCATAGCGAAACCACAGGATACTGGGAGGAACATGTATGGGAAAATGTATTAAGTTTTAATAAGACATTTGGAAAACACAACGTCAATGCAATGGCAGGTACTTCCATGACTGCCCGCAAATATACATGGAATTCTGTTGGGGTAGAAGGTAAAACCACTGTTTATAAAGTAGAAGACGGAAAATTGGTAACCAGTGAAATTCCGGGCGGATTTCTTGATCCATCTTTCTCAACTGTAGGTGCAGGAGCAGGTGGCACATTTGATGGTAGCGGAACAAAATGGAAATATAACCGCGCCTCTTTCTTCGGCCGACTGAACTATAATTATAATGACCGCTACCTGGTACAGGCAACTGTACGTTATGACGGTTCATCCAAGTTTGGTAAAGACAACCGTTGGGGTTGCTTCCCATCAGTGGCATTAGGCTGGAGAATCAGTCAGGAAGAATTCTTCCGAAAGACATTGCATTGAATAATTTGAAGTTCCGTGTCAGTTGGGGACGTTTGGGTAATGAAAATGCTTTGGGATATTATGACTTCCTTGCGCTGATTAGTACATACAATGAAATGTATCAAGGATACGTGAAAGGCAACGGTGACAACGCATGGGCAGGAAGCATCGCTCGCGGATTGGAAAACCGTTCTTTGAAATGGGAAACAACGGATACCAAAAATATTGGTTTCGATTTCGGCTTCTTTAACAGCAAATTAACCGGTACATTAAACTACTACTATAACCAAACAGAAGATCTGTTGATAACAAAAGTTCTACCTCCTTCAGCAGGTATGACTAACCCCACCCTGAATGTCGGAAAGATACGCAATACCGGTTTCGAACTTGAATTAAACTGGGGAGATGCTATAAAAGACTTTGATTACAATATCGGTTTCAATATGAGCACCACCAAAAATAAAGTGGTTGAATTGTCAGATGCAGACCAAGTTCTTCAGGGTGAAGGATTGAAATATGGAACGGAGCATTTCCCGACAGAAACCAGAGTGGGCAAACCTATCGGTGCATTCTATCTTTATAGAACAGACGGTATCTTCCAAAGTATGGATGAAGTAAATGCCCATGTAAACAAGGATGGACAATTATTACAGCCTAATGCCCAACCGGGTGATATCCGTTTTAAAGATTTAGATGGTAATGGAAGCATTAGACGCCGGTGACAAAGAATACTGTGGCTCAGGTATCCCGACATTGGAAGCGAACTTAAATCTGTCATTCGGCTATAAAGGATTTGACCTTTCAATCGTACTTGGCAGCGCATGGAACTTCAAATTGTATAACGGAAACAAATATTTCTATGAAGGTATGAACTCTAAATCAAATATGCTGAAGTCTACATTGAATGCATGGACTCCTGACAATAGAAATACGGATGTTCCCCGCGCAGTATATCAAGATCCGAACGGCAACATGAAAGAATCAGACAGATTCCTTGAAAACGGTGATTTTGTCCGTCTGCGTCAGGCACAGTTAGGTTATACTTTACCCAAATCACTCATGCAGAAATTCTATATTGAGAAACTGCGTTTCTATGTAAGTGGTGAAAACTTGTTCACTATCACAGGCTATGATGGTATAGATCCTGAATTCTCTCGTGCCAGTGTGTTGAATACCGGTGTTGATAAATTGATTTATCCGTTTACCCGTTCATTCACCGTTGGAGCTCAACTTACATTCTAATCCTTTAAAGTAATAAGAAAATGAAGAAACTATTATACATAGCAAGTATCTGCATTGCAAGTTTATTTAGCGCTTGTGACGATTATCTCACGGTAGAATCTCCTGACCAGTTGACATCAAGCAGTTTTTGGCGTAACCAGTCTGATGCTGAAGCCGGACTTGCCGCCGCATACTCCCAACTTTACCTGATGACTTATTCGGGTGACATGTGGTCTTTCCCGGAAATCAAATGGCCGGTGGAAGCCTATCGTGAAGATATTATCCAATTAGGAAGCGATGCTCTGAATTACCCGAACTGGGTGGAATTAGGCAACTATACCTACACCAATGGTAACTCTCAGTTCAGTTATTACTGGCAATGCTACTATAAAGGCATCAGTTGCTAATCAGGTAATTGAAAAAACCGCAGAAATACCCGATGAGAATATAGACGCAGCAACACGCGAACAATTGGTCAATGAAGGCTACTTTATCCGCGCTTATTACCACATGCAACTTTTATTGAACTGGAAAGAAATCATAGTTCGTGATAAATATATCACTGACCCGGCTGAATTAAGCAAGCCCCTTTCTTCCCGTGAGGATGCATGGAATTTCATCATTGAAGACTTGAAACGTGCAACCAGTCTGCCTGCAACACGTGACGCTGATAATGTAGGCCGTGCCACAAGCGGTTCTGCTTATGCATATCTTGGTTTCGCCTATCTGACACGCGCCTATGAAGAGGCAACCAACAAAGACTCTTATCTGGCCAGTGCTATAGAAGCATTCAACCAAGTAAAAGGATATGAACTGGTTAATAATTTCAGCACTATGTTCAGCGGGGATAATAAGAACAGTAAAGAATCGATTTTTGAAATTCAATTCTCTATGAGTTCTGCAAACGGAGCTACTTATCGTACTCAGTTCCATCGATGGATCGGTGTTTCCGAACTTGGGGGATGGGATGAGATTCTTCCCAGTCAAACATTGATTAGTGAATTCAAAAAAGAAGGGGAAACGGCTACTACAGGACGTTATGACTCGCGTATGTATGCAACATTATTTTTTAATTGTGACTATTATAACGATGGTAACGGACGTGTCTATGGCTACGACTATAATGACTGGTTCGACAACAAAGAACGCGTAGCCTTCCGTAAATTCATGCCCTCGACCTATGAAGGTTTAAACCAAAACTATTCTGCAATCAATGTTCCTTTGATGCGTTATGCCAACGTACTGTTAATGAAAGCCGAAGCATTGAATGAACAGGGACATCCCGAACAAGCTATTCCTTTAATCAATGAAGTAAGAAGCGTTCACGGGGATATGCCACCCATGACAGGTACTTCTCAAGAAGCAGTCCGCGCGCAAATTGAACACGAGCGCATGATTGAATTCCCTCTTGAGACTATCGTTGGTATGATCTCCGCCGTTGGGGCAAACTGTCCTCAGCCCTGCAAGCTGCCGGAAGAACAGGCTTCAATGAAGACAAAAACTCATTCTACCCCACTCCTCTTACAGAGCTGAATGCTAATGATGCCTTAAAATAAGTATTTTCTTTTTTGGTTAGATATAATTAGGCAACAAGGCGGTTTTCGCTACAGTGATACCGCCTTGTAATCTAAAAATGAAGTATCTTTGCCTATAAATAAAACGACATAGATATGTTTACAATTATTGGATTAATGCTCACGGGGATGCTCCTCGGCTTCCTGCTTCGCAAGCAGAAGCTTTCAGGAATACACAAAGTCATCACCGTTCTTATTTGGTTGCTACTCTTTTTATTGGGTATAGATGTAGGCGGCAATCAGAAAATTATCAATGGTCTGCACACTATAGGTTGGAAGCCATTGTCATCACCTTGGCAGCAGTGCTGGGCAGTGTTACAGCAGCATGGGCTTTATGGTATGTACTTTACAAAAGAAATAAGGAGGGACAAGTATGAAAGGAAGTTTGATTATCGTCGGATTCTTTGTACTGGGAGCTCTTTGTGGGGTATATCACCTTATTCCATACGACTTTACACAAAGTAAGCTAAGTTTCTACGCCTTGTGTGCGTTAATGTTCAGTGTAGGAGTCAGTGTAGGTAATGATCCGCAGACTTTACGTAATTTCCGTTCATTAAACCCCCGCCTGATCTTTCTACCGGTCATGACCATATTGGGAACACTGGCAGGATGCGCAGTGGTCAGTCTGTTTCTCTCGCACCGCTCAGTAACAGACTGTATGGCAGTAGGTGCCGGTTTCGGCTATTACTCTCTATCCAGTATCTTTATTACAGAATATAAAGGTCCGGAGTTGGGAACCATTGCATTATTATCCAATATCACACGTGAGATTATCACTTTGCTTTTTGCCCCGTTGCTAGTACGCTGGTTTGGCAATCTGGCCCCTATTTCTGCCGGAGGAGCCACTACGATGGATACAACATTACCCATCATCACCCGCTATTCCGGTCAAAGCTTCGTAGTGGTTTCTATATTTCACGGCTTTGTAGTAGACTTCAGCGTACCTTTTCTTGTGACTCTTTTCTGTTCTATTTAAAATAACAATAACCATGAAACACTCTCTTCATACTGTTCTTACACTGTTGTTTGTTTGTGCTTCCGCCTGGGGTGAAAATGTCCCCTGGCAGAATCCACAAATAAATGAAATAAACCGTGAACCTGCCCATGCCCATTTCATTCCTTATACGAATGAGGCCAATGCACTGAAACAACAGGCTTTACCTGCCGCCCAGCGTTTTGCAGTAAACCCTGCTACAGAACGCCGCATTTCACTAGACGGAACCTGGAAGTTCTTATTCTCTAAAAACAATGAGGAATGCCCGACAGATTTTTATAAAATGGGGTATAACACCAAACGCTGGAAAGACATACAGGTTCCGGGAAGCTGGGAACTGCAAGGATTTGACTCCCCCATCTATACTGACGTAGCTTACCCCTTCCCTGCCAATCCGCCTCATGTTCCAACCGATTACAATCCGGTAGGAGCATACATACGTGAATTTACCGTACCGGCCCATTGGAAAGGAATGGATATCTTCCTTGATTTTGAAGGAGTTGAGTCCGCTTTTTATTGCTGGGTAAACGGTGAATTGGCAGGATACAGTGAAGACAGCCGTCTTCCGGCTCATTTCAATATTACTCCGTTCTTAAAAGCCGGGAAGAACAAACTGGCCGTTAAAGTTTTCCGTTATAGTGACGGTTCCTACCTGGAGGATCAGGATTACTGGAAATATAGCGGTATTGAACGCGATGTATATCTCTATGCCCGTCCTCAAAGCCGTGTACAAGACTTCAAACTGGTAGCCGGTCTGACAAATGGTTATAAAGACGGAGATTTTAATCTGGATATCACACTCCACAAGCCTCATCCGGGAGGAACCGTGGAAGTAAAGGTTATGGACAAAGGCAATGTAATTTACCAGCATAAAAAGGAAATAACTTCTGCTACAGATACTTTATTCGCTCAGAAACACTTGTTCCCGGCCATATTGCCTTGGAATGCCGAAACACCCAATCTTTATACATTGGTAGTCAGCACCTACGATGCTCAAGGAAAAGCCTTGGAATCATTCACACAGCCTTTCGGTTTCCGTTCTGTGGAAATGCGTAACGGCATGCAACTGATAAATGGGGTAGCCGTATTGTTTAAAGGAGTAAACCGCCATGAACACGATCCGCATCATGGTCGTACCATCACCGTAGAGAGCATGATAAAAGACATTCAGTTGATGAAACAATTCAACCTGAATGCTGTACGCACTTGCCATTACCCCAACCGCTACGAATGGTATGCATTGTGTAACGAATACGGTTTGTATCTGGTAGATGAAGCAAACATTGAAAGCCATGGTATGCAGGCGCATAAAGATGGCACACTGGCTAATAATCCCGATTGGGAAGTACCGTTTATGCAACGCATGAGCCGCATGGTGCTGAGGGACCGCAATATCACTGCCATTGTCACTTGGTCAATGGGAAATGAGTCCGGCTACGGAAAACACTTTGAAACGTTATATGACTGGACCAAGAAGTTCGATCCTACCCGCCCTGTACAATATGAAGGAGGTGGTTATGATGCCAAATCTGACATTTATTGTCCGATGTATGCACGTGTCTGGGCGCTCCGCCGCCATGTAAACCAACGCGACGCACGCCCGATGATTCTATGTGAATATGCCCACGCCATGGGTAACAGTGTAGGTAACCTGCAAGACTATTGGGATTTGATTTATAAATATGACCAGTTGCAAGGTGGTTTCATATGGGACTGGGTAGACGCTACTTTTGATATCAAAGACAAGAACGGAAACAAGATTTGGGCTTACGGAGGCGATATGGGCTTCGTGGGTGTTCCTAATGACTCCAACTTCTGTGCCAACGGATTGGTAGCTGCCGACCGTTCACTTCATCCGCACATCTGGGAAGTGAAAAAAGTATATCAATATATTCATTTTGATCCGGTTGCCTTTACCACCAAGCAAATTAAAGTGACTAACTGGCATGATTTTATCGGTTTGGAGGATTACCAACTACACTGGACTGTAGAAACAGACGGAAAAGCTGTACAAAGCGGTGAAATGGATTTCCCGGTTATGGCTGCCCGTTCTTCTGCCTTCATCACTATCCCGATGAACTTGATTCCTAACGATGGAAAAGAATACTTCCTGAAATTGGAAGCATTTACCAAAAAGGAAGCCCCATTAGTTCCGAAGGGACATCAGGTAGCCATGGAGCAATGGCAACTGAATCCGGAAGGAGAACGGCTGCTGAATGCTACATGGACTGCCCGGGAACTAGTAGACAAAACTGTAAATACCGAACGTACTCCGGATGCCATTACCTTGACAGGGGAGAACTTCCGTATCGCATTCTCTACTGCTGATGGTGAAATGACAGAACTCTTATATAACGGGAAGAATCTGATAAAAGAAGGATTGCAACCCAATTTCTGGCGTGCGTTAACCGACAATGATGTTGCCAACAACCACCTGGAACGTTGCGGCATCTGGAAATTTGCAGGCAAGAACGCCAAGTTACAAAGTATCGACCTGAAAGAAGATCAAACAAACAACTGGCAACCGTTACTGTAAATTATAAGCTGGAAGCACAAGAATCAACTTTGCAGACCGTCTATCAAGTACGACCCAATGGAGCAGTCAAAGTAAGTATGCACTTTGTACCCGGCAACAAATCCCTTCCTGAAATGCCACGTCTGGGTATGCGTATGATTCTTCCGGCAGAATACGATGTGATGACCTGGCTGGGCCGCGGACCACAAGAAAACTATGCAGACCGCAAGACGGGTTATCCTATCGGGCTCTATACCGCTACAGTATGGGAACAATTCCATCCGTATGTCCGTGCACAGGAAACCGGCAACAAAACCGATGTACGATGGGTTGCATTGCGTAATAAAGCAGGGGAAGGCCTGTTGATTACAGGGGAAGAACCGCTGAATGTCAGCGCATGGAATTTCCCGTTGGAGGATATTGACTATGTAGCATTCAATACCGAACGCCGTCATGGTGGAAGTATTATGAAGAAAGACATGGTATGGTTAAACATCGACCACCGTCACATGGGGTAGGTGGAGATAATACCTGGGGAGCGCAAGTACATCCGGAATATACCATCACTCCGCACGAATGGCAATACAGCTTTACCATGCAACCTTTGAGCAATCAAGACGATGCCGCTGAAAAAGCGCATAAGAAATGGTTCTAAAATAATAACGAAATGACATGAAACATACATTTACCAAAATCATTCTTCTCACAGCAGTAGTCGCAGGTCTCACAACGGCCTGCACACCTGCCGGTGAGAACATCCCCACAGGCAAAAGATATGAATTCAATAACATACTGGATATAGCCTATACCCCCGATACACTGACACGTTGCGGGGGATGGTTTACAGACGCCGGTTCCTGGATGGGATTTACCCTTCCGCAGAAAGATCACTGGGTGAACGGTTTCTGCGGTCCGTTCAGTCTGGATATGAACCGACGCCAATGGATGGCGCAATCTGCTGTCACGGTAGGATATGCCGATCAGGCGAATGTTATATTTACTTCGGATTCCACTTGTTATTTCCCGGGAGAGTTATATCTTTCGGCAAGTTCAGAGGAAGGTAAAATCATTCAACGCTTGAATTTTTAGATGCTTCTACCGCATTGCTCCGCATTCACTCCGATGCAGGAAAAGAACTCTCCTTAACTGCCAGCCAATGGGGAAAAGAGATACAAGTCCAAACAGACCAGAATACCGTCATCGCCCGTCATCCCTCCGGTGAGATTGTAGCATTAACTTTTACCCCGGATGTTAGCGTAAAGGGCACAGACAATAATTACCAGGCAAAAATCAATGGCAGCGAACACGACACCTACATAGCCATTTCTTTCTATACCGGAGAAAAAGAACTTTCTGCCGGATTACAGAAAGCGCAATTGGCTCTAAGCAATCCGCAGGAAGGGCTCAAAGCCAACAAAGAACGCTGGGAAGGTTATCTCACCAAGATTCTGCGCAAAGATATGAAACCTGAGTATGACCGTATCGCCGTGAAAGCAGTTGTTACACTTATCAGCAACTGGCGTACCCACCGTGGCGGATTGCTCCACGAAGGAATTGTTCCGAGTCATGCCGCATACTACTTCGTAGGATTCTGGGCCTGGGACACCTGGCGTTTCTCTGCCGCCCTGGCAAAATTCGATCCAGAACTTGCCAAAGACAACATCCGCGCCATGTTTGACTACCAGCAACCGGACGGCATGATTATAGACTGTATCTATACCGATCCTGCCGAGAACAATGCACGCGACAGCAAACCTCCTCTCGTATCCTGGGCTGTAGACGAAATATTCACCCATACCAATGATACGGCATTCATCAGCGAAATGTATCCGCAATTGATGGCCTATTACAAATGGTGGTACAACAAGCGTGACCATAACCGCAACGGTATGTGTGAATACGGTTCCACTGATGGTACACTGGAAGCAGCAGCATGGGAAAGCGGCATGGATAACGCCATCCGTTTCGATGATGCCAAGATGCTGAAAAATGACGGTGCGGAGGATGCATGGAGCATGGATCAGGAAAGTGTTGACCTGAATGCCTATCTGGCTTTGGAATGCAAGTTATTGAAAAAGTTCGCCGGTATTTTGGGAGTAACTTTCGATGGTCCGGATTACAGCAGCCAGGTAGCCGATTATTTCTTCGACAAAGAAAAAGGTTTCTTCTTCGATCGCCGCTTAAAAGACGGAAGCTTCATACAGGAACCGGGATGCGAAGCATACACCCCCTTATGGACAAAAGTTGCCACGGCCGATAAGGTAAAAGCCATGCTGCCCCTGCTGACCGATACAGCCAAGTTTTCTACATACATTCCCTTCCCCACAGTGGCAGCAGACCATCCGAAGTACAATCCGCGCGGCTACTGGCGTGGTCCTATCTGGTTGGACCAGACTTACTTCGCTATCCGCGGCCTGCGCAATTATGGATATAACAAGATGGCGGATGAATACACCCTCCAGGTATTCGACCGTCTGCAAGGCTTGAAAGAAGGCGCACCGATACATGAAAACTATGGCACACACACCGGTGAATTGTTAAAAGCTCCCCATTTCAGTTGGAGTTCGTCACATTTGCTGATGTTATACGATGATTACGGCAAATAAACTCTCTCTTTTTACCTTAATATAAATAATACAATACCAAGGAGGGCTGCACTCGTGATGAATGCGGCCCCCTGCTTTTATATCGTATTACCTGTTACCCCCAATACACTCTTTTCAGAAGTGATAAAAATTCTCCAATGAATGAGTAGAATGTTACAGGTGTAAGATTATATATCTTCCGGCTGCAACATGATATATCCTTCAGCCTATACATCCGTATGTGTTCACAAGGAAACTTCAAAACATCTGCCCCTTTTTTAAAAACAACAGGACATATTAAAAAAACATCAAGAGCTTTTATTAATACGTCCTGTTGTTTCTCCTGTTTCTTTATATACACATAGCAAAACACTTATTTTTCCTTCAGAAGTTTCAGCCTCTCCGCAAACGCTTTGTTCATCGGCATTCCGGCTGAAGAATTGATACCTCGAAATCTTTCAGACTGAAAAATTCTTCAGCGTACCCAATGGCCGAAAGGTGAAAAGCACGGCAGGTACATGGGGAAAACTCCGAAGATGCCGGAAAGTACACAGCCATAGCTGAAAAAACGTATATGCCGGCTGAAAGAATAAATACCCGGCTGAAGAATTTTAAGAGCCAATCCTTCAGCCGGAAAGCCCATGAACAGGCAGTTTGCGGAGAGGCTGAAACTTCTGAAGGATTTTTGGGGCAATTCTTCGGGAGGGGCATATTTCCCACCGGAAGAGGAATATGCCCACAGAAAAGAACATAAAAAGACGCAAGAAACCGGGATGCCTGATATCTTGTTACAAGATGCGGCAAATCTTGTGAGAAGTTTCTCCCAATCTTGTGGGAAGTTCCGCTGATTCTTGTTATACAAAAAAGCCTGCCATTAATATAATGTTTATCAATGGCAGGCGACTTATTTCGTTTGGAGAAATCAAAACATCCTGCTGACGCGCTCAATGCCGGCAGCCAGCATATCTATCTCCTCCTTGGTATTATACAAACCGAAAGAAGCACGTACAGTTCCCTCAATCCCCATACGAATCATCAAAGGCTGAGCACAATGATGCCCGGTACGTACGGCAATGCCCAGACGGTCAAGCAACGTACCCATATCCAAATGATGAATATTTCCTACCAAGAAAGAAATGACACTGCTCTTATGCTCAGCCTCTCCGAAGATACGCATTCCGTTTATTTCTTTCAGACGCTGCATGGCATATAGGTCAGTTCATGCTCATGGGCGGCAATGTTCTCCATACCAATGGCAGATACATAATCCAACGCTTTTGCCAAGGCGGTAGTGCCGATATAATCGGGAGTTCCCGCTTCAAACTTAAACGGCAATTCATTAAAAGTCGTTTTCTCGAAGCTGACACTTTGTATCATCTCGCCTCCCCCCTGGTAAGGTGGAAGCTTATCCAGCCACTCTTCCTTTCCATAAAGCACCCCCACACCGGTAGGACCGTATATCTTATGTCCGCTGAAAGCAAAAAAAGTCGGCATCCAAATCCTGAACATCCACTTTCATGTGAGGAACACTCTGCGCCCCGTCAATCAAAACGGGAACACCGTGTGCATGGGCAGTCGCAATCATCTCTTTCGCCGGATTGACAGTGCCCAACACATTACTTACATGAGCGAAACTCACCAGCTTGGTCCGTTCCGAAAAGAGTTTCTCATATTCATCCAACAACAGTTCTCCCCTGTCATTCATGGAATCACTTTCAGCACGATTCCTTTACGCGCAGCCTGTAACTGCCAAGGTACAATATTGCTGTGATGCTCCATGACAGAAACAATCACTTCATCGCCTTCCTTCATCTGACTGTCGGCAAAAGAAGAAGCCAACAGGTTGATACTCTCCGTCGTGCCCCGTGTAAACACGATTTCATTGCTACTGCGTGCATTGATAAAACGACGTACAGTCTCACGAGAAGCTTCATGCAACTCGGTAGCCTGCTGAGACAGGAAATGCACACCACGATGCACATTGGCATTGACCGAATAATATTCATCGGTTATGGCTTCAACCACTTGGCGCGGTTTCTGAGTGGTAGCCCATTATCCAGATAAATAAGCGGCTTTCCATACACCTCCCGATCTAATATCGGAAAATCTTCTCTTATTTTTTGTATATCGTACATGGCGTCTTATTTACATATCGCACATCCCTGACATTTATTCAACTCACCACGGAAACGTTTTTCCACCAACAGATGCAAACGGTCTTTCAATGCATCCAGGCGGATCGTATCTATTACTTCATTGACAAAAGCAAACATAAGCAATAAACGTGCTTCCTTCAGACTGATACCACGCTGTTGCATATAGAACAACGCATTTTCATCCAGCTGACCGACAGTAGCTCCGTGAGAGCACTTTACGTCATCCGCATAAATTTCCAGTTGCGGCTGAGTGTACATATGGGCATCACGAGTAGCACAGAGGTTGCGGTTGGTTTGTTGGGAATTAGTATGTTGTGCTCCTTCACGTACCAATACTTTTCCGGCAAACGCACCTGTCGCCTGATCATCCAATACATATTTAAACAGCTCATTACTAGTGCAATCAGCAA
>ENA-OQMZ01000722-OQMZ01000722.1-human-gut-metagenome-genome-assembly--contig:-NODE-722-length-13468-cov-2.365190_pt1 | contig 13468 bp, 15 predicted proteins | sample MGYA00242621_ERZ504862 | MGnify/ENA primary metagenome ERZ504862 (study PRJEB26092, sample SAMD00036393) | human gut metagenome | host: Homo sapiens | study: EMG produced TPA metagenomics assembly of... | reverse complement strand
CGTCCTTTGATTCGGTTAAAAGGAGCAGATCTTCCGTTATTTGGAAAATCTGCTCCTTTTTTGTCCGGGCTACGGCAACTGAATTCGGGTGAAATATACCGCAAAGTGGGGCGTGCAGATTGCGGGAATGATTTTTCAAACACGCTCTAACCTTCAGTTCCTGCAATATCTGCCCCATATAAAATTATCCGTAATCGGTAAATAAAACATCCTCTACATTCGAAAAAGCTTCCAGTTCTCTCCCATCTGCACAGCCAGATATACGATCTCAAAGATCACAGCTACAGATCCAAGCTTAAAAAGCAGGGAATCCACAAAGCCTCCTGCCTTACAGAAATCCAGCGCAATGCCGCCCGGCAGCGGATACAGGATCCGTACCCGTTTCCGGTTAAAGCAGTCCAGCACCAGATGTGATGCGAATCCAACCACAAAATAAAGGACCAGCTTCACGGACACCATGGATATGGCTGCACTTAAAATGGCCATAGCCATGATCGAATGCATAAATGACCGGTGCGGCTGATTTTTTCCAAAGGCGCAGACTGCAATAAAAATAATAACTCCCATGCAACCGGCGCCATAGACTGGTTATTGCGGATCTTTCCCAGATGGAAAAATCAATAAAAATAATTCAAGGCGATCTCTGCTGCCACAAGCAGTACCGCGATCAGTGTGATCCTGTCCGCATCCTTATGGGATTTGGAGGTTCCCACATCAATGTCGCTGATCAATGCTCCAAGCATTCCTGTTCCTGCCGCAAGTACCAGACCGGAAACCGTAGAGGGCTGTGTAACTGCCAGCACTGTTCCGAGTCCGACTGCCGCGTGTGTTTTTCCTGTCATAATTCTCCCCTTATTGTAAAAAATCTTCCGTTATTCAGGATTATCCACTGCTACAGATCAGACACTCTCTTCTGATCTTCTGCATATATAAATGTATCACTTTATCATTTACCGCAGATCTAAAAATACAATAAGGCAGCTGTCAGCCTTACCTTTTACTGACAGCTGCCTCCACGAAACAGCATTATATCACATAAAAAATCACGATTCTATCTAAAATCTTTCTACTTTCTTTCACGTCCCGTTTAAATGGAATATGTCTCTTGGATCTCTCTTTTAATCAGACCAGTTCATACGTCCGTAGCGAAGTGCAATATCATGGATCTCTTTCTGAAGCTTCACAGTCAGCTCCCTTTTGCGGATCCTCCACTTCCAGTTCTTTCCTACTGTGGAAGGCTGGTTCATTCTGCAGCTGTTATCCAGGCCCATATAATCCTGCATAGGGATCACACAGAGCTTTGCACTGCTTCTCATAACCAGGCTGATAAAGCATTTATGCAGCTCTTTATCCGGTGTATAGTTATCACAGAGATAATCCCTGGCAAGCTTACGCTCTTTTGCCATAATGCTCTTCCACCATCCGGCGATGGTCTCATTATCATGGGTTCCTGTGTATGCCACACTGTTCTCCGGATAGTTGTGTGGAAGATAATCGTTGGCACAACCGGAATCTCTGGAATCAAACGCAAACTCCAGGACCTTCATTCCCGGGAATCCACTGTCATGGACAAGCTGACGCACGGAATCTGTCACATAGCCAAGATCCTCCGCAATGACCTGCTTCCAGCCAAGGGCCTGCTCCACTTTACGGAACAGATCGATCCCGGGACCTTTTTCCCAGTGACCGCCAATGGCATTTTCTGCACCATATGGAATGGAAAAATACTCGTCAAAGCCACGGAAATGATCGATCCTTACCACGTCATAAAGGCGGAATACGTAGCTCAGTCTGGAAATCCACCACTGATATCCTGTATTTCTGTGGTAATCCCAGCGGTACAGTGGATTTCCCCAAAGCTGTCCTGTTGCGGAAAAACCGTCCGGCGGGCATCCGGCTACAGCCACCGGCACATTCTCCTCATCCAGCTGGAAAAGTTCCGGATGAGCCCAGGTATCTGCACTGTCCATAGCTACATAGATCGGGATATCTCCGATGATCTGAATGCCTTTTTCGTTGGCATATTTTTTCAGTTTCATCCACTGCTCATAGAATTTGAACTGCATATACTGCTGGAATTCAATATCAAAATATAATTCTCTGCGATAGTAGTCCATGGCATTTGCCCAGCGAAGGCGGATATCCTCTGCCCATTTTGTCCACTCAACACCGCCGAACTGATCCTTTACTGCCATAAAAAGTGCATAGTCGGAAAGCCACCAGCTGTTTTCTGCAACAAATTTCTGATAATCCGGATTCTCTGCTGATGTTGCTGTTTTCGTAAGCTTTTGCGGAGAAGCTTTGTAACGGCCTTTGTAGATTTTTTCATAGTCTACGCTGTCTGCTCTTCTTCCCCAGCTGACCTTATCACAGTCCTCCTTTGTAAGGACGCCTTCCTCCACCAGTGCCTTCAGGCTGATAAAATACGGATTTCCCGCAAAAGTGGAGAAGGACTGGTACGGAGAATCTCCGTAACTGGTAGGTCCCAGTGGAAGGATCTGCCAGTAGCTCTGTCCCGCTTCCTTCAGCCAGTCCACAAAATCATAGGCACTCTTTGAAAAACATCCAATGCCGTACTCTGACGGCAGGCTTGTGATCGGCATCAGAATGCCAGCTGCTCTTTTATCCATATCTTTTCTCTCCTTATGTTGAGCCCTGCATCTCAGAGCATCTTATCTATTATCCTCTCACGGATGCATATTCATATTAATCTACGCAACCGTTTGCGTAAATTATACGTCCATTTTGCATGAAGTGCAATGCGTTTTTGTCTTTTCTACCTTTCTTACAATTTTTACATCCTGATTTTGTGCAGTTTTTCATTATGTCAAACAGAATCTATCTGCATCTCACTACCTGATTTTCTGTGCATCTGTTTTTACGCAATTTCATGCAATTTTCCGTGCAATATGTTTGACAGTATCCTTGTTATGAACTACAATATCTCTATCAGACTGAGATAAAAAAAGCCGGATCAGAGGCATACTTCCGCTTTGATCCGGCATATCCGTGAGGAGGCAATTTATGGCAGTAACCATCAAAGATGTGGCAGCTCTGGCCGGGGTGTCCCCGTCCACCGTTTCCAGAACCTGCAAAAATAATCCATCTATCAGTAAAGAAACCAAGGAACGTGTACGCAGAGCCATGGCGGAGCTTGGCTATGAGCCGAATTTCCAGGCCAGCAACCTGGCAGCACAGATTCCCGCTCCATCGGTATCATCCTGCCTCCGTCCCCAAAGGAGACATACGAGAATTCCTTTTACCTTGAGACGATCCGGGGGATCAGCCACTACTGTAACGCACATCAGTATATCAGCACCATTGTTACCGGTCAGAATGAAGAAGAGATCCTTAACGCAGTACGTTCCATGTCCAGAAGCGGTAAGGTTGACGGATTTATTGTTCTTTATTCCCGTGTGAATGATCCTGTTATTGATTTTCTTTTCAGTGAAGGACTTCTCTATATCCTGATCGGAAAACCGGCACAATACACCAATCATACAATCTATATCGATAATGACAACCTTCTGGCCGGACAGGAGGCAACGGAGTATCTTTATGCTCTGGGCCACCGGAAGATCGCTTATCTGGGTGTAGATAATTCCCTGGTCTTTTCCGCAGACCGCAAAACCGGCTATATGACTGCGCTGATCAGCCACGGATTAACCGTACAGCCCGAATACTGTATAGAGGTTCCTGCCGCTTCCCAGAATGAGTTTCAGGAGCTTCGAAAGCTGCTTTTAAGTGAGGAGCGCCCTACAGCTGTGCTTGTCAGTGATGATATTCTGGCACTTTCCCTGGAGCGGATCTGTATAGAAGCAGATATCTCCATACCGGAGGATCTGTCCATTCTTTCCTTTAACAACTCACTTTTTGCCAGACTGACTTCGCCTCAGCTGACCTCCATTGATATTAACTCCGGGCAGCTTGGAATGGAAGCAGCCACGCAGATGATCAGTCATATCGAAAATCCGAGCCTTCCGGCCACAAAGATCATTGTACCTCACCAGCTGATCGAAAGGAACAGCTGCCGGAGGATCTGATCTGCTTTCAAACAAAAAACAGGTATCTTCTCTGCTGACTGTGTATTGACCACCACTTATCGATCTGACATTGGTGGTCGATCTACCGCCCGGCAAAAAGATATCTGTTTTTCATTTTTTATAATACTTTTTATAATGCTTTCTCATAACACCAGTACATATGTCCCCAGAGTTCACACTCTCCCACGTTCTCAAAATTCAGCTTATCATAAGAACGGAGTGCTTTTACATTGTCCTTCGCAACAAGAAGATGTACAGCTTTATAGCCCCGCTTCTTCAGCTCTTCCATCACACCCTTAAGAAGTTTCCCGGCAATCCCCTGATTCTGGAATTCCTGACATACTCCCACCCGGGAGACCTCCGCTGACGGCACCATGGTTTCTGACCAGCATGTGAGACATTCCACATTTGGATCATCATCAATGGAGATCACACCTGCGATATTTCCCGCATCGTCCCGCATACAGAACAGCGCATCTCTGGAAAGATCAAATTCCACTTCTTTTTCTGAAGGATACTCCTCTGTCCACACACAATAGGGCGTCCCCAGCAATGAACGGTACAGCTTCAGAACTGTATCTGCTTCTTCTCTTTTTACACGCTCGAAATTCATTTTATATCCTTTCTCCTGAAAATACATTCTTTTTCCGCCCGGATCTCGCCAGTATCAGGATCACAGCAAATGTAATGATCTCTGAACTCAGGAAGGACACACGCCATTGATCCCAAATAATCCGGAAATAGCTTTTTCCCAGGACCGTCAAATCTGCAATCTGCACCATGTCTTTTCCTGATTCTGGTTTTCATCCCATTTATCATTTATTCTAACTCAAAAAAGCTTCCCTTTTTGTTACTGATAATAACATCTTCCGCTACACCCCGCCGGAAACACTGTCCGTTTTAATGTATACTGAAATTCCCTCTCATTTTCTGCAGCGTCCAGAATTTCCAACGCTTTTCGCAAATTCCGGATATCTTTTTCCATGTGATCCACATAGTTTCCCCGGCCAACCAGCTTCAGATGCGTGATCCCTGCCTGCTTCAGCTGATACAGTGCACACAGTCCACAGCCTGTCTCACCACAAAGATATCCGGATTCATCATATGCTTTCAGATCCGGTTCCTGATTCCACGCCTGCTCCTGAAGAGCCATTATTTTTTCCGGAACAGCATCACCATTCCGTACAGTTCCAAGCCAATAGGACACCCTGCAAAGATATCCCATCTCATCACAGTGAAGAGAATTACAGAATGCTCCCGTAAACTGGCACATTTCATTCAACACAAAGGCCTCGAACTCCATTTCCGCCTCCGGTCGGATCCCGGCCTGTTTTTCCACTTCTCTCTGAGATGCAATAACAGACTGCATATCCCGGAACGTGTTTTTCCGATGAAAGATCAATCTCTTCAGAGGAAAGCGCCGGAACATCTTCAGCATTTCGCTGTTCACTTCCCCTGTCTCTCCGCTGAGATGGATCTCACAGGAAATCCCCCTGTTTTTCAGATAAACAAGAAGCGCCGGATCTGCAATGATATAGCTTCGAAATCCAATTCCCATGCACTTTTCTATGATATCTCCGATCTCCGGATACTGTTCCGGAAGATAATACAGGGAATTGAAGGTGAGATGCACCGGCTTTTTATATTTTTTTACCATCCGGGAAAGAATTTCCAGCTCACTGTATGCTCCAAGCTGAACATTACAGCAGAGAACCTCCCTGCGATTTAACGGCATTACTGTGCCGTATTTTTCCGCCCAGGAAAAGGGTACATAGCCACAGAAAAATTCATCTGCTCCTGCCTGCACAAAACGTTCATATTCATCTATGGACCTAACCCGGCTGTTATTTTCATACTGTTCTCCATGTCCTGTTCCTTTTTTCCGCAATGTATTCTTGTGAAACAGATATTCGTGCTCCACCTTCACAGCCTGCTCATCGCCTGTCATATATTAACAACAATGCGATCCGGCTTTGTGCCTTTTATATTTTTCCACATTTCCATTGACTCCGGAAGTGTTTTATCCACACCAAACAGGGAGTTATACCGCCCTGCCATGTGTAAATGTTCCGGATAAAGCAGTGCGTATTTTTCACAGAATTTCGGACAGTGCTCCGCAAGCTGCTGTGTACCGCGATCTCCGGTGGTGCACAAAGCATACAATGGACAGTACTGCGAAGTGTTTGTCTGATAAAAAGGCAGATGCAGACTGTTTTTTCCCGGCGGAAGCTCCTGTGGATATCCGCAGGACTCCCATTCGTATCTGTGGATACGAAATTCTTCAGCCAGAAAATCCCGATAAAACCCCGCATTCAGGCTGTTTTGCTGAAATAATAAGGTATCACCGGATTTATATTTCATTCGCGGATCCTTTTTTCGTTTATTGAGCAATGTCCCCAGAACAGGATGCAGGCGGGATGTTTTTCCACAGAGCATTTCCACCATGGCCCAGTCATTGACTACGATTTCCACATTCACCCCATGAATACAGCACCAGTTATCCACCTTTTCCAGAAGCTTTCCCACAGACAAAAGCATAAATTCCCGGATATAAGAAAATACCAGTGTGATCTCCGAGCCCTCCGAATACATTTTATCCATGATAGAAAAAGCTGCTCTTCTGTCGGAAACAGGTTATGGCAGAACTGATTTCCAATATAAAATCTGTCCGGTATCCGGCCTGCAAAATAACTGTGAGTGAGATAATTCTTCTGCCAGTAAGACGCCAGAAAAGCCTGCAGCGGCTGGCACAGATATTCTTCATACAGGGAAGTGCAGTTTAATTCCAGGGCAAACTCTGCATTATCCAAAAGCCTTAATTCTTCTGCACCCATTGTATCCTGTGGATTTCCGGAAGCCTTTTCATTTTCTCTGAAAAACCACCGCTTCTTCTGTTCCTCCAGACTCCTGCAGTGCATCTCATCCAGCTCCGCAGGATAACCGGTCAGTGATTTCGCCAGCTCTCCATCGTCTCCTTCCAGCTTCAGACGGATATATCTGTTGTACTCTCCGGCCAGACGCCGAACCTCCTGTACATAATCCTTCTGTTCCACTCTCACAGAATATTCCCTGTAAAAATTATTTTCCGGTTTTCTTTTCAACTGGCTGTTGATCCTGCAGGCATTGCTCCTCTGCTGCACTCATCCCAAACCTCCGGATCTCCACTCTCCTGTACCCGGCTTTTTTCATATCATAAAAACAGATCAGAAACTGCTCCGGTTCCGGGCATTCCTCTGCCAGCCGAAATCGAAATCCATCTTCACCCAGCTCTGTGATCCGGATTTCTTTGCCGTCCATAAAACCGGATAGTAATCCAAATGGTATCATAGCGATCCTCATCAGGAAAGCTTCCTCCCTTCAGACAAAAAAGGAGATGCCATATGCTCCCATACAGCACCTCCCACTGTTCCTTCTTATTTCACTTCTACTAATTCAATTCTGAAATTCAGCTCTTTACCTGCCATCTCATGATTAGCATCGAAAGTAATGGTTTTTTCATCTTTTGCGTTAACTTTAACCGGGAACGGCTGACCATACTGATTGGAGAGGTATACCTGCTGTCCTACAGTAAGATCCTCAGCACCCGGAAGCTGTTCGATCTCAAGTGTAAAGATCGCATCCGGATTCGGCATACCGTAAGCTCCTCAGGCATCAGATGAACATCTACCACCTGGCCAACCTCCATGTTTGCAACTGCCGCATCAAAGCCTTTGATCATCTGTCCTGCTCCGCAGATGAATTCCAGTGGCTCGCCACGGTCATAGGAAGAATCGAACTGTGTTCCGTCATTAAAGGTTCCTCTGTAATGTGTACGGCAGGTTTTTCCGACATTAGGACCTGTGATAGATGGCTGGGAACCGCATCCGCCGCCACAGCCTCCGCAGGAATGTCCGTCTTCATGACCGCCGCAGGAGTGTCCATCCTCATGGCTTCCGCAGGAATGTCCATCTTCATGATGGTGATGATCACAGTTCACACCTGTGGATACCAGCTCGCCCTTCAGATAAGCATCCACAGCCGCATCTACGTCACCCTGTGCTCCGGAACATAACTCAACACCAGCCTCAGCAAGTGCTGCCTGAGCGCCGCCGCCGATTCCGCCACAGATCAGAACGCTGATCCCCTGATCTGCAAGAAGTCCGGCAAGTGCACCATGTCCGGTGCCATTGGAGCTGATCACTTCACTGGAAATAACCTTGTTATCCTCCACCTCATATACCTTGAAAAACTCCGTTTTTCCAAAGTGCTGAAAAATGTTTCCATTATCGTATGTTGCTGCAATTTTCATTTGTAAAACCCTCCATTAGTCAGATATGTATTATATTAGTATATCGTGCAGGCAGGATAAAAGCAAGGTTTAACTTCTCTCTGCCGGCTCTTGCTGTCATTCAATGAATCCAGTATAATAGAAGCATCTGTAAAAATAAAAGATTTTTTGAATAAGAAGGTTTGAACTAAAATGAAATCATACGAAGAATTACTTTCAGATATTGAAGAAGACATGGAACTCATGGGTTCCTCACACATTGTTTATTCCATGGAAGAGGACGACATTGTTACCGATTATGATTATCTTCCATCCGATTCCTGTACGATCTCCATTACCTTAAAGGAACTTCAGGAAAAGCTTCAGCTGCAGATGCTCTATACAAAAGTTTCCGCTCATACAGCCGGAGCAGATAAAAATGCTCCGAAATTAGCTGTTGTTTTTCCGGGCATCGGATACACTGCTGACAAGCCGCTTCTGTACTATACCAGCCGCCTTGCCAGCAAACACGGCTACAAAATCCGCACTGTATCCTATGGCACCCTCCCGGAAAATGTAAAAGGTGATCCGAAGAAAATGAAACAGGCCTTTGACCTTGCCCTGGAACAAACAGAACGCTCCTTAGGCAGCATCGACTGGAATTCCTATGGCAGCATTCTGTTTATTTCCAAAAGCATTGGTACAGTCATCTCCTCTGCCTATGCTTCCCGACACGATCTGACTGTAAAAAGCATCCTGTTCACGCCTCTTGCAGAGACCTTTTCCTTCCCTCTTGCCGGAAGCATCGCCTTCCACGGCACCGCAGATCCCTGGGCCGAAACCAATTCCATCCGGGAACTGGCAGCACAGAAAGATGTGCCTCTCTTTCTCACCCAAAACGCCAACCATTCTCTGGAAACCGGTGATGTACTGACGGATATCTTTATTCTAAAAACCACAATGGAGCGGGTCCAGCGTTTTATTTAACGCCGGTCCGCTTATTTTTCTCCACCCACTAAAAACTGAGGTGTCAGCTTATTCAGCTCACGTTCCATGGAAGTTCTGGAAATATCACTGATGTCCTTCAGGGCAAACACTTTGGAAAAGCCGATTTCCATCATGTAATCCAGATCCCATGCCGGACGCTTTTTATCACTCATAAACAGTTTACTGCTGAGCTCTTTCCCTGTTTCCGCATCTTCATGAGCATGGATACCTCTTCCATATTTTTCCCACATAGCAGCATCATGTGCCTCGTAAATCTTTTTCTTTTCTTCATCATAAAGATGCAGATACCAGCAGGCGTCCGATACCAAAAGACGTCCGCCTTTTTTCAGTACACGCAGCCACTCCTTGTAAGCCTTCTGTGGATCGTCCAGCGTCCATGTGATATTTCTGCAGATAACCATATCAAATGTCTCATCCGGGAAATTCAGATTGTGGCAGTCCATAGTCATCAGATCTGCGGATAAACCTGCTGCCTTTACATTTTCCTTTGCTTCATGGATCATATTTTCAGTAATATCGATCCCGGTCACATGATGTCCTTCTTTTCCCAGCATAATTTCAAAAAATCCCGGCCCGCAGCTACATCCAGTACTTCCAGATGTTCTTTTTCCGGCGCATACTCCAGAATCAGATTCTTCCAGTTTTCTGCTGTTTCACTTTTCAATTCTGCCTTGATCCCTTCGCTGTAAATGCCAGCTTCTCCTTCCCAGTACTCTTTGATCTTATCGTTTTGCATGTCACTTCTCCTTCTTTGTGGCTACTACAATAAATTTTTTTCCCTTGATATCCGTATTTCCAGAAATTCCATCGTCCATGGTCTGTTTAGCCAGCGGTTCTCTCTGATCTGGATCCTGGCAAAGCGTACCTTTTTTAATATCTGAAAGTCCGCTTCCGGACGCTTCTGCGATGTAAATGGCAGCTTTTCATAAATTCCGCTGTTTTCCTTCACGTCAGATCCATATGTTTTTCTTTCTGTAACATAAATAAGAAAATCAGCAATTTTCATATGGATCTTATTTTTTAATGTGGGTTCGACGGTCCGATAGTCTCCATCAAAATAAATGATCCTTCCACCTGGTTTTAATACAGCCTTCCAGCGTCTGAAAGCTTTTTCCGGATCATATAATGTCCACACCGCATCTCTGGAAAGTATTACATCATAGCTTTGTTCCTGTTCCAATGGCAAAGTTACACCATCTTCCTCACAGATTTCCACCTGCTGATGATACTGCCGCATATTCCTTCTGGCTTTTTCTACCATTCCTGATGAACCATCGATCGCTTTTACATCATGTCCCAGACGCGCTGCTATGATGCTCATAAAACCCGGGCCGCAGCCCACTTCTAAAATACGAAGGGGCTCAGGTCCAAGAAGTCTTTTCAATTCTTTTGTCCAGTAAGATACCGTTCTTTTGTTACTCAATTGTTTTTGGATCATATCATCATAATCACCGGAATCTTCTGTCCATTTATTCTCGATCTTTTCAAACATTTTTTTACTCCACTACATCCAGTGTTGCCCAGTTAATGCCTTCATAGGCAGTCGGTGCAAGCTCTACATTGGTCAGTCTGGTATTGTTATAGATATAATCACGGTTCGGATAATACAGCGGTACTGTTACTGCCTGATCATTGATACGTGTGAGGATCTTATCGTATAATTCCGTCCGCTTTTCTTCATCCTGTGTCTTTAATACTTCTCCGAGATCTTTGTTCAGCTCCTCATCGTACCAGTTACTGCCTTTGCTCCATCTTCCGCATAGAACATTGATTTCAGGAATCCATGAGGCATCCAGGAATCTTCATAGCTGCGGTAAATGCACAGATCGTAATCTCTGGTGTTCCAGATCTCATCATAGTAAGCTGCGGATTCTTTTTCTACCAGTCAATACCTACACCGACCTTCTCATATTCAGATTTCAGGAATTCACAAAGAGATTTCCATGAAGCATATTCTTCAGTCTGGAATACCAGTCTGAGGCTCAGTGGTTCTCCGTCTTTTTCTACAATACCATCTCCATCTGTATCCTCATATCCTGCTTCCTTTAACAGTTCCTTTGCTTTATCCGGATCATATGGATAGCCCTTGCTGTTTTCTTCTGTTACATAAGGAACTGTCGGAGACATAAGTCCGGTTGCAGGATTGCCGTAACCATCCAGCAGATCATTTACAATGCTTTCTTTATTTGTTGCATAATTCAGTGCCTGACGTACGTTTATATCCTGAAGCGCCGGTGTATCATAATTTTCGATCAGATAGTAAGAAAGTGTGGAAACCTGCTGTTCTGTCGATAAATTTTTATCTGCCTGGATAATACTGAAGCTTTCGGATGGAATATCCTGAAGATTCAGATCTGCCTCTCCACTCTGAAGCGCCATCACTCTGGCATCACCGTCTACCACCTGTTTCAGAACTACTTTATCAATATTTGGTTTCTCACCGTAATAATTAGGATTTGGTACCAGGACAACCTCCTGACCGCTTTCATAACTGTCGATCATCCACATTCCGGTACCCACTTCCTGACAAAATTCTCCGTCTTCATCCAGTGCACTTTCACAGGTGAAACGGAATGGTCTTGGATAGCTGAATTCGATCAGCAGTGTATAGCATGGTTCTGCGAACTTAAATTCTACAGTATAATCATCTACCTTTGTAACATTTTCCAGTTTGGCCGAAAAGTTACCGGTCACATCCTGTTCCACCCATCTGTTATAATTCCACATCACATTGTCTGCATTAAACACTGTACCATCTGAGAATTTCACATCTTTTCTTAAATGAAACGTATAGGTTGTGCCATCTTTGCTGATATCCCAGGATTCTGCCAATGCAGGTTTAATTTCTCCATTTTCTCCATAACGCACCAGTGGATCATAGATCATTTCATAAAGACGAAAATCCGGACCACTTTTTACCGGGTCACAAAGTTCAGGAGTCAGATCAATGGATGTCATTGCCGTAACTACTTTTTCCTCTTTTGCCTGTACATTGACACCTGTCAGTAAAGTTGCCGCCACCATGCTCAATGCTATCAATTTTGCTACACGTCTTTTCTTCATTTCTTCCTCTCCTTTGTTTGTTTTATATTTTACAGCATATGACATGCCGCAAAATGTCCTGTTTCAATTTCTGTCAATTCCGGTATATGCTCTCTGCATATATTTGTACATCTTCTGCACCGGTTCTGGTATGGGCAGCCCTGTTCCGGAATGGTATCTGAAAATATTTTCTTTTCCTGCGATCCGATTCTTCGCATTTTCGGTTCTTTTACTGGAATAGAATCAAACAGATCTTTTGTATAAGGATGTACGGCAGTCTCCTTTAAGCTGTCCGTATGATCGATAAACTCGACCACGCGTCCCTGATACATAATAGCCACCTCTTTGCAGAGATATGGAACGTTGGACAGATCGTGAGTGATCAGTAAATAAGTCATCTCATATTTTTCCTGCAGCTCATTTAACAGATGCAGGATCTGCTTTCGTATGGAATAATCCAGACTGGATACCGGTTCATCACAGATCACAAGTTCCGGTCTTAATACCAATGCTCTCGCAATATTAGCTCTCTGACACTGACCTCCTGAAATCTGTCCAACATAACGGTTGCGGATATCCGGATCAAGACCCGTCTGGATCAAAGCCTCCTTTACTCGCTCTTCATACTCACCCTCTTGCAGTTTTTCATGTAATTTCAAAATTTCCAGAATATTTTCTCCAATGGTATAACCAGGATCAAATACCCCGCTGCTGCTTTGAAAGACCATCTGAAGGTTCTTGCGATATGGACGAAACTGCTTTTCAGACAAATCCTGCATTTCCTGTCCCTGAAACCAGACTTTTCCATCTGTAGGTTTCTCCAGGCCGGCGATCAGCTTTCCGAATGTAGTTTTACCACTTCCACTTTCACCGATCAGGGCCATGGATGATCCTGCATGGATTTCCAGACTTACATCATCCACTGCCTTCACAATTTTTTTCTTGCCATAATATTTTTTAAATGTTCTGTCTTTAGTAACGTACTCATACTTTTCCCCTATAAAACTGCATCCAACAGTTTTTTTGTATATGAATGCTGCGGATGATAAAAGATCTCTTCAACCTGTTCCGTTTTCCACTATTTCGCCGTCTTTCATGATCGAAACAATTCATCTGCGATCTCTGCCAC
>ENA-OQMZ01000721-OQMZ01000721.1-human-gut-metagenome-genome-assembly--contig:-NODE-721-length-13480-cov-2.025313_pt1 | contig 13480 bp, 19 predicted proteins | sample MGYA00242621_ERZ504862 | MGnify/ENA primary metagenome ERZ504862 (study PRJEB26092, sample SAMD00036393) | human gut metagenome | host: Homo sapiens | study: EMG produced TPA metagenomics assembly of... | reverse complement strand
CTTCTAGGACTAACCGTGCAAGAGTTAAAAAGAGTATCCTAAAGAAATCCAAAACGTATTTCTGGCAAGACATTCATGTCCCGCAAACATCCACGCAAAATCCAAATGCACACCTGCATATTCCACTCCTGCCCCGGCCGTAGCATAACTGGCATCTCCTTTATTCTTATCACCATAATGATAACCGCCACGCAACATGAGATGCTCCATCCATGCATATTCCGCCCCGGCACTTACATTTAACGCCTGTACATCATCGGGGGAAAGCCTGTAACCCAGATCAGCGGTCAAAGTCAACCTATGCATTGATGCAAAAGGCAAGTCAGCAGCACCTCCTACTTTGACCATTGCAGGAAGAGCCTCTTTAGAGGTTAGGTATTTTATTTTCGGTCCAAGATTACTCGCATGAATCCCGACCGACCAACCGGCACCTTCCCAATCCTTTATCTCACGCTTATATAATATCCCCAAATCAAAAGCCACAGAACTCGCACCGTTGCTATTTCCTATCTTACCCATATCCGAATACAGATATTTAAAAGTAGCGGAAACCGAAAGATTCTTTATGACCTCGTATGCATAACCTGCCGCCACAGCTATTTCTTTGGGATGTATTCCCGAAGCATCCTCCCCTATTCCATCCATCTCCGGATAGCCGAAATAACGGAAACCTAACAGAATGGCATTGCGCTTATTAATTTTATAAAAACCGCCTAAACTATGAAGAGAGTATCCAGACTCATAGTCACGCATCCACGGGGAATAAGTATACGTAACCCCACCTTTGTGCATGGCCTCCGATAAAGTTGCCGCACCATTATGGAAAACGGCATTATTTACCCTCGAAATCGCCACACCGGCACCTCCCATGGCTGCGCTGCGTGCATCAACCGGTATAGTCAGATAGTTTGCCGCTCCGGTATTGACAGGTCCGGAATCCTCTTGTCCATAAGCTTTAATAAAAGTTATGCCTATTATAAACAGATATAGTCCTATTCGTTTCATGTCCTATTTCATTTTATCAGGATTAGTACTTGATAAATTTCTCTCTGATCTCCATCCCGTTCGCTCGGTACACCAATGTATAATATCCGGCAGAAAGCTTGGTTATGTCCACAGAATGCAAGGAGGCGGCTTCAAGTTCCAAATGAAGACTCAGCACCTTATTGCCAATGCCATTATACAAAGTCAGTTCTCCATTACCAGCCATACTGCTGCTTACACTAAATATCAGAGTATTATCAGTTACCTGATTGGACTTCAATGTAAAAGGATGAAGATTAGAAACATCTATCTTTAAAGCAGCTGTGGCATCCACGCATCCGTGCCCCAACTGGCCGGTATACCTCGGATTATATTCATCCAAATCGTATGCGCTTTGATAGAGGATTTCCTTCAGAGTTTCCGGTGTAAAACCTTTCTTGCCTACCCCATACTTCTCTATCACCAGTGCTGCCACACCGCTGACCAGCGGACACGCCATAGATGTACCGGCCAGATATTCATAATTACCGGCCAGTTTTGTAGTCGTACTCCATATCCGCCCATCTCCGTTCAATGCTCCTCCGGGAGCAGAAATATCCATATATGTACCATAATTGGAATAAGAAGCCTTTCTATAATCGGCCTCAATGGCTGCAACCGCAACTACCTTGTCATAATCAGCCGGCGCCGCTATCCTGGGGTCAGAAGTATTCGCATTGCCTGATGCAAACAATACAATCCCTCCTTTCATTGGACTTCCGTCAAGTTGCTCTCCGTTGTTATCACATCCGGCATATTTTATAAAGTAATCAATGGCTTCCTTATGTACAGGATTAATATATGAAGAGGTATTCCTCCCCGTTCCGACAGCGTATCCCCAACTATTCTGACTGATAACAGCTCCATTATCAGCACCATATTTAATAGCGGCAGCAATAAACGGATCAGAAGCGACTTCTCCTCCAGTGGAAGTCAGACTTTTTAAAATTTGGCAACTCATGAGTTTCACCCCACTGCCGGGAGTTCCGTTCCCTCCTGCAATGCTGCTGATACCTGTTTCATTATTATTTGTCGCACCAATAGTACCCGCCACATGAGTTCCGTGACGATGAGGGACCAAAATTGCATTATCATCTACAAAATTATAACCATGTACATCATCTATATACCCATTGCCATCATCATCTATACCATTCTTTGGTATCTCACCCGGATTCGTCCATAAATTATCCTGCAAATCAGGATGCTCCTGATTAATGCCGCCATCTACAACCGCTACAATAATAGCCGGATTCCCATTGTATTGTTTCCACACATCAACTAAACGGATATCCGCACCTTCCCTCTGCCAGGATTCTGTACCGGGATTATCAAAATACCATTGTTTGGATAAATCCGGATCATTGAACAACCACTCCCCCACTCTGATACCATACATATCCCATACTGTTTCCGGCCTTGCCTGGAAACTATCTTAGGAACAGGAACAGCCATTTCAATACCATCTAGAAAAGCTACTTCAGCAGCTGCACGAGTCGCTGATGTGTCTTTGGAGAACCAAACATTGTACCATAAATGAAGCCCCTCCTTACGAGTACGTTCTTCAAATTTGCCGGCGTAGGGAAACGTACGTTCCATTCTCTCTATTTTCAAAGAAGAGGCAGCCCGGTCCAACACCTTAATTCCTGTCCTTACCGTGTTGCCAATACTCCTTATCTGCACCTCTTCTGTAGGTTCTTCTTTCAGTTTCACATAAATACAACCCTGAAGTGCATCTTCATCTGATAAATCAAAAATCAGCTGATTCCCTTCCGGTTTATCGGAAACAGAAGGAATTTCTTCTTGATGGCACGAGGCTATCAATATAATCATCAGAAAAAAAAGGACAGTCTTTTTCATTATAATATTCTGTGTTGTTAGTTGAAGTAATTAATTATTTCACAAATATAGCGTATTTCCCCGGTCTTGCAATGAAAAGGGGAAACAACCTCATTGAAATAAAAAGGTAAGCCTTTTTTCTTGTATTTTTGTCCGGCTGCGTTCATTGCTTCACCTTGGTGAAGAAGCGATTTCACTTAGGTAAACAGCCGTTGTCACATGGGTGAAGCAGTTGCTTCACCCATGTGAAATATCAAACGGAACGGAGTGAAGATATGATAAGGAACATCAAAAAACGGGAATAGAGTAAACCAACCCGACAGAAATACGTTGCGTGTCCGGACTCGTGCTTCCCAAAGCCTGCGCACGCCGGTCAAATGATGCCCTTTATATAAAAGATGGGCAAAGATAAGCAGTTCACTATTACGCATCGGGAAATATTCCACACACGCCTGCGCATTCCATGTAGTACGATAAAGCCCTTTCTCAAAATGCCCGTTTGCTTTATAAATGCCTGCCCTCTCATAAGCGCCTTTCAAATAAAGATTCCAATTGGGATGAACGCGATAGTCAAAGTTTACCACGGTACTAAAGTATTCCGCATTCTGCGCCGTGGACGGAGCTGTTAAAACAGGACCTTGCAAATCACTGATAATGCCTTTGCTATCCAGCCCTTCACGAGAATACATTAAATCAATATAAGCAATAACAGGGCCTTTCTCATAAATATTACCCGCCGTAAAACAACAAAGATTCTTACCTTCCGCCAGCTGCCCATATGAGGCCGCATATCGTAATTGTACCGCGTTATCAAAGAAGAACCCGTTCCAATTGACTGTTGACAGAACAGGAACTTTAGCTTTTTCCACTCCTTGCGGCAAACCGTAAAGATAGGTTCATCATTTTCTCCACTACGGTTATTTACTACCTGAAGCACCAACTCATTGGTGGATGACAGATTGAATCTTCCCGCCACTCCTGCCTGATAACAACTGATGTTATCATTAAACTCACTATACTCGCGGACTTTGATGGCATTGACATAATATTCATAGCCACCCAAAGCGATATCTTGTTTTCCGGCAGTCAACGTGAATTTATCAGACATTTTCCAATTCACCAAAGCATACTCAATGGAAGAGGACAAATTATCCAACGAGTGGGGATTGCTGTATTTATTAAAACGACTGACGGAAATGATAAGAAAATTGTTTACTGAAAGAACCTAATATCTCCAGTTTTACACGATTCAGTTTAAAAGAGGCATCCTCTAAATCTCCTTCAATAAAGTTGGCAACTCCCGAAGTGGAGAATTGCAGGTTCATGTGTGCCGAAAGATTCGGATTGCTATTAGGAAACAAACGTCCCACCAAACTACGGATAGAATCATCCGGACTGATTAACGGCTGTTCTTGCGCTTCAAAGTCAATACGACGCATAATAAGATACAGCATGACAAGAGTAGTCTTTTCATGGGGTATTTTCGTAGTATTAAATTTCGGTTAATGTAATAAATCAGGGATAATAAAACCGAAGATGCTTAAATCATTCCTCTTTTCTTCAATTCTTCTGCCGCAACCTCCAGCTCTTTATACCATTCTTCACCAAATTTCCGCACCAACGGTTCCTTTAAGAACTTGTATACAGGAAGGTTCTCTTTTTTTCCCAATAACACGGCGGCTTTACATACATCCCAACGATGGTAATTCACCGCTTTATAAGGGCCATAATCACCTATACGGATGGGATAAAGATGACAAGAGATTGGTTTATAGAAATCGGTCTTACCTGCCCGGAAGGCTTTCTCGATGGCACAATAACAATACCCTTTCTCGTCATAACAGGTAAATACACAATCTTTCTGATTGACGATGGAAGTTACCAAATCGCCCTCTTCATCTGTATAAACCACTCCCTGCTTATCAATCACCGCCCGTGCCTCGGGTGAAAGCTCGTCCCAAATAACAGGAAGCACCTCTTCCAGTTTTTCCACTTCATCCAATTCCACCGGTGCACCGGCATCTCCCTCTATGCAGCACTCACCTTTGCAGGCATCGAGATTACAAAGAAATTTCTCACGAAACACATCAAGGGAGATTACAACATCATCTATCTGTATCATCTCTTATTAAATTAAAATGTCATTCCGGACAAAGTGACGAATCCATGCTTCATTACAGATTCCTCACCTTGTTCAGAATGACAAATAAATATACTTTCTACATTATTTTATCAAATCCCTTCCGGTCATGTCGGCAGGCTGGGGCATACCCAAAATGTGCAAGATAGAAGGAGCAACATCTGCCAATACACCATTTTCCACTTTAGCATTCTTGTTCTCTGTTACATATACAAATGGAACAGGGTTCAAAGAGTGAGCCGTATTAGGTGTACCATCTTCATTCAGTGCATGGTCGGCATTACCGTGGTCGGCAATAATAATCACTTCATAATCATTAGCTTGGCAGCTTCCACTGTATCTTTTACACACTCGTCAATAGCCTTCACTGCTTTTTCAATAGCGTCATAGATACCAGTATGACCTACCATATCACCATTAGCGTAATTCACGACAATGAAATCGAATTTCTGGGTCTTGATGGCTTCTACCAATTTATCCTTCACTTCATAAGCACTCATCTCAGGCTTCAAGTCGTAAGTAGCCACTTTCGGAGATGGAACCAAGATACGCTCTTCGGCATCATACGGAGTTTCACGACCACCATTGAAGAAGAAAGTCACGTGAGCATACTTTTCCGTTTCTGCAATGTGTAACTGAGTCTTACCGTTAGCAGCCAGATATTCACCCAACGTATTTTGAACATTTTCCTTGTCGAACAGAATATGAACACCCTTGAAAGACGCATCATACGGAGTCATGCAATAAAACTGCAAGCCCGGAATAGTATGCATACCTTGTTCCGGCATATCCTGTTGAGTCAGCACAACAGTCAATTCCTTGGCACGGTCGTTACGGTAGTTGAAGAAGATAACCACATCACCTTCTTTGATGGTACCGTCTACGGTAGAATTATTGATCGGTTTGATGAATTCATCTGTAACACCTTCATCGTATGATTCCTGCATAGCCTGAACCATATCGGTGGCTTGCTTTCCTTTACCTTCAACCAACAGGTCGTATGCTTCTTTCACACGTTCCCAACGCTTGTCACGATCCATAGCATAGAAGCGACCAACGATAGAAGCGATTTTACCGGCTGATTTTTCACAGTGCGCAGTCAGTTGTTCGATAAAGCCTTTACCACTCTTCGGGTCTGTGTCACGACCATCCATAAAGCAGTGGATAAATGTATTTTCAATGCCATATTCTTTAGAGATATCGCAAAGTTTGAACAAATGATCGAATGAACTGTGTACACCACCGTTTGAAGTCAATCCCATAAAGTGGATGTTCTTGCCATTTTCCTTTGCGTAAGAGAAAGCGGAAACAATCTCGGGATTCTTCATTATGCTGTTGTCGGCACATGCACGGTTAATCTTTACCAAATCCTGATAAACGATACGTCCTGCACCGATATTCAAGTGTCCTACTTCGGAGTTACCCATCTGTCCGTCGGGCAAACCAACGTTCTCACCGCTAGCTGCAATTCAGAGTGCGGATAGTTTGCCAACAGAGAATCCCAGTAAGGAGTGGGAGTGTTAAAGATTACATCGTCTTTACCTTGATCGCCGATACCCCAACCATCAAGAATCATTAAAAGGGCTTTTTTACTCATAATCTTATTTTGTTTAAAGTTTATCCTTGCTTTTTCCGGGTGCAAAGGTACAAAAAAGCCCTGTCAATGAATAATGTTTCACCTATTTTTTATAGAGGAAGTTCGATGATAAAATGCAGTCCGTCTTTAAATTCCATATCCCGAGTCAATTTTGCATTCATACGCCCGGCAATCATTTCACAAACCAGCAAAACAATATCCGGCGCACCGGCAAGACACGACTCCCTCCCTTTGTTCTGTAATGCGGTTAATATACTTCGGCAAATACTCTAATTATATTATTTGATTAGTACGTACTACACATTCTTCCGGAAATCGATATAGAGCTTCGATTCTTGTGTTATAAAACATACCTTTTCATCTTGCTGTTTATGAATAAATTGCATTCCTTTGCATCGGGACAGTTCAGCACAGTTTGCATTGTCCGCGTAAAACCTTAAACAGTTCATGAAAGTTACCTTTGGACAGCAGACCACTAAAGTGAAACAACTGGCTGATTTACTCAGTCAGGAGATTTCCATGGGCAAATATAAATCGGACTGCACATTACCGTCCATCAACAAACTGAGCCGTGAGTATCAAGTGTCGCGGGATACGGTGTTCAAAGCATTCATTGATTTAAAAGACCGGGGAATAATAGACTCTACTCCGGGAAAAGGTTACTACGTTACCAACAAGCTTACAAACATTCTGCTTCTGCTGGACGAATATTCTCCCTTTAAATACTCGTTATATAATAGTTTTATCAAAAAACTATCCATCAACTACAAAGTAGATTTATTGTTTCATCAATATAATGAACGACTTTTCAATACCATCTTACGTGAATCAATAGGCAGATACAATAAATACATTGTGATGAACTTCGACAATGAGAAACTATCCCCCCATCTTTACAAAATAGATTCGTCTAAGTTGCTGCTGTTGGATTTCGGGAAGTTCGATAAAAAGGATTATTCATACGTATGTCAGGATTTTGACGATTCCTTTTATCATGCATTGGCCGCATTGAAAGAACATCTGAGAAAATATCAGAGACTAGTACTTTTATTTCCCGAAGACATCAAACACCCCCGTAGCAGTTGTCAGTATTTCAATTGTTTCTGTCAGGATTATCACATTGATTCAGCCATTGTGGAAAATACAGACCGGATACAAGTCCGTAAAGGAGAAGTATACATTGCAATCCGTCAGATAGAGGTAGTCAATATAATCAAGCAAAGCCGGACAACCGGGCTGAAATGCGGAGAAGATTTCGGACTGATAGCCTACAATGACACTCCTGCCTACGAGGTAATAGACCAAGGGATTACGGTACTCAGTATCAACTGGGAAGAGCTGGGGCGGAAAGCCGCAGAATTTGTACTAACCGGACAGGAAATAAGAACTTATCTCCCTACCGAAGTCCATTTAAGAAATTCAATTTAACAACTAAAACCTATGTATATCATGAAAAAGTATCCTAAAATCGGGATTCGTCCCACTATCGACGGCCGCCAGGGTGGTGTCCGCGAAAGCCTTGAAGACAAGACTATGAACCTGGCAAAAGCTGTTGCCGAACTGATTTCATCCAACTTGAAAAACGGTGACGGAAGCCCCGTGGAATGTGTAATAGCAGACAGCACCATCGGTCGTGTAGCCGAAAGCGCCGCTTGTGCCGAGAAATTCGAACGCGAAGGAGTAGGTGCCACCATTACCGTAACCAGTTGCTGGTGCTATGGCTCCGAAACAATGGATATGCACCCGCACTGGCCGAAAGCAGTCTGGGGATTCAACGGTACAGAACGTCCGGGAGCCGTTTATCTGGCTGCCGTATTAGCCGGACACGCACAGAAAGGGCTGCCTGCATTCGGTATTTACGGACACGATGTACAAGATTTGGATGACAACACGATTCCGGCCGATGTAGCAGAAAAACTATTGCGTTTCGCCCGTGCCGCCATGCTGTAGCCAATATGCGCGGAAAAAGCTATCTTTCTTTCGGTAGTGTCTGCATGGGTATCGCCGGCTCTATTGTCGATCCTGACTTTTTCCAGGAATATCTGGGAATACGTAATGAAAGCGTGGACGAAACTGAGATCCTGCGCCGTATGGAAGAAGGAATCTATGACCATGAAGAATATGCCAAGCAATGGCCTGGACTGAAAAATATTGCAAGCCAACGAAGGGGAAGACTTTAAGAACCGTCCCGAAAAGCGCAAAACCCGTGAAGAGAAGGATGCCGACTGGGAATTTATTGTAAAAATGACTATCATCATGCGTGACTTGATGGTCGGCAACCCGAAATTGCTTGAAATGGGATTCAAAGAAGAAGCTATCGGCCATAATGCATCGCAGCCGGCTTCCAGGGGCAACGCCAATGGACTGACTGGAAACCAAACGGTGACTTCAGTGAAGCACTGCTCAACACCACTTTCGACTGGAACGGCATTCGCGAAGCATACGTTCTGGCTACCGAAATGATGCTTGCAATGGTGTTGCCATGTTATTCGGTCACCTGCTGAGTGGCTGTGGACAGATGTTCTCCGACATCCGTACTTACTGGAGCCCCGAAGCGGTAAAACGTGTCACCGGCAAAGAACTTACCGGAATGGCTAAAAACGGTATCATCCATCTTATCAACTCTGGTGCAACCACTCTGGACGCTACCGGTGAGAGCCATAATGAAGCGGGAGAGCCCTGCATGAAGCCCAACTGGGAAATGACTGAAGCCGATGTCGAAGCTTGTCTGAAAGCTACAACCTGGTATCCGGCAGATCGCGACTATTTCCGTGGAGGCGGTTTCTCTTCCAATTTCTTGTCTAAAGGCGGTATGCCTGTCACCATGATGCGTCTTAATCTGGTAAAAGGCTTAGGTCCAGTATTGCAACTGGCAGAAGGCTGGACAGTAGATATTGATCCGGAAATCCATCAGGTACTGAACATGCGTACAGACCCCACATGGCCTACTACTTGGTTTGTACCCCGCCTATGCGACAAACCTGCATTCCGTGATGTCTATTCGGTAATGAACAACTGGGGAGCCAACCACGGCGCCATCAGCTATGGACACATCGGACAGGATTTAATAACTCTGGCATCTATGCTACGTATTCCTGTTTGTATGCATAATGTAGAAGACGACAAGATTTTCCGCCCGGCATCATGGAATGCCTTCGGTATGGATAAGGAAGGTTCCGACTACAGAGCTTGCTCAACTTACGGACCTATTTATAAATAGTTAATAAATTGAGAATTGAAAATTAAAAATTGAGAAAGGGTTATATGCCTATCCTTTTTTTTGTTTTCAATTCTCATTTCTTAATTTTTAATCCTCAATCTTTAATTTAAGAAATGAAAGATACAGATCAACCCATCCTGCACAAAGATGGAGTCAGTTACGTACTACCGTTTATATTAGTCACCTGCTGCTTCGCCCTCTGGGGATTCGCCAATGATATCACCAATCCGATGGTAAAAGCATTCTCTAAAATCTTCCGGATGAGTGTCACCGATGGCGCATTGGTGCAAGTTGCCTTCTATGGCGGATATTTCGCCATGGCTTTTCCGGCAGCTATGTTTATCCGTAAATACTCTTATAAAGCCGGTATCCTGCTGGGATTGGGACTTTATGCCGTAGGAGCCTTATTATTCTTTCCCGCTAAAATGACAGGCAGCTACTATCCGTTCTTATTAGCTTATTTTATTCTGACCTGCGGACTCTCCTTCCTCGAAACCAGTTCCAACCCTTACATCTTGTCCATGGGAACAGAAGCTACCGCTACCCGACGTCTCAATCTGCACAATCGTTTAACCCTATGGGCTCTTTACTGGGAATGTATGTAGCCATGAACTTTATCCAGGCGAAACTAAATCCGATGGATACGGCAGAACGAGCCCAACTAAACCCGGCAGAATTTGCAATGGTAAGAGATGCGGACCTGTCCGTACTGATCGCTCCTTATCTCACTATCGGAATAGTCATATTAGTTATGCTTCTAGTGATACGTTTTACCCAAATGCCCAAAAATGGTGACCAGTCTCACAGTATCAATTTCGGTCCCACACTGAAGCGTATCTTCTCCATCCATCATTACCGCGAAGGAGTGGTGGCACAATTCTTCTATGTAGGTGCGCAGATTATGTGTTGGACTTCATCATCCAATACGGCACACGCCTGTTCATGTCACAAGGTATGGAGGAAAAAGCTGCTGAAGTACTATCACAAGAATATAATATCATTGCGATGGTTATTTTCTGTATCAGCCGTTTTATCTGTACCTTCATCTTGCGCTACCTCAATCCAGGTAAATTATTGGCCATACTTGCCATTGCGGGTTGCTGCTTCACCGCCGGAGTCATCTTCTTCCAGGATATCTGGGGTATGTACTGCCTGGTAGCTGTTTCAGCCTGTATGTCATTAATGTTCCCCACGATCTATGGCATAGCGCTTACCGGATTGGGAGATGATGCAAAGTTTGGAGCAGCCGGCCTGATTATGGCTATTTTAGGAGGTTCCGTACTTCCTCCTTTACAAGCAAGTATTATTGATATGAATACCATTTGGAATATGCCAGCCGTAAATGTTTCATTTATCCTGCCATTTATCTGTTTTGTGGTAATCACTATTTATGGACATCGCTCTTATCAACGGGGAAAATATTGATATGCTGAATAAGACCATTGTAAAAAAGTGAAACGAAGAATCTGTTACTACTCATATGAATCAAACAGATTCTTCGCTTTATTTTCAACCAAGTAGAATGAAATGTAAAGAAGTTATCCCATCCTCCTATATATTCTTCAAATTAGAAAGGAATCTCTAATTGGGGATCTGTTCCCAACAAATTAAAAGTCATCCGATGATATGGCGTTGTTCCATGTTCACGGATAGCCGCACGATGCTTTTTAGTAGGATAACCTTTATTACTATTCCAATCATAAAAAGGATATTCTTTATGCAGTTCATTCATATAATCATCACGATAGGTTTTCGCCAGATAGATGCAGCGGCAATAGAAAGATATTTTCCATCTCCTTTTACCACAGTAGTATGCGGCAAATCTGATACTTTTTAAAACGATTCCCATCATCAACAAATGTTGGGGACGAATTTTCAATTGATCCACAGCACGATGCATTGCCAGAAAAGACGCATTAAGGATATTTATCTCGTCTATCTCTTCAGGAGTCACTACACCTACAGCCCATGCCAATGCTTCTCTTTCCACAATCTCTCGCAGCGCATAACGCTGATGCTCCGTCAGTTGCTTGGAATCATTCAGCAATTCATTCTTAAAATCTACAGGTAAAATAACAGCTGCTGCATATACAGATCCTGCCAGACATCCCCTGCCCGCCTCATCACAACCGGCCTCTATCAGATCTTTATTCAAATAAGGTAATAACATAGCTCATCTTTATTGTTGCTTGCAAAGATATTCTTTTAAAAGAGAAACAAGAGTGTCTTTTTACAAAGAAAATCACTATTTTTGCAAAAATACGCTTGATTATGAAAAACAACCTACTTGTATATATTCTCCTTTGCCTGCTGAATCTCTCATGGGCTAATGCCCGTAATAAACAACAAGAAGCCGAGGCACTGATTAAAAAGTCGGTTGAAGCCTTATACAATAATCCGAAGCAGGCCAGTTACTATGCTGCCAAGGTAATTGAATTGTTTCCTGAAGAAAGGCAAAATGATCAAAAAGCCGAAGCAATGTTCTATTACAGTCAGGCAGAAAAGCTATTAGGCAATTTGATGTGAGCATCAAAAATCTATATGACGCATTGGAGTATGCAACTCCTGCCAATAAAGAGCTGAATGGACAAATTTACGCACTGATAGGAGCACTCTATTGTAAACTGACCGACTATAACAAAGCGATCGAAATGAATGAGAAAGCCATCTCAATCTTTAAATCCATCGGAGATCCATTTCTATCGCACTATGCTACAATGATCGTGGCATCATCCATTATTCCATGAATGAGTTCAACACAGCTGAACAATTCCTCAAACAAGCCCTTATAATAAACCGCAGTCAGAAAAATTTAAGAGGGATATCCGCCAATTTGAATAATCTATGTTTATATGAGGGTGATTTTAATGAAAAGCTAAGTTTAATTAATGAGGCCATTATCATCAACAAGAACTTGAATTCTCAATGGTCATTAGGGGAAAACTATAACAATATGGGAAAACAATACTTCTATGCAAAACAATATAACAATGCCTTGATGGCTTTACAAAGAGCATACGAGGTCGCTTCTTCCATCAGTGCCAAAGAACTGATTTGTGATAATTACGAATATTTATCTTGGGTATACGATGCCCTTGGAGACCATAAAAACGCTTATAAATGCTGATACAACTATATACCCTTAGCAAAGAATTGCAAAGTGGAAGTAAATTACGCATCGTAGAACAGGAAATTTCCCATAAACAATATCAAAACCAACAAAGGAAAGCAGAACTAAGAGAGCAAGCTTATGAAATAGAACTACTGAAACGGAACCTGTTTGTACTAGTAATCATATTCATCTCATTGATAGTACTCAGTATATTTCTATACCAATGGTATAAACGCAAAAAGAATATGCAGTTAATGGTTACCCGCTATAATCTGGAGCAATCGGAACATGAATTGGCAGAACTTAAAGTACGACAGCAAGAACTCGAATTAAAATCTGTACAAAGCGCATTATACAACAGTCGTCAGGAAGCTACCAGTTTTGCTGTATTCCTGCATAGCCGCAATGAAATGCTGGAGAAAATCAGAGAAATGATAAAGCAAGGATATAAGATGGACCAACAGGCATTGATTCCTCATCTGAAGAAAGTCAATGCTTCATCAGCCAATATCAGAATGGAGATAAGACGAACAGCACCTTGCTGATGAA
>ENA-OQMZ01000720-OQMZ01000720.1-human-gut-metagenome-genome-assembly--contig:-NODE-720-length-13496-cov-3.210412_pt1 | contig 13496 bp, 16 predicted proteins | sample MGYA00242621_ERZ504862 | MGnify/ENA primary metagenome ERZ504862 (study PRJEB26092, sample SAMD00036393) | human gut metagenome | host: Homo sapiens | study: EMG produced TPA metagenomics assembly of... | reverse complement strand
ATCATCTCCAGCGGCGACATCGTGCCGCATCTTCTGCCCGAAGAGTGGAGCTTCCACCGGAACGGCAACGACCGCTTCCTTCCCTCCACCCGGAACGAGGAAGAGCTGGAAGACCTGAACGAGATGGGCAAGAATGATTTCGGCCCGACGCCGCTGGACTTCAGCTGGCTGGCAACCGACAAAGAGGCGAACGAAGTCATGCTCAGCATGGAGGAGTACTTCATCTCCCGCGAGAACTACCATGAGAAGTACGAAGCCGCCCTGATGGACATGATACAGTGCGCCTTCATCCGCTCGGAGAAGGAGGTCACGCAGAACAAAGTTCTGGACGATGGCGAGGTCATCCAGCGGCTGCGCACCCTCACCCATCTGAAGAATATGGATTACTGGAAGATCTCCCGTGCCGTCTGGGCGGCATCTACCATGAGCCGTGCCGTGCTTAAGCGGGTCGATGTGGAGAATATCCCATCCGTGCGCAGCAGATCGTCGTGCCGATCCTGGCCGTGGGCCTTTGCTATGGCCTCGAGAGCGAGGCTGTGAGCCTCATTGCAAAGTACATCCTGATGTTCGTGGCGATGAAGAGCGCGCCCGACGACGCCATCCGGGCGGCGTTCTGCCACCACTGCGAGAATTACATTGCGCTGATGGAATATTACGCCCCCTCAGAGCACTGCATGGAAGCCACCACCCGCACCTGAAAACCGAAAATTCGGAGACAGCAGACCGCTGCCGGAGTCGAAAGACCCCGGCGGCGGTTTTTCATGCGTAAAATTTTTTGCGCTGGCACGCAATGACATCCTTCGTGTCCGGTAAACGGTATCCTGATAACGCAAAGGGCGGCATCCCCGCCGGGAGCGAGAATGAAGGAGGGCTGTTGTATGCGGAATCGACTGGAACGGAGGCGGCTGACACTGCGCGCCGCAGCACTGTGCATCGTGCTGGTGCTGCTGTGCGGCTGTCTGCTGCCCGCATTTGCCGAGGGGCCGGAGCGGACGGACAGCGTGCCGGACCGGACATGGGACGAGGAAATAGAGGACGAGCCTGCCTGGAACGAAGAAGATGACATCCGGACAGACGAGCCGGTGCTTCTGCCAGCGGAAGGCGGCATCCCCGTCGTGGTGGACGGGCTCGACGACATCGGGCTGCCCGACGAGACGCCGACGCCGGACAGCGGGGCCGTCAAAGCGGACGAGCATTTTGAGAGGACCTATCTCTTCTGGCTCAGCGAGTCGGACGAGGCCGACGGCGGCCTGCCCTACGCGGAACAGACCGTGGGCAGCGGCGAAGAGCTTCTGATGCCCGAAGAGCCGGAGGTGGAGGGAAAGAGCTTCCGCTTCTGGTACAGCCGGGACGACGAAGGGACGGCGGTCCGCTTCGTGCCGGATGAAGGACTGCTCTGGCCGGAAGCGGACAGCGAGTGCAGCCTCTACGCCTGTTTCATCGACGATGAGGCCCAGCAGGAGGAGCCTGTTTCAGACGAGGAAGAAGCATCGCCGTTCTGCCGGAGCTGTCGGAAGAACGGCCCGTTGCCGAGGAGGAAACGCCTCTGGATGAGGCAGAGCAGCCCGAAAAAGACAGATCCCCTGAGGAAGATGCCGGACTTGGCCGAGCGACAACGTAGCCGAGGATAAAACCGCCCTTCCCGCGGACGAACTTGATGAGGATGCACTGGGCTGGGGGGATCGGACTCAGGAAGAGTCGGCGGCAGTCTCCTGCTCAAGACCCCCACCAGCCTGCCCGGCAGCAATGACCCCAGCCAGTGGGCGCCGGACAACAGCGAGTGCAAGTGTCGGTAAGGTGAAGACCTACGGCGCGGCATGAAGATAACGGCAAGAACATCCTGACAAATGTGTCAGACTATGTTGTATCGTGGCCGGGCGGCGCGACTGGCGACGTATGGTCGCTGAAACCGGGCGATGAGTACTGGGACGAGGTCGTCGATGAGATATGGGACGAGTATAAGGACACCATCGAGAAGCAGACCGGCATCACGGGGCTGACGCAGGACGATCTGGAGAGCATCGTTGTGACGCCGTACAAGATCTCGCGCAAGAACGGGACAAAACCGGATAAGCACATCGACTGCATCATCAGCGTCAAGAGCAGGAAAAACTTCACGGCCCGGTTCAACGTCCGCGCCCCGGGCGAAGCGACTACAGCGTCAAGGACAGCCAAGAGTACCAGAGCGGCGAGCGGGTGGAAGAGACGACGGCGGACATCGAAAAAGAGCTCGACATCGGCGGTGCGCGCTATGTCTTTGACGGCTGGTACAAAGAGCTCCCCGGTTCGGTGACGGATGAGCCGGACCCGAAGAAAAAGGTATCGCAGGACGAGTGGGAAGAGGGCTATGAGCCCACCGACAAAGAACTGGAAAACGGCGTCGTCAATTTCTATGCCCACTACGTTCTGGCCGATATAGACCCGGACACCGGCGTGGAGACAGACTTCTTCGGGCTGCCGCTGGTGCTGTGTGCCGGTGCGGCCGTTCTGGGCTGCAAAAACAGAAAGAAGGAGGAAGATGAGTGAAGGAACCAAACGAGGAGCTTGCCCCGGAGGCCCCGCCCGGGACGCCGGAAGCGAACCTGTCTGGACCGCGAAGCCGGAAAAAAGCCCCCTGCTGGGGGAAGTGCGCAGTCTGGCGGTGCGGCTGGCGGTGTTCGCCGCCGTGCTCTGGGTGCTTCTGACGCAGGTGTATCTGGTGACGCAGGCGTCCGGCAGCGAGATGTTCCCTGCCGTGAAGGACGGCGACCACGTGCTGGGCTGCCGGCTGGAAAAAGACTATGCCAAGAATGATGTTGTGGTATATGAGCGCTCGGGAACGCTGCGGGTGGGCCGCGTGCTGGCCCGGGGCGGGGACATCGTGACCCTGAGCGAGAGCGGCGTTGTGGAGGTCAACGGCTCGGCACAGGGCGGCGGCATCCTCTACCCCACCTACCCCAAATCTCTGCTCAGCTACCCCTACGCTGTGCCGGAGGACAGCGTCTTCATTCTGGGCGACTGCCGCACACAGGCCGAGGACAGCCGTGACTTCGGCCCGGTGCAGTGCAGTGCGGTCAAGGCAAAAGTCATCACCCTCATCCGGCGGCGGGGGCTCTGAGCCGCCAAAAACCATACAGGACAAGATAGGAGGAACTTCAGGATAAAACGGAACAAGGCAGAAAAGCTTCTCGCAGGCGTGCTTTCCATCTCTCTGGCCATGGGCGTCAGCGTCATGCCAGCCTTTGCGGCACAGGCGCAAGACTTTCCGCATAAGGATATGTCCCGGGTGTATCTCACCAAAAACTATGAGCTGACCAACACGGGTACGATCTCCCCGGAAGAGACCTTTACGTTTGCGATCGACCCGGTACCGTGACCGACGCATCGGAGGGCATTGAAGCCGCAGATATATGCCGATCGTCGGCGACGTGACCTATCAGCAGGGCGAAGCAGGCAGCGCGAACAAGACCAGGCAGATCGAAATTCAGCTGCCCGAGTACGACAGCGTGGGTGTCTACACCTACATCATCCATGAGGCGGCGGGCAACAGCGCAGGCGTGACCTACTACGGCGACGCCATCCTGCTGCGGGTGACGGTCATCGAGCAGGACGGCAAGCTCCGCATTGCCGCTGTCCACACCGAGGACCCGGAGTCCACCGGCGAGGGCAAGAAGGACGACTTCGACAACCGCTACTCTGCCGGTGAGCTGGAAGTCCACAAGGACGTCGAGGGTATCATGGGCAATAAGGACAAATACTTCGAGTTCACGGTGCAGCTGACCGGTGAGGAGGGCAAGACCTATCAGGACAGTTACGCCATCACCGGCGGCAGTTATGACGCGAACCCCGCCTCGATCAAGATCAAGCCCGGCGAGACGACGGAAGCGACTTTCTATCTGAAAGACGGCGACACCATCCACATCGAGAACCTGCCCTACGGCGTCGAGTACCAGGTGTCTGAGACGCCGGTCGCAGACTATGTGACGACGGAGACTGGCACCGAGGGCGAAGTAGATGAGGCGGTCGAGCAGGCGAACTTCACCAACACCAAGGGCGGCACCGTGGATGCCGGTGTGGCGCTGGAAAGCGCACCCTATCTCTTCACCCTGACGGGTGCTGCGGGCGTCGGGCTGCTGCTGACCCTGCGCCGCCGCCATCAGAAGTAAGCGCGGAAGGAAATAAGGCAAGGGAGGGTGAGGAACATTCGGTGGCAGAAGATGGCCCTGCGGGCGGCGAACGGCCTGGCTGGACGGGGTGACGGCTCTGCTGGTGCTGCTGGCGGTGGTCTGGTCGGGCTATGCGCTGTGGGACAACAGCCGGGTGTACGCCGCTGCCGACAATGTGCAGGCCGGGCTGTTGGCCTTCAAGCCCCAGCCGCAGGAGGACAACAGCCTCTCCTTCGGCCAGCTGCGGGACATCAACCCGATGTCTGCGGTGGCTGACGGCTGGACGGCACGGCCATCGACTACCCGGTGGTGCAGGGCGAGAGCAATTTCACCTATCTGAACACCGACGTCTACGGCAGCTTTGCGCTGGCGGGCAGCATCTTTCTGGATGTTGACTGCGACGCGGATCTCAGCGGGCGGTATTCCCTGCTCTACGGCCACCATATGGAGAACGGGCGGATGTTTGGCGACCTCGACAAATACAAGGACGGCGCATTCTTCCGCCGGAACACCACCGGCACCCTGACGCTGCCCGGCGGGAGCTATCGGCTGGAAGTGCTGGCCTGCCTTGTGGTGCCTGCGTCGGAACAGGCCATCTTTGCCCCGGGCAAGTGGCAGGCAGACGCAGGCGGGCTGCTCCCCTTTGTGGAGGAGAATGCCCTTCAGATGGATGCACAGGCCCTCCGTGCGCTGGAAGAGGAGCCGGAAGGAGCGCAGTTCCTGGCGATGGCTACCTGCTCGGGGGAGTACACCGACGCGCGGACGGTGGTGCTGGCCCGGATGGAACCAATGTCAGACCTGCAAAACGGAAAGGAGGAGAGCTTATCATGAGAAGGCTCCCGAAAATGGCAGCGGCCCTGCTGGCAGCAGCGCTTGCGGTAAGCGCTGCCCTACCCGCTCTGGCCGCAGACCAGCGGGCGGAGCTGGAACTGGCTGCTCTATAACAAGCCCTTGGAGTATGCACAGATGGTGCTGAGAGGGAGATGGAGCACTATCTGTCGCTGGGGTGTGACCACGGCAGGCTGGAGGATTGACCGTCAACTTCCATAAGGGACACGATGCCCACCGACCTATGGTTCTCGCCATAAGCTGGTGGGCATCGCTGCATTATCAGAGCAGGGGAGTCATATAAAGAGGAAGGTACACAATTCCGTCTTCTTCTTTCAAATCACTGGTATGCAGCACATAGGGTGTGCCAGTTTGTTCAGCATAGCGCTCCATAAACTTCCGCAAGGAAGTCAGCGTATAGTTTTTGCCGGACTTGACCTCAATGGGCGAGATATTATGCCGATTGCTGATTTTGCTCTTGGCAATCAGGAAGTCGATTTCCATCCGGGCATCTTTATCGTCCCGCGACGGATTAGAGTAAAAATACAGCTTGTGACCGCTGGCGGCAAGCATCTGCGCCACGATGTTTTCTATAATCATGCCCTTGTTGACTTCCAGTTTATCGAACAGCAGCTTTTTATAGATTTCCTCGCTGACCAGTCCATTTTCATCAAAGGCATGGCTGATAAGCAATCCGGTATCTCCCATATAGCACTTGAGGGTCATGCGATCCATGTTCAGCTTCAGACCAATATTCGGCTCCGTGGAGTTATAGCAGATGTTGGCGATCATGGCATCGTCCAGCCAGAACAGTGCATCTTCATACTCCCGGAAGCGGGCTTCCTTTTTGAGCGAGGATAGTTTGAAACGCTTTTCATGCTTTTGGAGTTGGGCAGGAATTTCATCAAAGATACTCTCTACCTTCATCTCATAGCCGGTGGCGTGTTTCACGATGTCTGCCCGGTAAAGGGTCAGAATATCGCGTTTGATACGGTCTACCCGGTCAAAGTCCTTGCTTTCCACATACTCCTGCACCGCCTGCGGCATTCCACCCACGATAAGATACTGCCGGAAATAGTCCATTGCCTTTCGGTGCATTACCTGCCCCATGGACTTGTGGGCTTCAAACCGCTTGCGGACAATGTCCATCAAGGTATCATTGCCCATCGCCCACAGAAATTCCTCAAAATCCATCGGGTACATCTTGATATGCCGTTCCTCGGATGGGATGACGATATCTTTGACATTTTTCTTGATGGACATGAGCGACCCTGTTTCCAGATAATCGTACCGGCCATCCGCAACCAAATACTTGATAGCCGCCCGTGCGCGAGGAACATCTGAACTTCGTCAAAAATAATCAGGGATTCATGTTCATACAGTTTGACATTATAATAGCCGGACAGATACATGAACAGGGTGTCAAGGTCGTTCAGGTAGTGTAGAAACAGGTCTTTGACTTCGTCGCCCACTCGGTTGAAATCAATCAGCAGATAGGATTTATATTCTGCTTTCGCAAATTCCTCTGCCACATAGCTCTTGCCCACACGCCGTGCGCCGTCAATTAGAAGTGCCGTTTTTCCCGCACCGTCCTGTTTCCAGTTGACAAGCTGGTCGTATATCTTCCGCTTCATCGCAAGCCCTCCAATCACGAAAACAAGATTTTCATAAAAATCAGTTTATCACGAAAGCAAGATTTTTGCAACAGCTGTTTCTCACGAAAGCGAGAATTTTGAAGATGTGAGCTTGGATGAACAAGGCACAATACGCTGAAATCGTCTTTCAGGCAAAGAAGGTCGAGTGGGAAAGGATTGTACTGCCCGATGAGTACAGCTATCTTCCTCTATCTTAGAGACAACACTGCGCAAATATACGATATACTCCCAGCGTTCTTCTATGGTCACCGTAGCAGAGTTCCCGATGGACTAGCTTCCCGGAATTATGGCTGAAAATATAGAGCCATCTTACATTTATAAGAACCAGCCCGAGTGAGAAACCAAATCGACGAATCAGCGCAATATGGATTGGAGACTTATAATAGTGGAGCAACGAAGCCATCAAATTGCTTGAACTGATGCAAAAATGACGATATAATTGCTCGTATAAAGTAGAAATTTGTGATATTTTCACGGATGAGCACTGTGTGAGGAACTCAATATGAAAAAATGGAAAAGTCTTTTTGCGTGCGGACTGGTTTTACTTCTGACGGGATGGACGATGCTGTGCATCCCGTTCAATGCTTATGCCCAGACATGGGAAGCGGAAAGCACAAGCACAAATATCGTGGCTGTCGTGGACTGTAGCACAAGTATGCAGAGCAGCGACAGCGACTGGAAAATCCCGGAATCGCTGGATATGCTGGTGGATATGTGCGATGATGAACAGGTTCGTCTGTCGTTGATCGTATATGGAACAAGTGCGGAGACAGCATTTCGGGATTTTCCGCTTTCTGCGGAAAACCATGAAATGGTAAAAAAGCAGATCCATCAGGCGCTGATGGTGCGCGGATATAATCTGGGCCAGACGGATACGGGTGCAGCTCTTGGGCTGGCGCAGCAGATTCTGGAACAGCAGGCAGGACAGAACAATATGGTTCTGCTGTTTACAGATGGTGCAATCCGGGCAACACGGAATGGCCGCACGAATGAAATTTCGGAGCAGGAAGTAGATGCGTTTGCAGCCTTTGCGCAGAACAACGGCGTTGTGGTCAACACGCTGGGTCTGTTCAACAAGCAGGCAGATGCAGCGGACGTGGAAACGGCAGAAGAAGAGCTTTCCATTCTGCGCAGCAAGACGGGCGGCATGTATCAGCGTGTGGACGACCCGGCGGACATTCCTGATTTTGTGATCCAGCTGCTGGCAGGCTTGCTGGATGTGAAAACGCTGGACCTGAGCAGCCCGACCGAAACAACAGTGGACGGCAAACACGCCTGGCAATACGACTTTTCCATTTCCGACCAATACATCAAGGACCTGACGGTGGTCTGGCCTGCACCGGTGAGCGTAATACAGGATATTCTCATCAGCGGTCCGGCGACAGATGGAACGGCAGTATCCCTGAACAACTGGACGGATGGAGAATGGGTCTCGACAACGCGGTACAATGCAAAGCCCGGATACCAGGTCATTCGGATCGATACAGACGGGCAGAAAAAAGGCGACTACTCGGTATTCTTTGTAACAAATGAAGCAACTCCGGTTGCAGCAGAAGGCTTTTACCTGTACGATGTCAATCTGAATGTAGAAATCGGTGCACAGGACATTGGCGTGATGCAGTCGTTGCCGATCGAGGTCTACCTGACAGACAGTCAGGGTTACCGGATCGACGATGTGGATTTTCTACAGACACTGGCGGTAGAGCTTGAGATCGTGAATCAGCAGAATATGGGCGTGGAGGTCGAGGAAAGCGCCAAAGCATCGGATATCGTTTCGGAGCAGGACAGCTATACCAGAGAGCTGAAGCTGTACAACGATTCGTTCCGATTGGACTTTGTGCCGGAGCGCGCCACGGATTATCGTCTGGTGCTGCACGTATCCAATGCGTATTTTTCGCGCACCTCGACGACCCGGCAACTGACCGTACATGACCAGCTGGATGTGGTGAGCAGCGTGGTGACGGCAACACCTCGCAAGAACCGTCCGGTGGAAGTGCGTGCTTATCTGATTCAGCAGGACAACCACGATAAGGTGGTCGGCGAAGAGTTCTATCGCCTGTCCGGCATGTATGTGGAGTTTACCAACCAGTCCACCGGCGCAGTGCAAACGGTTGAGATGCAGGCTGTCCCGGATGGAAACGGCATGACCGCTTCTTATACCCCGACCGATGAAGGCGAATACACGACTGTAGTCAGGATGAAGAGTCATCGCGAGAATGTGACACGTTCGGGCGAGAAACTGGGCTTTTCGATTCAGGATCGTCCAATCACAAAGCAATTTGGCGTCAAGGATCATGAGAGCAGCGGACTTATGGAAGGCCTGTTCAAGCATTACTGGCAGGCAGTATCATTGAGCTGGCAGGAGATACGTTCTTCTACGATCCAGACGGGGACAGCTACCGTCTGGAGGCAGACCTTACCAGAGGCGAAGGCGAGTACACACTGTTTGATAACATCTTTTCCTATACGGCGTCTGGCAAACAGACGATGGAAGTTACATTGACGGCGCGGGATTACTCGGGCAACGCCGCAGTTACTACGATTCAGATCCGAGTGTTGTCGATCGTTGAGGTGATTCTTTTGACGGTTCTGCTTGTTTTACTTGTGGTGTTTGCGATTGCGGCATTGGTGTGGGTCATCCGCTGGTGCATTACCCGCTCCCGCAAACTGAAGGGCGTCGTTCGGATGGACGTATCGCTGAATGGTGAGCGGCTGGAAGAGGCGTTCAAAAAACAGCTGGATGAATTGCAGATCGGGCGTTTCTACATTCCGCTGGAAAATCCCAAGGTGGAAAGCCTTGCGGATGACGAGCGTCTGCGGCCCAGAACAGATCTGATCCATGGTACGTTCCTGGATGAAAAGATCTCGTTTAACCGAATGCTGTATGCCTGCGCACAGAGCTACCGCGCAAGCCGTGGCGGAGAAGATGGCATTTATCAGTACCTGAAGAGCTGCGGTACGGCGCCCGACAAGACGAGCGGCATTGTCGGACAGAAAAAAGGCATGCGGTTTGGCATCCGGAACGTAAGCAACGAGCCGTCCATGGAAAAGGCGTTTGTGGAAGACCGTAAGCGGAACGACCGTGAATCTTGCGTTGTGTATATTCCGGCAGACAGCGTGGCAAATGAGCGACTGGCCACAAAGCTGGGGACGCCGATCGGTGGTATCAAGGTCGTCCTGCGCTACTATCCGGCAAAGGAGCAGCCGCAGCCGAAGGTGCGCAAGACAAAGAAAACAAAAAGTGCAAGTGCAGAACCGGAAGAGAAGGAGGCGGCACTGAATGTGGAGTGATGCAATGGGACAGGGAGAAAAGGCATACCCGTTTGTTTGCCCGGAATGCGGCGAAGAAGTGCGCGGTAACGAACGGCATTTTTCGATTCAGCCGTTGCTGAACCGTATCATGCTGACGATTGAAGGCAATCGCACCAGTATTGGTGAAGAACTCGAGCGCTTTATCACGGTTTACGCAAGCTTTGGCGCAGAGTTTCTGAGCAGCCCGCTCCAGACCGTACAGTGTGAAACGGCAAAACCGGAGAGAGCACAGCTTACATCCTTGAAGATCAGCATGGAAAGCCTGCTGAATCAGATGGAAGTGCAGATGCAGCTGGAAAAGGGAATCCTGCGAAAAATTGTACATTACCAGCAGGTAGAAGGCGGAAATCTGGCGGATAAGTATCAGGATCTCTACCGGGACGTGGCTGCGGGGAAAACGCTGAGCAGAGAAGACTCAGGCTTTCTCTTTGACTATGCGCAGGCACATGACAAGATTCTGAAAAACATCCGTAGTCGGGATTTGTCCAACAACCAGGTACGTGAACAGGAACTGAATGAATTTTTGGATATCCTTATGACACTTTGCAGCGCTGAATCCAAAGACCATAAGGGAATGTCAGTTTTAAGCACTCGATACCAGATCATGGCAGCATGGTGCTTTAAAGTGGATGCAACGACAAAAGTCGCCGTGCCGGATATGCTGTATCTGGAATTGTCGGATGAGCACGGCACAGAGGTGTGCAGCAGCAAGGAAGCCTGCTGCCCGCACTGCCGCAAAGCAGTCAGCAAGTACTTTGGTGCTTACCCGCAGAAGATCATCGGTGTGCTGGGCGGCCAGTCTACCGGCAAAACAACGTATATGGCAGCCTTTGCGGATATGCTGGATCACACGAATCTGGATGATCTGCCCTTTACAATCAGCTACGAGCCGGAAGGCGATGCGCAGTGGCGGCGCTTTCAAGCATCGGCCAGGGAGGGCAACTTTGGTGCTATGTGGGCATACCAGAACGGCTATCATGCCCAGAAAACGGACCTCCAGTCCGAGTCTGCGGTCTCCCTGAGCTTTTTGGTGTCGCCCAAGGAAAAAGGCAAGATCCCAACGATCTATGTCTTGGCTGATATTCCCGGCGAGGTCTTCAATGGTGCGGGAGGAAACAAAATCAACGAAACCATCAACAATAGCCGAAAAATCTTTCAGAACTGTCAGGCAAGGCTGATGACACTTTCCTGCGACCCTGACGATGCGCAGATCGCAGCGGCCAACTTCAAAGAATGGATCAATCAGTTCAGCAGAGTCAATGTGCCGTCGGCTTTCCTGCTTACCAAGTTTGACCGGAGTGAAAAGAGACCGGCTGTGTCGCTGGCATATCCAATGAATCCGACAGAGTATCAGCGTATGTGCGGGGCAAAGATGGCGTTGGCGTGTATAACATCGACCGGATGAGCACGCTTTGCCGCTATGCCAAACAGCAGGAAGACCTGCTCTCACCCAACCTGTTCACAAACCTGCTGAATGCGATGCAGCAGGAAGAAGCAGATCCGACGGAAATTGCGCTGAATGCATTCCTGCTGAACTCCGGTACGGCCAACTACATTGACTATGTAGATGCAGATGATGAAGAAAAGCAGAAAGACCGCGTCAGCGTGGCGCGGAGTGAGCGCTATGGTGTGTTGGCGCCGATCCTGTGGCTTCTGGCACTGGACGGATATATCTGCCGGGCTACGGCGAAAATGAAATGCTGACCTACAGTGCAGCGGCGGAGGAGCAGCTGCAAAAACTGTGGAGGAAGGAATTGTATCGGCCAGAGGATGTGGACTGATACGCATAAAAGGAGCGGACGACAGTGTTTCAGTATGGATATACAAACTTTCAGAAAAAAGGTTACCGCTTTGCTTCAGAAAACGAGTTTTTCCACGCATCATTGAAAAACCGAAACGCAAAGCTGGCGCAACTTGTAAACCACGTTGACACGAAACACACGGCATATCTCGAAGCAGAACCGACGGCCTATCTGGGAATTTTTACGGATCTGGATTCCAATCAGGAAAATCAGCGGTATTATTTCCAGCGGTCGGGACGCATTCTGGAGCGCAATGCCGGGTATGCGCAGGGATATGTGCAGGATGTTGCCAAAGAAAATGATGAAGCATTCTTCCGAGAGCCGTTTTTACAGCTGCTGTGGGTACCTTTCCGGACGGGACAGGAACTTGTGCAGCTGCCAAGCGAGGATTGTGACCGGTATTTCCCGGATGTAACAGTGGATGCGTTTCACCTAGAGCAGAACCCGATAAAACTGGAGCAGGGACTGTTGCTGCGCATTCTGGAGGAATTACTGAAAGGGCACCGTCTGGTCCTGCATATCGACCAGCAGGGTGATCAGGCGCCGCAGTATTCCCTCGGTGTGTTGCGGCACATCTACGAGTGTCTGCCTTATGCAATGCGCCGTAACTGCGGCTTTGCGACCAATGTTGCACCGGAACGCTTTTCGACCAACATTGACGCGGACCGACTGCCCGGCGCAGTCCAGCTGTGTTTGGTGGACGGTGATGTGGAACTGCCGGGACGAGTGTCAGGCTTTACAGTTCTGGAGATGGGTGAGACCTATCCCGTAGCAGACGAAAATCGAGAGTTCCTACAGATGCTGACGGTGGACAGCGACACCAGAAGAAATTTCTTTGAGATGGTGCAGGAAAACTACGGCTTCCATCATGCAAGTATGGAAGAATACCGCACCATGTATCAGCTGGCAATGCATCTGGCTTTGCCTATCAATGTGCAGGCGGTCGAAATCTGGGCGGATGATTATAGGACACTGCCCAGAATCCGAGAGAACATTGGCAAATGCGTTGCGGAAAGCTGACGGTCTCCATGGCGGAACAGGCGCTTTGGAGTGTACCGTTGCCAGAACTGGAAAAGGTAGCAGATTTGGCGCGCAGCGAAAAAATGACTGCTGCGTGGGAGCTGCGGATGTTCAATGGAATCTATGCAAACGATGAGCAGACACTTCAGCGGCTGGCAGAGACCGTGACCGAACGATACAGAGTGCTTTGCAGAGAGCAGGCAGGTGCATTGCGTCGCGGATATGAGTTTGCAACCGAAGAAAGCAAAGAGAAGCTTTGGCAGACAGCACAGCTTCCGCTGGAAAACGACCTGAAACTGCCTGCCAAATATAAGGACAACAAAATTGTGGAAGCGCTGGGCCAGATGCTTCGCCCGCCATTCAGAAGCTGGCAGACAAGGAAAAGGCCAGTTATGAAACCAGATTGCAGGCAGAACAGCATGAGGCAACGGAGCTGGTGCAGAGATGCGTGGATCTGGGACAGCTGGTTCGTTTTTGCCGCTATCTGTGCGAGTCGCAAAAATATTCGCTTTGCCACGATGCGTTTGTGGCGGGCGGCAGATTTGGTGCGCAGAACAGCTATGGCCCGGAATGTCTGTGCACTATCGCAAAGCGCGTGAAGGAATATCCGCTGCCGATCCACCTGGATGCAATGGAAAAATCCACCGCAGAGGTGGAAGCGCTGGAAGAAAGCGTGCTTTACAGAGAGAAAATGGTCGGCTTTGAAGAACCGGTGGTTCAGGCAGCCGCAAAAG
>ENA-OQMZ01000717-OQMZ01000717.1-human-gut-metagenome-genome-assembly--contig:-NODE-717-length-13524-cov-4.332388_pt1 | contig 13524 bp, 17 predicted proteins | sample MGYA00242621_ERZ504862 | MGnify/ENA primary metagenome ERZ504862 (study PRJEB26092, sample SAMD00036393) | human gut metagenome | host: Homo sapiens | study: EMG produced TPA metagenomics assembly of... | reverse complement strand
CCAGATTCAACGGTAGAATCGATAATGCAAAAAACGCCAAAACTTCTTGCTTTAAAACAACTGCGACAAAAGCACAAATAATCGTAACAGCAATTTCAAAAAACCTCAGTGTAGAAAGATTTGTTCTTAAATCTTCTCCTCGGATATCTTGAACATTTTTCCCTCCGTATTTCAAGTACATTCCATCGACAAAGCCAAAGTGGAACAGACCGGCATAACTTACATAAAGCTGAAATGTCTTTATCGTTGCGTAGCTTTCCACGCTTAATTCCTTTGGAAGGACAAAATTTGTTATCAGGTTAAATCCTAAATTGATAAAATTTGCTATAAGGACGTACATCAGTCCTTTTTTCAGTGATGTTGACATTGTAGACTTTCTCTTCCTTTATTTTTTGAAGATTCAATGCTCTCAATCTTCAATTCCACTTTATATCGTATTAAACACGATTCGAAGTTTTACTTTTTCAAATGTTCTCTTGGTTGTTTTCTTTTTATTATACGGGAGCATCAAAATCTTCAATTTATATTTCAAATTATCTTTGTATTCTGCAAAAAATATAAAATCTTCTTTTGTTTTTTCTGGCATCATCTCGGAATACCCTTTTAGTATTTCCTTCGCCATATCACTTCTAAGGACATTTTTATTTTTAATGATCCCCCTCAGTGTATCTTTCAGAGAATGCCTTTGTGTCCCAAAACATTTGCATCATGCTGTCTATACATGATATAGGCATTCTGATCTGAATAAAAAAAGCCATTCACAGCAAGACACACAAAGCTGATCCAGCTATCATGCATACTAATTACTGAAGGTTTGTATTGTTTCAGCTTTTCCATCAGTGCTTTATTAAACACAAATGTACATCCTGGTGTTCCATATGTCAGAATATCATACAATGGATTTTTAAATGTATTATCTGTAAACGATTTTCGGATAAATGTTAAGTCTTTGTCCACCACTTCAACTGCACTACTGTATAAAGCAGGCTTGTCTATATTTTCAATACGTTTTACAGCAGAAATGATTTTTTCTTCTTTCCAGACATCATCCTGATCACACAGCGCATAATAATCGTAATTTATATCCGCTTTCCAAATCAAGTCCAGAAAACTTTTCGCGGGTTTTAAATTATTCCCTCCATAAACTTTAACCCTATCATACTTTTTCAATATTTCAACCGTTTTATCTGTAGAACCATCGTCACGCGCAAGAATATCAACATATATGTCCTTCTGCGCTAGTACGCTTTCCAATAGTTCTGGTAAATATTTTTCGCCATTATATGTAGATAATAATATTAAGCATCGACACATACTACACCTCTCAAATTATTCGCTTGCAATTGCTTGTGCTTTCGCATTATATGTTATATATAAAGCAATAATTACCCAAAGCAACTGCGATACATCAGCAACAGACAGCATTACCGCCACATAGGACACAAAACAGAGAAAAAAGCTGTTATTCATGTTTCTTGAATTTTTGAATGTTGCTTTTTTCCAAGAAGATTTAAGAAGCGAGTAGAATAAGCTAAAACATGCAATTCCACCTAACAAACCTTCCTCTACAAAATATCCAACATAACCGTTGTCAATGGTATCTCTTACCTGCCATACTCCATTTATACGATAACTTAATTTCCCCCTTGTATGGCAACTTGCTCCCAGTCCAAATACTGCATTATGTATCAGCATCCAAGAAATACCCGATAACTGTATCATTCTTGACGAAAGCCCCGTTGAAGAATTTCCGCCAAAATTTTCAATTGTTTCTCCACTATCTCCAAACGCAATTATTATTGATTTAATTATGTTTGTAAATTGTTGTGAAACAGTCGGCACCGCAAAAGAAACGAACACTGCCAAACAAGCAATTACACAACCTGCACAAAAAATTTTATTTCTTGTTTTTTTATCTGTAATAAGTATAAACACCAAAAGCAACGCAAGCAGTACAACAATTGTTCCTCTTGACTCTGTTAAGAATGCTGCGACAATATTTAGACCAAGAATACATCCATTCCACCTTCTTCTTTCATTTTGCCACATATACAATGCTAAGGGGATAATAAGCGCACAATACATTGCATAGTATACCGGATGCCCAAATGTAGCTTCTGCACGAATGATGCCCATTCTTACCGTAGACTCCATTAAAACATTCCGAGATACCGTATTCAAAGAATAAAACAAATTTGAGCCAATCAGAACATTGATAATGCTGATAACTGCTATTATTCCACTTGCATCTACGATTGTTTTCACGCACAGATACACATCTTCTTGATCCTGTATAATTTGACAAATCAAGACAATCAGTATCAGTTGTTCAACAATGACTGTAAACTCCGTATTGATTGCATCAGATAAGCTTGAAACATAATACCCGTTTGCCAAAATTCTTGCTGCAAAATAAATAATCAACGGCCAATATAGGCCAGTTGCTTTCAAGGGTTTCCTAATTAGTATTATTTTTTTGTTTCGGAAACATACACATAGAAGAAGTATCAGCAACAAAATTCTGCTGGCTTTCAGAAGAGGCATACCTCCACCTAGTTCAATTGAAAAATAGTCCGGCAATATCGGGTAAAATGCCATAAAAAATATAATGAATTTTTTATTTCCTCTCGATGCCGCCCAAATTGCCGCTAATATAAAAACAATCAAAAATATCATAGTTATATTACTCCATATCGCATTCTTTCCATCCTGTATTCTATACTTTTTATCGTTTTATTCTACCCATCACTTTTTTTATTGTTCTTTTTAGTCCTTTGGGTACCATCCCAGAAATCGTATACTTTACAATATCTTTCTTACAGGTTTTGTGGAAATACTGATCCACGGCCTCATAACCTTTTTCCTTGTACAGTTTCAAGATTTCCTCACGCTTAGGACTATATTTACTCGGAGAATACAACTGATCATTATGTTTTGCAACTTTTTCAAAATCCGAAGTCATCAGCGCAAACTGATCTTCACACTGTTCCAGAACATTATTGCCTTTATCCGTATTGACCAATAGGCAAGAGATTCCCTTTCCATTGGATAGTCCCTGCTTTACATCATAGGAAGGATATTCCTCATGGAACCCCCAGAAATCGCCTACAGTCAAATCACCTACACGCTCTTCTGATGCAAATGGGCAGGAATAACAATTCTCACGATATGTATAAGACTTAGAAAAAAAATGAATGTATGCAGTGCATCCGCCCATCAACACTTTTTCCTTAAATCCATGTCCTTCACCCACATAGACGCTCCGCGTGATCATTCCCTGTCCTTTGGTCTTATCTCTGAAATAGAACTCAGTAATTTTACCACCAAGTTTTTTTCCATGAAATTCTATAAAATCTTGAAACAATCTCTTACTAGGAACACCATGACAAATGATATCTATTGTAATCAGGTTGTTATATTCTTTTTTCAAGTATTTTTTTAACCCAGCAATCTGACAGGGTGTTCCAGAGAATAAAACTACTTTTCCCTGTATCAAATCCCGCTTTGCCTGCGAATAAGTATCTCCAATTTCGCTCTGAACATACTTTGAACCCTGTAATAAGATCAGCTTATCCAGTGAATCAACGCGAATATGTTTCGGTTCCAGTATTCCATTTTCCATAGGGAGTGCTGCACCGTATACTATGCCCTCGTTCTTCAAAACAGCTTCTGCAATCACTGCAAAAGCACCACCAGATGCGGACTTCCGTAACAAAACACTATTTTTAGAGGCAGCTGCATAAACCTTTTTAGGTTCTTCCGTTTTGGGTTTGTTCTGGTACCCACAAACCGTCATACATGCTCCACACTGAACACATAAGTCCTGCTGAATTACAGGATAGATAAATCCATATTCATCCGCCTGCATTTTAATTGCCGATTTCGGGCAAATATTCATACAAGCTCCACATCCACAACATTCTTTTTTATCCTTGTATAGAATAATCTCGCTCATCTTTTTTCTCCCACCAGAAATTCATCCGCCTCCTGAACCTTTCTAGCGATGTATTCCTGTGTCTGCATATAGTTCATCGGCTTATTCAGCATGTTGATCAGTTCTTTTTCTCTTCCAATTTCAAGAAGTCTTGATGGAATTTTCATATCTTCCAACAGGGAATGTATTTTATTGATTCGATTTTTTTCAGTCGGATAACATACAACCGGCTTTTCATACTTGATAGAAAATACCGTCCCATGAAATGTTCCAGTAATTATTTTTTCCGCATTTCGGAACAAATCAACCCATTCGTAAGGACTCAGATTAATAAATCCTTCATCATAATATGTTTTATAATCACCCGCGCCGATGATCTTCAAGCTGTTATTCTGTGCATACTGTTTCAATTCCTCCACCATAGAAGGTGTCAGTTTACAATCATAAATCAATATATATTTGTATGGTTTCGGCTGAATATTATCTTTCTTAATATTAGCATCAAAGTTATAGAGGAATGTCGGATCAAGCATCTTTTCTGCGTTTCTTCCAGAAACTCTTTCAATAAACTTTACAGTTTCTGTATCACGTCCTGAAATGCGGTCGATATTCTTCAATCCAGAGGCAACCTCTGCCGGAACCTCTGTATCCTCCGTTACAGCCCCCACACTTGGTGCATAAGCAATTGTCTGTTGTTCTTCAAGACCTGTTCCGAATTTTAATGGATGATATCCAGAACCACACAAATTCCAGATCTCATCACTTCCCAACACGATTAGATCTAGTTTTAACGTCGCAATTTCTTCTGCACTTTTTACAGAGTGCGTACGAGGAATGGTATGTTCGTATTTCGTGAACGTCTGCAATTGCTGAATTTTTTTTATATAAGTAGCAGGTGTGTCAATTCCAAATCTGAAATGAAGAATGTGAATGATGTTCTTCCGCCAATGCCTTGGATTTACATAGTTTACAACTACGATTTCCGCTTTCGGGTACAGTCTCCGAAGTGTTTCATACATCGCCTTCATCTGAAGAAATGCACCATAATTTTTTACGTAATGATGTGTTAAAATTCCTATTCTCATTTTTTTGCCATTCCTATCGCATCTTTTAAATACTGCTTGCTGCTCTGCCGATTCTGTTCTATGACATCATACACTTTTTCATAGTTGATTTCCGACTTCATACTTTCTAAATCGAAGCAAAAATCCTCTTTGATATGGCGGTTTGTAATCTGAAGTTCACTCAGCAAGGCTGTTACTTTTTTGATTCGGCTTTCATTTGTCAGATATACCTTAAACTGCCTGCGATTCAGAATAGAGAATACTGCACCGTGAAAAGTTCCAGTAAACACAAACTCCGCATTTCGGAACATTTCCACCCACTCAAATGGTGTCAGGTTTACAGTAACTTCTGAATATCGTTTGTCGCATTCACCCGCGCCATAAACCGCCAAACCATGCTCTTTTGTATAATAAAAAATTTGATTTAAAATATTTTCCGGTAGATTTTCGCAGTAGTAAAACAGAATATATGGCTTTCTTTTTGCTTTCAATTCTGCCCGTGGAAATTCGGCCAAAAAAGTAGGATCTAAACTCGTTTCGGTGCGTTCCTGTTACCTGTTCTACCAGCTGCTCTGTCAGGTCATCTCGCGCAGAAATCCGTTTAAACTTCTGATACCATCAATAACATACTGCGGAATTGCTTCATCCGCTGCCGTCTTTCCTACACTCGGCGCATATGCAATCAAATTTTTACACGTTAATCCTACACCAAATTTAAGTTCAGCATTTCCCTTTGTATCTCTGTAGTTCCACACTTCATCACTGCCAACAACAATGCAGTCAAATGCTAATTCATTGATCTGTCGAGCATTAAAACATCTTTTGGAAAGGACCATTTCTTGATTTCTTGCTTTCGCAAAAGTGTTCGGAATATGAATCTTAGCAAACCATTCTTTCAGCGTTTCTCTATTTTTATAAAATCGAAACCACCCCCCGGCATTGATGATATAATGTTTTATGTTTACATAATCTATAATCTGTACTTCATCTTCAGGAAATAGTTCTGAAATTGCTTCTCTTAGTGCCCACGCTTGTAAAAAAGCACCATAATTGTTGATATATTGATGTGTTAATATTCCGATTTTCATTTCACTTCTCCAGCAAGTTGTAAATATCTCTCCTGTAGTTTCTTCGCTTCAAAGGCAATATTATAGTGGTGTTCTGTAATCAACTTCGTGTTGTCATTACGCTCATTCTGCTGCAACGCATCACTCAGTGTTTTTGCCCATACAGAAACAGATTCTGTAAGCGGAACAAATTTTGCGTACTGTGACAACCCAATTTCTCTTGTAATGGCTGACGAAAAGACACACGGAAGGTCCGCTGCCTGAGCCTCTACGCCCACAACCGGAAGGCCTTCCAGATTGACGGCAAAACAAAGCAGTCAAATGCTTGATACCACTCATTGGCGTTTCCAACATTTCCAACGAAGGTTACATGCTCACTGATACCAAGGTCTGCCGCCTTTCTTTTAATTTCATCCATCAGTTCACCATCGCCTAATAGAACAAGATGTGCCTGAGAATCAATTTTTAAGACCTCTGCAAAAACATCCACTAAGAATGTATGGTTTTTTTGCGCCATAAAGCGTCCAACATGCCCCACAACGTGTTTGTTTTCCAGATTGTTTTCCTTGCGAATCTTATTACGAATTTCTGGGTTATAGATAAAGCGCTCGACGTCTATTGCATTTGGAATCAGCACATAGTCATTTTCATCTACTACTTTTTGTCCAAAATAGCATTTTGCAGCCTCGACACCACAAGAAAAATGATGCGTCATATTTGTGGGAAGGCAAGCCTTACAAACAAGCTTGATTGGAAGCTTCCAGTCTTTCGTTATGCTTGCTCCATGTGCATGAAAAATGCGCACAGGAATTTTGCTCACTTTGGCAGCATGAAGTGCATACACGCCAAGCGCCCCATTGTGCGCCTCAACAATTTTATATTCCGGATGCTCATGGAATAATTTTCTCATAAACTTGAGATATTCAGGATACTTCGCTGGATTCAGTCCCGGTGTATGGTAAATCCTTCCACCCATAGATTTGATTTCATCATCATATGCTCCCGGCTTTTTCTTGTTACACAAGAAATCAAACTGGACTTTTGACTTATCCATATATCGATAATAGTTCATCAGCATTGTCTCAATACCAGCACGATCCATATTGCTGACAGAATGAAGAATTCTTATCATTGCCTTTTCTCCTTATAAATTTCTTTTCACAATACGGGTTACGTACTGTCTTCCTGCTGATAAATATTTTTCTCAGCAATTAAAATGTCAACCGCTATATTCTATGTTCTATTTCACTACCTCTGTTCAGATGAAGCACTTCCAATATGTTATTCATAAACCAGAGTGCTCCATACAAACGCAGGTAGTGATACTGAAGTTCTTATGATAATTACATCTGCTGTTACTGAACCTAGGTAGCGAGAAAAAACCGCTCTCACAGCTCCACCCATCTCTTGAAAGGTGCAGTAATTACGCTATTTTTGAGCATTTTCACTATGTGCATCTCACTATCTGCGTTCGGTTAGAGGAGATTATTTATTATCAATACTCTCATCTATTGTTATCTCCTGTACAGTTTCATCGTTTCCTTTACAACTTCATCCCAGTTATATTTCTTGCAGATAAAGTCAGCTGCCTGCTTCTTCATTTTCATAACCAGTTCAGAATGGTCACAGGCGTCTTGCAATTTTTCTTGCAAGTCCTTTACATCTGACTTTTTGAAAATCAATGCCTTGTCTTCTACAACTTCTGTACACTCTGTGATATTCGAAACTAGACAACAATTTCCATAGCTCATAGCTTCTAAAAGACTCAGTGGCATTCCTTCCAAATCTGAAGGTAACGTATATACATAAGCATTACTATATAGTTCCTTCAATATCTGCCCCTGAACAAATCCTGTAAAAATAATCCTGTCATCATCTTTTGCTAGATCCTTTAATTCATTCATAAATGAATCTGTATCACTTGAACCACCTGCTATTACTAGCTTCTTATCAGTCTTAACATTCTTAAATGCCTCAACCAAATATCTAATCCCCTTTTCCGGAACTAATCGTCCTAAAAACAATATGTAAGAATCTTTTTCCAAACCATATTTTTCTGTAATTAATTCAGCTTCTTGGATTTTTGGTCTATTCACTCCATTTGGAATGAACACTGTTTTTCTTCCATACTCTTTCTCAAAATAATCTTGAACGCCTTTACTCAGAACAATAATTTCATCCGCATACTTCACAGCATTCTTTTCACCATGATGAATAAATTTTGAACCAAATCCACTTTTCCATTTTTCACGTTGCCAATCCAATCCATGAATTGTTACAATCACTTTTTTACCAAATAGTTTTGGCAACCACGCGAAAAATGCCGGTCCCTCAGCATGAATATGAACAATGTCATACCGGCCAAAAGCACAACATAATTCTGCAAAAAATGATGATGAAACAGCTGCAAGACCTTTTTTCTCTATTGTTGGGACTGTTTTAAGCCTGATTCCTTTATATTCTTTAAGTCGTTTTGAATCATATTCAGAACCACTCACATGATGACCACCTCTGTTGTAGCAAGTCACATTATACCCTTGTGCAACCATCCTTGAGCAAAGTTCTTCAACTACTATCTCAACTCCGCCTTCTCTTGATGGAATTCTTTTTTGTCCAAACATAGCAATATTAAGTTTTTCCTTACATTGCTCCATCATTTCTTAATACTCCTGTTAAAGTTCGAAAAATTATCTTTACATCCCCCTTAACACTCCACTCCCTAATATACTGGGTATCCAGCTTCACCACTTCCTCAAAGTCCGTGATATTGCTCCTGCCGCTCACCTGCCACAGCCCGGTCAGTCCCGGTCTGAATGACATTCTGGCTCTATGGTGTGGCTCATACTTCTCCCACTCATCGAGTGTCGGTGGTCTGGTGCCTACCAGACTCATATCTCCCACTAGTATATTGAAGAATTGTGGGAATTCATCCAGGCTTGTTTTCCTGATAAACTGCCCGATTCCGGTTTTCTTTTTTCCGTTTGGCAGCACCTTATTGCCTATGATTCTCGGGTCAAAGTCCATCTTGAACATCATTCCGTCGCCCACTTTATTCTGTGCCGCAAGCTCCTTCTTTCGCTCCTCGGCATCCATATACATGCTGCGGAATTTATACATCTTGAACTTTCTGCCGTTTCTGCCGACTCTCTCCTGTGAGAAGAATATCGGTCCCGGCGATGCTATGTATATCATAGGCCCCACAAATATCATGATGATAAGTGTGAACAGGCAGCCACCAGTCCTCCGACTATATCCATGCCCCTCTTTACCAGAAGTGCGCTGGGATTTGCATAGTTCTCGCTTGATGTAACTACTGTGTAGTCGCCTATCTTTTCTATCTGCTTGTAGCCACCATGGGCTGTACCGTTTTTTGCTATTCCTGTATGTACTGCAATTCCCATCTCTAGGAATATATCTGCCATTTTTTCAGGATATTCATCCTCGCTGCAAGGCGGAATGAGCACCTCATCCACCCATTCATCGCACGCATAGTCTACTATGCCATCGTGATTTGCAACTATCGGTATGCCGCATATAGTCTCACCCTTCATGTCTGTATCCAGTGAAGCTGCTACTATCTTTGTATAGCCTATACAGCTTTTCTCCACTGTGCGCAGTGTATCACGAAGTATTGTATCAGGTGCTATGACAAACAGTGATTTCATAGATGCTGCAAAGTCATTTTTCTTAAGGAAGCTCTTGAGCGCTAGTCTTGCTACATATGTTATTGCCACATAGATTGGAAACATGATATAAAATGATAATCGCGAGTATATATCAGCCATCTGTGTGGTGAACAGAAATAGCGCTGTCACCATAAACACAAGCACTACGTGCTTGCAGGTCGATATGAATTCATCCAGATATCCGCGTTTTAGGGCATTCTTGAATGAGTCTTCCATTATCTCCACACAGAAATCTATCAGAATGAATGCTACACCCAGTATACGGTAGTCCTTATCCACATATGGGTTATTAAAGCCGAAGCGTATCACATATGAAATAAAAAATGCTATAACAATGCATGCGATATCTATAAACATAAAGTCTATATGCTTTGTCCATTCTCTGCCTTTCTTTCTGTACATTCTTTCCAAATTCTCCTTATGTATCTTTATTTCCCCTATACCCACTCCGAGGGGGGTACCTTTGTACCCCCCCCCGAATATTTTTAGTCTGTTTTGTTTTTTGTATATTTATTCGGATACTTCTGTATTCATCGGCATACGAAAAGCGGAATGAATATCCTATATTTTCCGATCCGCCCATCAAGGTCATATCTTTTAGTCTTCCATCCTGCCGGAAACTATAGTCGTATATATAATAAGTGTCTTCCAGAATATTGGCGCTTCTTTTCCCTAGAATTTCGGCCATCTGTCCGAAAGTGTCCATTACGGTGGTATAGTTTTCACGGTCATCAATCCATTGTGCCAGTGTGTTCAAGTCCAGACTATAATCATTGGCGATATTGGAAACTCTGTAATCACTGTTGTAAGTTCCTCTTGGAGTAGTGGTTATGGAAGATAGATTTCCGCTTTCCCAATTGTATTCCAATACGGTTCCATTGTTATTGCAGCTTTTCAGATAACCTTCATTGTCATAAGAATAGGTTACCGGATTTTCCCGGTTGGAGAATTTGCATACATAACTTCTGCCGTTTTCCAACGAGGTGCTTATTTCTACCAAAGGAGAATTTTCCGTAGAGTAAGTATAACTGACTTCAGAGTTCTCTTTGTACGTGTAATTTACTGCCGCTAACGGTGAACTGCTATAAATGCGGGTCAGCCGTTTGTTGTTGTCGTAAGTGAGGCTTATCATTCCCTGATAAGTGATAACATCCGAAATCTTATGCACTTTAATTCCGGTAATCATCCGTGAAGGTTCCGGTACGGGAATACTTTTATCGTCATCATCGGAACATGCGGCAAAGAACAGGCTTGCTACAGAAATAAATAGAGCTAGTTTAATGGTCGGTCTTAGTTTATTCATCGAAACAATTATTATATGTGAAATAGCGGTTCAAAGTTAAGTGTTTGTGTCAGAATATTCCTATCTTTGCGTAATTTTTAATATAAGATAATATTTAAGAGATATGGGAAAAGAAAAAATCATACTGACCGGTGACCGTCCTACGGGAAGATTGCATATCGGTCATTACGTAGGTTCGTTGAAGCGCAGAGTTGAACTTCAGAATTCCGGACTGTATGACAAGACTTTTATTTTCATTGCCGATGCGCAGGCATTAACCGATAATATAGAAAATCCCGAGAAGGTGCGTCAGAATGTGATTGAGGTGGCGCTTGATTATATGGCTGTCGGTCTGGACCCGATGAAGTCCACCATCTTTATCCAGTCTCAGATTCCCGAATTGTGCGAATTGACTTTCTATTATATGGATTTGGTCACAGTGTCACGCTTGCAGCGTAACCCGACAGTGAAAACCGAAATCCAGATGCGTAATTTTGAAACCAGCATCCCGGTAGGTTCTTCACTTATCCTATCAGTCAGGCTGCTGATATTACCGCTTTCAAAGCAACTACCGTTCCGGTGGGTGAAGATCAGGAGCCGATGATTGAGCAGACCCGTGAAATTGTACGTCGTTTCAATCATATTTATGGTGATACGTTGGTAGAACCCGAAATCCTGTTGCCGGACAATGCGGCTTGTCTGCGTCTGCCGGGTACGGATGGAAAGGCTAAGATGAGCAAATCATTGGGTAACTGTATTTATTTGTCGGACACAGCCGACGAGGTGGAAAAGAAAGTGAAGAGCATGTATACCGACTACTCACCTGAAAGTTTCCGATCCGGGTAAATTGGAAGGAAATACAGTATTCACTTATCTGGATGCTTTTTGTAAGCCTGAGCATTTTGGACGTTATTTGCCCGATTATCCTAATTTGGATGAACTGAAGGCACATTACACCCGTGGTGGATTGGGAGACATGAAGGTGAAGAAGTTCCTTGCCGCTATTATGCAAGAAGAATTGACGCCTATCCGCGAACGTCGTAAAGAGTTTGAAAAGGATATTCCGGCTATTTACGATATGTTACGTAAGGGATGCGAAACAGCCCGTGCTACGGCAACCGCTACATTGGATGAAGTACGCAAGGCGATGAAGATAAACTATTTTGATGATGTGGAATTGATTGCCGAACAGGCAAAGCGTTTCGGGCAGGAATAAAATAAATTCAAAAGGAAAAAGGGGAAACTATATATAATAAGGTATAGTTTCCCTTTTTTGTTTCTTGAATGATAATACAGAGTATGTAACTTATCCTCTGTATTTCAGTGTGTTAAGTACTGAATTGAAAAATAAATGAAAAAATAGTGTGCATAAAATTTGCAGTTATCGGAAATAGCCGTATCTTTGCAACGCTTTTGAAACAAGAGGCTATCGGGCGTTTTAGCTCAGCTGGTTCAGAGCATCTGCCTTACAAGCAGAGGGTCGGCGGTTCGAATCCGTCAACGCCCACCTCTTTTAATGGGGCTGTGTCATAATTCCTGATTATGTGCAGCCTCTTTTTTGTGTCTATACAGCAATAAATTTGATTATGCCGTCATTTTTTCAAACTTATCCTGGCATATCTCCAGTTTATGCATGTAACAAATAAAAATAACCACGAATTTTCCATAAGAAGACGTTTTTCTTCCCTTTTTGTCCACTTTTTTCATCATTGAGCATAGTTTCTTTATATTGAAGGCTATGGCAAAGAAGGTAAAATCCATCACGACCTTGTCTTTTCCCATATGCCTGAAACGGTCGGTAAGCATATTGGACTTCATCTGTCCGAAGACTGCCTCCGGTTCAATGCACCGCCTCCCCCTTTCCTTGATCCCTTCTTCTGAAGTCAATAATTCACAGGCCTTTCGTTTATAGGCATTAAGCTGGTGATTGACCCTGATCGTCCTCTGGTTGGCCTTGGCCTTGTAACAGAGGCAGCGCAAGGGACACCCCTTGCATCGTATGGCGCGATAACAGCGCTCTGGGAGATATAACCGCCCTCCGTCCGGGTTTGCACCGTACCGGTCCGGGACATGCGCTGCCCCATCGGGCATATGTAATAATCTCCTTCCTCATTATAATAGAGGCTGTCGGATGAAAGGTGTCAGGTTTATAGCGGGGACGGTGTTCCAAATGGAAACGATTGTATTTGACGAACCCCTCAATGCCGGCTTCGTCCATGAAACGGTAGTTCTCTTCCGAGCCGTATCCGGAGTCGGCGACGACCCTTTTTGGAAAACGACCGTAACGGCCCGGGAAAGAGCCAAGGAATGGTATGAAGGTCAGCGTGTCGGTCGGGTTCGGAAAGAGGCGAAGTCTGTGATGAATTGGTTTTCAGTACCTATTTGCAGATTATATCCGGGTTTGGTCTGCCCGTTCTTCATGGCATCTTCTTTCATGCGCATGAATGTGGCACCAGGATCGGTCTTGGAATAGGAGTTGCGTTCTCCAAGG
>ENA-OQMZ01000716-OQMZ01000716.1-human-gut-metagenome-genome-assembly--contig:-NODE-716-length-13537-cov-5.296570_pt1 | contig 13537 bp, 27 predicted proteins | sample MGYA00242621_ERZ504862 | MGnify/ENA primary metagenome ERZ504862 (study PRJEB26092, sample SAMD00036393) | human gut metagenome | host: Homo sapiens | study: EMG produced TPA metagenomics assembly of... | reverse complement strand
GTTCGGGCAAGTCTACACTTTTAAGGATAATAGGAACTATGGACAGACCTGATGAAGGAACTGTGGAAATTGAAGGGATGAATGTGTTTGAGATGAAAGATAAACAGCTTTCAAAGTTCAGGCGTGAGAAGATAGGCTTTATATATCAGGATTACAGCCTGTTTCCTGAATTTACAGCGTATGAAAATATTGTAGTTCCGTTTGCACTTGACAATAAGAATGCACCTGAAGAAGAGATTGATGGAATACTTGAATCACTTGGAATATCACATTGTAAAGGAAAATATCCTTCACAGATGTCGGGTGGCGAACAGCAGCGTGTGGCAATTGCGAGGGCAATTGCCACGCACCCGGCTGTAATATTTGCAGATGAACCTACAGGCAATCTTGATGCCGAGAGTGCAAAATAGTTGCAGATATGCTTTCAATGCATCAAAAAATATAACCAGACAAATAATAATGGTGACGCACGATATGCAGATGGCAGACCATGCAGACAGAGTTCTTACAATTGTAGACGGCAATGTGAAAGAAGGAAAATTATATTAATATTGTACTAAAAAAAGAACAATAAAATTTATTGATTTTATCAAACTTATCATGTATACTATCACTTGCTGTGACATTGATAGCGTTGAAGCGTGAGGTTGCTGCGGACTCAAATCGCAGGTTTTCCGTGGAGCGAATGTCAAGTTATAAAACTGGCGACAAGTCACTGTACAATATAGAGAACGTCCGGGTAAGCCGGAAACACCGTGTGAGATTTGAGACACACACGGCATAGTGTACAGTCACCGCTTGTCGTACTGAAACAAAGTGCGAAAAGGAGGCGACTTTTTTTATATGGCAACAAGTCAAGTAATGAGAATCACATTAAAAGCATATGACCATCAGCTGGTTGATGCATCTGCAAAAAAAATCATCGAAACTGTAAAAAAGAACGGATCTAGGGTGAGCGGACCGGTGCCACTGCCAACAAAGAAAGAAGTAGTGACAATTCTGAGAGCCGTACACAATACAAAGATTCCAGAAGAACAGTTTGAGCAGAGAACTATAAAAGACTGATTGATATCGTAGCACCGACTCAGAAAACAGTGGATGCATTATCAAGACTGGAAATGCCGGCTGGTGTTTACATCGATATCAAGATGAAAAACAAATAAGATCAGCTGTAAAAAGTCCGGGATCAGCCCCCGGCCATCAATTAAGTAAGCAATAGATGATATAGAAGCAACACTCATTCGAAGGAATCAACATCCCTAAGGGTCATAGTGTTCCACTTATATCAACTGTTCGCTAGAATGAACTTCTTTATAATAGGAAGTTCCGCTGTAGATAAAACAGGAGGTAAAAGGAATGAAGAAAGCAATTTTAGCTACAAAAGTCGGAATGACTCAGATCTTCGACGAAAACGGTGTTTTAGTACCGGTAACTGTATTGCAGGCAGGTCCGTGTGTTGTAACACAGGTGAAAACCGCAGACAACGACGGGTACAGTGCAATTCAGGTAGGCTTCGGCGAGAAGAAAGAAAACCGTGTGAACAAACCAATGAAAGGTCAGTTCGCAAAAGCAGGTGTTTCCTGCAAGAGATATCTGAAAGAGTTCAGATTTGAAGATGCTGAAACCTATACATTAGGACAGGAAATCAAGGCCGATATCTTTGGCGCAGGCGACAAAATCGACGCTACTGCAACAAGCAAAGGTAAAGGATTCCAGGGTGCCATCAAGAGACATGGTCAGTCCAGAGGACCTATGGCTCATGGTTCCAAATATCATCGTCACGCAGGTTCCAATGGTGCTTGCTCCGATCCGAGTAAGGTATTCAAAGGAAAAAGAATGCCAGGACAGATGGGCGGAAAGAAAATCACCGTACAGAACCTGGAAATCGTAAAAGTTGACGTAGAGAACAATTTACTGTTAGTCAAAGGTGCTGTACCAGGACCGAAGAAATCCATGGTTACCATCAAAGAGACAGTAAAATGCGGTAAATAAGTTCGTTGAAAGGAGGAACACACGTAATGGCTAACGTATCTGTATTAAATATGGAAGGCAAAGAAGTTGGCAGCATGGAGCTTAATGATGCAGTGTTCGGTGTAGAAATCAACGAACATCTGGTACATCAGGCTGTAGTGCTTCAGCTTGCAAATAATCGTCAGGGAACTCAGAAAGCTAAAACCCGTTCCGAAGTAAGCGGTGGCGGAAGAAAACCGTGGAGACAGAAAGGAACAGGTCACGCAAGACAGGTTCAACAAGAGCTCCTCAGTGGACAGGCGGCGGAGTTGTATTCGCTCCAGTACCAAGAGATTACTCTTTCAAAATGAACAAGAAAGAGAAAAGAGCTGCATTAAAATCCGTTCTGACAAGCAAAGTTCAGGAGAACAAATTCATCGTTCTTGATGAGCTGAAACTTGCAGAGGTTAAAACAAAAGAGATGAAGAAAGTGCTTGATAACCTCAAAGTAAACAACGCACTGGTAATCATCGGAGATGACAGCGAAAACGTAGCACTTTCCGCAAGAAATATTGCTGGCGTTCAGACTGCATCTGTTAATACCATCAATGTATTCGACATGCTGAAATACAACACCATCATCGCAACCAAGAGCAGTGTTGCATCTATCGAGGAGGTGTACGCATAATGGCAGATATCAGATATTACGACGTAATCCTGAAACCAATCGTAACTGAGAAGAGCATGAACGCTATGGGCGAGAAGAAATACACATTTATGGTTCACCCGGAAGCAAACAAATCTCAGATTAAAGAAGCAGTTGAGAAAATGTTCGAAGGAACAAAAGTAAAAAGCGTAAACACCATGAACATGGACGGAAAGAACAAACGTCGTGGAATGGTAGTTGGAAAAACTGCAAAGAGCAAGAAAGCAATCGTTGCTCTGACCGAGGACAGCAAAGACATCGAAATCTTCGAAGGACTTTAATTAGCAGCTGTTCGAAATATGCACACATAAGTGCGATACGAAATGAAAGGAGAACAAAGTAATGGGAATCAAAAGCTTTAACCCATATACACCTTCCAGAAGACACATGACCTCCTCTGATTTCAACGAAATCACGAAGAGCACACCGGAGAAATCTCTGGTAGTGTCCCTGAAGAAAAACGCTGGTCGTAACAACCAGGGTAAAATCACTGTAAGACACCGCGGAGGCGGAAGCAGAAGAAAATACAGAATCATCGACTTCAAGAGAAGAAAAGATGATGTTCCGGCAATCGTTAAATCGATCGAGTACGATCCGAACAGAACAGCAAACATCGCTCTGATCTGCTATGCAGACGGCGAGAAAGCATACATCCTGGCTCCGGAAGGACTGAAAGTTGGCATGAAGGTTATGAGCGGCGCTGCTGCCGAGGTAAGACCTGGAAACTGCCTGCCGCTGTCCGAGATTCCGGTTGGTACCATGGTTCACAACGTAGAGCTTCATGCAGGCAAAGGCGGACAGCTTGTTCGTGCAGCTGGTAATGGCGCTCAGCTGATGGCTAAAGAAGGCAAATACGCAACCCTTCGTCTTCCGTCTGGAGAGATGAGAATGGTTCCGATCAACTGTCGTGCATCCATCGGTGTTGTTGGAAATGGCGAGCACAGCCTGATCAACATTGGTAAAGCAGGACGGAAACGTAACATGGGTATCCGCCCGACTGTACGTGGTTCTGTCATGAACCGAATGACCATCCACATGGTGGTGGAGAAGGAAAGACCGGTATCGGACGTCCGGGCCCGTCTACTCCTTGGGGAAAACCGGCTCTTGGCCTGAAGACCAGAGCAAAGAACAAGCAGTCTAACAAGTACATCGTAAGAAGACGCGATGGAAAAGCTTTATCGAAATAAGGAGGTAAACGATGTCTCGTTCATTAAAAAAAGGACCATTTGCAGATGAAAGCCTGTTAAAGAAAGTTGACGCTGCAAACGCTTCAGGAGATAAAACAGTCATTAAAACCTGGTCACGTCGTTCTACAATCTTCCCGTCATTCGTTGGACACACAATCGCTGTTCATGACGGAAGAAAACATGTGCCGGTATACGTTACAGAGGACATGGTTGGACACAAACTCGGTGAGTTCGTAGCAACCAGAACCTACAGAGGTCACGGCAAGGACGAGAAGAAATCCGGCGTCCGCTAAGTAGAATGATTTGAGAGAGGAGGTTTTTTAGCAATGGCTAAAGGACATAGAAGTCAGATTAAAAGAGCAAGAAATGCTAACAAAGATACCAGACCGTCTGCAAAGTTATCCTACGCTAGAATGTCTGCGCAGAAAGCTGGATTTGTTTTAGATGCAATCCGCGGTAAAGACGTAACAACCGCACTTGGTATTGTAACTTATAACCCGAGATATGCCTCCAGCGTAGTGAAAAAACTGCTGGAGTCCGCAATCGCAAACGCTGAGAACAACAACGGTCTTTCCAGAGAAAACCTGTATGTAGCTGAGTGCTTCGCTAACAAGGCTCCGACCATGAAGAGAATTCATCCGAGAGCACAGGGCAGAGCTTACAGAATCCTGAAGAGAAACAGCCACATCACGATTGTGTTAGACGAGAAATAAGGAGGACATGTCATGGGACAGAAAGTTAATCCACACGGCCTGAGAGTCGGTGTTATTAAAGACTGGGATTCCAAATGGTATGCCGAGGGTGATTTCGCAGATAACCTCGTAGAGGACTACAACATCCGCACATACCTGAAGAAGAAACTGTACAGCGCAGGTGTTTCCAAGATCGAAATCGAAAGAGCATCTGACAGAGTAAAAGTTATCATCTACACCGCAAAACCGGGCGTTGTTATCGGTAAAGGCGGAGCAGAGATCGAGAAAGTAAAAGCTGAAGTTCAGAAACTGACTGACAAAAAGCTTATCGTAGATATCAAAGAAGTAAAAAGACCGGACCGCGATGCACAGCTCGTTGCTGAGAACATTGCATTACAGCTGGAAAACCGTATTTCCTTCCGTCGTGCTATGAAGTCTACCATGCAGCGTACGATGAGAGCTGGCGCTAAGGGAATCAAAACATCTGTATCCGGACGTCTTGGTGGAGCTGATATGGCTCGTACCGAGTTCTACAGCGAGGGAACTATTCCGCTGCAGACCCTGCGTGCCGATATCGATTATGGATTCGCTGAAGCAGATACCACTTACGGTAAAGTTGGCGTAAAAGCATGGATCTACAATGGCGAAGTACTTCCAACCAGAACTAAAAAGGAAGGGAGCGAGAATTAATTATGTTAATGCCGAAGAGAGTAAAACGTCGTAAACAGTTCCGTGGTTCCATGAAGGTAAAGCCCTCAGAGGAAACAAAATTAACTACGGTGAATTTGGTCTCGTAGCCCTTGAGCCATGCTGGATCAAATCCAACCAGATCGAGGCAGCCCGTATCGCCATGACACGTTACATCAAACGTGGTGGTAAAGTTTGGATCAAAATTTTCCCGGACAAACCAGTAACCGCACAGCCGGCTGAAACCCGAATGGGTTCCGGAAAAGGTTCTCTGGAGTACTGGGTAGCAGTAGTAAAACCAGGCCGTGTAATGTTCGAAATCGCAGGTGTTCCGGAAGAAACAGCCCGCGAGGCATTACGTCTTGCCATGCATAAGTTACCATGTAAATGCAAAGTTGTTTCTCGTGCAGACTTAGAAGGCGGTGATAACAGTGAAAACTAACGAATTTGTAAAAGATTTAAATACAAAGAGCGCAGCTGAGCTGAATGACGAATTAGTAGCTGCTAAAAAGGAACTCTTCAATTTAAGATTCCAGAATGCAACCAACCAGCTTGACAATACAAGCCGAATCAAAGAGGTTCGCAAAAATATTGCAAGAATCCAGACTGTTATTGCCCAGAAGGCAAACGCAGCTGAGTAATTAGGAGGAAAATATCGTGGAAGAAAGAAATCTTAGAAAAACTCGCGTGGGCAAAGTTGTCAGCGATAAGATGGATAAGACTATCGTGGTTGCCATCGAAGACCATGTAAAACATCCTCTGTACAAGAAAATTGTAAAAAGCACATATAAGCTGAAAGCACACGATGCAAACAACGAGTGCCATGTAGGTGATACCGTACGAGTTATGGAAACAAGACCTTTATCCAAAGATAAGAGATGGAGACTTGTGGAGATCGTTGAGAAAGCGAAATAAATAAGAGATCAGAATGCTAAAGGAGGAATACCAGCATGATTCAGCAGGAAACTAGACTGAAAGTCGCTGACAACACCGGTGCAAAAGAAATCTTATGCATTCGTGTTATGGGCGGTTCTACAAGAAGATATGCCAACATTGGTGATGTAATCGTTGCTTCGGTCAAAGATGCAACACCAGGCGGCGTTGTTAAAAAAGGTGACGTAGTAAAAGCTGTTGTTGTAAGAAGCGTAAAAGGCGCTCGTCGTAAAGACGGTTCTTACATCAAATTTGATGAGAACGCAGCAGTTATTATCAAAGATGACAAAACTCCAAAAGGAACCCGTATTTTTGGACCAGTAGCCAGAGAGCTTCGTGAGAAACAGTTCATGAAGATTGTTTCCTTAGCTCCGGAAGTATTATAGGAGGACAGCTATGTCAATGAAGATTAAAAAAGGCGATACCGTAAAGGTAATCGCCGGCAAAGATAAAGACAAAACCGGCAAAGTAGTCAGCGTTGACGTAAAGAACAACCGTGTTGTTGTTGAAGGCGTAAACATGATTACAAAGCATGAGAAACCGTCTATGAGCAATCAGCAGGGCGGAATCGTTAACAAAGAAGCTCCTATCGATGCATCCAACGTAATGCTGGTTGTAAAAGGAGTTCCGACCCGCGTTGGAATCAAAGTTGAGATGGTTGAGAAAAACGGCAAAACAAAAGCTGTTAGAACCCGCGTTGCAAAAGCAAAAGAGCTGAACGGCGCAGTAATTGATTAAGGAAGAGAGGAGGCAAAACCGTGAGTAGACTGAAAGATCTTTACAACGAGCAGATCGTTGATGCAATGACCAAAAAATTTGGATACAAAAACGTGATGGAAGTGCCGAAGCTCTCCAAAATCGTAATCAACATGGGTGTTGGTGAAGCTAAGGAGAACGCTAAACTTCTGGACGCTGCAATCAGTGATATGGAAGCTATCACCGGACAGAAAGCAGTTACCACCAAAGCGAAAAATTCCGTAGCAAACTTTAAAATCCGTGAGGGTATGCCGATCGGATGCAAAGTTACCCTTCGTGGCGAGAAAATGTACGAGTTCGCAGACCGCCTGATCAACCTGGCACTGCCTCGTGTACGTGACTTCCGCGGCGTAAATCCGAACGCTTTCGATGGCAGAGGAAACTATGCTCTTGGTATCAAAGAGCAGCTGATTTTCCCAGAGATCGAGTATGATAAAGTTGATAAAGTCAGAGGTATGGACATTATCTTCGTTACCACTGCTAACACAGATGAAGAAGCTCGTGAATTACTGACATTATTCAACATGCCATTCGCAAAGTAATAGGAGGAATTGATTCATGGCTAAAACAGCAATGAAAATCAAACAGCAGCGCAAAGCTAAATTCTCTACAAGAGAATACAATCGTTGCAGAATTTGTGGCCGTCCACACGCATATTTAAGAAAATACGGAATCTGCAGAATCTGCTTCCGTGAATTAGCATACAAAGGCCAGATTCCTGGCGTTAAGAAAGCTAGTTGGTAAAATTTTAGAAGGAGGCAAATTCAAATGAGTATGAGTGATCCGATTGCAGATATGCTTACAAGAATCCGTAACGCTAACACTGCAAAACATGATACAGTAGATGTTCCGGCATCCAAAATGAAAATCGCAATCGCTGATATCCTGGTAAACGAGGGATACATTGCAAAATATGAACTCAGCGATGAGGGTGTATTCCAGAATATGCACATCACCCTGAAATACGGCGCTGACAAAAACGAGAAGATCATCACCGGTCTGAAGAGAATCTCCAAACCGGGTCTGAGAATCTATGTTGGCAAAGATGAGCTGCGAGAGTACTTGGCGGACTTGGAATCGCTATTCTTTCCACAAACCAGGGTGTTATCACCGATAAAGAAGCTCGCAAGCTGCAGGTTGGCGGCGAGGTTCTGGCATTCGTTTGGTAATCTGAAACGAAACAAAGCAACTGAAAACAGAGAGAGCGTAAGGCTCTCTCCGAAAATCTAAGTTAATAGGAGGAAATTGGTATGTCACGTATTGGAAGACTGCCAGTGGCAATTCCTGCAGGTGTAACAGTAGACATCCAGGAAAACAACCACGTTGTAGTAAAAGGACCAAAAGGAACATTAGAGAGAACTCTCCCGGCTGAAATGAGCATCAAACTGGAAGACGGACATGTAGTAGTTACAAGACCGAGCGATCTGAAGAAAATGAAAGCTCTTCATGGTCTGACCAGAACTCTGATCCACAACATGGTAGTTGGTGTTAGCGAAGGCTATACCAAAACACTGGAAGTAAACGGTGTAGGTTACAGAGCTGCAAAACAGGGCAACAAATTAGTTCTGTCTCTTGGATATTCCCATCCGGTAGAGATGATCGATCCGGAAGGACTCTCCTCTGCTGTAGACGGCAACAAGATCATTGTTTCCGGTATCAGCAAAGAGAAAGTTGGCCAGTATGCTGCTGAAATCAGAGATAAGAGAAGACCTGAGCCATACAAGGGCAAGGGAATCAAGTATGCTGATGAAGTGATCAGACGTAAAGTTGGTAAGACTGGTAAGAAATAATTAAGGAGAGTGTGAACATGATTAGTAAAGTATCAAGAGCGCAGATGCGCCAGAAAAAGCATAGAAGATTACGTAATCATATCGTAGGTACTGCACAGCGTCCGCGTCTGTGTGTATTCCGCAGCAATAACCATATGTATGCTCAGATTATCGACGATACGATTGGAAATACTTTAGTTTCTGCTTCTACTCTTCAGAAAGATGTTAAAGCAGAGCTTGAGAAAACCAACAATGTAGATGCAGCAGCATATCTTGGAACCGTTCTTGGAAAGAAAGCTGTAGAAGCAGGTATTACTGAAGTTGTATTTGACCGTGGCGGATTCATCTACCAGGGAAAAATCCAGGCATTCGCAGACGCAGCTAGAGAAGCTGGCTGGTATTCTAAGAAAGGAAGGAAAAGAACACATGAAGCATACAATTATTGATGCAAGCCAGTTCGAACTGGAAGAAAAAGTCGTATCAATTAAGCGTGTTACAAAAGTTGTTAAAGGTGGTCGTAACTTCCGTTTCACAGCTTTAGTAGTTGTCGGCGACGGCAATGGACACGTAGGCGCAGGCCTTGGAAAAGCAGCCGAGATTCCGGAGCTATCCGCAAAGGTAAAGAAGACGCTATGAAGAAACTGGTAAGCGTAGCAATCAATGAGAACGGAAGTATCACTCATGACTACGTAGGTAAATTCGGAAGCGCAGAGGTTCTGTTAAAGAAAGCTCCTGAAGGTACTGGTGTCATCGCTGGTGGCCCAGCCCGTGCCGTAATCGAGTTAGCTGGTATTAAGAACATCCGTACAAAATCCCTTGGATCCAGAAATAAGCAGAACGTAGTTCTGGCTACCATCGCTGGTCTGTCTGAGCTGAAGACTCCAGAAGAAGTAGCAAGACTTCGCGGCAAATCTACAAACGAGATCTTTGCTTAAGGAGGATGTGAAAAATGGCAGATAAATTAAAAGTAACACTGGTGAAATCCCCGATCGGATGTGTTCCGAAACACAGAAGAACCGTGGAAGCACTGGGTCTGAAAAAAGTTAACAAGACGGTAGAACTGCCGGATAACGCAGCAGTTCGCGGCATGGTTAATCAGGTTTCTTACCTGGTTAAAGTAGAAGAAGCATAAGGAGGTACCGTAATGGACTTATCTAATTTACAGCCGGCTGAAGGTTCCAGACAGAACGATAACTTCCGCAGAGGCCGTGGACATGGTTCAGGAAATGGTAAAACAGCAGGTAAAGGCCACAAAGGACAGAAAGCACGTTCCGGAGCACCGAGACCGGGATTTGAAGGTGGTCAGATGCCTTTATACAGACGTCTTCCGAAGAGAGGTTTCAAAAACAGAAACTCCAAGGAAATCGTTGGAATCAATGTAGATGCTCTGAATCGTTATGAGGACGGAGCTGTTGTAACCGTAGAAACTATGATTGAGACTGGTCTTGTTTCCAATCCGAGAGATGGCGTAAAAATCCTTGGAAACGGTGAAGTCACCAAAAAACTCACTGTAAAAGCAAATGCTTTCAGCGAGAGCGCAAAGGCAAAAATTGAAGCGGCAGGTGGAACAGTCGAGGTGATCTAATGTTTAAGACCTTTATCAATGCATTTAAGGTCAAAGATGTTCGTCGCAAAATATTTTATGTGCTTATGATGCTTGTTGTCATCCGGTTAGGCTCTCAGATGCCTGTACCGGGTGTCAATACAAGCTTTTTTGCGAATTATTTTGCAAATAATACGAATGAGGCATTCAGCTTCCTGAATGCATTCACGGGCGGCGGTTTCGACCGTTTCTCCATCTTTGCTCTGAGTATTACACCGTACATTACTTCTTCCATCATTATTCAGCTGCTCACCATTGCAATTCCACGACTTGAGGAAATGCAGCGTGACGGCGAAGAGGGAAGAAAGAAAATGACTGCGATTACTCGTTATGTGACAGTAGGTCTTGCATTGTTTGAGTCTGTTGCCATGGCAGTAGGCTTTGGACGCCAGGGACTCCTCACCACTTTTAACGCAGTTAATGTGATTGTTGTAGTGGCAGCTCTGACAGCCGGTTCTGCCTTCCTTATGTGGGTGGGAGAACAGATCAACGACAAGGGCGTTGGAAATGGTATTTCTATGGTCCTGTTAATCAACATCCTTTCCAGAATCCCGCAGGATATGGTAACCCTTTACGAAACCTTCGTAAAAGGCAAAACCATCGCGCGTGGTCTGCTGATGTGGATTATCATCGCTGTTGTGATCATCGCTGTTGTTGTGCTGGTACTGATCCTGAATGGCGCTGAGAGAAGAATTCCGGTACAGTATTCCAAGAAAATGGCCGGAAGAAAAATGGTTGGCGGACAGTCATCCAATATTCCGCTGAAGGTAAATACAGCGGGCGTTATCCCGATCATCTTTGCATCATCCATCATGTCTTTCCCATCGATTATCCTGTCGTTTGTCGGAAAGTCGGATATCAAAGGTATCGGCGGAACGCTGATCAAGATGCTGAATTCCAACAACTGGTTTGACAAAACCAATCCAGTTGCTTCGCTGGGCCTGATTCTCTACATTGTCCTTGTTATTTTCTTCGCTTATTTCTATACCTCCATCACCTTCAACCCGATGGAAGTTGCAGATAACATGAAAAAACAGGGCGGCTTTATCCCAGGCATCCGCCGGGTAAATCCACGGTAGATTATCTGAACAATCTGCTCAGCTATATTATTTTTATCGGTGCAGCAGGTCTTACCATTGTTGCAGTGATTCCATTTTTCTTTAATGGATTTTTCAAAGCGAATGTATCCTTTGGAGGTACTTCTCTGATCATTATTGCCAGCGTAATTCTGGAAACCTTAAAACAGATTGAATCCATGATGCTGGTACGCAATTACAAAGGATTCTTAAACGATTAAGGCATAAGAGGGACTGTCTGGATAAGACAGGCCCTTTCTTTTGTTTAAAGCGCTTTTAAAGAGGCTTTAACAGAGAAAATTTTTGCTATTGTGGTTTATTTTATGGTATAATAGGGTAAATTACACGCAGTGGATTGCTGCAAATTCAAACATGGGAGGAAAAGCGCATGAAAATTATTATGTTGGGGGCACCTGGTGCCGGAAAAGGTACACAGGCAAAACAGATCGCTGCAAAATATGAGATTCCTCATATTTCAACCGGCGATATCTTCCGCGCAAATATCAAAGAGGGAACCGAGCTTGGAAAGAAAGCGAAAGCATTCATGGACAAGGGAGAACTCGTTCCAGACGAGCTGACCTGCGATCTTGTTGTAGACCGTATTTCCAAACCGGACGCAGCAAAGGGCTACGTGCTGGATGGCTTCCCAAGAACGATTCCGCAGGCAGAGGCACTGACCAAAGCCCTGGAAGCACGCGGAGAGAAAATTGACTACGCAATCAATGTAGAAGTACCGGATGAAAATATCGTTCACCGTATGGGCGGACGCCGTGCCTGCATCGGATGCGGAGCAACCTATCATGTAGAATTTAACGCACCAAAGGTAGAAGATGTATGCGATACCTGCGGCGGCGAGCTGGTTCTCCGTGATGACGATAAACCTGAGACCGTACAGAAGAGACTGTCTGTATACCATGCTCAGACACAGCCTCTGATTGACTACTATAAGAAAGCCAATGTTCTGGTGGAAGTTGACGGAACCCAGGATATCAACGTGGTATTTCAGGATATAGTAAAGATTTTAGGAGCGTAAAGGATGTCCATATCAATTAAAACTGCCCGGGAAATTGAAAAAATGCGCCGTGCCGGTGAACTGCTGGAGAAGGTACACGATGAATTAGGCCGCGCCATCCATCCGGGAATGTCAACCTGGGAAATCAACAAGCTCGGAGAAGAGATGATCCGCAGCTTCGGATGCACTCCCAACTTTTTAAACTATAATGGGTATCCGGCTTCGATCTGCGTTTCTGTGAACGAAGAAGTGGTTCACGGAATCCCAAGTAAAAAACGGATTCTGAAAGAGGGCGACATTGTCAGCTGGATGCGGGACTTATCTATGAAGGATACCATTCCGACGCAGCCCGCACACACGCGGTCGGTGAGATCTCGCCGGAGGCAAGAAAACTGGTGGAAGTAACACGCCAGGCCTTTTTTGAAGGAATCAAATACGCAAAAGCAGGCCATCATCTTCATGAGATTTCGGCGGCGATCGGTGCATACGCAGAGAGCTTCGGCTACGGCGTTGTCCGCGACCTGGTAGCCACGGCATCGGAACGCACCTGCACGAAGATCCGGCAGTGCCGAACTTCGCACAGCCAAGCCGCGGCGTCCGTCTGCAGCCTGGCATGACGCTCGCCATCGAGCCGATGATCACAGCCGGAGGCTATGCAGTCAGATGGCTGGATGATGACTGGACCGTTGTGACAGAAGACGGCTCTCTTGCCGCACATTATGAGAACACGATTCTGATTACGGAGGGAGAACCGGAAATTCTGACACTTTCGCATACGGAGGAGGATTTATGAAACCGATTGTGAAAGGAATGTTTGCCAGAAGCCTGGCCGGCCACGATAAAGGAAAGCTGTATGTGATTTCGGATGTACAGGAGCCATACGTATTCCTGGTGGACGGAAAAATCCGTACCGCCAACCGGCCGAAAAAGAAGAAGCTGATTCACGTACAGCCGGATTACGAAATGACGGATGCGGTTCGTGATGAAGATATCCGTAAGGCATTAAAAGAAAAAAAGTTGCAAAGAGTTGAAGGAGGATTAATCAATGTCTAAGGCAGATGTAATTGAAGTAGAGGGAACTGTCCTCGAGAAATTACCAAACGCAATGTTTAAAGTAGAACTGGAAAATAAACACGTTGTACTGGACTCATATCAGCGGAAAGCTG
>ENA-OQMZ01000715-OQMZ01000715.1-human-gut-metagenome-genome-assembly--contig:-NODE-715-length-13551-cov-1.416344_pt1 | contig 13551 bp, 16 predicted proteins | sample MGYA00242621_ERZ504862 | MGnify/ENA primary metagenome ERZ504862 (study PRJEB26092, sample SAMD00036393) | human gut metagenome | host: Homo sapiens | study: EMG produced TPA metagenomics assembly of... | reverse complement strand
AGAAAAGTCAGCATTGTGATGGCAGTGCTTGTTATATTGGGAATAGCAGTTTATGGGGTAAGTGCGTTTGCGGAGGAGCAGACTGCTACCGCGGAAACTTTTACGGTAAATCCGAATTATATATATTTAAATCCTGCAGGTATGAATTTAGGCAGTGTTGATTGGACAAGTAGTAGCGCTGATATCAGGCTGAATGTAACTGGCTGGAAAGATATACATCAAGGTACATATGATCCAAAGAGCGGATATTGGTATTGGGATGCGACAAATTGGGAAATAAAAGATGTAAATACATATTTTTTCACTTACGGCACTGATTGGAGTGTAATAAAAAGTAAGTCATATTACAGAACAGAAGTATCAAGTGATATTCTTGCAACAGGTAAGGTATATGCACAAAATGGTACTGCATCTCAGCAAATTGATAGTCAAAATGTATACGCATTAAAAGAATACACATCAAATGCAGGTCGAAGTTTAGCGTTTGTGAATATGACAGCAGGTGAGCTAAGCGGAGTACAGGCACAGTTTAGCTTAGATAGCAATTATGATGACTTTACAAGTGATCAGTTAACGGCACTACAATTGTCTGATGGTAAAGTAACAGTTCCGAATGATGTGAATGGAAAAGCATATCAATATGTGAGATTTATTGATGCTCAAAACAACGCTATTACGGATTCCTTTGACATATCAACAGCAATTAGCAAAGGTGGCATCCTGTACTACGGAATCAGACAGGATTCGAGTAAAACATACTCAGAGTGGAGTCAGGAAAAGAAGAGTGAAACAACGCCTAATGTAACAAAACTATATTTTAATAATCTTTCATTCAGGACAAGCGATGATATAACAATCCAGATTGGCAGTGGAGAGCTGGTAAAAGTTGTGCCTGATGACACCGCAACCAACACTTGAGCTATAATATATCCGGAACTATAGATAAGGATACGATTATTTCTATAATAAAAAAATGGTGTTACATACAGGTTCTATCCTAATGGAACTGATAATTTAATCACATACAGCGGATCGAATATATGTATAAAGGGAACATATCAGGCCAGCTCGCTAAATACAGTGTATTTTGATGCGACATTATCTAAATTATCATATGCTGGTGATGTGGCTGACAATTCCCTTCCTTTAAAAAATGCCGGCATTCGTTATCATGCATGGAATACTGAAACTGATTTTACGGATGGAGACCTGACAAAGCTTGAAGATTTCTCAGATGGAACACATACCTGGTCAGATGTTTATCAGGCTGCGCTTGATAAAAAGTATAGCAATATTTTGTTTTATAGTAGTACAGATGGTAATATACCGAGTACGCCGACTGCTAACAAAACAGATGACTTAACTATTCCTGATGGTTTGACAAATCCTTGCTTCTATGCAGATACAAGATGATGACAGTATATATAAACCAACCAAACCGCTCCGGCTACTGGGGAGAACTATATACAGTTAGAAATGCCGAAGGAAAAACAAAGGATGGTGGCAGTACTGCAACGTCTGACACGATTGTGGACATACCGCAGGGAACTCTTACCAGGAATAGCAATATGCTCTATGTCAATACAACATTGTATGATATTATTCCGATTATGAGCTGAATGGATACAATAGAGATGCCTATTCGTATAAGACTGATTTAAATAGCCTTGGCAATAATCCAATACTACACTATATATATCAGCCTTTCAGACAGCTGGATCAGGCACTAAGCTCATATTACAATAAAAACAATGCTTCATCACCAATATATTGGGGTAATTTCCAAAATTATACGGGAAGCCACTATGAACAAATTAAAGGCTCTTTGAATTTGTATGGAAGCAATGATTGGAATAAGTTTATATATGAGAACAATTCCATGTGGGGCAGAAACGGTGTTGTACTTTCAGATGGAAATAGTGCAGTGCAGGGGCTTGTAGCTGATACGCTATCCAATAACAGCCTGATGATAAAGACCTCAGGTAAAACAGTTGCAGCACCATATTTTAATGAGGATTTCCTGACAGGAAACAATTCAAAGAACACAGTGCTCGGTAAGGTGTACAAGGATGTAACATTTCCGTTTGTTAAGAAACCAGTTACAAGCACTTCTTACGAAGGAAGCGTGGATTACTGGTATTTTAACAGTGCTGATGCTACAGCTGAAAATAAGAATCTGCAACTGCAGCAAAGTAAAGAAGATGGATATTTTCTGAATCCTTCAGACCAGGCTGTAAAGGGTCAAACGGCTAGTAAAAATTATCCTGCAACAGGCGATAATTAATTATTTCCTTTTAATACAAGTGCGCAGTCAGGAAACGCTACCAAGCTCAATTATGGCTTTGGACAAAAATTTGATTTGAAATTCAAATTGACATCAGATGGAACCGTTAAGACAACAGAAAATGCGGATGCGCCTATCGAGTTCAACTTCTCCGGAGATGATGACGTATGGGTATTTATTGATGGTAAGCTGGTGCTTGATGTAGGTGGAGGACATGGTAAGGTTACCGGAACAATTAATTTTAAAGATAAAACAGCGACAGTATCGAGTGTGAAGAATGATGCTACAGGTGGTGGGGTACTCCGTCAAAGGTGAATAGTTTTGCTCGTGATGAAACGATTACGAAGGATTACTTCACCAAAGAACACACCCTCACCATGTTCTACATGGAGCGAGGCCTCTGGGAGTCAAATATGTCTATATCATTCAACTTCCCGGACGAGAACGAATTCCAGGTGGAGAAGAATGTGGATACAAATGACGTGAATAAAGATATATTCCCGGACACATTGTTTGACAATACGTCTGTATTCCCATTTACTATACAGAATCAGGCTACACATTTTGGCATTAAAAAAGCAACTGCAGGACAGTCAATTGAAACGAGAGTATTTAATGACACATTTGAAAGCAATAAGGTGCAAAATGTATTTGGAAATACTTTTGAAAAAGTAGCTGCTATGGATGGACAAACAAATGTAGTACATTGGTTGGCACAGCTTGATAATGTGGGCGGTTCATACAAAGAGCAAAGATGGGGAAGCATTTTACCTGCTGGAAGTGATAGCTTTGATGCAACGTATACTGCAGGCAGTGCAAAGGATCATTATAAATATTTGCAGTTTAAGTTTTACTATGATTATAAAGATAATCCGAGTACACAGTTTATGTATATCGGACTCGAGGATTCAGACGGAAAACAGGCTGGGAATTATTTGACAAATGATGTAGTCACTGCAAATAGTTCACTTACAAACAAGAAGTGGATAACTGTAAATGTGGAAATTGACAAGCTTATTGGAAGTAGACAAATTGATTTATCAAAAATAAAATGTATCAGGTTTAACTATGACTACAGTAGAAATTTCTATCTGGATGATTTTAAGTTTATTCCTTCGTCTGAGGTGACAAATCCAACAGGCTTTGTTACAAAGCAGTATGAGATAGCTGATTATGGCTCAGTTGAGAGCGGCACCCTGATGTATCCGGAAAATGCCGTATATACTATATCATCGGATAAATCATCTACCACAAATATCCTGGGCGATGATGGTGTGTTTGTACTGGCAAATGGCGAGACCGCAACGTTCACAGACCAGTTTAGACGAGGCAGTTACATAGCTGTAAGTGAGGATGTGGATACAGAGGTTTTTGAGCCATCGTGGACAATGTATGAAAATGGTGAGCCGGTTACTGCTGTAAATAAGGCAGGAACTACGGTTGATTTATCTTCTGTGACTGCAAACCTGACAAATCAAACCGGCAGTACAATAAAGATGGTAGAAAGGAAAAATATAAAACAGGAAATGAAGATGGTCAGCAAATAAATAATGATGGTCTTGATATTACAAATGCAAGAAGTAGTGGAAAAACGAAAGGATATCCTGGAACAAATTCTGTGGTGGATTCCTCAGCCTGGGCAAGGAAGAATGGCAATGTAAATACTTACGATGAAAATACGATTGTATTTAGATCATATAGTGATCCTGACAATTCTACGACATCCACCAGGTTAAAGGTCAAATACACAAATAAAGTAAAGACAGGAACAATTACTATTCAAAAGCAACAGGCTGCTGTATCAGATGATCTAAGTGGTACATATACTTTTAAAGTGAAATTCTTCAATGTGGCAGGTATGGGATTAGAAGGAACTACTCCAATCGAGAAAGAATATCATGTTAAGAAGAATGCAAGCGGAAAATTTGATCCAATAGTCATCTCAGGTATTCCGGCAGGAACACAGTATACAATATCAGAGATAAGCCTGCTGATGGTGCAGTGCTTGAAAGCGTGGATGTCTCAAGTGGCAGTGAACTGGAAGAGAAATACAGGCCAACTGACACATATAATGAGGAAACCAAGCTTACTGAAGTGTCAGGTACTGTAAAGCTGATGCCGCTAAACAAACGAGGTTTATTTTTACTAATAAACTGAATCCGGTTGTAAACATTGACCTTACTAAGAAATGGGAAAATGTCAGCGGTGTTACAATGCCTGATTCAATAAATATACAGCTTCAAAGACGTGTAAATGATAGCGATGAGTGGCTGCAGTGCCATATGCAACACCGGGGCAGACCATAGCCGACTATATTACCTTTGAAAAAAGATCCATATAAACCGGATAAGACTGAATGGACATTTTCATTACAGGACTGGATAGATATGCAAATGATACTAATGTAAAGTAGATAATACTAAGCCATATATGTATCGAATAGTAGAAGTGACAGTAGCTGATGGTTCTGTAAAGGTTATCGATAATAATAAATATCTGAATGACTTGTTTAAGGTTACATATACCGATGCTATATCGGCACCAAGTACAGAGGATGGAAGTTCAATTACAAAGAATTACACGATAACCAATACATATAGTCCGCTGACCAACATCAAGATAACAAAGGTTGATGCTACGGATACATCTAAGAAGCTAAATGGTGTTGAATTTAAGCTTGAAAGATTGTTACCGGATAGTACATCATCAACAGGTGGGGATAGCTTTAAAGTAGATCCTAATTTTACTGCTATAACTGTTACTACAGGTGGGACAGATGGTAGTGTTGGAACAGCACAGGGAATAGCAGAGTTTAAAGACTTAAAAGATGGAACATACCGTCTGACAGAGACAAAAGCTGTACAAGGCTACAATTTATTAAAGGATCCAATAACCATTAAAATATATAGGAACAACGTAACAACAGTAGATGGACAGTCATATGACTTCGCCAAAGCAACAGATAAGAATACGATAGAGCTTCAAATCAGCAATCGTATCAAGTTCCTTCTACCAAAAACCGGTGGTTATGGAGCAATGTTATTCATATTATGCGGAATGGCGCTCGCAACGCTGGGCTGCTTGATATTTTTCTTGATTACTCTTAGAAAGGAGGTACAATACTCCAGACTTAAGAGACAAAGAAGAAACGCGATTGGCAGGTAACACCTGCCGGTCGCACGTAACACGACAACAATGAAAAAGATATAAGAGAGGAAAAAAGCATGAAAAAATTAGAAAAATGTTGGCTGGTCTCCTTGGCGCAGCCATGGTGCTGACATCATTCGGCACACCGGCCTGGGCATCACCGGATAGACCGGTGAAAACCACTGCAACAATTGATACTACAAAACCGGTAGTATCACAATTCACAAGTATGAGTACAATGGAACAGGTGGAGAAGAAGGAACTGGTGAAACTACTGATGAAAACAAAGTACCATCTGTGGCAAAGCCGTTAGCAGATGCTGGATTTACAATTTATAAGATTGCAGATGTTAATGATTTGACAAACTATTACAGCACCAATCCATCAGAATTACCAAGTGTTGATACTTATGTTACTCAGGATACAACAACAAAAAAATGGAGTATTAAATCTGGTGTTACTGTTAAAAATACCAGCGACGAGAAGAAAACAAATGGTACTGGTGTAGTAACATTTGATACTCTTGATTTAGGTTTCTACGTTGTAGTAGAGACAACTTCACCAGACAAAGTAACAGAGCCTGTTAAGCCATTTATCGTGTCACTTCCAATGACAACAAAGGATGGTGACGACTGGTTATATGACGTAAATGTATATCCTAAGAACTCTACAGCATATGGTTCAGTGACATTAGTTAAAAAAGGCAATAATACAGACCTGCTTAAGGGTGTAACATTTGTATTACAGAAAAGCATTAATAGTGTATGGACAAATGTTACAACTAGTGAAGAGGATGGAAGCAATTTAAACCTGACAACAAATGATGATGGAAAAATAACAGTTTCAGGTCTTTCACAGGGAAGCTATAGATTTATAGAGACTGCTATTGACAATAAGCTTCCGGGATATATTTAGATGGTGCTAAGACATATGAATTTTCAGTAGGAAGTGATAAAAAAATTACTTATGGTGAGACTACATCAGCAAGTGTAACTATAGAGGCAAACAACGAAAAGCCTGATATGAAAAAAGAGGTTCTGGATAGAACAACAAAAACTTGGAAACGAGAATCTGATTACAGTGTCGGAGATATGTACCATACAAGATTACAATTGATGTTCCGGATAATATCACACAGTTAAAAGATTTTTCACTTACTGAATAAACCAATTGGACTTGAGGATATAACAGATTCAGATTTTAGTGTAAAATATAAGATGCAGAGATTACTAATACAGACAATAGTGTATATACTTTAACAAAAAAATGCTGATACAAAGGGATTTACAATAAGCTTTGTGCCGACAGCAATGGGTAATTATGCAGGACAGCAGATTGTAATAACATATAAAGCTAAGGTACTTGAGACAGCTGTAAAGACTACAGCAGGTAATCCGAATACAGCAACATTAGAGTATTCAAATAAGATATTACCAACAAATGACCCAAAAAATCCAAATACACCAGAAAATCCTGATGAGAAACCAGCAAAGGATAAAATCGAAGATAGTACAGTAGTATATACATTTAACATCAAGATTGAAAAAAGAGCACAGAGTACAACTGGAGATCTTTTAGGTGGAGTAGTATTTGATTTATATAAAGCTGTTGATACTCAAGGTGCTGACGATATAACAGATGATGCAGCAGGTGCAATTGGTCTTGATAAAACTAAAATATGGCACAAAATTAGTACATTAACAACTGAGGCAACAGGTGCTAATATGGGATATATAACACAGTCAGGTCTTGCAAATGGTGAGTATTACCTGGTAGAGACAAAGACGGCAGATGGATATAACCTTCTTAAATCACCTGTCAAGGTGCAGTTAAATGTACAGTATGCAACTAAGTGGTCTAAGGAAAATGTATGGTCAGTTGATCCTAATACAGGTGTTAAGACATTGATTAAACATTCAGAGAATTCAACTACTTTTACTGCTAAGGCAGATGGAGATGATAAAGCAACAGAAGTATGACTGAAATTGGTAAAACAGATAAAGCTACAGAAGCTACAATGACCGAAACTATCATCAACCGCAAAGGCTTCACCCTTCCAAAAACCGGTGACATCGGAACTGCAATGTTCCTTATCATTGGTATCGGTGGTATGCTCGCTGCAGTATACATCATGCTCAGAGGAAGAAAGAGAGCCTAACCATTGGCAATAGCTATAGAGAGTTTAGATAAGAATTAACTGAATAAATGCTCTTACAAGAGCAAAGGGATGACTAACCTTCGTACATACAGACTTACCTGTCTGCGTGTGCGGAGGTTACCATTCCATTTTACATTTTTGAAACGGTATGCTAACATTTATTCAACCCCACAATCAGACAGCTATGCAGCTTATGCTGTTGTGGATTTGAATAAGTGCTATCAGAAGCCATAGGTATAGGAAACAAAGCTATAGGAATACAAGCTATGAAGAAACTGCGAATAATCTTTTGCGCCATCCTCTTTCTCACCGGAATGTCGATTGCGCTCTACCCATATATCAGCAACCGTATAAATGAAAAGCATGCAAGCTCTGCTATCACGAGCTATGACAGTGAGGTGAAGCAGCTGGACGAGGAAAAGGTGGATGCCTTAAAGGAGGCTGCTACCAAGTACAATGACCAGCTGAGTACTGTGGTGTCGGCCGAGAGCACAGAGAGTGGGAGCGGTGCGGTAAGCTATGCAGACCTCGTGGATGTCGGGGAGTCACTTGGATATATCACTATTCCAAAGATTGATGTGAATCTGCCCATATATAGCGGCACGAGTGATGATGTACTCGCAAAGGGTGTTGGTCATATGGAGCAGTCCAGCTATCCGCTCGGTGGCGAGAGTACTCACTGCGTGCTGACAGGCCACAGAGGTCTTCCGAGTGCGGTGCTTTTTACGAATCTTGATAAGCTTTGAGATGGGCGATGAATTTTACCTGCATGTGCTCGATGAGATTCTTGCGTACAAGGTGGATCAGATTAAGGTAGTCGAGCTAACGAGTCGGGAGACCTTGATATAGTGGAGGGGAAGGATTACTGTACACTTGTCACCTGTACACCGTATGCGATTAATTCGCACCGTCTTCTGGTGCGCGGTGAGCGTACTGAGTACACAGGCGAGAAGAAGAGTGAGACAAAGAATCAGATGCAGTCGGGCGCACTCACGAAGCGAATAGTGGATGTGTGGCCGTGGATGCTTGTGGCGCTTGCTGTGGCAGGTACACTTGAGACTGTGATTTTTATTATAATTGTAAGGCGCAGAAGAAGGGAGAGAAACGAGTAATATATGAAGGGTTATGAGAAGGCCGCTCAGGCTATACAATCTGTGAAACAGGTGATTATTGGAAAAGATGACTGTGTGCTTGCCATCATGGAGGCTATTCTTGCAAACGGGCATATACTGATTGAGGATATTCCGGGCGTGGGCAAGACGAGCATGGCGCTTGCGTTTGCGAGGGTTTTGGATATGAAGCAGAGCCGTGTGCAGTTTACACCTGATGTACTGCCTACAGATATCACAGGCTTTTCAGTATACAGGAAGGAGCTTGGCAGGTTTGACTATGAGGAGGGCGCTGTCATGTGCAATCTGTTTCTGGCCGATGAGATAAACCGTACATCGCCAAAGACACAGTCCGCGCTTCTTGAGGTGATGGAGAGCGTACGGTGACGGTGGATGGCGTGACTCATCCGGTGCCAAGCCGTTTCACGTTATCGCGACTGAGAATCCTATTGGCTCTGCAGGTACGCAGATGCTGCCGGAGTCGCAGCTTGACCGTTTTATGATAAGCATCAGCATGGGATACCCCAACAGGGCAGATGAGCTCGATATTCTGATGAGCCGTGACCATGGCAATCCTATGGAGAATATCATGCCGTCTATTCTCACCGATGAGCTCGTTTCGATACAAAAGGAAGTGGAGGGTGTATTTGTTCACAGGACGGTTTATGAGTATATCGTGAGCCTAGTGGAGGCCACGAGAAACAATGACAGGATAGAGCTTGGAGTCAGTCCGCGTGGTGCGCTTGCACTTGCCAGGATGAGCAAGGCGGCTGCTTATGTTGAGGGGCGTGAGTATGTGCTGCCGCGTGATGTGGCTTCTGTGTTTATCAATGTGGCGCGTCACAGGATTGTGCTGAGTGCGCAGGGCAGGATGTACAATGAGTCTGCGCAGGATATTCTTGCTGAGATTTTAGCGTCGGTGAAGCAGCCTACACCGCAGACAGAAGGCAGATAGCCTGTCTGATTTTCGGAGGTATTGATGAAGAAAAAAGGTTTCTTACATAGCTTTAATTATATGTACACTCGCAGTTGCACTGTTCTGGGACAATGATATAGCGCGCACACTGCTTTCGTTTGAGCTTTTGCTTGTGCCGTGTCTGTTTATGCTTTCCGTTTATCTGGAACGCAATCTGAGTGCGTCTTTAGTGGTGCCGGACAGATAATGTGCCAAAGGGAGAGAAGTTTGAGGTGGATGTGCATGTCTCAAATGCTTCTGTGCTTCCGATGAGCACCGTACCTGTCACGCTTTTGTGTCACAGCAGGCTTTCAAGCAGGGAGAGTGCCTATACGGCGCGATGCCTTTGTTACGCCGGGCTCAGGCTCTTCGCTTTGCTTTTACCTGCGTACCGGCTACTGCGGCAAGCTGTATTTCAATATAGGAAAGGTAGCAGTGAAGGATTACCTGAGCCTCTTTACGCGCGAGTGCAGCGTTTCTGACCATAGCTCGTCAGTATTTGTGCTGCCGAGGATTCATATGCTTGATATGGCGCGTGTGCTTGGGCTTTCGGAGTCGGTTGGACGGTGAGCTTTTTTCAAAGCTGCGCATGGTGAGGATTCGTCTGAGGTGTTTGATATCAGACAGTACAGGAGAGGAGATTCGCTCCACAGCTTTCACTGGAAGCTTTCCGCAAAGACTAATGATTTCATGGTGAAGGAGTACAGTCTGCCGATGAATGAGACTGCATTTATCTTTGCCGATATGTCATATAAAGGCACGGGCGATGAACGTGTCAGTGTGATGGATGCTTTTCTTGAGATACTTGGCTCTGTGTCGTGGTCTATGGCAGCAGCTTCTATGAAGCATAATGTCATCTGGTGGGATGATAAGGAGAAGCGCGTCATGAGCCGGTTTGTGGCGAGTGAGTCTGATACATACTCCATGCTCGAGCAGCTCTGTGAGTCGGGCATATATGAGGAACAAGTGGATGTGGAGGCACTCTATGAGAACAGGGAGATTGCGGCTGACAGCAATACGATGCGGCTTGGCATGGATGGCAGCTTTTATCACAACGGTGTGCGCGTGAAGCATATTGACTATGACAAGGTGGATGAGGAGCTTACAGTATGGGAGATTTAGAGCTTGTAGGAGCCACACTGCTCACGAAGCCCGGGAATAAGGAACGCACGCTATATGGCCTATGATGGTCATGTGCGTTTTTTCGGTGATGGCGCTTTTTAGGATTTTTCTGTATGCGTTTTCAGTGTCTGTAAATTACCCGGTGCTTGCGGCTGTAGGGGCAGCCATTTGTGTGTGGTTTACATTTATATTTGAATACAGGGCTTTGGCCAGATATCGTCTTTTTCGTTCTTTCTTTTTAGCATCATGCTGTGGTGCTTTGGCATTTTGCTTGCGCAGGAGGCCTTTAAGAAGGGCTTACTATATACCTTTAATTGTATTGCCGGTCAGATGAACCGGACTTATCAAAGTGGCATAACTCTCATTTCAGATGCCGGAACCGGGGCAACTATTTTTTTTTGTTTTATGTTTTTTGTGGTTGCCTGGTTGATGGCTGAGGCTGTTATTAAGAGGCAGGATGGAGCCATGTTTTTTGTTTGTGGCTTTTCCTGTGGTGATATGCTCACTGCTTAGTGGTGGAAGGATTTCAAAGGGAGCTTATTTTGTGATGCTCCTTTGTTTTTTATGTACATATGCAGGCTCGTCTGTGCGCGTGAGAAGAAGGCTCTGGGGCAAGGGCGATGAGGCTGTGTTTGATACGAATGTGAAGGAAGCCAGACGTGCTGCCAATATGCTTGCGGCTTTTTGTGCAGGCTTTGGTGCTGTTGTGGTGCTTTTAGCTTTTTTTGTGGTACGGCCGGCTGTAAATGCTCCGCTTTCCGTGGTGTCGGATGTGACAGCTCCTGTGAAGAGCAGCGGCCTTCAGTTTCTGTACAGGTTTTTGCCGCAGGTGTCAGGCGGCAGGCTCAATCTCTCACTTGAGGGCGTGGGAGGAGGCGTGTCTGACGGTGTGCTTGGCGATGTGGACGGTACTGCCTATGATGAGGTGGAGTCGCTTAAGGTGACTGTCAGTGAGAAGCCTACGGAGATTCTTTATTTAAAGGCTATGTGGGTGCAGACTATACGCCAAACAGGTGGAGCATGGGCGATGCAGACAGCCTGACAGATGCGGCTCTTAACTGGAAGACGGATGGTGATTCGCTCCTTTATATCCAGAATATGCCATTTCTTCGGATGATGTATGTGAAGAGCCGTATGGACGGTGCTGCTTTAGATGGTGCAGGCGATGGGGATGGCTCTGATGCCGAGGAAGGTGAGGAAGCTGTGTCTTCACGCACAATCTCAGTCGAGAGGCTCAATGCGAATACTGCATACACCTATGTGCCTTATCAGGCTTACCTGAATGATTACTATAATATTTTGGGCGGTGACTGCTCGGTGCAGGGGCAGACTGCACAGGATGACCGGTATGAGTACTTTGAGAGCAGCGCATACATGGATACGATGAAGAAGTGGATGGATGTGGATGCTTCTGCTTCCGATGACGGTGACACAGCAGGTGTGCTTGGCTCGTACAATCACCGGAATATGCTTGATGAGCTGGAGGCTTCATACGAGTCGTATGTGAATACCCACTATACCGATGTGCCTGAGAGCCAAAAGCGCATCGAAAAGCTCTGCAAAAAGAAGAAAAAGGAGTGGGACAAGAAGCTTGAGGGAAATCTGAGCGATACGCAGAAGCAGGATCTTTCATATGAAAAGATTGATGATGTGAAGAATTTTGTTGTAAGGACTCTGTGGGAGAGGTGTGAGTTCTCCAAATCTGCTTCAAAGATTTCTGATGATGAGGACTACATTGAGCGCTTTATGTTTGAAAAAAAGAAGGGTGATTCCACTGCCTTTGCTTCGGCGGCTGTTGTGATGTTCCGCTCCTTAGGCATCCCGGCGCGCTACGTGGTGGGCTATGCGGCTCCTGCCAATCTGTTTTCGGGACAGGCTGACGGCTCGTATATGGCTGTGCTTCAGTATGACAATGCGCACGCGTGGGTGGAAATCTACATGCCTGACTGCGGCTGGACTCCTGTGGAGACGACTCCGGCTTGCCGGTACGATTGCCAATCTCGATATGCCGGAGGCTGACACAGAGGATACGGAGAGTATTGCGGACAAAAAGGACAAGGATGCTGACCGTGACGGAGAGGATACAGCGGGTACCGGGGCCGATATGAAGCGCATCAGGCAGCTTAAGCTTTTGCTTGGTACGGTGTGTGGCATATTACTTGTGATAATTGCGGTCATACTGCGCGTATGGTATGTGAAGAGACGCACGCTTGCGCTCGATAAGAGGCTTTCACCGGGAGAGAGAGTCAGAATCATATTCATAAGCTTTTATAAGCTGCTTGAGAGGGATGGCAGGATATCTGCTAAGGCTGGCGATTGTGTGGATGCCACTGGTATGGACACCACAAGGCCTGAGTTTGTTGATGCGGTGATGGCTGATTATCCTGAGCTTGCAAGGAGTGATTTTGAGAGGTTTATGGAGCTTGTGCTTATGGCATCGATATGACTGATAAGCTTGAAGCCGGGGATTGTGAGCTTGCAGTCGTGATGTATAAGAGGCTTAAGAAGCTTGTGGCGCGAAAGGCTGTGGTTAGAGGGTATTTTTAATTATCGAATGGAAATAGAAGCAGCTTCCGGATTAATCGGAAGCTGCTTCCTTTAAATAGCACACAATATCTGATGTATAATACGAGCGAAGCTTATTCCAGCGAATCCGGAATACCATCATGATCCAAATCTGCAATGTCTGCTCCGTGCGCACCGATATCCACAGTGTTTAAGGTGCGTCTTTTAAGTCTTGCGGCCTCAGACTGCTTGAGCAGATAGTTCTTTATCT
>ENA-OQMZ01000714-OQMZ01000714.1-human-gut-metagenome-genome-assembly--contig:-NODE-714-length-13557-cov-1.511467_pt1 | contig 13557 bp, 20 predicted proteins | sample MGYA00242621_ERZ504862 | MGnify/ENA primary metagenome ERZ504862 (study PRJEB26092, sample SAMD00036393) | human gut metagenome | host: Homo sapiens | study: EMG produced TPA metagenomics assembly of... | reverse complement strand
AAGAACGCCCGGTTGGTAAGGATTATATTGACAGATTGTTTACAGATTTTGTAGAATTACATGGAGACAGATATTATAAGGATGATCCGGCAGTAGTAGGCGGAATTGCGTATTTCATGGAAAAGCAGTTACTGTGATCGCCCAGTGCAAAGGAAAGACAACGAAAGAAAATCTGGAACGGAATTTTGCAATGCCGTCTCCGGAAGGTTACAGAAAAGCACTGCGTTTGATGAAACAGGCAGAGAAGTTCCAGCGTCCGGTCATCTGTTTTGTAGATACTCCGGGGGCTTTCTGCGGAATGGAGGCAGAAGAGCGTGGACAGGGTGAGGCAATTGCCCGGAATCTGTATGAGATGTCAGCTTTGAAAGTGCCGGTTCTTTCAATTGTAATCGGAGAAGGTGGAAGCGGCGGTGCGCTTGCACTTGCAGTTGCAGATGAAGTGTGGATGATGGAGAATGCAGTGTATTCAGTACTTTCACCGGAAGGGTTTGCAAGCATTTTGTGGAAAGACAGCAAGAGAGCGTCAGAGGCGGCAGGGAGTGATGCGTCTGACAGCAGCAGATCTTAAGGAACTTAAGGTGATACGAAGAATAATTTGCGAGCCTGAAGTGTACCGGAAGATACGATGGTTCCTGTGCTCTGTGAACTGGAAGAGAAGATGGAACATTTCCTTGAACAATATGGAAGCCTTTCAGAAAAACAACTGACAGATAGAAGATACGACAGATTTCGTCGAATGTAAGAGATAGAAAACATGGTATTGTCTGAATTAAGATAGCAGACCAGAATGAAAGTGATCCCGGAAGATTCAATAGAGAAGAGCTGTTTGAAGAGATCAGAGAACAGTAGAAGACGAGGAGGAAAAAAGATGGATGCGTATAATACCATCAATGACATTCTGGTACATTTATTTAATGAAATCTGGGAGCTGGAGAAAAAGGCAATCATTACAGAGGAGTTTAAAGACATCACAAACAACGATATGCATATAATAGAAGCAATCGGTGTTTCAGGAAAGACAACGATGTCTGTAGTGGCGAAAAAGATGAAGATTACGGCAGGTTCTCTGACCACAGCGGTGAATGGGCTGGTAAACAAGAAGTATGTAATGCGTGCCCGCGGTGAAGAGGACCGAAGAGTAGTGTATATCTGGCTGACAGAAAAAGGGGAGAAGGCTTACTATCATCACGAGGAGTTTCACAGAGAGATGACAAATGCTGTGCTGAACAGACTGGATGAAAAAGAAATTCCGGTTCTTATGAAGACATTGGACGGACTTTCAGAATTTTTCAGGGGCTATTCTTCGGAGGAATAAAATGATAATTATCAAGGAAAATTTGACGTTTTGTCAAAAATGAGTTACAATAATTCGTATCGTGAATAATTTATCATTACGGACAAAAGTTCTTGTCATTATTTCGCGTTAAGAATAACATTGTAATGAGGTAGTGCCAATATACTTGGGTGTATATTTTAGGAGGGAAACAAGTATGGTAACAAAGAAGACATCTTCAACAACAAAAGCTGAAACAGCAACAGTAAAGGCAGAGAAGAAAGAGACAGCAGCTGCGAAAGCAATCGAGACAAAGAAAGACACAACAAAGAAACTTGAAACAAAGGCAGCAGTGCTGGTAGATACACCAGAAGTTCAGGCAGAAGAAGTGAAAGAGACAGTGAAGAAGGCAGCTAAGAAGGTCGCAGCAAAAGCAGAAGATACAGCTGAAAAGGCTGTAAAGACTGTAAAGAAAGCAGCAGCTAAGAAGACAGCAACTAAGACTACAAAGAAAGCTGATCTGAAGACAGAATTCTTCCTTCAGTTCTCTGGTAAAGAGTATACAGAGAAAGAGATTCTTAAGAAAGTCAAAGATGTATGGACAAAGGATTTGAAGAATAAAGTCGGAGACATGAAAGATGTTAAGATTTATCTGAAACCGGAAGAGTCAGCAGCATATTATGTTGTTAATGGAGATACAACAGGAAAAATCGATCTGTAAGATATAAATAAAAGATATAAGATCGCTTTCCGGACGTACCGGGAACAGGTTTACTTAAGAAAAGACAGGGAGTCAGACACAGCTGAATGCAGGTGAAGGACGGACCTGTCTTTTTAATATATTAGGAAAGTGCTTTCCTAATATATTAAAAAACGCTCCGCTTAGGTAAACATTTCGCCGGTGCAGAAGGCAGTGTGCCTTAAGGTGACAGGAATCTGGCAAGTGCGGTTTGAGAAAGGAGTATGCAAGATGTACGAGAAAGAGATTGAGCAGCTGCAGGAAATGATTGATGAGAGTAACCGGATTGTGTTTTTCGGAGGAGCCGGTGTATCAACAGAAAGTAATATTCCGGATTTTCGAAGTGCAACAGGAATTTATCATCAGAAATATAAGTATTCACCGGAACAGGTGGTCAGTCATAGCTTTTTTATGAAATATCCGGAAGCATTCTATGAGTTTTATAAAGAGAAGATGATGATTTTGGATGCGAAGCCAAAATGCTGCCCATCTGAAACTGGCAGAATTGGAGCAGACAGGAAAATTGCAGGCTGTTGTGACACAGAATATTGACGGACTGCATCAGGCGGCAGGAAGCAGAAACGTCTATGAACTTCATGGAAGCATCCACAGAAATTACTGTATAAAATGTGGGAAGTTCTATGATGCGGAATATGTGAAGAATTCAGAAGGAATTCCGAGATGCAGCTGCGGTGGGATGATTAAGCCGGACGTAGTACTTTATGAAGAGGGACTTGACCAGAAGACGATCCAAGGGGCAGTCGAAGCAATTTCATCAGCCGACATGCTGATCATCGGAGGTACTTCCCTTGTTGTTTATCCGGCAGCCGGTTTTATTGATTATTTTCACGGAAAACACCTTGTTGTGATCAATAAATCAGAAACAGCCAGAACTGTCCGGGCAGAGCTTGCAATATCGGCTCGATCGGAGAGGTTCTTGGTGCGATTCATGTAAGTGGCGAATAAAATTTCTTTTCCTGTAAATACTTCTGAAAAGGAGGATGCTGTATGCAGCAATAAGAAGTATGGGAAGAAAAAAGGAAAAGACAATCAATCTTACAGAACTTAGAACCGAAAGAAAAGCTGAAGTATGAGATAGCAGAGGAATTAGGCCTTTTAGATCGCGTGATGCAGGATGGGTGGAAGTCATTAACATCAAAAGAGACAGGACGGATTGGCGGAATGGTCACCGGAAGAAGACGAGAGATAAAAAAACAGACAAAAATTGCGGATAAAAATGATGAAAGATAAACAAAAGTAAAATTTTGAATGACACAGCTTTTGACAAATAAGGATAAATTTGGTAGAATAGACAGAATGGGGAGAAATTATTTTGCGTTAGAATTCGCAGAGTTTTTTGGAAAGTGATAACTTTGGTGGCATAAATGACAGAAAAAAATTTCAATATTTGATGTGGAGATTTCCTGTATCAAGGCAAAAGAAGCGATGATGCAGGCAATCGGATTCATGAAAGGCGATTCCGTCAATACCATTGAACTTGTATCGAATGGAATCTCTGATGAAAGAACTGAAAATCCGGAGTGGAAAAAAAAGGTTTCAATGCAGGATCTTGTCCTTCCGGGAAGTGTAGAGATTCTTGAGGCAGCGAAAACGGATGATGCAAGATTGCTGCGGGAGACAGATGATAAATTATTCTTAAGAATGTTTTTGAAATATTTGCAGAAGAATCATCATAAGATCTATCTCCTGGCAGCAAGTCAGGAGGAACTGATGAAAGCAGAGGAAGCTCTTGCAAAGTATAATCAGGGGATTCGTGTGGTAGGAGATGCCGTGATCCATCCGGAAGACGGAGAGCTGACGGATGCAGACCGAATCCATGGAATTGTGAATGCAGTCAACGGCTCAGAGGCAGATTGTATTTTATCAGTCCTTCCATCGCCGGTGCAGGAAGATTTTATTGAACAGAACAGGGCATTGATCGACACAAGAGTCTGGATTGGTTGTGGATCAGTTCTGATGCGCAGTTTTGATGACAGAAAAATGACGAGCAGAATAAAGAGAATGTTAGTAAAGAAAGTATTTCGCTATAAAGTAGAGAAACAGAATTAGTTTTTGTGAAGAATGCTAAAATATAAAAATGTGAATATTTCATGGATTCGACGAAGAAATGCATAAAAAAGATGGATTTCCTCTTTCTTTTTTTGCTGTTTTGCCTTAATATAATATAAGAGTATGTGTGCAGATAAATAATGCATACGAAAAAATTGTGGAATATGCACATGCGTGTTACTACTTACAGTTTGCTGTGACCAGCAATACATCGTACAGAGTGGAGGAAAAAAAGGATGATTTCGAATCAGATACTTCAAAACACTATTGAAGGATTAAAGGGAATATCAAGGGTTGATTTCTGTGTACTCGACACAGAAGGAAAAGAACTTGCAGCAACATTTGATATGGCAAAAGATTGTGGGGAAGCGGTTCTTTCTTTTGTTGAATCACCGGCAGACAGCCAGGTGATCCAGGGATGCCAGTTCTTTAAGATCTTTGATGAACAGCGTTTGGAATATGTTTTGCTTGCAGATGGCGAGACAGAAGATGTGTATATGCTTGGTAAGATTGCGGCATTTCAGATCCAGAGTCTGCTTGTAGCTTATAAGGAGCGTTTTGACAAAGATAACTTTATCAAAAAATCTTCTTTTGGACAACCTTCTTTTGGTTGATATTTACAATCGTGCAAAGAAATTACATATTGACACAGAAGTAAAACGTGTTATCTTTATTATTGAAACATCGCACGAGAAAGACAGTGCTGCACTTGATAATGTGAGAAATCTTCTGGGAGGAAAGTCAAGAGACTTTATCACAGCTGTTGATGAGAAGAATATTATTGTTGTGAAAGAACTCTCAGATAAGGACGGCAATAAGGAACTTGAGAAGATGGCGAAAGAGATGCTGGATACGCTCCAGGCAGAGGGAGGCGACGAGCAGATCCATATTGCATACGGAACCATCGTAAGTGATATCAAGGAAGTATCCAAGTCATACAAAGAGGCGAAGCTTGCACTTGATGTAGGTAAGATTTTCTTTGATGAGAAGGATATCGTTGCTTATACAACACTTGGAATCGGTCGTCTGATCTATCAGTTGCCGCTGCCACTTTGTAAGATGTTTATCAAAGAGATTTTCGAAGCAAAATCTCCGGATGACTTTGATGAAGAGACATTGACAACGATCAATAAATTCTTCGAGAACAGCCTTAATGTATCAGAGACATCCAGACAGCTCTATATCCACAGAAATACACTGGTATACAGACTGGATAAGCTTCAGAAGAGTACCGGTCTGGATCTGCGTGTGTTTGAGGATGCCATTACTTTCAAGATTGCCTTAATGGTAGTAAAGTATATGAAGTATATGGAGACATTAGAGTACTAGAACCGTAGGAGTATAGATAAGTTTTAGGAGGAACATATGATTGAATTAAGGAATGTGACGAAGGAGTATTCCAAAGGTCACGCAGCTTTGAATGGAGTTTCCGTGAAGATTGAGCGCGGAGAATTTGTATTCATCGTTGGTGACAGTGGATCAGGTAAGTCTACATTGATCAAATTGATCATGAAAGAGTTGAATCCGACCGAGGGTACAATTATCGTCAACGGCCAGAATTTGAACCGTATGAAACACAGAAACATTGCTAAATACAGAAGAGGACTTGGAGTTGTATTCCAGGATTTCCGTCTTTTGAAAGATCGTAGTATTTATGAGAATATTGCATTCGCATTGCGCGTGACTGAGACACCGACCCGTGTAATCAAGAAGAAGGTACCGGCGGCTCTGTCACTGGTTGGACTTGCACAGAAGTACAAGTCATTCCCGAAAGAGCTTTCAGGTGGAGAGCAGCAGCGTGTAGCGATTGCAAGAGCAATTGTAAATGAACCTGCCATTCTGCTGGCGGACGAGCGACAGGAAACCTCGACCCGACAAACTCATGGGAGATCATGAGTCTGTTGAAAGAGGCAAATGAGCGTGGAACAACAGTACTTGTTGTTACACATAACCAGGAGATCGTAAACGAGATGAACGAACGCGTCATTACTATGAAGCAGGGCGTAATCGTCAGTGATGAGAAAAAAGGTGGGTATATAGATGAGGATTAGTACATTTGGATACGTTGGAAAGCAGGGCGTTAAGAATATCTGGAGAAACAAGATGTTTTCACTCGCATCCATAGCGACGATGTCAGCATGTATTTTCCTGTTTGGATTGTTTTTCTCGATACTTGTTAACTTCCAGTATATTATTAAAAGCGCAGAAGAAGGTGTTGCAATCACCGTATTCTTTAATGATGACGCAACAGAGGAACAGAAGAAAGAGATCGGTGAGCAGCTTGAGTCCCGTGATGATGTTTCGGAAGTGAAGTATGTGTCAGCAGATGATGCATGGGCAGAGTTCCAGAAAGAGTATTTTGGAGACAACCCGGAACTTGCAGAAGGTTTTAAGGATGATAACCCGCTGGCAGGTTCAGATAACTATGAATCTACATGAAGACGGTAAAAGGTGATAATAAGGATCTGATTGCGAAGAGTAAGTCTCTTTCAGCTACGCAGCAGGATCTGGTTAAATTTGCACAGAGTCTGGACGGAGTCAGACAGGTCAATAAGTCAGATGTTGTAGCGAACACACTTTCCAGTGTGAATATGCTTGTTGCATATGTTTCAATTGCGATTATCGCAATTCTTCTCGGAGTATCGATCTTCTTGATCAGTAATACGGTAACAACAGGTATTACTGTCAGAAAAGAAGAGATTGCAATCATGAAATATATTGGAGCGAAGGACTTTGTAGTAAGATCACCATTCGTGATCGAAGGTCTGATCATTGGATTATTCGGTGCAGCAATTCCGCTTGCCCTGCTATATTTCCTTTATGACAAGGCTGTAGTATATATTATGGAGAAGTTTAGTATTCTGAAGAATATCATTACATTCCTTCCGGTTGGAAATGTATATATCTATTTGCTGCCGATTGGGCTGGTAATGGGAATTGGAATTGGATTCCTCGGAAGTTACTTTACTGTTCGTAAGCACTTAAGAGTGTAATAGGAGATACCTATGAAAAGACGGATGAGAAAGGTGACAGCACTGGTTCTGTCAGTCGGAATGATGCTGTCAATGACAATTACTTCCGGTGCTGTGACAATTGATGAAGCGCAGAAAAAAGCAGATGAGCTGCAATCACAGAAGAGTGCAGCTCAGGCTGAAAAAGATACACTTGCTGAGAAACTTAATTCCATCATTGACCAGATGAACAAGACGCAGGAAGAATTAAGTGCCAAGGAAACTGAAATTTCAACAGCTGAGGAAGAGCTTGTACAGGCGAAGGTTGATGAGGATGATCAGTATAACAGCATGAAGAAGAGAATCAAATTCATGTATGAGGGTGGTAATACCCAGTTCCTTGAGATACTGATGTCCAGCAGCAATATTGGTGATCTGCTCAATAAAGCGGAGTATGTATCAAAGCTTTCTTCCTATGACAGAGATATGCTTGTTGCTTTTCAGGAAACGGTGAAAGTTGTAGAAGAAAAGGAAGCAAAGCTTAAAGAGGAGTATGAGAAACTGAATACATTGCAGACCAGTTTGGTGAGTCAGCAGACAGAGGCGCAGACACTGATCAGCAGTAAGGAAGCACAGATTGCGGAGATTCAGAATCAGATTACAGATAATGCGAACCTTCTTGCAGACCTCAAGGCGAAAGCAGAAGCAGCAAAACGTCTTCAGGAAGAGCAGGCAGCGGCGGCTGCTGCAGCTGCTGCGGCGGCAAAGAAGAACAATAGCGGAAGCAGTAGTAACGGAAGCAGTAGTTCCAGACCGGCTTCCAGCGGAAACGTAGTGAGCGGAAGTGGATATTTTACACATCCATGTCCGGGAATGACATACCAGTCCAGTTATTTCGGTGAGGTTCGTTCTTTTGACTCAAGACCACATAAAGGAAATGATTATGCTGCACCGACAGGAACACCTACATATGCAGCAGCAGCCGGAACAGTTATTACGGCAGGCTGGAGCAACAGTGCGGGAAACTGGGTTGTTATAAGCCATGGAAATGGATTGGTGACAAAGTATATGCATCACAGCTCAATTTGTGTGAGTGCCGGTCAGAGAGTAGCAAAAGGAACAACAGATTGGATATGTTGGTTCTACTAGGATATTCAACCGGAGCACATCTACATTTCCAGGTGGAGCTTAACGGAACACCAGTGAATCCGAATAATTATATGTAAGACAAAGGGATTCAAAATCTTCCTTTCATGTTTACATGAAAGTGATTCAAAGAATAAAGGGGGACAAAGTGGAAGATTCTGCTTTGTCCTTTTCTTTAAATAACAGCGAAAGGGACAGACAATGGAACAGAAAAAGAAAAAGGGATATGGAGCCGGGATTGTTACCGGAATTCTTGCAACAGTTCTTGTCAGCCTGCTTCTCCTTGGGGGATTCAGGGTCATTACAAACACAGCCGGCAGTTATGCATCCGGTAAAGTGACAGAAAAAGAGGTATCAAAAAAACTGAATAAGCTGAATGCTTTGATTGATAAATATTATCTGTATGAAGATGAAATTGATACAGATCAGCTGGCAGAAGGAATTTATTCCGGATATACGAGTGCACTGGGAGATAAGTACACTGTTTATTATGATGAAGATGAGACGAAAGCTCTGATGGAATCAACAAGCGGAACATTTTCAGGTGTGGGTGCAACGCTGACAAAAGATGCGGATACGGGCTATGCGACAATTGTAAATGTCTATGAAGACTCTCCGGCAGAGAAAGCAGGACTGAAAGCAGGAGATATCCTGGAGAAAATCGATGACCACGAGGTTGGTGATGAGCAGCTTGATACGGTGGTGTCCTGGATCAAAGGGGAAAAGGGAACAGATGTAAAGATTACAGTTCTCAGAGACGGAGAAGAACTGGAACTGACTGCCACACGAGATACGATCGAAGTGAAGACAGTTTCGTATGAGATGAAGGAGAACCAGATTGGCTATATCAGAGTGTCTGAGTTTGATACAGTAACTTATGACCAGTTTAAAGAAGCGTTGGACGATCTTGAAAAGCAGGGAATGCAGGGTCTTATTGTCGACCTGAGAAACAACCCGGGGGGGAAGTCTTGATACAGTTACGAATATGCTGCGTCTGCTTCTTCCGGAAGGTACAATTGTATCAACAAAGGACAAGAATGGAAAGACAGACGAAATCACTTGTGACGGAACTCATGAATTTAAGAAACCAATGGCAGTTCTTGTAAACCAGTACAGTGCCAGCGCATCTGAAATCTTCAGCGGTGCAGTACAGGATTATGGAACAGCGAAGATTGTCGGAGTGACAACGTATGGAAAAGGTGTTGTGCAGCAATTGATGGATCTGGGAGATGGAACCTGTCTGAAAGTGACGATTGCTGAGTATTATACCCCAAATGGAAGAAGCATCAATGGAAAAGGTGTTGAGCCGGATGTGGAAGTGGAATATCAGTATGATGAAGAAAATCCAAAAGCAGATAATCAGCTGGATCAGGCATTAAGCACAGTTCAGGGAGAAATTAGTGAAAGTACACAAAACCGATAGGTTGAAAAATATCTTGTTTTGATGAAAAGCTAAAATGTGTGACAATTTGAATAAAACCTCTTGAAAATCAAAAAAACTCTGTGCTAATATTGAAAACAAGTTTTAGCAGACTAAAGTGCTGAACCAGAAAAAGGCAAAGAACAAGACTCTGATTCACAGAAACTGACAGGAAGTTGGCGTCACCGACTGAGAGCGCCGGACAGCGGAGCGGATTAAGGGAACACTTGGGAGCTGGCTGTTTGAACAGGTGAAGTAGGGCAGCACGTGGAGCATACGTTACATGCAAAGAGTGGAATCTGGCTTACACAGGGATAAGATTTGAAATGTGAAGACTGAGATTCAATGCGGGTGGTACCGCGGATATTATGATTGTAATTTCCGTCCCGGGATACTGATGTATCCCGGGGCTTTTTTTATTTAGAAAACTTCTTCCCGGGATGCTGGAATCTGAAAGGAGAAGAATTATGGAATTTGTAACAGGCGTAAAAAAGAAGGAAACATTGGAACTGAGTGAACTTCTCGAAGAGGGAAGAATTGGAACCGAAGTGAAAGTAAAAGGTGCGATCCATACGATCCGCGATATGGGAACAATTGCATTCATTATTCTCAGAAAAAGAGAAGGACTTGTTCAGTGTGTATATGAAGAAAATATTTCCAAATTTGACTTGAAAGATGTGAAGGAAGCAGATACAGTAGAGGTAACAGGTGTGCTTGCAGAGTCTGCGAAAGCTCCGAATGGGATTGAGATTCGCCTTGGTGAATTGAAGATCTTAAGTGAGCCAGCAGAGCCAATGCCGCTTCCGATTGCAAAGTGGAAGCTGAACACATCTTTGGAAGCAAAATTAAACTACAGACCGATTTCTCTGAGAAATATCAGAGAGCGTGCGAAGTTCAGAATTCAGGAAGGAATCGTAAGAGGGTTCCGTGATTTCCTTTATAAAGAAGGATTTACAGAGATCCATACTCCGAAAATCGGTGCCAAGAGTGCAGAGGGCGGTGCGAACCTTTTCCGTCTGGAGTATTTCCACAGACCGGCGATCCTTCAGCAGAGCCCACAGTTCTATAAGCAGATGATGGTCGGAGTATTCGACAGAGTCTTTGAGACAGCGCCAGTATTCCGTGCAGAGAAACACAACACAAAGCGTCATCTGAATGAGTACACAAGTCTTGATTTCGAGATGGGATATATTGATGGATTTGAAGATATCATGGCAATGGAAACGGGATTTCTTCAGTATACGATGGAGCTGTTGAAGAAAGAGTATGCAAGAGAACTTCAGATTCTGAATATCGAAGTACCGAAGACAGATAATATTCCGGCAGTAAGATTCGACGAGATCAAACGACTGGTATCCGAGAAGTATGACAGAAAGATCAAGAACCCATTTGACCTGGAACCAGAGGAAGAGACATTGATCAGCCGTTATGCGAAGGAAGAATGGGATGCAGATTTTGTATTCGTTACTCATTACCCATCAAAGAAACGTCCATTCTATGCAATGGATGATCCGGAGGATCCGACTTACACGCTCAGTTTTGACCTGCTTTTCAGAGGAATGGAAATCACAACCGGCGGACAGCGTATTCATGATTATCATGAACTTCTTGCGAAGATGGAGAAGCGAGGTATGACAGATGAAGGCATGGAGCAGTATTTAAGTGCATTTAAGCATGGAATGCCACCACACGGAGGTCTTGGAATAGGTATGGAACGTCTGACAATGAAGATGATGAACGAAGACAATGTAAGAGAAACAACATTATTCCCAAGAGACTTAAGTCGTCTGGAACCATAAGAAGAAAATACAAAAAACGGGTCAATCCCCCTGGATTGAACGAAAAAACTGTTGGATGTGAAGGTCTGAACTGAGAAAGAGAACTGCCCACAGGATGTTGTGGTCAGAAACTTAAGGAGTAGAAACAAGGGAGGGTCTTTATGTTTAAGAAAAAAGAATGTTATCTTTGCGGAGGTAAATTGATTGATGGCCGTTGCAGTTCCTGCGGGCTGGATAACACAAAGCTGGAGAAAAAGAATTACAGGCTGAATGAGAGCAGCTTTGATCGCAAGAAAAAAATGACATATTCCCAGAAACGACAGAATGAGACTGGAGAGACAAAAAAACGGGAGAAAAAGCAGGATGCGGGACATCTCTGTGAGAGTCATAACGGACGGAAAAGAACGCAGACAGAATATCAGCAAAAAGAAAATCCGCGGATGGAAATCCCACAGACAGCAGATGCAGCTGGGTGGGCCGACGGTATTTAATCCGGCAAGGAAGGTTCATGCAGGATCTTACGAGGAACAGAAAAAGGCAAGGAAAATCAGTGGAATTCTTGCGGGAATCATCGTAGCAATCGTAGCATTTACAAGCATTGCAGGTTCCGTTGGTGATTTCATTTCCTCATTTGGGGATGATTTTCATTCCTTAGATTATGACTGGAATGATGATGGCAGCGAAGTGGATTTTGAGTATGATCCATATATGAATACAACGAGAGAACTTTCTGAGACAGGAGCAACTTATGATTGTGTATTAGGATATGGGGAGTATGAGATCGGAGCACAGATCCCGGAAGGAACTTATGAAGTGGAGCTTGTCTCAGGAGAAGGCTCCATGCAGCAGGATGATCCTGAGAATTCGATTTATTACTATTCTTATTTTAGTGAAGATGAGTCAGATACGGATGCAGGAGATTATCTGGATGATGTGAGACTGTATACAGGAGGTCATCTGAAGATTGATACGGGACTGGTTGTCCAGTTTCATTCTGAGAATGCACAGACGGAACAGGATGCAGCTGGAAGAAAATCCGCTGACGGAACAGGTAACATTGAAAGCCGGAAACACTTATACGGCGGGAACAGATTTCCCGCCAGGATGGTATGATGTGACCGAGGCATCAGGAGTCGACTGGGCGGAGCTTCATTACAAGATTTATCTTGGTGATTTTTATGATAAGGAAAATGAAAATCTCAATTATGAAAATTATGGACTCTGGTTTTATGATACAGATGGATCAGAATCTTATAGAAATGCAGTTTTCCCGGAAGGAACAGAGCTGGAAGTGGATGATGGGGACTTAATCCTGACGCCGTCCGGCTCAGTAAAAAACCAGAATTATGACAGTTTCTATGATATGTACCGCTACAGGTCGCAATAAGCTGAGAAATTTATGATACTGATTTTGGAAATTGTCAGGATTAGCAAAGACAGAGTAGAAAGAAAGGATGATTAAATTGGCAAATAAAATATCCGATGAAACAATCGAGTATGTAGGAATCCTTGCAAAGCTGGAACTTTCAGAGGAAGAGAAAGAAGCAGCGAAAAAAGACATGGAGCAGATGCTGGATTATATAGATACATTAAATGAACTTGATACAACAGGGATTGAACCAATGTCTCATGTATTTCCGGTACAGAATGTGTTCCGTGAAGATGTGGTGACAAATGGCGATAACAAAGAGGCAACACTTGCGAATGCACCACTTCGTAAAGAAGACAGTTTTGAAGTGCCGAAGACAATTGGTTAAGGGAGTGAGAGCAGATGGATTTATTAAAACTTACAGCCCTTGAACTGGGCGAGAAGATCAAAGCAAAAGAAGTAACTGTACGAGAAGCAGTCGATGCAGTGATCGGACAGATCAAAGAAGCAGAGTCAGAGATTCATAGCTTTGTGACGATAGATGAAGAAGGTGCTTATGCACAAGCGGAGGAAATTCAGAAGAAAATAGATGCGGGCGAACTGGCAGGTCCGCTTGCAGGAGTTCCGGTTGCAGTAAAAGATAATATGTGTATCGAGGGACAGCTAACCACATGTAGTTCAAAGATTCTTTCCAACTTCAAACCGACCTATACGGCAGAGGCAGTTGAGAACCTCAGAAAAAGCAGGAGCAGTTATCATTGGATAAGACCAAAACATGGATGAATTTGACCATGGGAACGTACAACACGAG
>ENA-OQMZ01000713-OQMZ01000713.1-human-gut-metagenome-genome-assembly--contig:-NODE-713-length-13557-cov-1.657558_pt1 | contig 13557 bp, 18 predicted proteins | sample MGYA00242621_ERZ504862 | MGnify/ENA primary metagenome ERZ504862 (study PRJEB26092, sample SAMD00036393) | human gut metagenome | host: Homo sapiens | study: EMG produced TPA metagenomics assembly of... | reverse complement strand
CTCCGTGCTGGCGGGCAGTGAAAAATACCCCGTCAGTTCCCCCTTTGTGCAGCTGCTCAAAAGCAGCATGGCATCCTTTCTCAACGCAATGACCTTCCCGGACAAAACGGTCTACCCCTTTGCCACCCCCAACGAGACCGATTTCTGCAATCTGATGGATGTCTACCTGAACGCGGTGTTCTGCCCGCTGGCTATGGTGGACTCTGCGGTGTTCGAGCAGGAGGGCTGGCACCGGGATACAGACGGCACGGTCAGCGGCGTGGTCTACAATGAAATGCAGGGTGCACTGGCTTCCCCGGATGCTCAGCTGCAAAACGCCCTGCAGCGGGCGATGTTCCCGGATACCGCTTACGGCTTTGTGTCCGGCGGCGACCCGGCGTCCATCCCCGCCCTGACCTACGAGAAATACCAGCGGGTGTACCGCCGCCATTACAGCGCCGACAACTGCTGCATCACCCTGTACGGCAAAATGGATATGGCCGATAAGCTGGCGCGGCTGGATCAGGACTACCTGTCCAAGATGCCCAAGGCCGCTGCCCGTCCCCGCCTGACCATGCAGGACGAGCAGCCCGGCGCATTCGTGGAGCTGCCCTACTACACCGACCAGCCCAAGCCGGACGAGGTGCAGTGCGCACTGGCGTGGTACACCGGCGCATTTGCCGACCGGGAGCGGCAGCTGGGTGTGGAGATTTTGCTTGGCGCGCTGCTGAGCACTAACAGCTCCCCCTCAAGGCCGCGCTGCTGGCCGAGCAACTGGGCGCAGATATCGACATCGGCTTTGACGACAGCACCCTGCAGCCCACCTTGGAGCTGCTGCTGCGCGGTGCTACGGTGGATTCTGCCCGCAAGTTTGCCCTCGCTGTGCGCAAGGCCGTGGACGAGCTGCTAAAGACCGGCATTCCTCACGACCTACTGCTGGCCGCTTTGAACGAGGCCGAGTTTGCCTCGCTGGAGCGCCGGGCAGTCTGCCGGACGGCGTGCTGGACGCCATCAACGCCGCTACCGGCTGGCTGCACACCGGCGATGCCGCCCTGCTGCTGCACACCGACAAGCTCTTTGCCGCCCTGCGCAGCAAGCTGGAAGAGGGCTGGTTCGACACCCTGTTGCGGGAGCTGTTTGCTCCCGCCCCGGTGCAGGTGCTGCAAATTCCCACCGCACCCAAGACTGAGGAAGCCGCCGCTCCGGTGCGCACCGATGGCAAGCTGGTGCTGGAGCACCCCCTCACCGCCGCCGACCTTGGCGCAGGCGATGCCGCCCCGCAGGCAGCGCTGAGCAGCTGGCCGGTGCCACCCTGCTGCGCCACCCTTCTGCCGGCAGCCTGTACCTGAATTTCTACTATGATCTTGGCACTGTCACCCCGGAGGAGCTGCAATACCTGAATCTGCTCACCGATGTGCTGGACGAGCTGGACGCCCCCGCCCACACCGCCCAGCAGCTGAACACCCTGCGCAGCACTTGGCTGGGCGACAGCCGCGCCCAGCTGGATCTCTGGACCGGGCGGCAGGAGGGCAGCCCCTGCCACGCAAAGCTTTCCCTCTGCCTGAGCCTGCTGGAACGCAGCCTGGAAAAGGGCAGGTGGAGATCGGCGGCGAGTGGCTGTACGATACCGTCCTTACCGGCGCTGCCGCCGAAGCCGCCTATGCCCGGGTGGTCAGCCAGCTGAAATTGCGCATGGAGCAGCTGTTTATCCAGCAGGGCAATGAGTTTGCCTCCACCCGCGCCCGCGCCCATTATTATGTAGAAGGCGCTGCGGACGAAGCCTGCACCGGCGTGAGCTACTACCACTTCCTGTGCAATCTGCTGGAAAAGGCCGACTGGGCGGCACTGGGCGCAAAGCTGGATGCTGTGCGCAGCCGGGTGCTGCAAACTGCCGCCCTGACCGTCAGCCTGCACGGCACCGAAGCTGCACTGGAAAAGCTGCGCACCCTGCTGCCGGAAAGCCGCTTTGCCGCCGCCCGGCGCACCCCGGCGCAGCCCTACACCCAGCCCCTGACGCCCCCGGTGAACGAAGCCTTTATCATTGACGGCGGCGTGAACTACGATGTGCTGGCATGGCCCATGCCCCGGGACAGCCGCCGCCGGGTGCTGGCACGGGTGATGAGCTACGAATACCTGTGGCACACCATCCGGGAGGTGGGCGGTGCCTACGGCACCGGAATGCTCTGTGCCGACGGCATCGAGTTTTTGTACACCTACCGGGACCCCCACCTGCGGGAAAGCTACGAGATCTTTGCAAATGCCCCTGCCGCCCTTGCCGCCCGGGACTACACCGCCCGGGATCTGGACGAATTCATCGTGGGCACCGCCGCCAAGCTGGACACGCCCCGCAAGGCGCGTGCCGCCGCCCGGGAGCTGGATCACCGGTACTTTGCGGCATCACGGACGAGATGCGCGCCGCCGACCGCAAGGCACTGTGCAGCGTGGACACCGCCCTGCTGAAAGAGCAGGCCGCCGCCCTGTCTGATGTGCTGTCCGGCGGCGTGCGGGTGGCCTTTGGCAGCAAGGACGCCGTGGAAGCCGCAAAGGATCTGTTCGACCGGGTAGAGACGCTGTAAGCGCCGGTAATTTGTAAAAAATATTTTATTTGTAGTTCGAAACACCCGCAGGGTGTTTCGGAACTACTTTTTTCCCTCACACATTTTTTTCTGCACATATCGCCTGCATTCCGTCCAAATCACTAAAATATGCTAGATTTTTTGTGAGATAAGTCATACTTATTTAAGAAAATTTGAACAAATTGCGAAATTTGTGTGTTTCTGGTGTGGACAAAAACGTTTTCAGCTGATAGAATGGGAGCTGTTCTTTCTCCGCCGTCCGCAACCGGCGGAGTGTTTTATTGGAAGCAGGAGGTTTCTCATGTTAGAAAAGTTCTTTCACCTGAAAGAAAACCACACCGATGTAAAGACCGAGATCATGGCTGGTATCACTACCTTCATGACCATGGCTTACATCCTTGCCGTCAACCCCAACATCCTGTCCGCAGCAGGCATGGATTCCAAGGCTGTGCTGATTGCCACCGCGCTGGCATCCTTTATTGCCACCGCACTGATGGCTGTGCTGGCCAACTACCCCTTTGCCCTGCTCCCGGCATGGGCCTGAACGCCTACTTTGCCTACACGGTCGTGCTGACCATGGGTTACAGCTGGCAGCTGGCTCTGATGGCCGTCTTTGTTGAGGGCGTCATCTTCATTGCACTGTCCCTGACCAATGTGCGCGAGGGCATCTTCAATGCCATTCCCATGACCCTGAAGAGCGCCGTCAGCGTGGGCATTGGCCTGTTCGTGGCCTTTGTCGGCCTGCAGAACGCCAAGCTGATCGTCAACAGCGATTCCACGCTGGTCACCTACCAGCACTTCAAGGCGCAACCTTCCACAGCGTGGGCGTGGGCGCCATCCTTGCTCTGCTGGGTGTGGTCATCACCGCCATTCTGCTGGTCAAAAAGGTCAAGGGCGGCATCCTGTATGGCATCCTGAGTCACTTGGCTGCTGGGCATCGTGTGCGAGCTGACCGGTATCTACGTCCCCGATGTGGATGCCGGTATGTACTCCGTCATCCCCACCGCCTTTGTCAGCTTCGACTTCTCCGCACTGGGCGAGACCTTTGGTCAGGTGTTCAAGACCGACTTCTCCGGTGTCGGCCTGCTGAACTTCTTCGCCGTGATGTTCTCCTTCCTCTTTGTGGACCTGTTCGACACGCTGGGCACCCTGATCGGCGTGGCTCCAAGGCTGATATGCTGGACGAGGACGGCCGTCTGCCCAACATCAAGGGCGCACTGATGGCAGACTCCATCGGTACCTGCGTGGGCGCTGTGCTGGGTACTTCCACCACCACCACCTTCGTGGAGAGCGCCTCCGGCGTTACCGAGGGCGGCCGCACCGGTCTGACCGCTATGACCACCGGCGTGCTGTTCCTGCTGGCTACCATCTTCAGCCCGCTGTTCCTCACCATCCCCAGCTTTGCTACCGCTCCGGCTCTGATCATCGTGGGCTTCTACATGATGGGTTCTGCCATCAAGATCGACTTCAATGATCCCAGCGAGGGCATCCCCGCCTTCCTGACTATTCTGGCTATGCCCACCGCTTACAGCATCTCCGAGGGTATCGCCATCGGCATCATCTCCTGGACCATCATCAATGTGATCACCGGCAAGGCCAAGGAGAAGAAGATCAGCCCGCTGATGTATGTGCTCACCGTGCTGTTCATCCTCAAGTATGTGTTCCTCTGATTCCCTGAGCGTATAAAAGACTAAGCACCCCCTGCGGTCTGCCCGTACAGACGCAGGGGGTGCTTTTTATGGTTTTGCTTTTGTAATTACTCCGGAGCCTTCATGCTTTCCACCATGCTGATGCGCCGGACGTGCCGCCGCATGACAAAGCAGACCACCACGGTAAACACCATGGTCAGCGCCACCGCCAGCAGGTAGCTGCGGGGGGCGATGGTGCGGATGAACATGAGCTGATCCATCTCCACGGTCAACACAATGAACTTGTGCAGCGGCACCCCCAGTGCCAGACCCACGCCGGAGCCGATGAGTGCCAGCAGCTCGATCTCGCGGAAGATGTAGCGGTACACCTCCTGATCGTAGAAGCCCAGCACCTTGATGGTCGCCAGCTCCTTTTTGCGCTCTCCAAGGTTGACGCTGATGAGGTTATACAACACCACAGCCGCCAGCGCCGCCGCACAGATGATGATCAGCACCACCACATAGCCCAGACTGACGATGAGGTTATCGAACAGTTCGGTGGTGTCCTCGGTAAAGCTGATGCTGCTGACATAGTTGCAGTCCAGCAGGTCGGTGCGCAGGGCGTTATACCCGGCAGCATCGGTGCAGGTGGTCTGCCCGTAGACCGTGTTCCACGGGATCTCTGCCGTGCCCAGCAGGCTTTCCAGCTGTGCGCGGGGGAGGTACAGCCGGGTGAACATATAGTTTTCCGTGATGCTGGTCAGGGTCAGCTCCACCCGGGCACCCTCGGTGTTCTCCACCCAGAAGGTATCGCCGGTGTGCAGGCCCAGATTCTCGGCGGTCTTTTCGGTCAGGATGGCGCTGCCGCTGTCAAAGCTGATGGCCTTGTGTCCCTTGCGGGTGCGGAAGGTAACATACCGGGTCAGGTCGCTGTCCTTTGCCGCCGCCACGATGCTCACGCTGGCGCTCTCGCCTTCGGCATTGTAGATGGTGGTGGATTTGGTATACACCGCGCCCAGTTCTGCACGGCGCTGTTGCTGTCCAGCTCCTCTGCCAGCCCCTGCTCCATGGTCAGGGCTTTGGGGTCGCTGAGGGTGATGGACATATCGTTGTGGGTCAGCTCCGTAGACTGCTTTGTGACGATGGGCAGCAGGGAATCCTGTATGCCGAAGCCGATAAGCAGCAGCGCGGTGCAGCCCGCCACGCCCAGCACGGTCATGAAGAACCGCTTTTTATACCGGAACAGGTTGCGGGCGGTGGTCTTTTGGGAGAAGGACATCCGGGACACAGCGGGGTGATGCGCTCCATCAGGATGCGCTTGCCCGCCACGGGAGCCGGGGCAGCAGCAAAGCTGCGGTCTTTTCGGCCAGACTGGAACGGCAGGCGTACCATGTGGCAAAGCCGATGACGCGGCGCTGATGCCCACGCTGGCGGCTGCCATGCCCGGGTAGAAGTGCAGGGTGAAGGTGGGCAGGCTGAACACCAGCTGATAGGCGTTCCAGATAATGATGGGGAATACCACAAAGCCCACCACCATGCCGACGATACTGCCCAGAATGGTGGCCAGCATCGCGTAGAACAAATACTTGCCCGCGATGCTGAAATTGGAGTAGCCAGCGCCTTTAAGGTGCCCATTTGCAGGCGGTTCTCGTCCACCATGCGGGTCATGGTGGTGGTAGCCACCAGCGCCGCCACAAGGAAGAAGAACACCGGGAACACCCGGGCAATGGCGTCCATGCGGTCGGCGTACTGGGCAAAGGTGACGCAGCTCATGGTGGAGGTGCGGTCCAGCACATACCACTCGCCTTTTTGATCTGGCTCACCTGCTCCTCGGCATCGTTCAGCTGGGCAAGGCCGTCCGCCAGCTTCTGCTCTGCCTCGGCCTTCTGGCTCTCGTACTCGGTGCGGGATTCTTCCAGCTGGGTCTGCCCGGCGTTGTATTCTGCCCAACCCTCTTCCAGCTGCTTTTGTGCGGCATCGAACTGGGTGTAGGCGCTGGCGGTGCCGGTGGTCAGCTGCAATTGTCCCTGCAAAAGCTGCAATTTCATCTTGCGCAGCGCAGCCTTGGCCTCGGTCACCAGCTGGTCGTTGGAGAGGTTCGGCGAGGAGATAAGCCCCTGCTTGTACATCTGCCGCTTGCCCGCGTCCAGCTGCTGCTGATAGCCCTGCAGCTGGTTATAGATGTTGTCGTAAGCGGCCTGCGCCTTGGCCAGTGCATCCCGCAGTTCAATGTAATCCTCGTCCTCCGGCTCGGCTTCGTCCAGTGCCTTTTCGGCGTTGCGCAGAGCGGCTTCCGCGTAGGTCAGCAGGGGGTCTGCCACCTTTTTCAGGTTGACCAGCATCTCAATTTGCTGCAGCTGCTCCTCAAATTCCAGCACCTGCTCCTCGCTGCTCACCAGCTTGTCGGCACCGCTCTGCATAGTGTCCGGCAGGGCAGTCTTCTGGGCGGCAAGCTCCTTTCCCCGGCTTCCAGCTGCGCCTTGGCGGCATCCAGCTGCTGCTGTGCGTCCGCAAGCTTTGCCTCGGCCTCGGCAAACTGACGCTCCGCTTCGGCCTTCTGGCTGTCGTACTCGGCGCGCGCTTCGGTCAGCTTGTCGTTGGCGGTGTCCATCAGCTCTTCCCGCCGGGCGGTGCACTGCACGCTCTGGATGGCCTTGAGCTTTTCCGCTACGGCATCCACTGCGGCCTGATATTCATCGGAATAATTATCATACAATCCGGCGTTTTCTGCCTTGATATAGCACACCGTATAATAATCTGCGGTCAAAGTGCCCTCCGGCACAAACAGGATGCAGTCCAGCTGGCCATCGCCCACGGTGCTGCTTTCGGAATCGGAGGAAAAATGCAGCGGGTCCTGCACCGTGCCCACCACCGTGAACACCTGCCCGCTGACCCCCTCGGTCTCTTCCGGCAGGGTCAGCTGGGTGCCCAGCTCCACGGGGCTGCCGTGGCCCATCACATGCACCACGCACTCCCCGGCAGCTTCCGGCATCCGGCCAGACAGCAGCACCGGCCGGTTCATGTTCTCCGGTGTATCGGCCTGCGGGTCGGCAGGCAGCTGATACAGCCGCGCCACCGTGGTCTGCTCGTCCCCTGTCCAGTGGCCTTCCACGTCCTGATACTTCACCGCCTGCACGGCGTCCACGCCGTCCACAGCAGCAATGGCGTCGATATCGCCCTGACTGAGGCCAAGGGTGGACAACACCCGCAGGTCGAACACATTCTGCTGCACATAGTACTTCTGGGCAGCGGTGCGCATATCGGGGGCAATGCACATCAGGCCGGTGAGCATCATCACCCCCAGCGCCACGATGCCAAACAGGGACACCACCCGGCTGATGCTGCTTTTCATCTCGCGCAGGATATTTTTGCGGTAACTTTTCTGCACAGTACTCACCACTCGATCTGTTCCACCGGCACCGGGTGCTCGTTGACCTGATTGGACACGATGCGGCCGCTGCGCACCTGAATGATGCGGTCAGCCATACCGGTCAGTGCCGTGTTGTGGGTAATAACAATGACGGTGCGTCCGGTCTTGCGGCAGGTATCCTGCAAAAGGCCCAGCACCTGTTTGCCGGTGCGGTAGTCCAGCGCACCGGTGGGCTCGTCGCAGAGCAGCAGCTTGGGGTTTTTGGCCAGTGCGCGGGCAATGGACACCCGCTGCTGCTCGCCGCCGGAAAGCTGCGCCGGAAAGTTGTTCAGCCGCTCGCCCAGCCCCACGCTGCGCAAGGTCTCGGTGGGGTCCAGCGGGTCGCGGCAGGATCTCACTGGCAAGCTCCACGTTTTCCAGCGCGGTCAGGTTCTGCACCAAGTTGTAGAACTGGAACACAAAGCCACATCATACCGGCGGTAGGTGGTCAGCTCCCGGGCGGAAAAGCGGCTCACGTTGCGGCCGTCCAGCCAGACGTTGCCCTCGTCGCAGCTGTCCATGCCGCCCAGAATGTTCAGCAATGTGGTCTTGCCCGCACCGGAGGGCCCCACGATGATACAGAACTCGCCCTTGTCCACATAGAAATTCAGGTGGTCGGCAGCAGCGATCTTCACACTGCCGGTCTGGTAATATTTACAGACATCTTCAAACTCCACAAAATGCTCCATGGCGTTTTTCCTTTCTGTCAGAATGCAAAGTATTTCAACTTAAATATAGCATAAACCCACCGGGATTTGCAAAGCCCCCGGCACGAATTTTCAAAAACTTAACAGACAACGCCATAAAATGTAAAAAGGGACATCAGAGCGACCACAGACGCTCTGATGTCCCGAAAAATACCAAATGATGGTTCTGCTCTTTGTACTGCGGCTCGGCGGCTTATTTTGCAGCGTACCAATCTACGCTGGGCTGATACTGCCCAGCAGTCACGGCAGTGCCCTGATAGTACAACGTACCATCTGCACTGCGGCTATAACGAGAGAAGAATTCGTTCCAGATGGCAATGCTCTCCTCCTGCAGGTAAACGTGAGGGGTATCCTTGACCACGGTGTACTGCACCAGCGGAGCGTTGCCACCCATAAAGCTCTTGGTCACAAAAGCGCCATCGTAGGAGGTGCTTTCTGCAACAGCTGCCTCGTTGGTGGCGTTGTGGGGCGTTCCAGCCTGCAGCGCCTTCACCGTACCGTTATCCTCCACCAGCTCTGCCACACCTGCCGAGTCGTACTCGCCCAGGAAAGCCCATGTCGGCAGCAGAACTGCGGGGTCAAGCTCCGGCAGCGGGGCAAACATATAGCCGACGGGTGCAATGGCGGCAAAGCGACTTGCGTAGCGGCAGGCGGCAGCCCAAGTCATCAGGCTGCCGTTGGAGTGACCGGTAGCATACACGCGAGTGGTATCGATGCTGTAATCCTGCTCCATGCGGTCCAGCAGGCTGTTGATGAACTCCAGATCCACACTGGGGTCGGTATCCTTACCAGCCAGTGCGGCAAAGGGACCAGCCAGCCACATGGCGGTGGGAATGTTGCCCATCAGGTCTGCAGGACGCACCAGACCCTGTGCGAACACCACGATAAAGCCATTCTGCTCTGCCACCTCGTACCAACGAGATTCCTCTGCAATGGCATACATGGAAGCGGTGTAGCCGTGCATCACCAGCACCAGCGGCACCTTTTTGCTGCCAGTGTAGGTAGACGGAACATAGACCATCCAGCGGCGCAACTCGCCGTTGACCCACTCCTCGTGAATATCAAAACCACGCCGGGTAAAGTCCTCTGCCTTTGCCACGCGGCCCGGCAGCTGCAGCGCCATGAAGCGCTTGAACTGACCAGAGAACTTTTCCCAAATGTTGGCCGGCCACTGTGCCTTTTCCGTGACCCACACCTCCAGCTGCAGAGCCTACGCGGCTGCTGACATACACGCCGTTTCCCTTTGCCACAGCCTGATTGGCGTTCAGGTAGAAATCCAGCGCTGCCTTATTGGCAGTATCCGCCTTGGAGCGGACGAACCAAACGGGAGTATCCACCGTCTTTGCCGCAATGCTTCCTCCTGCACGCCGCGAGTGGAGTCGCCGGGGAAGGGCAGCACATACTCGCCGCCTACTGCCTCCAGAGAAGTTGCCGGGACCTCAACGGCATCCACGGCGCAGATGGAGCTGAAATCGCTTGCCCAGCGAGCGCCGAACAGCAGAGCGGCTGCGCCGCCCTCCTTGTAGCCCACCAGTGCAGTGTGGGACTTGTCCATGGAAAATGCGCCGGATAGCTTAACCCCCTTCTTGCGCATGAGCTGATACAGTGCATCCAGCGCTGCTGCGTCATCACGACCGGCAGCGCTCAGGGAAAGGTTCCAGCTGCCGCCGTTTTCAGGACCGAAAAATGCAACGGCGATCTTATTTTTGCACGCCACCGTGCGCCACATACGGCCTGTGACCGAGCCGGAGAACGCCTTTGCGGTGGTGTTGTCCGGGGTCAGCACGATAACTGCCGGCGCCCAGGGATCCATGCCGTCGGGCAGGTAATAGGTAGCAGTACCAACATTCTGACCGCCCACCATTACCTGCGCATCATGAAACAGACCCACATTCACGTTCAGGTACGGGTTTTCCGGGTCATAAGCAAAGGTCTTGCCATCGCCCAAACCCATAGCTGCGGTCTTGCGATCTACGGTAGTGTGCAGATCTCCGTTGGTCTGGTCCAGCTCTGTCGCAGCCAGAGCCGAGGGTGCCATAGCGGCTACGGTAGCGCTCAGCGCGGTAGCTGCGGAAAGCTTCATAAAATCGCGGCGTTTCATAGTGTTTTCTCCTTTTTCAAGTGCCTGCTCACTTTGTTTTGTCCTGCATTCTGTACCGGATCCGCTTGCTTTTTTCCAAATTCTTCCTCACAGCAGGTGCCTTCCTGCTTCGGCATTGTACAAAGAATACCATTTATATCACAATTTGTAAATAGTATTTAGTGTTTTTTGTTTCAATTAATATATTAGTATATCATTTTTTGTAAAAAGTGCTGATCAGCGAAAGTCCCCTATACTACTGCTGTTTCTAATGATACACTTCCTTTTCTCTATGAAAATTCAAAAAAGCCCCTGCACGCAGGGTGCAGGGGGCTTTGGAACAGCTTCTTACTTGCGGTTTGCCAGCAGGTTCTCGATCTTCTTCAGGGGGTCGATGATGCTGGAAACGGACATATCGTGGTTCAGTGCCACCACAAAGTAGGCAGCGTACTTGGAAACGTCCACGTCCACATACCAGTCGCGGGTCAGCAGCTCGGGCATACGGTAGGTCAGGTTGGTACCCACAACGTAGGTCAGGGTGCCGTCTGCCACAGCCTTGTCGAACTTCTCCAGACCGCTGGTAAACAGGGGGAAGGTGGCGTTGGCGATGATGTTGGCAGCGCCGCGCTCCTTCAGGTTGCTGGCAACCTCCAGCATGCTCTCGCCGGAAGCAATGATATCGTCTGCGATAAAGACGGTCTTGCCCTCCACGCTCTCGCCCAGATACTCATGGGCAACGATGGGGTTGCGGCCGTTCACCACGCGGGTGTAATCGCGGCGCTTGTAGAACATACCCAGGTTGCAGCCCAGCACGCTGGAGAAGTACATATTGCGGTTCATAGCGCCCTCGTCCGGGCTGACCACGGTGAACTTCTCCTTGTCGAAGGACAGGGTGGGGTCCTTCTTCAGCAGGCTCTTGAGCACCTGATAGGTGGGCATGGCGTTATCAAAGCTCATCAGGGCACTGCGTTCTGCACGCGGGGGTCGTGTGCGTCAAAGGTGATGATGTTGCGCACGCCCATGGTCTGCAGCTCCTGCAGAGCCACAGCGCAGTCCAGGCTCTCGCGCACCACGCGGCGGTGCTGACGGCCGCCGTACAGGCTGGGCATGATGACGGAAACGCGGTGTGCCTTACCGGCCACAGCTTGGATCAGACGCTTCAGGTTTGCAAAGTGGTCGTCCGGGGACATGTGGTTCTCGTAGTTGAACAGCTTGTAGGTGACGCTGTAATTGCCCGGGTCCACCACGATAAAGATATCGTCGCCGCGGACAGACTCCTTGACCAGACCCTTGGCGTCGCCGCTCTGGAAGCGGGGGCAGTCGCAGGAAATAATGAAGGTGTCTTTTTCAATTCCGGCAGCCTTTGCCCAACGGACAAGGTGCTTGTCGATCAGCCGGTCAGCTCCTCGGCACCGGGGCAGGCGATCAGCCGCATATCCGCCACACTGGGCTGCTCAAAGAAGGACTTAGGGGAAATTTCAATAGACATAGTCACATAACTCCTTATTGCTGTTTACCATCCGTACCATGCACACAAGTGCGCATATCTGGTTTTATTTTATCACATTTTGTCGATTGTTCCATATCAATTTGTTTCATGTATCGATTTTCTGCGCCTTGCACAGCTGTTTTTCCTTTTCCTGCAAGAGAATGTGAGTTTCTTACAAAAACGCGACCAAATCTTTACCGTTTCGCAAAGTTTATCTGATTTTTGAGGAAAAGTAGTACTTTTCAAAGTCCCCTTCTCTTTCCCCAGTGACGCAAAAAGACCGCCGCACGGTCGAGTGCAGCGGTCTCTCTTCACTTACCTTCTATCAGGGTAAAACGCTTTTTACAGGGCAGCCACGGCAGCCTTCAGGGCATCCACGCGGTCGGTGTTCTCCCACTTCACGCCCAGATCCTCGCGGCCCATGTGCCATAGGCGGCCAGCTGACGGTAGATGGGCTTGCGCAGGTCGAGGTCACGGATAATGGCGGCGGGAGTCAGGTCAAACACCTTTTCCACAGCTGCTCGATCTTCTCGTCTGCCACCGTGCCGGTGCCGAAGGTATCCACCATGATGGACACAGGCTTTGCCACGCCGATGGCGTAGGCCACCTGCACCTCGCACTGCTTTGCCAGACCCGCAGCCACGATGTTCTTGGCCACCCAGCGGGTAGCGTAGGCTGCGCTGCGGTCCACCTTGCTGGGGTCCTTGCCGGAGAAGGCGCCGCCGCCGTGGCGTGCATAGCCGCCGTAGGTGTCCACGATGATCTTACGGCCGGTCAGGCCGGTATCGCCCTGCGGGCCGCCCACAACAAAGCGGCCGGTGGGGTTGATGTAGTACTTGGTGTTCTCGTCCAGCAGCTCAGCGGGGATGGTGGCCTTGATGACCTTTTCCATCACGTCTGCCCGCAGCTGCTCCATGCTCACGCTCTCGCTGTGCTGGCTGGAGATGACCACGGCGTCCACGCGCACGGGCTTGTTGTTCTCGTCGTACTCCACGGTGACCTGGCTCTTGCCGTCCGGGCGCAGGTAATCCATCTCGCCGCTCTTGCGCACTTCGGTCAGGCGCTTTGCCAGCTTGTGGGCAAGGCTGATGGGCATGGGCATCAGCTCGGGGGTCTCGTCGCAGGCATAACCGAACATCATGCCCTGATCGCCTGCACCGCCCACCTGATCGTTGGTGCCCAGTGCAATATCGGGGCTCTGGCCGTCAATGTTGGAGATGACGGCGCAGGTGTCGGCGTCAAAGCCGAACTTTGCGCGGGTGTAGCCGATATCTGCCACCACCTCGCGGACGACTTCTGGAGTCACATAGCAGTTGGTGGTGATCTCTCCCATAATGTGCACAAGGCCGGTGGATGCGCAGGTCTCGCAGGCCACGCGGGCGTTGGGGTCGTGGGTCAGGATCTCGTCCAGAATTGCATCAGAGATCTGGTCGCAGATCTTGTCGGGATGTCCCTCGGTGACGGACTCCGAAGTAAACAGGTGTCTAGCCATTTTTTGCCTCCTAAATGTTGCAGTTGCGTGTATTTACCATTCCATCAAGTTTGTTCTGAAAAATAAAAGCGCCCAGAGCCGAAAGCTCTGAGCGTTGCACTCTTATCTTCCGGTTTCCCGCAGGATTTGGCACCTTACGCTCTCGCGCAGGTTGTCGGGCTTCACAGGGCCCTGTCCCCTCAGCCGCTCTTGATAAG
>ENA-OQMZ01000712-OQMZ01000712.1-human-gut-metagenome-genome-assembly--contig:-NODE-712-length-13564-cov-2.212399_pt1 | contig 13564 bp, 20 predicted proteins | sample MGYA00242621_ERZ504862 | MGnify/ENA primary metagenome ERZ504862 (study PRJEB26092, sample SAMD00036393) | human gut metagenome | host: Homo sapiens | study: EMG produced TPA metagenomics assembly of... | reverse complement strand
GATACTTATTCAGGTGAATATACCTTTATCAGAATTTGTAAAGTAAAAGATAGGAAAACCGGCGAACAGGTTCTTTTTTGTAGCAGTTCCGAATAGAGAAACGAATATTCTCGCATATTCCGATTCTGCACATAAAGCCAACAAAACCGTAACTTTCGGTAAATTCAGAATATTCTGTTTTATCAAACCTGAAAATAATTCCTATACGGATTTGCTTGTTGATTCGGAAAAAATCCATCTTGAAAAAACAAAAAGAAAAGGTATGTACTTTATAGGTTTGGATGACGTTACAAAAACAGATCAAAAAGTCAAAAAAAGTAATATAATTTGTTAAAAAACTATATTAAGTTATATTCAGACAAAGTATCAGTCGGAATAGGGTAGAACATTTGCGGTAAGGAGGCTCGAAAGAGTTTCCATACTAGTTGATGGAAATGAATTAAACGGAAAAACAGGAAGAGAACATATAAAATCTTGGTATTAAAAGGTAGCATAGATGATTATGAATATTGATATTAAAACATATAGCTATAGCAAAATTAAAACATTTGTGAATCTCAGATATTTATCAATGCGAATTCCTGACTTAATATTTAAAATGTTAAGCTATTTTGCATACAACTTTTTAATGGTATCAGTTATAACACTTCAAATTTTTACAATGCAAGCTCACCCACTTGAAGGCTTTTCATTTTTGATGACCGTGTAGTACCATTTCTTATAACTGCAGGAATTTTGTCTTGTATTATGTCAATTGTAACTGTATTTGTGTATCATTACAAAACAAAATGGAGTGTAATACTAAATAGTGCTATAACTTACTTTTATGTTTCTATAATATTATTTTTGCTTTCGTGTTTTTTTTGCGTTTGAGTTTACTGCTTTTAATGCGATATATGCTATATTTAAGATTGCAATATATGTTCTTTGTTATTTTATCTATGTAAAGTATTTGTTTGAAAAAAGTTGCCAAAAATTGAGGAGATAGTTCACAATGGAAGATCGTTTCCTGCAGGAATGATAGCAGGTGCTCTTACCATTGCTATAAAGCCTGTTATTAGCCTTTTAGGTCAAAATGGTGGTCTTAGCACAGCTACATTTAATGACTTTATTGCATTTTTTGAGTATTTAATTGCAGTTTGCCTAATTGTTAACATGGTTGATGCCTTTGTCAAGGCTTACTACGCAAAAATATATAACATCAATTAACTTATTAAGATACTTTTTATAACAAGATAGGGTAGAATATTTGCTGAAAGGAGGCTCGAAAGAGCCTCCTTTTAATGCTTGATAGAATACAAGCAAAAATTCAAAACATTATATATGACAGACTGTTCTGTACGATGAAAATGTTCGATAGAAAAACGCATAAAATAGCAACAAAATGGTTTGACTAATATATAATATTGTGTTAAAATTATGCGAAAAGGGGGGGTGACAGCCCTATGGAGCAATATATGCCGATAGTGTGGATAGGCTTTGCAATATTCATGTTGCTTTGCGAAGGCTTTACAACGCAGCTTGTGTCAATATGGTTCGTTCTCGGCTCGGTTTGTGCCGCAATAACAACTATATTCACAAGCGACATAACAATCCAGTCAGCGGTGTTCCTTGTTGTGTCACTTGTTTCGCTGATTGTGACACGACCGCTTGTAAAACGCTTTAAAAGGCGTAACAAAACAACGGGAACAAACGCAGACCGCCACATCGGTCAAGTCGGTTTTATGCTCACAGATTTAACCGATATTGACGAAACAGCACAGGCAAAAGTTGGTGCGGAAACTTGGACGGTAAAGTCCGACAAAGCACCGCTTTTAAAAGGAACAAAAATTAAGGTTCTTGCAATCGAGGGCGTAAAGCTCATAGTAGAACCCGTAACAGAATGAGAGGTAAATAATGTTAGAACTTATTATTTTAGGTATCATCCTTTTAATTTTGCTTATAGTAATTGTAAGCAATGTCAAGGTAGTACCGTAGGCACACGCATATGTAATTGAAAGACTCGGAACATATCATGTAACATGGTCAACAGGCTTGCATGTAAAAATTCCGTTTATCGACAAAATTTCAAAAAAGGTTTCATTAAAAGAGCAGGTGATCGACTTCCCTCCACAGCATGGAGTGAATAAAACGATACCTTCTTGTAAATCTTAAAAAGTACGGAATTATCGGGGAATTTAAGACAATCAATAACAATTACTTATTTAACATTTTTAACATCTGAGCCATTGGCTCTTTTTTATGGGTAAAATTAGATTGTAGTCGATTTGTACAAATAGGATTAAGAAGTGTTTTTTGCGGGGCATTAAAGGGAGAAGTTTCACAATAAAGTTTCTTTTTTATCTTCCTTGTCGGTTAGGCTGATTAACTATGGCTATAATTTGTTGTGCTGGAGAATAAGTTTACAAGTAAACAAGTCATAACGAAAGATTTAAATGCAAAGGCTATGTTTGCCTGGGTAGGTGATATACAATAGGAATCCAGTCAGAAAATTATAAAGAAAGAAATTCCCTCAGAATAGTTCTGAGGGGTTAATAATATCTATTTTCTTTTCTAAGTTGTTTTGAAATTAAATGGCTTAGGATTGCAAAGGTGAACATTATTGAGATATAGTCAAGAAGATAGAATGGCAGATGTTCATTATCGCAAGTAGGAAAAACTGATTTTTGAGGAATAAATAAACCTGCTATATCTCGTTTAAAAAATGCAAAAATCCCGTATGCAAATATGAGTGCAAAAACTATTTTGAAAGCAGTTTTTACTATTGGTGAAATCTGCTTTTTATTTTTAATCATCAGGCAAATCATATTTAAATGCAAACCGAGGTGAAGTGACATGAATACAAAGCCCCAATATGCCAAAAGCATATGGATTCTGTTTGCAACATATGCAGATTTAATATTTAAGAATGTAAAAATATGCCTTGAAATTATGATTCCGCTAATCGTTGAACCGAGCACACAAATTAAAATAAGAACAACAATCAAATCCTGAAATCTTCTTAACGGAGTTGTCTGCCTTTGAACAATGATTTTGTCCAATGAATATTGAGTATGTGATGAACAATAAACAGAACAAACATTACTATGCCGACGATTTCATGCGCTGTTGAACCTATCAATTCGTATGACATCAAAAGCAGTAATGCTATTGTCATCAGTATGTCAACTATCGGTTTTACATTTTTCTTTTTAATTAAAGTGCCTTTTGAATTATACATTTCTGCCCATTTCATATGCCTTATTCATAACAGGAGTGTCTTTGATCGTGCCTGATTCGTACACACCGTTGCCGATGATAATGCCTCTTTCAACAGCACCTTCAACGCAATCGGCATAACCACGAAAACAGTCTATTGTTGTCTTTGCCGAAGAAAGTGACTCATCAGCCATAGTTGCAATATAGTAGAATTCCTTGTTCTTTACCTCAAGCCATCTTGCAACTGTTCTGTCGATAACAGCTTTGAGCTGAGCGTTGATTGAATAGAAATATACGGGGCTTGCAAGAACCAGTACATCAGCATCAATCATTTTTTGCAAGATTTCTGCCATATCATCTTTATGTACACATTCTCCACTATTTTTACAATAATAGCATGCAGAACACGGAGCAATCTTTTTTGAGGCAACTCTGATTTTTTCAACTTCATTCCCTGATTCCATTGCACCACGCATAAATTCATCACATAAAAGGTCGGAATTGCCGCCTTTTCTCGGACTGCCTGATAATATTAAAACTTTTTTTGCCCATTTTTTCTTCTCCTAAAAATTGTTTATGAATTGTCTTATTGCTTGCCGAAAAGCCAAGACATTATATCTTTATCCTCCGCAAATAAACCACCGCCGACGTGTTCTCTATCGACATTTCTGCTTGTGAAATATTCTCTTTCTTTGATATCAATTACAAGAATTTTGTCAATTTCAGATTCTGTCAGACCTTGCTGTTTGTAAAGATTATAAAGCGTATTGTAAGCACTTTGAGATTTGCCAGAACCGTAGTACTCATCATCTCTGCCGATTGCTATGTATACGGGAAGATGTGCTTTTGCAACACTATCATATTCGCCGTCCCATTGTGAACTGACTTGAAGATATGCCATGAATAAATCAGGTCGCTTGCTTACTGCAATAGATGCGGTTTCACCGCCACCTGAATAGCCTTCAATATAGACTTTAGATTTATCTATATATAAGCAGATAAGAGGTATTCAACAAGTGCAATTGTTTCATCGGCTGATTCTTCATCCCAACCGTTCAGCTGTGGAGCAACTATAATCATATTGCTGTTGTATTTTTGTGCTTCAAATCCAAAATTTTCTTCATGTAGATTTATGCCACACCTTGAAAATAAAGTCCTTCATATCCGGGTAAAGTTACAAATAGGGCATAAGCTCACTGCCATCATAGCTTTTCGGAATATAGAGGTTGAAATGAATGTCGCCGTTATTATCGCTGTGCAGGATATTATCAATTGTAAAATCTCGATAAGTGTCTGTGGCATTTGTAACGCTGTAATTTTCTTTGGCATGCTGTGTTGTTTGTGCTTTTGACGGGTTTGCGGCAGATGTGTTGGCTGTTTGATTATTTGAAGTATTGTTATACGGGGTACAAGATGAGAGGATAGTTGCCGTAAAAGCCACCGTCAAAAGCACAGATATACGCTTAAAAATTTTATTTAAGTTCAAGACCGTTTACCCAATTTGCAACATCGTCAGATGAAGCGCCTGAGGAAAATCCTTCGCCATCCTGCCAGTTTCCTGTGCCTGCCATTTCAGCAAGGAGTGAACCGCTTTCACCAAGTCCGGATGATGCCGATGTGCAGAACGGAATTACTGTTTTGCCTGAAAAATCGTTGCCATTAATAAAGTTATTTACAGGCCAAGCGGCAATGCCCCACCAAATCGGATAACCTACAAATACAGTGTCATATTGTTCCCAATTGTCGGGCGTTGTTTTTGTAAGTTCAACATCTCTTTTGCTTTCATCATTATGTTCAACGCTTACACGGCTGTTATCATCAGTCCAGTTGAGGTCATCGCTTGTATATGGATCAACCGGAGTGATTTCAAAAAGGTCTGCATTTGCGGTATCTGCAATTGTTTGTGCAACAGCTTTTGTACTGCCTGTTGCGGAATAATAAACAACAAGAATTTTGCCGTTTGAAGTTTTATCGGAATTATTTTCAGATGTCGTATCTGATGACTTGTCAACAGACGCAGTGCTTGAAGTTTTTGATGTTGTTTCATTATTACTTGAAGTGCTGTTATTGCAAGCAACAAAAGTAAACATAAGAGCAAGAATCATAACTGTGGAAAGTAATTTTTTCATATTTAATTCTCCTTAATTTTATTTCTGTTCGTCAACAGGAGGAACCATTTCTGCGTACTTTTTAAGCATTTGAGGTGTTGATGTATAGTATCTCTTGTTACAATCAAGTGCCGAAATTTCGGACATTTCATTTTCGGTAAGTTTAAAATCAAAGACATCAAAATTATCTTTGATGTGGTCATTGTTTTTTGAACCCGGAATTACAATATTTCCGTCTTGAATGTGCCAACGAAGAATAATCTGCGCATTTGTCTTACCGTACTTTTGGGCAAGCTGAGTAAAATAAGGTCGTTAAGTAACTTTGAGTCTCCGTGTCCAAGCGGATACCAAGCCTGAATTTTAATATCCTCGTGAGAAAGAAATTTTTTAAGTTCCTTTTCCTGATAATACGGGTGCACCTCGGTTTGAAGAACGGACGGCTTAACCTCGCAGATATTTAGGATTTCGCAAATCTGCTCTTCATTAAAGTTTGAAAGACCGATTGCACGAACCTTGCCGTCCCTATATGCTTTTTCCATTTGCTTATATCCTGCAATGTAGTTGCCTGCAGGCTGATGAATTAAAAGCAAATCAATATAATCTGTTTGAAGTCTGTTAAGAGTTTTATCTACTGCGTCGTCCTGCTCGTAAAATGACGGCCAAAGCTTTGTTTCAAGAAAAATATTTTTACGGTCAATGCCTGCGTTTTTCATTGCTCTGCCTACTGCTTTTTCGTTGCAATAGCATTTGCCGTATCAATAAGCTGACATCCGTTTTTGAGAGCGTAGGTTGCAGATGCCTCTGCCTCGTCGGGTGAAAGTAAAAATGTTCCGATACCATGCATAGGCATTTGAACACCGTTATTTAATTTTGCAAATTCCATAATAGTTACTCCTTTTCTGTTTGATAATTAAATTTTAATATCTAAAGTTTACTTTAGGTCAAGGGTTTACTTACATTCTTCAAAAATTTTTAATATTTCCGCGTGAGTCATCTTTTTGTAAGCGCCGGGTACAATACCGCAGGAGTCTGCAATTTCTTTAAGGTTGATATTTTCATCAATACCAAGCTCTTTAAAGGTTGTCGGCATACCGATTTCCTTAATGAAATCAGCAAGAGCCTCAACGCCTGCCTTTGCAAGCTCTTCGTCTGTTTTGCAGTCCTTTGAGATACCCCAAACATTAACTGCAAACTGAACAAATTTCTTTTCGCCTGCTTTGCAAATATGCCTGTAATAAACAGGGTGAAGAACGGCAAGACCTGCACCGTGATTGCAGTTGGTATATGCACCGAGCTGATGCTCCATTTGATGACACTCAAAATCTGTCTTTTTGCCAAGCTTAATGAAACGGTTTTCTGCCATTGTAGCGTCCCACATCAAGTTACTTCTTGCTGTGTAGTCCTCGGGATTTTTGATAGCGGCACGCAAATTTGTGATAACATTTTTCATAAGAGCCTCGGATATATCGTCCGATACATTGCTCTCGTTCGGCTCGCTGAAATAGATTTCCATAATGTGCGAAAGAGTATCAAAAGCACCTGATACCATTTGGAATTTAGGCACGCTGTAAGTATATGTCGGGTCAAGCATGACAAATTTTGCGTTAAGCTGAGGATAATCTCTGCCTGTTTTGATTTTAAGCTCTTCGTTTGTGATTACGGCACCGCCGTTACATTCACTGCCCGTGCCCGAAACGGTGACGATAATGCCGAGTGGCAACGGTTCAAAATCAATTACACCCGGTCTTGCCCAAAAGTCTGCCCAAATGTCGCCGTCATATTTTGCACCGAGAGAAATTGCCTTACAGCAGTCCATAACACTTCCGCCGCCTACTGCAAGAATCAGATCGGCGTTGCTTTCTTTAGCAAGCTTAACCCCCTCAAGCACCTTGCTGTAGGTTGGATTTGACGGAATACCTGAAAATTCAACAACGGTTTTATTTTCCTTTTTCAATACAGATATAATTTCATCATAAATACCGTTTTTCTTGATTGAACCGCCGCCGTAGCAAAGCATAACGGTATCACCGTAAGATGAAAGGATGTTTGACAAATACTCCTTTACACAACCTTCGCCAAGATATACTTTTGTTGAGTTTTCAAACACAAAGTTGTTCATAAAAATTCTCCTTTCAAAACTAATAAAAGTCAGTTATTTAAGCTTTGTACCGTCTGAAAAAGCATTGCCGACCTTTTCGCCCAAACGGTAGTAACCGTGATGAACAGAATCGTATGTAATCGGAATAAATTTGTTGAGGTCAAGTTCACCGTCTTCTCCGAGAACGCTTTCATCAATGCTTACATTTTTGATTTCGCCAAGGTACTTTGAATCATCAATAACCTTAATAAGTTGACATTCAAGAACAAGGGGAAGTTCATTTATTACAGGAGCGTTTACGAACTCGCTCTTTGTAGTTGTAAAACCTGCTTTTCCATTTTGTCAGGTTCTTTGTTTGCTGATACAATTCCAACATAGTCGCAGGCAACCAAATGCTCAACATCTGCAACGCTTACAGTAAAAGCCTTTGTTTTGAGCAGATTGTCGGTTGTCTTGTGTGAACCTAAATCAACGATAATCTCGTTCATACCGACAATACCGCCCCATGCGGCATTCATAGCATTTGCCTTGCCGTTTTCATCATAAGTTGCAATAATCATTACAGGCTGTGGGAATAAATATGGTTTAGCTCCAAAATTCTTTTTCATAATTAAAAATCTCCTTTTATTTTTTTATTATTTTTGAACCCCCGAAAACTTCGGACATTTCAATATTGTTCAGTTTATCATCAATTGCACAAACTTCATCAGATGTTAAAATAACATCTGCCGAACCTGCATTTTCAATCAGACGATCAAGTTTTCGTGTACCGGGAATAGGTACGATATATGGCTTTTTACACATCATCCACGCAAGCGAAATTTGTGCAGGCGTTGCGTTTTTATCCTTTGCAAGCGTGTTTAACAGCTCGAGTAAATCTTTATTTTGATGAACACCGTCGGCAGTGAACTGCGGCATAACCGTTCTGTAGTCCGTGCCTTTTTCAAACTTGGAATTTTCGTTGTACCTGCCGCTTAAAAAGCCGTTTGCAAGTGGTGAAAACGCAACGAAACCGATATTAAGCTCCTCAAGAACAGGAAACAGCGATTCATAATGCCTTGCCATCATTGAGTAGCGATTTTGTATAGCTGTCAGATGACAAACCAAATTTGCTTTTCTTATATTTTCCTCGGTAGCTTCACTCATACCCCAATGCGTTATTTTGCCCTCTTTAATTAAATCAGCATTACTCCTGCGACCTCTTCAATAGGAACATTAGGGTCAAAACGGTGCTGATAATATAAATCAATATGATCTGTACCGAGTCTTTTAAGCGAACTTTCAACCGACTTTCTGATAACCTCGGGCCTTGAATTTGGTATAAGCGGTGGATTCGTGGCATTGCTTGTTTTGTCAAATTCAATTCCGAACTTTGTTGCGATAATAATTTTATCACGATACGGCTTTAATGCTTTGCCTACAAGCTCCTCGTTATCGTGTGGGTTATTTCCAGTACCGTAAACCTCTGCCGTATCAAAAAAGTTATAGCCTAAATCAACTGCCTTTGCGATAAGCTCGCACATTTCTTTTTTATCGGCAGGTGAGCCGTAAGCGTGGCTCATTCCCATACATCCTAGCCGACAGCCGACACCTTTAAGTCCTTACCTAAAATTCTGTAATTCATTATTTCTCCTTAGTGGTGAAAGTTTGTAAATGTAATCTGTTCTTTTTCGGGAAGTCCGAATTGCTCCTTGCCCAGTGCAATACTCTTTGCCATAAAAGCAATGTTTCTGCCCAGCGTTCTCATAGTCTGCAAGCCCTCTTTGTCCTGCAAAACTTCTTCTGCCTGGCCGCCGTAAACCATATTCCAATACTGACTTGTGGCAATCGGCATAGAGCTGATTGAAAAATATTTGTTGAGCACATCGTATGATGCTGTGTTACCACCTCTGCGACAGGTTGTTACTGCCGCACCAACTTTCATTGTCTTATCAACATTCGCCGTACTGAAAAACAATCTGTCAAGAAATGCGATTGCTCCACCGGCAGGAGATGCGTAATAAACAGGTGCTCCGATAACAAAAGCCTCTGCCTCGTTAAATTTAGGTGCAACCTCGTTTACAATATCATCGAATACGCACTTACCGATTTCCTTACATTTTCTGCAAGCGATACAGCCGTGCACATCCTTGTGCCCTACATGGATAAGCTCAACCTCCATACCCTCTTGCTCCAATGTGTTTTTTAGTTCGGTCAATGCCGTATAAGTACAGCCCTTTGCTCTCGGACTGCCGTTTATAAGCAGTGCTTTTAACTTTTTCATATCTACACTCCTTAGTTATTTTTCTTTTCAACTATATTATATCAAAGTATGAAAATTATAGAAGTTTCTGTTTGTCAGTCAGTACATACCTTTGGGTTATAACTAATTTTTAGTGAATATATTTTCAAGCCAATCGGCATAATCTTTCACCCAGCCACCGTCAGAGCCAAAGCCGTGCGGCCAACCGTTAAGAACGATTCTGCCTGTTTCAATTCCCATATTTTTTATGACGGAATATTGCTTTTCAAACTGACTGTAAAGCGGGTCCTCTGTACCGTAAACATAAAATGTAGGAGGTAAATTTCCGACCTTTAACCAATCTTCGTCCATATTGCCTACGCTCAGCCTGCCGTAGAAAGAATAAATCATACCGTCAGCCGATGCGTGAGCAGGAATTTTATCAAGCTCATCCGGTTTATATGATGAATCGAGAGCATCGGTCGTTACATTTTCATCGTAGTGCATTAAAAATTCGCCTGCCTGAATACCGCCTGCAGAAAATCCCATAACCGCTATATCGTCAGGGTCAATACCGTACACATCTGCGTTCTTTCTTATAAAACGCACTGCTCTTGCAACATCAAGTGCACCTTCATCCTGAGTATAAGGCTCCAAGCGATAATCAACAATAAAGGTTTGAAAGCCGTATTCGTGAAGTGCACCGGCTGTAGGAAGTGAATCTGTATAATTACCCCTGAACTGATAAGCACCTCCTGCCATAAGCACAACTGCGCCCTTTGGCTTAACTCCGTTTTAACAGGAATCGCCGTTACATACGGTCTGAAATCGTAATCGTCAAAATAACCTGTCATATTTTTTGTGAATTTTGTTTTTGCAGGCACATTGTCCTTTTCCCACAGATAGAGAACCTGCACCTCGCTTGCATCTGCTTTTGTGTTTGATACAGTTTGATTACCATTTGGCGTCGGCATTTTCTTTAGCATTGCGTTTCTTGAATAATCGCTGAGCTTTCCCGTGCCGTAATTGTATTCACTTGGAAAGTCTGACGGAGTAGGTACTGTATTATTTGAATTTCTTGTTCTTAAATCGTCGGTATTATTATTTTTGTTTTCTTGATTTCCTTTAGTTGTCATAGCATTTTCAACGGCATTAACACCGTCCTCCAAATTATCATCATTATTTTTACTTGCACTCGTGCAGGCTGTAAACAGCATTGCCATTACCAAAACAGGTATAAAAATTTTAATCGCCTTTTTCATATCGTCACCCTTTCATCTGCTTTTCCCAAAACTTAACTGCACTGTTTATCCAGCCGTCTGCCACTGTATTTTCGCCCAAGCCGAAACCGTGGTGCAAGCCCTTGTAGGAATGAAATTCGGTATCAATTCTAAGCTTTTTCATTGCATCAAGGCGAGCCTTCATTATTCTGTAATCGGCTATACCGTCGCTTTCGCCTACGCAGCAAAGGTCGGCGGGTCATTTTTGCTGTATTCGCTGTAGCCTGTATATTGCATAATCACGGCAGAAGGCTTTGGCAAATCGTTGCCACCAAATGCTTTTGCTCCGTACGAGCCTACCCATGCCGCCATTCTTGCTCCTGCCGAACCGCCCCAAAGCGAATAATCCTCAGTGCTTACTCCAAGCTCGTCGGCATTGTCAAAAATAAAGGTCAATGCTCTTGCCAAATCTTCGCAGGCACTTTGAGCGTCGGGACGGTAAATCAAAGCAAAAGCGTTGTATCCCTTTTTAGAAAGCTCAAGTGCGTGAGGAAAGCTGTCCTGCATAGCACCTACATAAGCGAATGCACCGCCTGCATCGCATACGGCAAACGGCATGTTCTTTTTCCCTCTAAAGAAGAATAACCCTGTATTTTCCTTTTCGGGATCTGCCTTTTTCTCTTCGTCTGAATAAATATCATGAAAGATTTTGTCGCCGTTTAGAGCGTGGTTTTTCAAGTAATTCGCAATTTCAACGGTTTTGTTTGGGTTAATCTCGCTGTACCAAGTAAGCTGTAATTCACCCAGTGTGTTACCGCTGTAATATCCTTTTTGAGTGGGAAATATCAGCCGACCGTAATCTCCGAAAGTTTTATCGTTTATTACACTTTCGATGGGTGTATCAACGGTGTATTCATTCTCGGCAACATTATTTGTGCTTTCAGATAAATCTGTTGTTTGATTTGAATTGTTATTCGTAATATTATTATTTGCGGAACACGCTGTAAACGAAAACATCATACAAATCATTACTCCTATAACTACAATTCGTTTCATAATCATCAACCCTTTGATTACAGTATAAGAAAAACGAGACCTCATAGGAAGTCTCGTTTTGTTAATCAGTTTATACTCAAAGGTTATAACTTGCTATTTTGTTTTAATTGCACTGCTTGCGGCATCCAAAAATCTCTGAACGGTTTTACTTGGCTCAGGAGAATGTAAAAGTCCGTATGAAATGCTGTATTCCCATTCTACGGGGATAACTTTGAGCAAAGGATGAACATTACCCCAACCCTTGAATGCAAGAAGTACATTGTTGCTGTTTTCGCACTTATTGAAAACACTCATATCATAGAAATTAAAGTCAACAATATGTATCTGCGGATGGTTTTGCCATATATCGTCACGCAGACTGTCAACATAGTTACTCCAACCACGATGCATAAGCATTAAATTTTCGCCGTATAAATCGCTGATTTGCAACTTATCCTTGCCGGCAAGTTTGTGGTGAATTGAAACCGCACAACAAAACGGCTCTCGTGACAGCTGAAGTCCTTTGCATTTTCTGAGATTAAGCATTGTATCATCAAATATGCCGCCGACAACATCAATGTTTTTACCGAGATTGCCGAGAATTTCTTTAGCGTTTTCAGGAGTATTTTCAAACGGAATAATCTCAAATTTAATATCAGGACACTTACTTTGAATCTTAGGCCATAACTGCATAAGAAGCTGAGCTGGAGTAATAGGGGATGAACCAATGCGAATAATATTCTCGCCCTCGCTCATTGCATTCCTCGCCCTAACAATAGAGTCCTTGCAATAACCGATTATATATTTTGCATCCTGATAAAGCGACTTGCCTGCATTAGTCAGTATCAGTCCACGGTGCGTACGCTCGAATAAAACCAAGTCAAGTGATTTTTCAAGAGAATTTATCTGTTTTATAACAGCGGTAGGGGTAATATATAATTCATCTGCCGCTTTGTTAAAACTACCTGCATCCGCAACCTTTATAAATGTTTCAAGCTGAGGATTGTACACCAAATCACCACCTTATTTATAACCTATATTATATATGTTTGCGCATTTTGTGTCAAATTTTTGATACCAAAAGAGTAATTGCATATAATCAATTCATAACTAAATGACAATAAAAAGTCGAAATCTTAAACATCAAGATAGGATAAATATCGTTATCATCATTTTTGATTTATTCTTATGAGGATAAATAAACGCATTCTTGAATGTCAAATCTGCAACATTGAATACATTCCTTGCCATTTAACAGACCCTCCTTTTAATGCTTGAATAGAATACAAGCAAAATTCAAAACATAATATATGACAGACTGTTCTGTACGATGAAAATGTTCGATAGAAAACGCATAATATAAGCAACAAAATAGTTTGACTAATATATAATATTGTGTTAGAATTATGCGAAAAGGAGGGTGACAGCCCTATGGAGCAGTACATGCCGATAGTGTGGATAGGCTTTTCAATATTTATGTTGCTTTGCGAAGGCTTTACAACACAGCTTGTGTCAATATGGTTCGTTCTCGGCTCAGTTTGTGCCGCCATAACAACTATATTCACAAGCGACATTACAATCCAGTCGGCGGTGTTCCTTGTTGTGTCACTTGTATCGCTGATTGTGACACGACCGCTTGTAAAACGCTTTAAAAAGCGTAACAAAACAACGGGAACAAACGCAG
>ENA-OQMZ01000711-OQMZ01000711.1-human-gut-metagenome-genome-assembly--contig:-NODE-711-length-13565-cov-1.234038_pt1 | contig 13565 bp, 27 predicted proteins | sample MGYA00242621_ERZ504862 | MGnify/ENA primary metagenome ERZ504862 (study PRJEB26092, sample SAMD00036393) | human gut metagenome | host: Homo sapiens | study: EMG produced TPA metagenomics assembly of... | reverse complement strand
TCGATGGCCAAGGCAACGCCGTTCACCTTAACGCCCTCCAAGACGTTGGCCTGTGCGCCGACATCCTCCAGAGCCTTGATGCGCTTGTTCTGGGCCTCGTCAACGGCCTTCTGCTTCAGACCCAGCTCCTTCAGTGCGCCCAGCTTTGCGAGCTTCTCAACATTGTAAGCCATAATAAGTATCCTCCGTAAATTGTTGTTTGGTGTTTATTTGTCGTAGATTTCGGCCAGCATTTCGGATACATCATCGTAGCTGCCATCTGGTCTTCGGAAACTGTGGCGTGGACAGAAATAACACCGTCTTCGGTCACTTCCACGCCGTCGCCAATTTTCACGCAGCCCAGCCGGTCACGGGTCGCAATTACCAGTTCACCGGTGCCACCTCCTTTCCCGAACAGAGTGACGACTGCCTGAATATCAGCTTCCGGGATGCGCTGAGAGAAAAAGCGAACAATACCGTTCAAAGTCTCGCACCCGTTCAGGACACCCGCCTTGTTCGAAATAGAAAAGCAGCTGGCAGTTGCGGAACCGCTGGGCCAAAGCTCAGGGGTGCAGTCTGCCAACTCTGCATCGTAGGTATACGCATACGGCATTTCACCCTCGCTGTCCGATACGGCTTTCCAGCCGTCCACAGAAAGGGTCAGGTCGTATTTGCCATAGTAGCCGCCGGAGCTGCCGCCACCACCGCCGCCGCTTTCCTTGATAAGCTCTTTGACCCTGTCTTCCGACATGATCTGGCCGGATTCCTCCAGCTCTTTCAGAGCCTTACTGGTGGCTTCGGTGATGATTTTGGCATGGGCATCCGGGGCATCGTTGTGCTGTGAGATCTCCTTCAGCACCATTTCCCGCACCATCCGCATAATTGCTTCAACCTGCGGGTCAACGGTGAGTGAGATATTGGCTTTGGTCGAAACGGCCAGCAACACAGCAATTTGGAATTCATGGTCAGCAGTACCGATGGCCGGGATCTCGATGCCCCGATCGTCCTGCATCAAAAAGAGCAGCGTGTCCTCCGGGTCGTCATTGAGGCGGCCAAACACACCGATCTGGTGCATGAAGTACGGCTTATCTGCACCGCCCGTCCAAATGCTAACTTTGCGGGCTTTTTCACCCTCATATTCCACGGTGTCGATGCCCAGCAGTTTAAGCTCATAGGTATCACCGCTGACTGCCGTTTCCTCGGACAAGTCGGTGTCAACGGTGCCCGTGCCGCTTACAGCACGGGTGATGGTGAGCGCACCGCCCGAAATGGACTCGGACAACATCGCAGCACCGGCGCTGGTATATGCATATTTTTCCCAGCTCATAACGATTTCCCTCCTAACTTGATGGTGACGGTTTCATAGGTCTGCGCAGGTCTGCCAGATGCAAGCGCTGTGCAGACACAGCCTTGGCGTGGATAGTTCCGGGCAGCGCAATGGTCGTTTTCATCCGAGTTGTGCTGACCGCACCAGCGGCGCAGGCGTGTGCGCTGACTGCCCGCGGCTCGATAACACCCGGCATAAGAACCGTGTAGGACATCGTTGTGGCGCAGGGAATCGCTGCAACATAGCACGCTTTCGGCTCCGTTTCCGTGTAGTAAATGACGCTGTCCAAATGCGACCGAAGATTTTTGTAGCAGATGATTTTTTGCAAAACCTGCTGATGTTTGTCCTCATTGATTGCAGCGAAATCAACCGTGATACGGAGTTTGAGTGGTACGGATCGCCGCCGTACTCAAACCACTCCAAAACTTTGGGATTGGGATAAATCGCAGAAATGGCTCTTTCAACAGCCGCTTTTGTGCCACGGTGCCGGTGAACATAGAAGCTGTCCTTGATGGTTTTTCTTTTTTCCTCAAGGGTGTAGGATCTATCGTACCAGTCCACGGCGAAGTCACGAGCCAGAATGTCAAGCAGCCATTCGGGCAGTTCGTCGATGCGGGTATAAATCCGCAGGGAGTCGATTTCATCCTGCCGGGATTCCATCACCTTGGCTATGGCCTGTCCCAGAGCCACCGTCTTAGGGTCTTTTTGGAGCGCAATCGGAAACTGCTGCATCATGTTGTCAGCAGTCAGGCCGTGGTTACTCATCCTCATACCCTCCGCTCTTTATCGTCACCGTGCCCAACTTTGCCACTTGCGGAACCTTGTCGTTGCGGTCAAGGGATGGCGCACCGTCTTCCAGCGGAGTAAAGGCGGGCTGTTTGAGGTCTACACGTTTGATGCCGGCCGAAAGAAGCAGATACCGCAGCTGTCAGGTTGATGTCCCTGCCCATCTTGCCGGACTGCCAGCGGATGTACCGCTGCACAGCCTCATTCACGCCGGACTGAGCTTCACTTGCGGAAATGCTTCCGTCACGGGTCAGGTAATAGGTCAGGTCGATATCATAGGCACTTCTTCCGGGTCGCCGGAGATCACATAGTCCGTCAGCGGCCGGATTTCATCCGGTGAGCAGGCCGCAACCATGGCACGCTTGGTTTCTTCGCCAGGCCACGCTGCCATCGTTCATGACGGCATACAGGCAAACCGTGCCAGGGCTGGGCGAATTTGCAACGACATCTGCGATTTCCGTGGAAACCCTCTTTGCAAAGTATTTGTAGGCACCGATTGGGCCAGCATCAGACCATGCACTCTGACTGTCACGCATCAGCTCATAAAATTCCTCGTCGTCCGGGGCATCAGAACCGTTTGCGCTGACCGTGATATTGGAGCAGCCGGAGTAGTAGTCGTAGATGTCAACAGCGGTGTGGATGTCCCCCACAGCATAATCATTGCCAGCCGTGCCCACGGTCTGGCAGGTCACCTGAACATCCGTGTATGTTGCGCCGATGGGAACGTACTCGTCTGCGGAGGTTTCCCAGTACAGGCTGCATTGTCGTCTGTGACACGGGTGCGGCCGGAATCAGCACCGCCGTCTGGCGGGGCTCGCTGATGTAAAAGCGCATGGTGCAGGTCGCCGCCGTAGGCTTGGGGCGCTCCTGCAAATAGAACAGCTCGGCCAGGCCATCCAGATACTCGCCCTCTGCGCTGCTGGGCAAGTTTTGGCAGCCTGTCCAGTTATTCTGGGCACGCTCGTACATGATGGCATCTTCGACCCACGAAATGAAAAGCCGTTCCGGGCTACCGGGCATCACAGTTTTGCCAAAGAACTGCTCATATCCTGCGACAAGCAGCCTGTCCAGCTCATCCATGTCCGTAGACACGAACTCGTAGGTTTTACGCACTGATGCTCACCTCCACGACGGGCAGCATCCGCCCGGGAGTGTCCGGGGCTTCCTTGAAGTAGTCCCCATGTAGGTGGCACGAGGTTCAAACCGCTCGATGGCCTCCTTGATGGCAGCGCAGAGCATAGGCTGCGCCACATTTTCCGGCCGTCGAGAATGTTCGCAATATCAATGCCAAATTCCCGGTAGCAAGGCACTGTGCCTTTCGGTGTAGACAGGATGACGGCGATGTTCTGCAGAACGCTGGTCACGGTATCCTGCTCCCCAAGGGAAATGGTGGTCAGGTCGTTTGCCGATACCAAGTAGTTGCTCACAAAAATCACCTCATTCTCTCTGATATTCCAACAAAGAAACGCTTGCGGTAATCCATGTCGGTGTACCGAAAGCGTCTGTGTGCAGGGTCTTGAATTTTACAGATTGATAACCCACCGATAGCTGCCATAGACCACATTGCCGAGAACGAACGGCAGCGTTGTCCCATTGAGGACGCATTCTTGCAGTCGTTCCCGCTCTTTGGTTGGATTCACGCCGAGGTATGCGGCCAGTTCAATGTCAAACGTAATTGTTTGAGCATCGGTGCCTGTAAACTCGGTCAGGGCCGGGCCTCCGGCGCGCTGGTGGGTAGTATATCTGGCAGATACATTTTGCACCATGTTCTTGATGGTCTCGACATGGCTATCGAACACGGCAAAACTGATGTCTCCGAGGCAACCGACAATCACGGATAAATCCCTCCCAGCACGAAGCCATCAGCATTGAAGCACGGGAGGTACAAGCAGACCACCGTATCATCAATGGCCGGCAGCCACCACACCACATGGGACTTGTGCTGATGGTTTGTGGAGTTGTCCGCCCCGATGACCTTTTCTTCCTCATCCCAAATCTGGCGTGAGCATCCATGGTCGTTTTGATCTCAAGGTTGTAGGGGCTGGGGTGGATATACTGGTGATTGTGTTCGCCGGCTGACTCCGTATAGACAATGGCTTTGTAGTGCTGCATCACCGGGAGCCAGCCGGACGTGATGCCGGTGTCCTCAAATTTGCAGCGGACAAGGCGCTTTTCTTTGTTCACATCGGTGACTTTACCGAGGCGAAACGTCAACAGCGGTGTTCATCAGTACCCTCCTAAAACATGACGGCCGGAAACCTGCGTGGTGTACCCGCCAGAGCCGGTCACGGTATGCTTGGCCTGCTTCACGATGTACTTTCCATCCCACGGCCCGAAGCTCTTGGTTTCAAACGTCAGGCCTGCAACCTTGCCCGGGTCGCCGTGGTAGGTAAAGCCAACCTGACGCTCAAACTTGTTGTGCAACCGGAGCTTTTTGGCAGCCAGTTTCTTTGGCCTCGGTCTTGCTCGTTGACCGGGGCAGTAAACTTCCAGCTGCTGGTTGGTTTTGCTGCTTGGCATCGGTAGTCCTTGACGTAGGCGATACCCTCAATGGGCTTGCCGTTCGGCCCAACATAGGACACCCGGCAGGACGCATACTGCGTTCCGGCCTGGCCGAGCGTGTGGCTCCACTTGATATAGCTTTTGTCGTCTTTGGTGACAGTCCATGCAGAATCTTTTCCCTCGTATTCTTTCTGGTCGAAGATAACGAGTTTGCCGTCTGTGCATTTCAGCGACAAGCCGGTATCATGGCACAACTGCGACAGGAAGTCGATGTCAGAGCAGCGGTACTGCTCCACACGCTTATACTCAGGATCCTTTTTCGCAAGGAACTGGGACTTCATACCGTTCTTCTTCGCCATTTCATTGGCGATGCCGGATAACTTGTACTTTTCCCAGCCCTTGCTCTGCTTGGTCTGCCGGATCTGGCTGGTATAGGGCAGCCCCGTGGCCTTTATGGTGATAATGTCGGGCGGGCCGGATGCGTTTATGCTATCCAGCTCAAACTCCCCGCAGTCCAGCGCCTCATCCTTTCCGTCAGAGTGCCAGTTACAGGCCGTGATGGTAGCCCGGATTTTCAGGCCACCTTCACTGCTGCCGGAAGAACTGCCGCCAGATTTACCGGAGATCTCGCTGGCATCGACCCAGCCATAGACCCGGGACGTTCCGTCCGTGTGAATAACATGGTACGGGTGCAGCGCGCCCTGCTTGATGATGGTGATCTTGGCCGGGCCAGCCTTTGGTGTTCCGTTTGCCTTTTTGTCGGTAGATGCCTTGTAGTGTGGACCGCCAAGGAACTGCACCACGTCACCAACCTTGTAGCCATCAGAAGATGCGGCCGACACATCGCCGTCCAGCATCTTCTGGAGCCAGTCGGTCATCCAAACGCCCTCCCGGTCTTGGAGTTTGATCTGCAGGTCTCACTGGCATCTTCCTCATTATCGGTAAATGTCAGCGACAGCAGGTAGGGCTTGATGCTGCTGGTGATGTCCACGCCGTCAAACTCCACAGTACACTCGGCATGGCGGGCGGTATTTTCGTCGCTCATGTGACCACCTTCTTCCACGGGGGCAAGGTAGAGCTGGTTTGTGTCTCGGTATCCGGGAGCGTCAGAACGATTCCGGCCGGGAACACAAAATAGCCAAGTGCTGCGGATTAGCAGCCATCAGGTTGGGAGCATAGCGCAACTGCCGAGCTGCTTATAGGCCACGCTGTCCCAGCGGTCGCCTTGCACAGTCGTATAGGTTTTACTCATGCATACCTCCCTCTGAAATCATCGTCCTCTGCATCTTTCACGATTTCGAGGACAAGTTCTCTCAGGCTGTCATTCTGGGCATTCAGGACGTTTTGCAGCTCGGCAGTATCAGATATACCTGAGATATGGTAAACCGGCGAGAGCGATATAGGAACCGTGCTGCGTGCTGAGGAGGAGCCGTTGCTCTCTGGCAGCTCAGCACTCATGGGGGTAACGCTTGCGCTCTCCATCTCCCGTCTGGTTTCCGAGGCCGTCAGAACAGATTCCCCGCCGTTGAAGTAGACCAGCTCCGGGCCATGCTCACCAACGAGGCAAAGCCGGGAGCCGCATCTTCCGTACCAACAGCATATCCGGGGATTCCGTGGTTGACATTGTAGCGCTCGTTGGAGCCTGCCAGCGCAGTAGAGGCCGCCGAGGCGATTTTGGCATAGGCTTCCTGCACACGGGGCATCATGCTGGATGCGCCATCGATGAAGCCTGAATCGTCTCCTTGGCGCTTTTCGTGGCCTCGTCGCTCATGTCCATTTCCGATACGGTATCGGCTACGGTCTTGGCGATTTCGTCCATAGAATTGCTCATGCCGGTCTTGAGGTTCGGGCGATAGATTCGCTGGTGGTATCCTGCGCTTCTTTCAGCGCAGCGTAGTTCTCAACCATTTTGGCGAGGTCAGCGTCCGAGGCCGAGGCCATACCGGCAATCGCATTGACGGATTCCTTGCTGCCATCCGCAAAACTGGCGATAACTTCACTCAGACCGTCGATGTCAGCCGCCCGTTCGTTCAGCTTTTCGAGGTTCTGGTTGTAGTTGTCCCAGTAGGTGATCTGGCTTTGCAGTGCATTGTTGATGGATGCAGCGGAGGTCGAAACGACCTTTTCCGCAGAATCCCACAACGCATACTGGCCGCTGATGCTGCCGTAGGCTTCATCATAGGCATCCTTGTAGCTGCAATGATGTCCTGAATCCGAAGCTCTGCATCAGAGATGGCATTCGCCACATTCTGCTGCTGCGCTGCAACATCGTCTGCGCTGTCGGCGGCGGACTGCTGCGAAGCATTCAGGCATCGACTGCGCGCTGGCCTCCTGATACTCGGCCTCGGCGGCATTGATAGCCTCCTGATCCTGTTCTACGGCGGCGGTGTAGTTCTCGACCTCCCGCCGGGCAGTGACAAGGTCATCCGAGTACCCCATATACTCAGTGCGCAGTTGCTGCACATCCTCGCTCATGGTGCGCCACGGCAGATCTTCCACCGTGCCGTAGGTGAGCTTGAACTGCTCATCCGTCAGGCCGAGGGTGGTCAGCAGCTTATCGTAGGCAGCAGACATGCCGGCATTGGATTTTTCCACCTTTGCCTGCGCGGTCGCCAGCTTGGTTTCGTTCTCAGCACTCTCAACCAGCACATTGTTGTACTGGTCATAAAGGGTGTTCAGGTATTCCTGCCGGGCCTGTGCCTTGGCATCCGCCACATAGGCATCCGTGTGCTGGCGCAGCGCTGCGGTGCCGCCCTTGATGGAATTGGTCTCAAGGTCAATATCATCTGCAAGACTGGGCACCAGAACAGACAGCCGGGCCAGCGTGTCGTGGTATTCGGCATTTCCGTCCGTGTTCCCATTTGTGGCGGCCTCGATGGCTCCAACTTGCTGATGTACTGGTCCGCAACGCTGGCGGTCGCTGCCATGTTGGACAGTGGAATCGTAGCTTGCGCTCGCTTCTTCCATGCTGTCGCCCATATCACGAGCGGCGCTGGTCAGCTCCTTTACAGGAGGAACGGAATCATCGGAGGATGTTGCTAGAGCAGTTACCACCGTCACCACGCCGGCCGTTGCGACGGCTGCAATGGCGAGAGGTCCAGCCAAGCCGGCAAGGTGCCCGTGAAAAGCGTTGCGGCCATTTGCGCAGCCTTGATGCTGCTGCAACTGCGGTCAGGACACCGAGCAGGCCACCCAACGTTACCGTTCCGGCGGCGATGCCACGGACAAGGCCGGGGTTCTCCTCTACAACGCCCTGCATCCAGCCAAGAACTTCAGCTCCGACATCGTACAGGCCGGACATTGCCGGGGTCAGGTCTTCACCGATTGCGATTTTCAGGCCATCCGCTGCGGACTGCATCAGAGTCAGGCGGCCGTTCATGTTGTCCAGCATAGTGCCGGCCATCTTGTCGGCAGACCCGGCGCAGTTGTTCAGAGCCGCAGTATAGTCTGAGAAAGACTGCCCACCCTCGGCCGCTGCTTCGCTGCATCCAGCATGATGGTTTGCAGTTTGGAATACTGGTTCGTGCCAGCTACCGTCTTCGCAAGGTTGGCCTGCTCTTGGTCAGTCAAGTCACCCCAGATGCCAGCCATGCCGGTGAGGATACTGGACAAGCTCTGCATATTGCCCTGTGCATCGTAGATGTTTACGCCATATGCAGCCAGCTTGTCGCCGCACTCCTTCGTGTTGGTAGCAAGTCGGGTGAAGATTGCGTTCAGGCCGTACCAGCTTCGCCACCCTTGACACCAGCATTGGCCATGGTGGCCAGCACTGCCGTCGTTTCTTCGACCGAGTAGCCGAGGGACGTTGCGGTGGCTGCACACGCCTTGTATGCCTCGCCCAGCTGGATCACGTTCGTGTTGGAGTGAGCCATGCGTAGGCCATCACATCGACAAAGTGCGTGGTGTCAGAGGCTTTCAGACCAAAGGCAGTCAGATAGTCGGTAACAATATCGGATGCCTGCGCCAGATCCATGTTGGCGGCAGCAGCCAGATTCAGCACCGGGCTGATGCCCTCCAGCATAGACTGGGTGTCCCAGCCTGCCAAAGCCATGTAGACAGAGCATCAGCCGATTCACCAGCGGTGAATTTCGTGGTTGCGCCCATTTCCTTGGCCTTGTCGGACAGGGTCGTCAATTCCTCGCCGGTACGCACCGGAGAGAGCCTCGACATTGCTCATGGATGCTTCAAAATCACCTGCGGTGTTGATGCAGTCCATGTAGGCATCCCGGATTTCTCCGAGGGCCTTTGAAATGCCGACCGTGGCCAGCGTGGCCTCGACCGTCTCAAGCGCCGCGACCGATTTTTCACCGAATCCCTTTGCGCCCTCACCGGCCTCGTCCATCGTTTTCTTGAGGTCAACCTGCTTATCCTTGAGCTTATCGACCTCAGTTTCCAGCCGGACGCTTTCCGCCGTCAGCTGCGTGGTATCCACGCCAGCTTCGTGCAGAGCATTCCCGGTGGCAGCCAAACGCTGCTCATAAGTGTTCAGGGAGGCCGTGGTCTTGTCGATCTGCGCCTGTTTGGAAAGCAGTTTGTTTTCCAGCGCGGAGGAGTAGCCCTCGGTTTCCTGAATCTCTTTCTGGATGTTGTCGTACTGCTGCTGCAAAACAGAAAGCCGCTGACGGGTTGCGTCAACGGCCTGTTGCTGCTTCTGGTACGCCGAAATGTCGGATTGTACTTTGTTCAACTGCTGAATCTTTCCCTGTGTTTCCACAAGGGCAGACTGAGCAGCCTTGAATGTACTGGAAAAGCTGCTGTTCTGTTTGGCGGACAGGTTGAACAGCAGCTCCCACTCTTTACGAGCCACTACTTACCGTCCTTTCTCGCTCTCTGGCGCTCGGCAATGAGGTCATTGCTGCTGCGGATCCATTGCCGGAACTGATACAGGGGCATTTCCAGCCAGTAGGGCGCAGGCGTACAGTTGACCTGTGCCATTGCAAGCACCTGTCGCCGCAGCCACACGCCGCCATCACCGGTTACAAGTCCGACCTCAGCAAAAAAATTTCTCGCTTTGGTGCGGATGGTGTTGTAGTCCCGGATGCTCATAGCACCGATAACATCAACACCGATAGGCTCAGTACACGCCCGGCAGGCCATGCGGATAAGGTAGCCCGCACTCATCGAGGGATGATAACCGGCTGATTCAGAGCCGTAAGCTCTGCCTCGATGGCGATGGAGTCATTGCCGGTCAGCTTGCCCCAGTTGAACGTGAGGGATTCGTAGTGCTTGCCTCATAGTCAAGGGGCTTCGTGGAGCTTGTGGGTGTAGGTATACGGGTCAGCAGCGGCAGCAGCCTTTGCAGCGGCAGCCTGAGCTGCATCAAATTCTTTCGGGTCAATGACGGCGTTCATGCTGGATAGCTCCTTTCACGCTCAAAAAATAGGCCGGGACTGCAAAATGCAGCTCCGGCGGAACGGTATATGCGGATTACTTGCCCAGGGCCGCACGGACACCGGCCAGATAATCCACACCGTTGATGTAGCAGATGAAGTTGAGGGGGTCCAGTTCACGCACCTTCTTACCGTTGATGTACGTTGCCCAGTAGCGGACAGCGTACTCACCGGAGCCAGAGGTGGGCGTTGCGGGGGCAATGGCGCCACCCTTGGTCGATTTGGGCACGACCACGAAAATATGCTTTTCCTTCCGTGCCTCGACCGTGCCCGCAACAGGATCCTCATACTGGTTTGCCACACGCAGGTCAATGCTGTGACGGCGCAGCTCCGACAACTGGACGGACTGCGGCGTGGTGGTGCGGAATTCCAGACCAAGGGTCATAGCCTCCAAATGGCCCAGAATGACCGCTTCGACGTTACCACCGACACCAGCGCCCGAAATGCTCTGCGTCAGAAAGGTAACATCAGGCAGGGTAACTTTCGACATACCCAGATACTCCACGCTGTCCTCATAGACCGCGAAGTTGATAACGCTCTGATCGATTGCCATTGTAGTGCCTCCTTTTTAGGACTGGAGTGCGCTGGTCACATAGTCAGCGTCATATTCCAGCACAAAATCAATTTCCTGCGCCGGAGAGGGCGGGGTCATGTAGACGTGCAGCTTGATTTTGCCCGCCATCAGGCTGGTCAGCGGGTTCTCGTTTTCCAGCATTTCCACACGGGCACCCAGCAGATAGCCTGCGCCCACCAGACCGTTCAGCCAGATGGTGGCGCTATCCAGAATGGTGTCGATGAGACGACGGTTCATCGGCTTGTCGAGCTTGCTCCAGAACGTCTTGATGAGGGTGTTGGAGACGTAGTCGAACATACGGCTGAGCGGGATGAAGTAGTCCTTCACATCCGTGGACTTGGGGTAGCACGCAGTATGGTTGCCCCAAGCGGTCCAGCCGCCCATGAAGTTCAGGAAGGTGCAGATGCCTGCAGCATCAACAACAAGGGCCTGATTATAGGTCAGGTTGATGGTGTTGCCGTCGTCGTCGCACAGGCCGTCGATGTGAACGGTCTTGTTGGAGGGGCTTCATAGGGAATGCCCTCGTTGCCGGTATCGGTTTCTGCAAGGCAGCCCGCCTCGACGGTGGAGCCGTGGAAACGCAGATCACCGAGGGTGCCATTGGGCCAGCACAGGATGGTCTTTTCGGTATAGGTGCCGCTGTTTTTCGCCTGAACCGCAGCGGTATAGGTCTTTGCGGAAATGTCCACCAGAGCCTTGCCGGTAAACATGCCGTTGATGGAGCCAGCCTTTGCGTCCATAACAGCTGCAACGGTGGCATCCTGGGAGAAGCCGGGAGCCATAATCAGGTCGGGCACAATGCCGAACATGGTCAGGCACAGCTCAATCTGCTCAACAGCGGCGGACACATCGGAAGCCTCGGCGTCTCGCCAACGGGCAGGAAATGACCGGCTGGCAGGCGCACAGCTTGAAGTGGTAGTACATCACCTCACAGACGGTGTACTTGGCCAGTCGTCGTCATAACCAGCTGTTCCTTTGCCTCATCATAGCTGGTGCAGAGCACCGGGAGGCCAGCGGTCGCAGCAGTACCGGTCGCCTTAGACAGCGGTGCGGTGCCAATGACAAAGGGGATGCCGCAGGTTGCGGTGTTCGGTGTCGCCACGGCGGTATCGGCGCGGCTGACATTGATACCATGATCTGCCATAGTATGTATCCTCCTTACTTGGATTTGGCGAGCATCCGTGCAAATGCAAGGACGGCCTCGCCGCGTGCTTTTGCCTTTTCAGGCGTGGTGTGCAGTTCGTCCACATTGATGATGAAGTCGGCCACACCGGGATATTTCTCGGTGGCAATCTTCACATCATCACGCTCTACGGCCTCCGCAGCAGCGCAGGGGTAAATCGTGTTTTTCTGGATGTAGCCAGAATGGACGGGCCGACGTAAATAGAAACGCCGGGCTTGCTCTGTGCAGGCTCGCGCTCACAGTGTTTTCGGCGTTCTGTTCCGCCGCGGTCTTTTTCACCGCCATAATTCAATGTCCTCCGTTTGCTGCACGGTCGGCAGCTTCCAGTAGGTGATCATTTCTCCGGCATAGTAGGGCTTCGATTCCTCGTCATAAGGAATGCTTTCCAACTTGTGGTCGGGAGAAATGTCGAGAGTGAACTGATACCGGGGCTTTCCATCAGCCCGACACCGCCCACCTTGCGGACTTTCAGCAGCTCCACCCGGAAACGCTCCATCATGTTCAGAAGCGCAAGGTCGCCCTCCTGTTCGTCCGGGTTGTAGCAGCAGAAAATAGATCGCACAGACACGACCGTGCGCTCCTCGTTGCCAGGCTGCTGCTCCGTTGCCAGCGGAATGACCCGGTGGATGATGTAGGGAGCCTTTTTCTTGGCAGCCCTGCTGTCAGGCAACCGCATCAGGTAAACTTCCGGGGCACGGTAGGCCTGTTCGGTATCGCCTTGCTGCATAGCCACCGGAAGAATCATGTCGGACATGATTTTCTCGGTGAATGCTTTCAGCTGTTCAAGCAAAACCACACTGGTCATATCACACACCCCATCCATTCAAAACTCGTGTAATCTCGTGTTCAATGCGTTCCTCGTAGGTAGAGGCCATTTTCGCTCGATGGAGTCCATGACAACCTCATTGGAATACATCATCTGCGGGGTGGCCGGGCCGAAAAGCTCCTTGACCGGGAACCGTTTTTCTCCTTGCCGCTCATAGATGCCATAGTGAGAACCCATTTTCGCCTCGAAAGCGTGGTCCAGCGCCTGTCGGGCACTGGATTTCTTCACACGGGTAATAACGCGGCCGCTGCGGTCCACCTTGGTGTCGAAAACTCTAAGGGGGACGACGCTGCCACGGTAGCCGAAGTTGATAGAAACCTCGCCGCTGTTGGCCCGCTGAATGTTGTTGACGTTCTTGGTGCGGTTGGTGAATTCACTGCTGCTGATGGCGTACTCCTGAGTGACCGCCCGCTTTGCTACCGTCTTTCCGGCAGCAGCGGCGCGGGCAAGCGCAGAACCAACGGCACGATTGGCACCACCGGGGATTCCGGAAAGGATGGCTGACACGCGTCAAACCCCTCCTCTGCAATGTCAACAGCGATGCCAGCTGTCACGCTGTGCATCATGGTGTCCGTTGTCACATCGCTCATTCGTCAATCGCCTCCAGTTCTACCCGCAGCATCCCCATTTCGCAGACAGAGGATGCCACATAGTAGCTGCGGACAAATCCGTCTTCGTCAATGCCCAGCTTGCAGCCCTGCTCCGGCTGCTTCCCGCCGAGAGCTGCAATATCGCAATGCAGCACCCGGCTTACCCGGTATATGCCCTCTGCATGGTCACTGATGCTCTGACGCACCCGCTCCTTTTCGGAGAGGCCGGTCATGACAATGGGAATATCCGAATACTCCTCACCGTCATAGTAGACCGTGTGCGTTTCTGCGAACTCGTCCAGATTTAGAAAGACGCTGTTCAGGTCTTCCTGCACAGCGTCCTTGAAGCCGCTCATGCGGTGGGCATCGCAGCAGACAGCTCCGGGGCCTCGGTGCTCTCGTCACCGG
>ENA-OQMZ01000710-OQMZ01000710.1-human-gut-metagenome-genome-assembly--contig:-NODE-710-length-13566-cov-2.036759_pt1 | contig 13566 bp, 22 predicted proteins | sample MGYA00242621_ERZ504862 | MGnify/ENA primary metagenome ERZ504862 (study PRJEB26092, sample SAMD00036393) | human gut metagenome | host: Homo sapiens | study: EMG produced TPA metagenomics assembly of... | reverse complement strand
CGCTGCCGTTGTGTCCCCTGTCAAGGAGCTGGTCTGGAAGGGCGAGCACGCTTACATCGGCGACGGCAAGATCGGCCCTGTCACCCAGAAGCTGTACGACACCATGACCGGTATGCAGTGGGGCAAGATCCCCGATACCAAGGGCTGGATCGTGCCTGTGGAAAAGAAATATTGAGCCGCCTGTCACCCTACGGCTTTAAAGGGACTGCTGCATACCGTCTGGGGCAGCAGTCCCTTTGCTCTATAATCATTGCAATTCCCGCCGCATGGTGCTACACTACCTATAAAGGGCGTAGGCTTGCCGCCTGTGCCCTTTGCAGGAAGATTTGAGAGGAAAGAAGCACCATGATCAAAAAATGGAGCATGAGTTACCCGGCGGTCAACGGCACCGAACAGCGCCGAGCGTATGTCTATCTGCCCACCATGTACGAGGCACAGCCGGAGCGCCGGTTTCCCGTGCTGTATATGTTCGATGGGCAGAACGTGTTTTTCAACGAGGATGCCACCTACGGCAAAAGCTGGGGCGTGGCAGATTATCTGGACTATACCGACACCCCGCTGATCGTGGCGGCCATCGAGTGCAACGCCGGGGCGAACAACGAGCGTCTGGTGGAGTATTCCCCCTACCGCTTCGATGACCCCACCTACGGCCACTTTGACGGCAAGGGACAGGCCACCATGAGCTGGTTCATCCACCGGTTCAACCTTTGATCGACCAGAATTTCCGCACCCTGCCGGACAGGGCACATACCTTTATCGGCGGCAGCAGCATGGGCGGGCTGATGAGCCTGTATGCTCTGCTGCAATATAACGATACTTACAGCCGCGCCGCAGCGCTGTCGCCCTCTATCTGGGTGGCACCGGATAAGCTTTCCGGCCTTGTGGGGCGCGCAAAGCTTGCCCCCGGCACAGTGCTGTACATGGACTACGGCTCCCGTGAGATGGGCAACCACGAGGCATCCGCCGACAGTTTTCTGCCTTGAGCGGCAAGCTGATGACCCGGGGCATCCACCTGACCAGCCGTATCGTGCCCGGCGGCACCCACTGCGAGGCCAGCTGGGAAAAACAGCTGCCCTTCGTGTTCCACACCCTGCTGTATGAGGTGGAGGAATAAGAGAAGGGTAACACCATAACCACACCAAAGGAGGAAACACCATGGAGATGCAGTATTTCAAGGAGTACAGCCCGGAACTGGGACGGGATATGGAGTGCAAGCTTTACGGCCACGCAGGCCGCCCGATGCTGTACATCCCCTGTCAGGACGGCCGATTCTTCGATTTTGAAAACTTCCACATGACCGATACCCTTGCCCCGTGGATCGAGTCCGGGCAGATCATGGTGCTTTCCATCGACACCATGGATCAGGAAACTTGGTCGGACGCACAGGGCAATCCCTACTGGCGCATCCGCCGCTATGAGCAGTGGCTGCGCTACATCACCCGCGAGGTCGCTCCGATGCTTCAGCATCTGGCGCAGCAGCGCAACGGCTGGAGCGACCTGCCCGGCATCATCGCCTTCGGGTGCAGTCTGGGCGCTACCCACGCGGTAAACCTGTATCTGCGCCGCCCGGATATCTTCTGCGGCTGTCTGGCACTCAGCGCATCTACACTGCTCACTACGGCTTTGGCGACTATATGGACGAGCTGGTGTACATGAACTCTCCCGTGGACTACATGAAGAACTTCCCGGAGGATCACCCCTATATGCAGCTGTTCCGCAGCCAGAAAGCTGTCATCTGCTGCGGTCAGGGCGACTGGGAACAGCCGGACACCACATGGCTGCTCAAGCGCATCTTTGAAGCAAAGCATATCCCCATCTGGGTAGACCTGTGGGGTCACGATGTCAACCACGACTGGAACTGGTGGTATAAGCAGGTAGCATACTATATGCCCTACGTTCTGGGCCAGCAGTGACCCATCCCGTGAAAACGAAACAACGGCGCGTCCATGGACGCGCCGTTGTTTCCCAATATTAAAATCTGTCCCGCCCCGCAGGGGCATTGCAATCATAGAGGTAACGGAAAGAGGAATCAACAAATACTATGCAGAACTTTATTTTTATCTCCCCCAACTTCCCCACGAACTACTGGCAGTTCTGCCGGGAGCTGAAAAACAACGGCCTGAACGTGCTGGGCATCGGCGACCAGCCTACGAGGAGCTGAAGCCGGAGCTGAAGGCAAGCCTGAACGAGTACTACAAGGTGAACAGTCTGGAAAACTACGACGAGGTATACCGCGCCGTGGCCTTTTTCGCCTTCAAGTATGGTCGCATCGACTGGCTGGAGTCCAACAATGAATACTGGCTGGAACGGGATGCCGCCCTGCGCACCGATTTCCACATTACCAGCGGCTTCCAGACCTCTGATATGCCCCGCATCAAGTACAAGAGCAAGATGAAGGAGTACTATCAGAAGGCCGGTATCGCCACCGCCCGCTACCACATGGTGGATGACCTTGCAGGCTGCAAGGCCTTTGTGGCACAGGTAGGCTACCCGGTGGTGGTCAAGCCGGACAACGGCGTGGGCGCTTCGGATACCCACCGCCTTTCCAGCGACAAAGAGCTGGAGGCATTTCTGGCTACAAGGAAAAAGAGCACCCGGATGTGGCTTACATCATGGAGGAGTTCGTCCGCGCCGAGGTGAACAGCTACGATGCCATCATTGACGCCCACGGCAACCCCATCTTTGAGGCGGGCAACGTGAGCCCCGTGTCCATCATGGACATCGTGAACAACGATGACAACTCCATCTACTACATCATCAAGGATCTGCCGGAGGATACCCGCGCCGCGGGCCGTGCCGCCGTCAAGAGCTTTGGGGTGAAGAGCCGCTTTGTCCACTTCGAGTTCTTCCGCATGACCGAGAATCAGGCCAGCATGGGCAAAAAAGGCAGATCGTGGCGCTGGAAGTCAACATGCGCCCCTGCGGCGGCTTTACCCCGGACCATGATCGACTTTGCCCGCTCCACCAACGTGTACAAGATCTGGGCAGACATGATTGCCTTCGGCGGCACCGATATGCCGGTGGGTGAGCACTACTACTGCGCCTTTGCCGGCCGCCGGGACGGCAAGAGCTTCGTTTACAGCCACGAGCAGCTGATGCAGAAGTATCAGGACAACATGCGCATGGTAGACCGCATCCCCGAGGCACTGTCCGGTGCCATGGGCAACCAGATGTATGTGGCCACCTTCTCCACCCGTGACGAGATGGAAAAGTTCTATTCCGACGTGCTGGCCGTCACCGATGCCACCAACGCAAAGGTGCAGGCTGAGCTGACAAAAGTACTGGCTCTGGGCGAGCCGGAGGCCGTCTAAAATCAATTACACAGCACAAAGGCTGCTGCGCAGAATGCGCAGCAGCCTTTGTTGTTATGATTATACCTTCGCGGCGCCCCGTTCCAGAATACCGTTGAAGCGGGAGAAGAAGGTGATGGTGGTGATGGTGGCGGCCAGAATATCGCTGACCGGCTCTGCCAGAAAGACGCCGAATACCGGGTTCGGCAGCAGGTGCGGCAGAATGAAGATGAGCGGGATCAGCAAAATGATCTTGCGCAGACAGGCCAGCAGCAGGCTGACCTTGGCCTGACCCAGCGCCATAAAGCTCTGCTGGCAGGCGATCTGGAAGCCCATGGCAAAGATACCGGCCATGTAGATGCGCATGGACCATGTGGTGTAGTCGATCAGCGCCGTATCCGAGGTGAAGATGCCCGCAACAGCCCCCGGCGCCAGCATCATGAGCAGCCAGAACAGGCAGGTGTAGCAGCTGCACAGGGTCAGCTGGAAGCGGAACGCCTCTTTGACGCGGAGCTTTTTGCCCGCACCGAAGTTGAAGCTCATCACCGGCTGACCGCCCTGACAGATGCCCTGAATGGGCAGGGTGCACAGCTGGGAGGCGCTGGTGATAACGGTCATGGCACCCACAGCCACGTCGCCGCCGTACCGCGCCAGACTGGAGCTGAAGCTGATGGACAGCAGCTCTCAGTGGACATCATCACAAAGGTGGAGACGCCCAGCGCCATCACCGGCAGGATGACCTTCTTTTCCGGGCGCATATAGTCCTTGCGCAGGCGCAGGATAGTCTTTTTGCCGGTGAGAAAGTGCAGGATCCACACCGCACCCACAGCCTGACTGAGCACGGTGGCAATGGCAGCGCCCTGCACGCCCAGCCCCAGACCAAAGATCAGGATGGGGTCGAGAATAATGTTGATGACCGCACCGATGACGGTGGTAAGCATACTGGTCTTGGCAAAGCCCTGCGTGGTGATGAAGGGGTTCATGCCCAGCACCAGCAGCACGAACACCGAGCCAGAATGTAGATGCGGCTGTAACTCAGCGCATAGGGCAGGGTGGCGTCACTGGCACCGAAGAGCCGCAGCAGGGTGGGTGCTCCGGCGTAGAACACCACGGTCAGCACCACCGAGAAGAGCAGCAGCATGGTAAAGCTGTTGGAGATGATCTTCTCCGCCTGCTCCTTGTCGCCCTGTCCCAGCGCAATGGCGGTGCGGGGCGCGCCGCCCGCGCCCACCAGCATGGCGAACGCGTTCAGCAGCATAAGGATGGGAGTGAACAAGCCCACGCCGGTCAGCGCTGCCGCGCCGATGCCGGCAATATGTCCGATGTAAATGCGGTCCACGATGTTATACAGCAGGTTGACCACCTGTGCAACGACCGCCGGGATCATGAGCTGCAGCATCAGCTTTTTTACGCTGCCGGAACCCATATCCTGTTTTGCCTGTGCCATGGAAGTGATTCTCCTTTTACTTCAAATTTGAACTATCTCTTATATTATACTCAAAACCCGCAAAAATACCAGTCCTTTTTGCAAAATTTTCCGTGCTGCGCAAAAAAAAAAAGCGTGTTCCTCCCCCGCCGCCGTACCGGTCTTGCCGCTGTGCCCCCTTTGCGGTGCAGCATTCCGGGCGGCAGTGGTCTTTGCATCCAAGTTTTCGGCGATATGTCTGTAAAAAAGCAAGGTTTTTCGTCAGGTTTGTGTCTTGTGCACAGCGGCATTTTTCAGTACAATAAAGAGGCAGAGAAGAAAAATAAGCGCTGCGACCGGAACGGGTTGCCGCGCTGTTTTGTATTTTGCGGCGCAGCTGCGCCCGGTGAAAAAAGGAGTGCTGTACAATGATCAACATGGTCAAGCTTCCCACCAGCAAAAGTGAACTGTTCCTGCGGGTGGCCAAGGGACATTTTGCCACCAGCCACAGCCACATCAACTATTACATCGACGTGACCACCCAAAAGTCCCGCCTTTCCGAGGCAAAAGCCGTGGCAAAGGAGCTGGTCAGCGCTTACCAGCACAGCACCATCGTGGATACCGTGCTCTGCTTGGACGGCACACAGGTCATCGGCACCTGCCTTGCCAACGAGCTGACCAAGGACGGCTTTACCAATATGAACGCCCACAAGACCATCTACATCGTCACCCCGGAATACACCTCCGGCAGCCAGATCATTCTGCGGGATAATCTTGCTCCCATGGTCAAGGCAAGCACGTCCTCATTCTGGCCGCATCCATCACCACCGGCTACACCATTCAGGCAGCCGTGGAAGCCGTAAACTACTACGGCGGCATCGTGGCCGGGCTTTCGGCTATTTTTGCCACCACCCACGAGTGCCTCGGCTACCCGGTCACCTCCATCTTCGACCCCACCAGTCTGCCGGATTACGCCAGCTTCGACTCCCGCGACTGCCCCCTGTGCAAGGCCGGGCAGCACATCGACGCGCTGGTGAACAGCTTCGGCTACTCGGCGCTGTAAATAGAACCAATCTGGAGCTGCCGCACCCGTGCGGCAGCTCCTTTTTGTTGTCCCACGGGCGGGATTGTGCTATACTGATATCAGACAAAACGAAGGTATATCTGAAAATAAAGAAGAGGTATCAAGTCCATGAAAATTCCCGCAAACGGTTTTACCCACGCCGGCAAGTTCCATGCCGACGACGTGTTTGCTACGGCGCTATTGCAGATTCTGCGCCCGGATATCAAGATCACCCGCGGCTTTACCGTGCCTGACGATTTTGACGGCATCGTGTACGATATCGGCTTTGGGATGTTCGACCACCATCAGGAGCCCCGGGAGTACCGCGCCAACGGCGTACCCTACGCGGCCTTTGGTCTGCTGTGGCGGGTGCTTGGCCCGGGTCTTGTAGGCGAGCGGCAGGCGCGGCTCATTGACGAAAACTTCATCCAGCCGCTGGACCTGAACGACAACACCGGCGAGCAGAACAGCCTGTGCGATGCCATTGGCTTTTTCAACCCGGTGTGGGACTCCAAGGAGGATCAGGACAGCTGCTTTTTCAAGGCGGTTGCTGTGGCAAAGCAGATCTTGGAAAACCAGATCGACAGCGCCAACGCCGTGAACCGCGCGGACGAAAAAGTGCAGCAGGCCTACCGCAACTCCCGCGACGGCATCGTGGTGCTGCCCTGCTATCTGCCGTGGAAAAACGGCCTGTACAAGACTGATGCTCTGTTTGTGGTGTACCCCAGCCAGCGCGGCGGTGGAGCGCCCAGTGCGTCACCGACCACAAGACCAAAAAGTCCAAGCTGCCCTTTCCCCAGTCTTGGGCGGGGCAGCCGCAGGAGGTCATCGAGCAGAAGAGCGGCATCCCGGGCATCAGCTTCTGCCACGCCAGCCGCTTCCTCATCACCGCCAAGGACAAGGAAACCGCCCTTGCCGCCTGCCGTCAGGTGTTGAAAAACAATGGACGCCTTGCCTGACGTCGCCTACGTTTACATGGTGCGCTGCACCGGCGGGCAGCTGTACACCGGTTGGACGAACCACCCCGCTGCCCGGCTGAAAGCGCACCAGAGCGGCAAAGGTGCCCGCTACACCCGCACCCACGGCGCGGTAGGCTTTGCCTATCTGGAGCGCTGCGCGGACAAACGCGCCGCCCTGCGCCGGGAAGCCGCCCTGAAAAAGCTTTCCAAGGCGGAAAAAGAGGTGCTGTGCGCCGCATGGCGCGCCGCCGGGTGTCCCGGGGTGGAGAACGATTGAAAATGCCCTCCGCGTCTTCCGGGTTGCGGCACCCAGCATCCGCTTCGTGCCTTGGGCGGCACTCGCGTCTTGCTGGCCGCTGCCCCAACAACTCCTCCCTGTTTCCGCCACTGGCGGCGGTCGTCGTCGTTGCAGCGGAAGAATTATTTTAATTTTGGAGTTCTGAAAAGGCGGCGGTTGCGCAGCCTTTTCAGAACCCTTTTTCACGAGTGGGGCAATGCAGCAAGGCCGTCCGGCATTCGCCGGACGGCCTTGCTGCACTTATTGGAAAGGATCGATCAGGAGATGGCAATTGTTATTTCGCCAGACCCAGCTTTTTCAGCCGGTTCCATGCGCGGATGACCTGTACCTTGGTCACACGCTTGCCGGGCGTAAAGGCGCCCTCACCCATGTCGGGCAGCAGCCCGGCCTCCACAGCCCAGCGGCTGCCTTGGCGGTATCCGGCTCCGCTACATCGCTGTAAACAGCGGGTGCAGCGGGTTCGGGCTTGCCTGCGGTGCTCCACAGCAGCACGGCCAGCTGTTCCCGGGTGCGCGGGATGGACGTGCCCTTGGGCAGCAGGTCTGCAAGGATGCTGTAAGTAACAGCCTCGTAGCCCATTACTGCGCTGCCTGCAAACCACGCCGTTGTACCGGCCACGATGGCCACCGTTTGCAGCGGGCTGAACTCGGTGCTGTCCCCCTGCGGCGGCTGCTCTGGCGGCTCCTCCGGGGTGGTCTCGGCGATGATGCGGAACGAGCCTGTTTTAACAGTTCCACCCGCATACTGTGCACTGCCTGCGACGGTTACAGTATAGCTGTAATCGCCCGGCTCAATGGGAGCGCCGTCCAGCACTTTGCCATTCTGCATGTAGGTCACGGTAACATCACCGTAGTCCTTATTGCTGGTGTTCTTAACAGTTACTTCCTTGGGACTGCGTCATAGGTCAGGTTGTTGGGCAGGACAAAGGCAAAGTCTGCGGGGTCTGCCGGCGGCAATTCTGCCGCGCCCTCGCCGGTGGCGCTCAGGTTAAGGATATGGGTCTGCGGGATGTTATACTTGCGCAGGTCGATGGTGCTGGTGTAGCGCTCTGTATCATAGCGCACAGAGCCGCTATAAGCTACGCCGTTCACACTCTTGATGGGGGCATGCGTGATGACCGAGATGGTGTTCAGATCGGTGTCAACGTAGAGGGTGGAGGTTTCTGCGTCCCAAACACCCTCCATCATGCCATTGATGCCGTTGATGTATTTTTTAGCGTACTCGGCACCTTCCGGTGCAGTGTAGTTCAGGGTGTAGTAATCCGTAGCACCGTTCAGGTCTTCGGTATCCTTTGCCACCAGTGCGTGGATGATGGGGTTATTCTGAATGATGCCGCCCTCGTTATAAACAACGGTGCACTCGCCGCCGTCAATGATGGGCTGGTAGGGCTCTGCATTGCCGTCATAGCCGGCCGTATTTTCCACCGGCAGCTTCAGGGTGTTCTGGCTGTTTTCGACCGTGCCGCCGTTTTCCTCTGCCAGTGCAGCGGCGCTGGCGGTGTCGGGCGGGGCGCTCTGGGCAAGGGCGGGCAGCGGCATTGCGGTCAGTGCCATGCTCAGCGCCAGAACCATACTGATGAGCCGTTTTTGCATAAGATTCTCTCCTTCTCAAGCGCCTTCCAAGCCGGGCGCTTTTTGTTGTACAGTGTACCACGTTTTGCCCTCTTTGGACGGTTTTGGGCACGAATCGCCCCGCAAATGCGCTGAAACGACCCGGTGCACCACACGCACCCGCAAAAAACAGAAAACCGCCCGGTTTGCGGTTGCCGGACGGTTTTCTGCTCTATAGGAATTACGGGAATGGCATATTGAACAGAGCACTGCTCTGTGCCTGTAGTATACCACGAACGGCGGCAAAAGTAGAGCAATTCTGCGTGAATGGCCCCTGAAATGCATCGAATCGCCCTGAAAAACCCCAAAAAAGCCCTTGCGCACCTTTTGGGGCGCAAAAAAGGGACTGCCGCACAGCGCTGTGCAGCAGTCCCTGCGGGTTATAAGGGTTAAGGGGCAGCGGTTTTAGCCGCGCTGCTGGTAGGTCTTCCAAGTGCGGATCACTTCTATGCGGCCCACGCGGCTGCCGGGCTTGAAGCTGCGTCCTGTGCGGACATCAGGCCGGTCTCCACGACCCAGCGGATAGCCTGCAGCTCTGCGGCATCTGCTGCCACATCGTTGAACAGTGCAGTGCTCTGGGTAGCGGGCTTGCCTGCGGCGGTCCACAGTGCAACTGCAAGCTGCTGGCGGTTAGCGGGGATGGCCATGCCCTCGGGCAGGACGCTCTTCAGGTAGGCGGTAGTGCCAACAATGTAGGCACCTGCGCCAATGGCTGCGCTGCCCACAGCGGCCACCATTACGATAGCACCGCCGCCGTCACTGTCACCGCCGGGGTGCGGGGGTGGGGTCGGGGTTCGGGTTCGGCTTAGGATCGGGAGTAGGCTCCGGATCGGGAGTCGGGTCCGGCTTAGGATCAGGAGTGGGATCCGGATCGGGGTTCGGGTCCGGCTTAGGATCGGGAGTGGGATCCGGATCGGGAGTAGCAGGAACTTCAAACACAGCAGTCAGTTTCACATCCTGAGCGGGCATCTTGAACTCCAGCACATGGGCAGTGCTCTGCTCCTCGGTCAGCTCCAGACCGGTGCAGCTCCAGTTCTTGAACACGCTGGTCTCGGTGTCCTCGTCTGCGATGACCTTGAGCTCTGTATCCACAGGCACAGCTGTCAGGTCGGCAACAGCGCCGCCGTCCTTCAGGGTGACCGTTGCATCGGAGACATCGAGTTTATAGGTCTTGGGAGCGTTCTCGGTGTACTGTGCTTTCAGTGTGACCTTGTTTGCGGGCATCGTGAAGGAGATGGTCGCCTTAGTGGTGTCCACGTCAGTGGGCAGACCGGTCACTTCCCAACCGGTGAAGGTGTAACCGTCCTTCTCGTCTGCGGTGAAGCTGAGCTTCTCACCTGCAACGTGCTCGGTAGACTTGTCGTCCACGGTCAGGGTGTACTTCGACTCAGACACAGTATAGGTGCCCACTTCGTACTGGGCGCCATCGTAGTGGTCACTAGAATCCACCACGATGTAAACGCTGTAAGTGCCTGCCTTGGTGGGCTTCGTCACAGACGGGGACGAGCCATCCTCCGGGACATACTGGATGGAATAATGCGGGGCATCGTCAAAATACATCGGGCCGGTATAGTTTGCAGTTTGGGTCTTGGAGTCATACTCAAAGTCGGCTCTGTTCGCTTGATATCTGCGTACCACCTCGCCGATATCAAGCGACGCCTTCTGTGTACTTGTCGCCCTCTTGCGCTACGATGCGCTGCTTGTAGAGCCGTACATGTCCGCTCCCGCCGGGTAAGTTTCAAACACCCTGTCGTCGTAGGTGCGCACATAGACGAGGCTCAATTTGCCCACGCCCTCCTTGCTGCTGGTGACGGTCTGAGGTCCGATGATCGTCCCGGAAACGGTAAAGTCGCTCTTGCTCAGGGAAGAGAAGGGCAGCTTTCCGGTGGTGGCCATGTTCACCACAATAGGCTCGCCGTCATTCTTGGCGGTGATATTCAGCGAGCGGTCAATGGCAGAGGTGCCCTTGTTGTAATCGCTGGCTTCCGCACCATTGATGTTCGTGACTGTATTGCTGAAGCGGATCTTTGCCTTGACATTACCGATAAGGTAAACCGCGTCTGTTGCTGCGGCATAGTCATTGAGGCGTTCCACAGTGCCGTCTGTGATCATCAGCTTGCTCTGCTGCTGACCGGCGGCGAGGTATTTGCTTTCAATATAGCCGCAGCTCACCGTATTGGAAATAGCAGCCTTGCTATAAGTATTCGCCATCAGGCTGCCGGTGATCACGGCATTCTGGATGACCGTTCCTTCCGATGTATTATAATAGTCGGGCAGCTTGATATTGTTGAACACGCCGCCAAGGATCTGGCATTACTACTATTCAGCTGGACAGTTGCGTTGAACTGACCGCCGGTGATCTCGCCGTAAGCTTGGACGCTCTTCTGGAAGATGCCGTTGGCGATGGTTCCATTAGCTTCGACGCTCTCCTGGAAGGTGCCGCCTGCGATGCTGCTGTTTCCATCCGCGTTAACAGCCTTCTGGAAAGTGCCGCCCTCAATAATGGCGTTCTGGGCGATAACAGGCGCGCCAGCCTGAATACCAGCAACCGTCACATCCGTCAGCACGATCTGATCGGAAGCAATAGTTGCATGATGGGGGTTGATGGTATCCGAGGTCAGATTCACCGGGCTGCATCGGGCTGGTGAGGATAAGCACCGACATCGTTCTATAACCATCCTCGTCCTCACCGGAGACCTCAGCGTACTGCCAGCCAAGACCCTCGTAGACATCGCCGGTCACACCACCCTCGCTCACGGAATGCGGGGTCACACCGGTCCGGTCGGGCAGACCTTCTTCGGTAATGCGCAGGGGCTTGAGGTTGCTGGGATCGCCAGCCTGATTTACCAAAATCTCCTTGCCATCGTTGTTGCCGGTGATATGCAGTACAGTGCCCTCGGCATAGGTCTGTTCATTGTAACTGTTGGCCGCTGCACCGTTGATGCTGAACACATCGGTGTTCAGGGTAAGCTCTGCGCTGGCATTGCCCACCAGATAGATGGTATTGACAGAAAGGGGCAGGTCTCTGCCGTTGATCGCAGTCACACCACCGCCGTTGCGCACGGTCAGCGTGCTGAGCTGCTGGCCATCGGCAAGCGCATTCTCTATGCCGTTGCCAGACAGCTTGCACAGAACGGTGTCGGAAATGGCAAGGTCGCCAAACCTGTCAAAGCTGAAGTTCTGGCCACTGCCTTGGAAATGGTGCACTTGCCCATGCAGGAGAGGTAATCAAAGGTGCCGCCCTCGATCGTGACATCTTTGAAGTCAGCCTGACGGATGATGCCGCCGGTCACGGTAGCATTCGAAAGCTCGACATAGCAGTTGATGGGCACTGCGCTCAGCTGGCTGAAATTGATCACCTTACCGCCCTGATCCCCGAGCTTCAGTTGTCCGGTCGCACTGGCGACATTGGGGTAGCAGGTATAAGTCCAGCCCTTGCCAAAGTATACGCAGACCTGATATATGCCTCGTCCAGACTGTACACATGGGGCACATCGTTCACATCGGGCGTACCCTTATCGGTAAAACTCAGTTCCTTGTCCATAGACGGGATCGGAGTCAGTGCTATGGGTGCGTTGCTCTCTGAAAGCGGCGGGAACATACTGACCTCGGCAGAGATCGTTGTACCGTTTGCACTGATGGAAACCGTGGCACAGCCGTTCAAGGAAGCGTTGCTGACGCCCGCAGGCAGGGGGACGACGCTGCCGCCGGTCAACGATGCAGCCCATGCAACGCAACCGGGGGTGTACTGCACCTCCAGCTTCAGGCTGTGATCGCTGTACAGCTTGAGCATATACACATCCCCGGTCACCGGCTGGCCGTTCAGGGTGCAGTTTTCCGGCAGCAGCAGCTGGTGTGCCTGCTGCTGCGTTCTGGCGCTCAGGCCGGAGATATCGCGGAAAAAAGCCGCCCCGGACATTGCCGCCGTTCTCGGTCAGCTTATCGTAGGTGCCGCCGTCAATGGTGCCCAGATCAGCTCCACATCGGCGTAGCTGCCGCCCAGAACGTAGACGCCGTACATATTGTCGGCGTTGATACGGAGTTTGCGCGTGACCACGCCATTCAACAGATACACAGTAACACCGGCGGCATTGCAGATGGTCACATCGCAGCTGACCGGGCCGTCCAGAATGTACTCTATATTTGTATTTTCAACGCCGGTGATGGCAACGCCGGTGATGGTCAGTCCGGTAGTTTCTTCAAAGCTCCAGCCGGTACCGGACGCTGCCTTGGGCAGACCGTTCGTACCGGTCTTGATCTTGACCACCTGATTTTTTGTTTCAGAGTTCGTACCAACAGCCTCATGCTCGTCTTCCGAGCTGTAAGTGATGCTGTTGGCCTCTTCCGCCACCGCGGAAGAAAGCCCTGCCCCTGCATCTGCAAATGCGGATACAGGGAGAATGGAGAGCATCATACTGAGTGCCAGTATCATGCTCACGATGCGTTTTTTCATGATATCCTCTCCTTTGTCGGTTGATTTGTCCGGCTATACCCCCAAACGGAACAGCCGGAACGGACAAAAACGCCAAGTTGAGTATAGCACCAAAATTCAAGGAAATAAAGCGCTTTTGCGGGCAGCACCTGCCAAAAAAAGGTGCAAAATTATGGGCAAAATCACGATACGGGGGGGGGTATGCTTCTCTCCCATAAAAAGCAGTTCCGAAACGCCCGCAGGCGTTTCGGAACTGCAATACAAAATATTCTTTCCGCTCTTTATGCCCAAAGTGCAACGACGACGACCGCCGCCAGCGGCGGAAACAGGGAGGAGTTGTTGGGGCAGCGGCCAGCAAGACGCGAGTGCCGCCCAAGGCACGATGCGGATGCTGGGTGCCGCAACCCGATAGCGGCGGGCATTCAAAAGCGTTTTACTTGCCCGCCAGCAGCACCGCCAGCACGGCTTTCTGGACGTGGAGACGGTTCTCCGCTTCGTCAAAGATCTCG